>JGI25613J43889_10000420_pt1 | contig 9746 bp, 5 predicted proteins | sample GraSoi_2013_40cm_FD_43889 | JGI IMG/M metagenome (IMG submission 43889) | reverse complement strand
TTGCAACATGACTGTGCACAATCCCGGCGTGCCCTGCGCCGGCATCTCGCTGGCCTGACGGTTCATTTTCTCCAGAGCTTCACGCTTCATCTGCAACTTCATCTGAGAATACTTCTTGAAGACTTGCGCGTCGCCCTGGCGAAGCATTTGGGTTACCCACTCGTCGGCTACGCCTCCAGCACTCAACCGTGTCGCATGGGTTGATCGGAGATCATAGATTCGGAAGTAGGGCACTTTGGCGCGAGCCAACGTCCTTTGCCAAGTCCTCCGCAGGTTCTTGTGGTGTCCTGTGGAGTTTCGTACGCTCGGAAAAAGAAATGGTCCATCGCCAGAAATAGCCATCTGACGCTGGAACGCCTGGATGGCCAAAGGTGTTAAGGGAACCTCTGCGATTCCGTTGGGGGTTTTTGAGTCGGGTATCCAGACGACTGCGTTGGACAAATCCACATGCTCTTTTCTCATGGGCATGAGTTCTTTGTANATTCGTAGACCTGTCTCGGTAATGATCCGGACGATGTTGGCAAGGTAGTTCGGACCATGAGACTCGATTCGCAGTTGCTCGGACCAGGTGACGTAGTGAGGACGAAACAACCCTTTGACGACTACTGGGAATTCCACGCCAGCACAGGGATTACATAGCAGGAATTTCTTCCGGACTGCGACATTCAGCATGCGTCGGAGCACGCGAAATTCCTGATGCACTGTCGTTGGTTTCAGCGGGGNCGTTTCTCTGTGCCCCTCGGAGGTCTTGATTCGGACACGGCGACGAAGCCGATCTCGTAGGTAAAGCTCAATCGAATCCGCCGTAATATCCACAAGCGGGCGCGCGCCGAACGCCGACTTGAGATGTTTCGCGCAGCGATTGTTTGTGGCATGGGTTTTCTCTGCGCGCACGGGCGGCTTGGAATAGTTCTCCAGGAAAAAATCCGCCCATTGTCCGTAACTCAAGGTCTCTCCTTTCTTCACCACGTCAAGAACGTTGTCGTCCCTCGCTTGAAGTCGCTCACGCAACTTTGTTTGCGCGAGCTGCCAGTCCGCGGTGTGGGTTGATTCGCGCCTGGGTACACCGCTTCGGTCCCAGTATCGAATCCACCAGATCGTCGTCCCTTCCCGCGGATAAACAACACCGTCGTACTTGCGTGCTCTAGGTGCGATTCCAGGGCCTGGACTTGGGGACGAATCTCGGAATATGAATCACGCGCAACGCCTCGTGAGATTGGTCCTCGCCAACTGGCTAGCGAAACATTCTAAACAATCGCAAACATCTCGTTGGTGACGGCCATCTTGAGCATGAAGATCAGCGGGGACGCGTGGCGATATGAAATGAGCGAAGTTGCAGCTTTTCCGGGGAGCTCGCGCAGATCTTGTTGTGGACCCTTCGACATGCGGATGAACGGGGCGTGGATCGAAAGCCCACTGGCCTAACATCAGGCTGCCTAAGGGTAGCGCGTCTGCCTGCCAAGCAGGCGACTTAGTAGCATTAGGCGTTTGTAGCTTTCAGGGTCAGGATCTGTGTGGAATGTCTACCGGCCCTTTGGAATCTGGTGGACGAGAGGGGATTCGAACCCCCGCATCCTCGTTGCGAACGACGTAGAAAAATTCATAAGACGCGGTGCTGCAACCACTTACGTCTTTTGAATATCCCCTCAAATGGGCAAGACGGGCAACCAAAACTCCGCTGGACGCGCCATTCGTACCGAGAACTGTCTAGCTGGATACTTCGTTTCCCGATTGGAAAAAACCGACTAAAAGCAGATGTGCTGCTGATAGCTTCCCATTTCTTCCAGCAGCCAATGGGGTTCATTTGGCTAGCCTGGAAAAGCGGCGCGAACGGGGGATTCCCCGATTCCGAACGAGGCTCTTGGGCCGCCAAATATGAGTCTTGGTCTGCGATTTGCACGGCTTTGCGCGTGAATTCATCGCGAAGCTTGCAACTTGGCGTTAGTCACTATAATGTTAGCGCGACTATCGAAATATAGGCCGCTCACCCCGAGCGGCATTCCATCCGGGAGGAAACGTATAATGGGCCGCGCAAAAACTGCTGTGAGACGATCGCCCCTGCCCTCGCCAGCGCCAGGGAGCGTCAACGAGCGCGAAGCTAAGAAAAAAAGGAGCGGCAATAAGACGTCCGGCCAGGGGCCTATGGCCGGCCTTCGCGAACGCAAGAAAGCGCGCCTTCGTCAGCAGATCGTCGAAACGGCTCTGCATCTTTTTCGCCAGCGCGGCTACGAGAACACACGCATCGACGACATTGTTCAGACTCTGGAAATTAGCCAGCCCACGTTTTTCCGCTATTTCCCCAGCAAAGATGCCGTATTGCGAGAAGTGGGACGCCGTGCGTTTGCCCGCCAAGCCGAAAGCCTCAAATCCGAGCTATCCACCAAAGCGACCACAGAGCAACGCCTACGCCGGTTCTACGAAACTTTGGGCAACGTAACGGAGGTGGGGCGACCGCTTTGGCAGGCCGTGATTCTCGCCGGCGCGATGGATCCGGTGCGCTCACCCGAGCTCCGAGGGGCGGAAGCCGCGACCGTTAGCCTCCTTCGTGAAATCATCGCGGAAGGCCAGAGAAACGGGGAGATAACCCTTGATTTTCCAGTCGTACACCTGGCCGAATTCATGGAAGGACTTTTCAATACCGTTGTCCGTCAGTGGGCAGTAGATCTTACTGGACCTCACAAACTCACCGAGCGAGTGCGAAACGCGGTCGAGTTTTTCTTGCGCGGAGTCAAGCCGTAACGGGGGATCCCCTCCATTTTGCAGCAAAGTCAGAGGAGTTCGCTGCGCGTCCGCAAAGACCTGAGCCGCGCATCCCAAATTCGGCGAGGTAGAGGCAATGAAGGCAGCCATCCTGCACGAATTGAAGAGGCCACTGACCATCGAAGAGGTCGTTCAGCCGAAGCCTGCGGCGCATGAGGTGCTGATAGAGGTGCAAGCGTGTGGCGTCTGCCACTCGGATTTACACGTGGCCAACGGCGATTGGCCGCAAATCGTTCCCATTACCAAGACGCCCTTGATCCTTGGACACGAAATCGCTGGCAGAGTTGTGGAAAAAGGCACCTCCGTCAGTGACTTGGAAGTTGGCGATCGCGTTGGCGTCCCTTGGGTGCACTGGACCTGCGGCGAATGCGAATTCTGCCGCGAAGGCAATGAGAATCTTTGCGTCAAACAACAAATTACTGGAGTAACCGTAGATGGCGGCTACGCAGAATTCGTGAAGGCTCCCGCGAGTCATGCCCTGAAGATTCCGGACGGACTTTCCTGCATCGACGCGGCACCTCTTTTCTGCGCGGGAGTCACGGTCTATCGTGCCTTGCAGCACGCCAAAATCCAAGCAGGCCAGCGTTTGGCGGTTTTCGGCGTCGGCGGCCTCGGTCACCTGGCCGTGCAAATCGGGCGGGGGCTGGGCGCGATCGTCACTGCCATTGATGTCTCCGAAGAAAAACTCGCGCTTGCAAGAAGCTTCGGCGCATCGGTTGCACTGAACGCGGCGAGTTCAAATGTTGTCAAGGAGCTGCGGCGCGCGGGTGGCGTTCATGCTGCGCTAGTGACTTCTGCTGCAAAAGCAGCTTATGACACGGCCTTTCCCTGCGTCAGGCCTGGCGGGATTCTCCTGGCCGTCGGTCTCCCTTCTGAGTCCATCCGCTTCCCGCCCATCCTGATGGCCGCGTTAGAGTTGCGCATCCAGGCTTCCTCTGTCGGAACGCGACGGGATATGCGCGAACTGCTCGCAATGGCATCCGCCGGCAAGGTCCGCTGTCAGGTGACAACTAGACCTTTGGCACAAGTCAATGAAGTCTTGGAGCAACTGCGGCACGGGGAAGTTTCCGGCCGGATGGTACTCGTACCGCGCTGAACAGGGAACTGCTGCTTAGGCGCTGTTGGGGCGTGCCACAGGGCGACCGCCCCTCCAGTCGGGGCACACGCAAGATATCCAGAATTTCGCCGAGGAGTCCAACCAAGGTGCGGGCCTACCCCCTTGCCGTAAGTTTGTGATTTCGTCTTGACGTTAGTGAATACTATGTGATACGGACTATCACAATATTTGATAGCTCTGCCGGGGGAGCTGGGTTCAAGAGCATTGCTTTAAATCCTATACCTGGCTGGTGCTGCTTTCTCTTGGTCGAGTTGAAGCGGTGACGTCAACAAAATCGCTTGTCCGTTGAAAGACTCATCTTTAGGGGAGCAGGCCAACTTGAGTCCGATCAAATCCATAGACAAGATGCCTTCGAGGAACTAGGAGGAGCTATGAAATCGTCCTTACGGGCAGCCCTATTCGTATTCTTGGTAGGGCTGCTTCCGGTCGGCCCATTGGCCTCAGCACAAGGTGTGGGCACTTCGGGCGACATTAGAGGCACTGTGACTGATCCCACTGGCGCTCTCATTCCAAAGGCCACCATCGTTGCTCAGGATACCGAAAAGGGTATTCGGCGATCTTCTGTGAGCGACGAGAACGGGCAGTACGAGTTTACGGGTCTCCCTCCCGCCGCTTATCGCTTAACCGCAAAAATCTCCGGCTTCCAGACGGAAATACTGAGAGACGTGGTTGTCACTGTGGGCCAGACCGTCATCCTGGACTTTAGGATGAAAATATCTGCCGGCACTGAGGTGGTTGAGGTAACCACGGAGCCCCCGGCGGTGGAAACCGAGCTGAGCCACCAAGCCGACACCGTCAACGAGCAATACATCAGGGACCTGCCGATTGACCGCCGCGACTACCTCACGTTCACTTTGTTGATGCCCGGCGTCTCGGATTCCACGCGCCTGGGCTCCGACCAGGATTTTCGCGTCAAACAGACCCCGCAAAGCGGCCTCTCCTTCTATGGCAGCAACGGCCGAGGCAACAGCGTGACCGTGGACGGCGGCGAGGTCAATGACGATGCTGGGGGCGTGCGCCCGAACCTGAGCCAGGATGCCGTGCAGGAATTCCAGATCAACCGGAGCAACTATTCGGCGGAGCTGGGGGGGGCGAGCGGCGCATCCATCAACATCGTATCGAAGTCAGGCACCAACCGGGTGCACGGCAGTCTCTACGGCTTTTTCCGTAACGATGTTTTTGATGCACGCGACCCGTTTGCCTTCAATCAGGCGCTGCAGCCGGGCGCGACGTTTGATCCTGCTCAGCCCGATACGCAAGGCCAACCCATCAAGAATTCCTTGGATCGCCAGCAATACGGGGGAACACTGGGCTTCCCCATCAAGAAAGACAAAACCTTTCTGTTTGTGGGTTTTGCAGGCTTGCGACAGGACGCACAGAATGCGGTTCCCCTGCTGACGAACACGAATATTTTTCGTCCTCAGACTGATCTCGNGAATGATCAGGAAACGATTCTGGCCGCGCTGGCTGCGAGAGGCAATGCTCCCCTGCCCGCAGGTGTATCTTGCGCAGGTCAGACGACTTTTGCCGCTTGTGCCGTCGCGCTGAGGGCCGCCTTGACGGTAGCTCCCACTACGGGCCTAAACGCGGCTCAAAAAGCGCGGAATACGTTCCTGAACGATCAGTTTGAAAGGAATGGCGGAGTGTTTCCCTTCAACACGCGCGAATACCAGGCGTCCGGTCGCTTCGATCATCTATTAAGCGATCAAAACCAGGTTTTTCTACGTTACAGCTATGTGCATGACCTGGAAGAGAATCCCGACGTGCAATCGCTGACCGGTTTTTCGCGCGGCAGTTCGATCCATACCTACGACCATACGCTCCAGGGTTCCTGGTTCCACCTGTTCAGCCCGCGGACCTCGAATGAAGCTCGCTTGCAGTTTAGTTACAACGACTTTAACGTGATTCCTAATGTGCCCGGGGAGGTGGGACTCGATATCCCTGGTTTTGCGAACCTGGGAACTCAGATTTTCCTGCCCAACTTGACAATCACGCGCCGCTACGAATTTGCCGACAACTTTGCCATGACTCGTCGGCACCATACGATGAAGATGGGTGGCTACGGGTTGATCCGCGGTAACCACAGTGAGTCCCACACTTTTTTCCCTGGGCGATTTGTTTTTGGCAATCTTCCCGGCAGCGTGCTTAGCCAGTGCCTATCCAACCCTTCGGGTGCTACAACTGGTAACCCTTTGACTACTGGTTGCGGACTTCCTGGAGGACTGAGGCCCGCCGCTATCGACTCGCTGCAGACGGTTTCTTTGGGCCTGCCTCAGTTCTACCAGCAGGGCTTTGACAATCCCGTTTACACCGCGAGCCGGCCGTTTGCTGCCGCCTACTGGCAGGACTCCTGGGCCATCCGGCCAAATTTCACCTTGAACTACGGCCTGCGCTACGAACTGGACGTGCAATACGGCAACTTGAATACTGATAAGGACAATTTTGCTCCTCGCGTTTCGTTTGCCTGGGACCCGTTCAAAGACCACAAGACGGTGGTTCGTGCAGGGTATGGGATTTTCTATTCTCCCGTTTATGCTCAGATTCCGAACGTGGTGCAGACTCTAGGTATTGTCAACGGTTTTCGGCAGATTGCCCAGGTGTTCGTGCCCCTTACCGGAGCTCCGGGGAACCTATCCCTTACGTCGGCGACGATTTTCCGGACGCTGTTTGCGCAAGGCAAGGTTCAGTGTACAACGCCGGCACCAGGCAGTGCCGCTTGCATCACGCCGGCTGATCTAGCCCAGCCATCGCTGAACATCGCGGTTACGCATACCGGTCCGATTCCGCCGCTCAGCGTAATTTTCAGCGGCCAGCCGGATTATCAAAATCCATACTCACAGCAGGGTGAGTTTGGAATCGAACGTGAAATAGCTGGCGGGTTCTCTGTTTCAGCCAGCTACATCTACGTCCATACGCTCAAACTCCCGGTGGCGATTGACATCAACCTTCTGTCGGCCCCGTTTGTGCCCGCCGGCCCCGCGAACATCCCGATTCGGCAGTGGAGTACGAATCCGGGGTTCCCGTGCGCTGGCGCGGCTATTGTCACCTGCTTTAAGAATCCACTTCTTCTTCAGAGCGACCAATATTCGTCCCAAGGGTCCGCTCTTTACCAGGGGGGCATCCTGGAGGTCAAAAAGCGTTTCAGTCATCACTTCACTTTCATGGGAAATTACACTTTCAGCAAAGCCATCGACACGACGACCGATTTCAACAGTGACTATGGACCGAATGACCAGACCGATCTTGCCGCAGAACGTGGTCTCTCTAGCTTTGATCAGCGGCACAAGGTGGTGGTCGCGGGCGTGATTCAGAGTCCGTGGCAAGGTCGTATCCTTTCCGGCTTTGAGCTGGCGCCGATTTTTCGTTACAACAGCGCGCATCCTTTTAATCTGCTGGCCGGAACGAACGTCAATAATGACCGCCACTCGACTACGGACCGTCCGCCGGGGGTTGGACGCAACACCGGCATTGGTCCCAATTACGTCAGCTTTGATACGCGCTTGAGCTGGCAGGTGAAAGTGGCTGAGAAGCGCACGCTGCAATTCATGGTTGAGGGATTCAATCTCTTCAACCGCACGAACTTCGGCAGCGTGAACAATGTGGTGGGCGTCATCGCCCCGCCCACTCAGCCTTTACAGGGAGACAGAACTCTATTACCGAGCCAGCCGCTAGGCTTTACCTCGGCACTGCCGAAACGGCAACTCCAGTTCGGCGTGCGCCTGACTTTCTGAAGGATGAGGAGATCATCGCNGGAGGTGCCGTCCCCCGCACAGCAGGCTCGGTCCTCTGAAGACTGAAATGATTCTGGCACCTGGCAATGCCAAGTGCGAGTTGTGAGATTCGGACAGTTCGCAGCCACGGATTCTGAATCATGCGTGACTTAGCTCCCCTTGGCAGCCCGAGTTTCGAAGTAGGAGGCTCATGAAATGAGACCAATGACTAAGCGAACACTTTTTCTATTGGCGGTGACAACCGTCTTTCTTCTCACCGTTTCCGGTACCGCACAGGCGCAGGCTGCCGTTACCACGCATTCCGGAAGCCTGGCAGACGGCGCCAAGTACCTTATTGAGGTACCAGCAAATTGGAACGGCACTCTGTTTCTCTACAGTCATGGTTATGTCGTGCCAGGCACTCCGAATCCGCCGCAGGATTTCGCCAAGGATGATCCCTTCACGCGATTTTTCATGCTCTCCCAGGGATATGCGTTGGCTGGGTCATCTTACGCCACGACGGGATGGGCAATCGAAGACGCGCTGCGGGACCAAATCGCCGTTCTCGACATGTTCAACTTGGTGGTCGGTCCACCGAAAAGGACCATCGCCTGGGGACACTCGCTTGGTGGAATGATCACCGCTGGCCTCATCCAACGCCATCCGGAGCGCTTCGACGCTGCTCTGCCCATGTGCGGTGTGCTCTCCGGGGGCGTAGCCACCTGGAACACCGCGCTGGATTCGGAGTTCGCTTTCAGGACGCTGATTGGGCCCCCGGGGCTGCAGCTCGTCAATATTGCCAATCCGTTTGCAAACCTCCACACCGCCGAAGTAGCGCTTGCGCAGGCGCAAGCGACACCTCAGGGAAGAGCGCGCATAGCGCTGGCCGGAGCCTTGGGCAACTTGCCGGGGTGGTTCATGCCGTTGTCGCCGGAGCCGGCGCCAACCGATTTCGCGGGCCAGGAATTGAACCAGTTCCTGTGGCAACAGCAAGTGGACTTCCCGTTCGTTTTCGCGTTTCGCGCGGAGCTCGAGGCGCGCGCGCGGGGCAATGTATCCTGGAACACGGGAGTCGATTACCGAAAACAGTTGGAGCGTTCGATTGGCCGTGACCAAGTTCGCGCGCTTTACGAACAGGCCGGCCTTGATCTCGAAGCCGACCTTAAGACGCTCAACGAAACCGCGCGCATCAGCGCCGATCCCGAGGCCGTTCGCTACCTGGAGAGAAACATCATTTTTAACGGCGAAATCTATTTCCCGGTCCTGACGCTGCATACCAAGGGCGATGGCTTGGTAGTGGTTCAGAATGAAAGCGCCTACAAGGATGTTGTCGAGGAAGCGGACAACCAGGAATTCCTCCGCCGCACGTTTGTGGATCGCGCTGGACACTGCACGTTTACCCCGGCGGAAACCATTACTGCCGCTCGGACGCTCATCAACCGCCTGGATTCGGGGAAATGGAACGACGTCGACGCGAGCGACCTGAACAATGCCGCAGCTGCGCTCGGACCAGGATTTAACATTTTCGGCACCTCAGCAGGTATCGTTGCTGTTCCGCCAGCGTTCTTCAAATTCAATCCAAGCCGGTATCTGCGGCCATTCGATGCACTCATCGAGGAGTGCGAATTTGGGTTCCTGTGCGGCGACCCATCCTTCGAGCGCGGCGAGCGCTAGGGGACATCCGAACGAGTATTTCGGACATAACTTCGGCGGCGAAGCGCCTTTTCGGAGCTCTGTACCAACGTTGCACACTGCAAACGGAATTGCGGCTCGAAGTCGGCTCGGGATCTAGCGTTGGGTCTTGCACATGGCCACGTGCTGATTTGCGTCTAGCCCCGGGAGGGCTGGGCGCGAGCCCTCCTCTGCCACTCAGCGCGCAGCAAGTAGTTCGGGAGCGGATGCCACGAGCAAGGCTTTTCGCGGCTGACACCACGGCCAACGCGTGAGCGACAGTCGAGAGGAAAACGAATGCTGTCACCTATGTTCGGCGAGTTTATGGGCACCATGGTTCTAGTTCTATTGGGTAACGGCGTGATCGCCGACGTAGCGCTCGCCCGCTCGAAAGCAGAAGGCGGCGGATGGATCGTGGTGTCAGCGGGATGGGCGTTCGCAGCCATGTCGGGGATTTTCACAGCGGTGGCGTGTGGGAGCAGAGACGC
>JGI25613J43889_10000408_pt1 | contig 9874 bp, 8 predicted proteins | sample GraSoi_2013_40cm_FD_43889 | JGI IMG/M metagenome (IMG submission 43889) | reverse complement strand
GGTGAGCGCGGCAAGCGCCCGCTCCACGGAGTCCGCGGACTTGTCGAGCGCGGCGGCGATGAGCTCCTGCTCGCGCCGGCCGCGGTTCTGCGAGAGCTTCCAGCGCGTCTCGAGGCGCTCGACCGGGATCGCGAAGTTGACGATGCCGTCGAGCATCATGTCGACGTACTCCTGGCGCAGCGCGTCGTGCTTCGGCAGCCATTGCGGATCGAGGCTCTCGATCAGGCGCCGCTGCGAGTCGTATTTCACCTGCCGGTCGGAAATGATTTTCGGCACGCCGTACGCGTGCACCGCCGCGTAATTCCACGTGGGCACGCGCTCCTTGTCGGCGTACCAGCGCGGCGACACATAGGCGTGCGGCCCGTGAAACACCACCAGCACCTCGTCGTCGAAGAACTCCTTCCACTGGGGATTGTTCTTCGCCATGTGCATGTCGACGACGATCCGCTCTTCTTTTTCGTGGATCGTCACGGGCAGATGTGACGCGTGAAGCACACCGCCGGTTCCGGTGACGAGGATCGGAAAGTTGTTGGCGCGCATGAATTCGACGACTTCGGCGCGCTTCTCGACCTGGTTGTAAGGAGGCGAATACATGGCGCTATTCCAGGAGCGCGACGGCCTGGGCCGCGATTCCCTCGCCGCGGCCGGCGAAGCCCAGACGCTCGGTGGTCGTCGCCTTGATGTTGATCGCAGCGGGCGCGACACCGAGATCCCCGGCGATGTTGGCGATCATCCGCGGCACGTGCGGCGCCATGCGCGGCTCCTGGGCGATGATGGTGGCGTCGATGTTCACGATTTTGAAACCACAACTCTCTATCTTCTTTTTTATTTGTAAAAGCAACTTGCGACTATCAGCCCCTCGGTACTGTTGATCCGTATCGGGAAAATGCCTGCCGATGTCGCCCAGCCCGGCCGCGCCGAGCAGCGCGTCGCAGATCGCGTGCAGCAGCACGTCGGCGTCCGAGTGCCCTTCCAGCCCTTTGCCGTAGGGGATCTCGACCCCGCCGATGATCAGCTTCCTGCCCTCGACGAGGGCGTGCACGTCGAATCCCTGTCCGATCCTCATCGGTCAACCACGGCAGAGTTGGCCACCAGCGGCATTTCGGCTCTCAGGATCGCCTCGGCGATGGCCACGTCTTCCGGATACGTCACCTTGAGATTCCTCCTGCTGCCGGTGACGAGGCGCGGCTTGAGGCCCATCTGCTCGATCGCGCTCGCTTCGTCGGTCACGGGGCCCTGCGCGCGCTGCAGCGCCTGGGCGAGCAGGCCGGCGCGGAACATCTGCGGCGTCTGCGCGAGCCAGAGCTGCGAGCGGTCCTCGGTGCCGGCGACGCGCTGCGTTCCGGCTTCGTCTTTCGCCGCCTTCTTCACGGTCTCGGCCACGGGGAGCGCGAGGATGCCGCCGATCCGGTCCATCCGGGTTTCCTCGATGAGATTGCGCAAGTCTTCCCGGGGCAGGCACGGCCGCGCCGCGTCGTGCACGAGCATCCAGTCGTCGGCGTCCACCGCGGCCATCGCCGCGACCAGCCCGTTGTAGACGGAGTCGCGCCGCGTCTGGCCGCCGCAGAAGAGCGGCTCGAGCTTGCCTTCGAACGCGCTCCAGTCGTGCCCGGCAAAGGTCCGGTCGCCCGCCGCGAGCACGACGAATACGAATTCCACCGGCGGCACGCAAACTGCTCGGATGGCGTGCCAGAGCATCGGCCGCCCATTGAGCGCCAGGTATTGCTTGGGCGCTTCGCGGGAGAAGCGCGTGCCGCTGCCCGCCGCCGGGATCAAGGCAAAGACCGACACGTCAAAGTTCTTGTAAATTCAAAACGATATAATTACACGCTTTTTTCATTGATGCATCGCGATTCGCTCCCCGCGCGCAGGCGGATCACCGGGCTCACGGGTTCGGCGGACGCGCTCGCCCTGTCGCGGCTCGCGGCGCGGGAAACTCCGCTCGCAGTCGTCACCGCCGGCGCGCAGGACGCGCAGCGCCTGGCGGAGGAAATCGCGTGGTTCTCGCCCGGGCGGCGGGTCTGCCTGCTGCCGGACTGGGAAACCCTGCCCTACGACCAGTTCTCGCCGCACCCGGATCTCGTTTCCGAGCGCCTCGCCACGCTCTATCGCATTCAGCGCGGCGATTTCGACATCGCCATCGTGCCGGCCTCGACGGCGCTCGTGCGGCTGTGCCCCCCGGCTTACATCGCAGGGCGCACGTTCCTTCTGCAGACCGGCGAAAAACTGTCCCTGGAAAAGCTGAAGGAACAGCTGGTGGTTGCCGGCTACCAGCACGTGACCCAGGTCGTAGCGCCGGGTGAGTTCTGCTTTCGCGGCGGCCTGATCGATCTTTTCCCGATGGGCAGCCAGCTGCCCTACCGCATCGACCTCGACGACGACACGGCGGACGCGATCCGGACCTTCGACGTCGACAGCCAGCGCACGCTCTACTCGGTCAAGGAGATTCGCATGCTGCCGGCGCGCGAGTTTCCGATGGACGAGGCGGGACGCAGCCGGTTCCGCAGCCGCTGGCGCGAGCTCTTCGAGGGCGATCCGTCCAAGAAGCGCCTGTACCGCGACGTCTCGGCCGGCATCCCGGCGGCGGGAATCGAGTACTACCTGCCGCTGTTCTTCGACTCGGTCGCGACGCTGTTCGACTATCTCCCGCAAGACTCGACGCTGGCCCTGCACCACGACGTCCCGGAGGCGGTCAACGAGTTCTGGCGCGGCGCGCAGTCGCGCTACCAGATGGCCGGCGGCGATCCGGACCGGCCGCTCCTGCCGCCGGCGCAGCTCTTCGTCCCGGCGGAAGAATTCTTCGTTCGGGCGCGGGATTTCGCGCGTGTGGACCTGGATTCTCTTCAAGAAGATAAAAAAACCGAGACAGAGACCTTGGGGACCGCCTCGTTGCCGAACGTCGCGGTCGACCGGCGTGCGGATGACCCTCTGGCCGCGCTCAAGCAGTTCCTCGACGGTTCCGGCCTGAAAGTGCTCGTCGCCGCCGAGTCGCCCGGACGGCGCGAGACGATGGCGAACTATTTCGCCGAGTACGGCCTCAAGCCCGCCGCGGCCGGCGGCTTCGAGGAATTCATAGCCTCGCCCGCGACGTTCATCCTGGCGACTTCCCCGCTGAGCCACGGCTTCAGCGCGCCGGCCGAAGGCTGGGCCTGCATCACCGAAGCGGAGCTTTACGCCGGCGTGGTGCGGCGCCGCTCGCGCAAGGCCGAGAAGCGCAGCTCCGTCGAGGGCATGCTGCGCGATCTGTCCGAGCTGAAGATCGGCGACCCCGTGGTTCACGAGCAGCATGGCATCGGACGCTTTCAGGGTTTAATAAATTTAAATTTAGATGAGGGACAAAGCGAGTTTCTGTTGCTCGAGTACGAAGGCGGCGACAAGCTGTACGTGCCGGTGTCGCAGCTCGGCGTGATCGGCCGCTACAGCGGCGCGCAGCCCGAGGAAGCGCCGCTGCACAAGCTCGGCAGCGGCCAGTGGGACAAGGCGAAGGCGCGCGCGGAGAAGCAGGTGCGCGACACCGCGGCCGAGCTGCTCGCGCTCTACGCGCGGCGCGCGGCGCGACACGGTCACGCCTTCGGCATCCAGCAGCACGACCTCGAGGCCTTCGCCGAAGGCTTCGGCTTCGAGGAGACGCCCGACCAGGCCGCGGCGATCGAGTCGGTGGCCGCCGACATGGCCGCCGGCAAGCCGATGGACCGTCTGATCTGCGGCGACGTCGGCTTCGGCAAGACCGAGGTGGCGCTGCGCGCAGCCTTCATCGCCGTCGCCGACCGCAAGCAGGTCGCGGTGCTCTGCCCGACCACCCTGCTCGTCGAGCAGCATTTCCAGACGTTCTCCGACCGCTTCTCCGACTGGCCGGTGAAGATCGCGGAGCTCTCGCGCTTTCGCTCCTCGAAGGAGAATACGGAGATCCTGAAGAAGCTCGCCAGCGGCGAAGCCGACATCGTCATCGGCACGCACAAGCTCATCTCCGGCGGCGTTTCCTTCAAGAAGCTCGGCCTGGTCATCATCGACGAGGAGCACCGCTTCGGCGTGCGCCAGAAGGAGGCGCTGAAGAAGCTGCGCTCGGAGGTCGATGTCCTGACGCTGACGGCGACCCCGATCCCGCGCACGCTCGCGATGTCGCTGGAAGGGATCCGCGACTTCTCGGTCATCGCCACCGCGCCGGAGAAGCGCCTCGCCATCAAGACCTTCGTCGCGCCCCATTCCGAGGGGCTGATCCGCGAGGCGGTCCTGCGCGAGCTCAAGCGCGGCGGCCAGGCGTACTTCCTCTACAACGAAGTCGACAGCATCGAGAGGATGAGGGAAAGGCTCGCGCACCTCCTTCCGGAGGCGCGTCTCTCGGTCGCCCACGGCCAGATGAGCGAGCGCGAGCTCGAGCGGGTGATGCGCGACTTCACCGGCCAGCGCAGCAACGTGCTGCTGTGCTCGACCATCATCGAGACCGGCATCGATATCCCGACCGCCAACACCATCGTCATCCATCGCGCCGACAAGTTCGGCCTCGCGCAGCTGCACCAGCTCCGCGGCCGCGTCGGTCGCTCGCATCACCAGGCGTACGCTTATCTGTTAACTCCTCCACAGGATGCCTTGAATAAAAATGCGATAAAGAGACTGGAGGCCATACAACAGATGGAAGAGCTAGGCTCGGGTTTCTACCTCGCGATGCACGACCTCGAGATCCGCGGCGCGGGCGAGGTCCTCGGCGAATCGCAGTCGGGCGAGATCCAGGAGATCGGCTTCTCGCTGTATACCCGGATGCTCGAGCGCGCCGTGCGCAAGCTGAAGGGCACTTCCGCCGAAAAGCTGGACTTCAGCGACATCGCGGCGGAAGTCAATCTGCATGTCCCGGCGCTGCTGCCGGCGAGCTACTGCAGCGACGTGCACCAGCGCCTGACGCTCTACAAGCGGCTCGCCGATGCGCAGACGCGCGAGGACCTGGACCTCCTCCGCGAGGAGCTGGTCGATCGCTTCGGCGATCTGCCCGAGGCGGCGCGCGCGCTGCTCGAGTGCCACCAGGTGCGCATCGACGCGCGGCCGCTGGGTGTCTCGCGCGTGGATGCGACCCACGAGGCGGTGCAGCTTCAGTTCATCAAGAACCCGCCGCTCGACGCCGCGAAAGTGATCGACTTCATCCGCAAGCGCAAGAACGCGCGCCTCGCGGGCCCCGACAAGCTGCGCGTCGAGGTGAAGCTGCCGGCATGGCAGGAGCGCGCTCAGGCGGTCCGGGAAATCCTGAAGAGCCTCGCCGCATGAGGACTGCATGAACCTCGTCGCTCAGGGAGCGGGCATGTCGGCCGCGAACGCCGAGGAGCTCGCCGGCATCGTGCAGGCGGGCGCCGTCGACCGGCTGGGCGAGCACGCCTACCGCCTGAGGAAGATCAAGCTGACGCCGTCCGTCGAGAGCTGGTGCGAGGCGCGCAGGATCGATCACGCGTGGCTGCCCGAGCAGCGGCGCCGCTTCGGCGACCTGAAGCTCCTCGCGATGGACATGGACTCGACGCTCATCACCATCGAGTGCATCGACGAGCTGGGCGATCTCGCCGGCAAGAAGGAGGAAGTAGCGGCGATTACGGCGCAGGCGATGCGCGGCGAGATCGAATATCCCGAAAGCCTGCGCCGCCGCGTCGGGCTGCTCGCCGGGCTGAAGGAATCGGAGCTGCAGCGCGTCTACCAGCAGAGGCTGAAGCTGACCGCGGGCGCGGACGTCCTGCTCGCCGCGTGCAAGAAGCACGGGATAAAGCTGCTGCTGGTGTCCGGCGGCTTCGCCTTCTTCACCGAGCGTCTGAAGGAGCGCCTGGGCTTCGACTACACGATCTCGAACGTCCTCGAGATCGTGCACGGCCGGCTCACCGGCAAGCTCGTCGGCGAGATCGTCGACGCGGACGCCAAGGCCGCCAGATTCCTTTCCGTCCTGAAGGAAATCCGCGCGGCCAAGGAACAGAGCGTGGCCATCGGCGACGGCGCCAACGACCTGAAGATGATGGCCGAAGCCGGCACCTCGATCGCCTTCCACGCCAAGCCGGTGGTGCGCGCCCAGGCGGCCTTCGCGCTCAACCATTCCGGCCTCGACGGCGTGGTCAATCTGTTCGAGAGCTAGGCAGCTCGATGTGCTCCGGCGCCAGACCGGCGCAATGGCGCTGCCACATCTTCGAGTAGAGGGCTTCGATATTCCCCGCGAACCGGGCGGTATCGAACAAGGGATAAGCAAGCTTGTTCTGCGCGAGCCTGGCTTTCAGGGCGGCGAGCTTTTCGGGATGGCCGGCGAGATCGAGCGCGAGCGTCTCGTACTGCGCCGCGGACCGGCTGACGAGATCGGGTAAACCGACGGCATTGAGCAGGCTCGCCGCGACCCGGCCGGCAAAGGTCTCGCCGAGGCAGGTCAGGACNGGCAAACCGGCCCACAGGGCGTCGCTCGCAGTCGTGTGCGCGTTGTAGTGGAACGTATCCAGAAACAGATCGGCGGCGCGATGCCTTGCGAGGTGATCGCCGAGGTCCATGCGCGGCGCGAAGACCAGCCGGTCCGGCCGCACGCCACGGCTTCCGGCCTCCTTGCGCAGGTTCAGGCTTGCGGTCCTGTTGCCTTCGAAAAGCCACAGGACGCTGCCTGGAACGCTCGATAGAAGGCGCATCCAGATGTCGAACACCTCGGGCGTGATCTTGTAATTGTTGTTGAAGCACGCAAAAACGAATCCCGCCGGCGGCAGCCCCAGCTCCGCGCGCGTGAAGGTTCGGTCCGAAGTCTTCCTGCCCGAGCCATTGACCTGGTACGAATCGGGCAGGTAGGCGATTTTCTCGGAATAGCCCGCTCTCCTCTCGGGCGGAATGACGACCGGGTCCGCGATCATGTAGTCGATGTAGCTCGCACCCATGGTGCCGGGATAGCCCAGATAGCCGGCCTGGACGGGCGCGGCGCGAAACGCGAAGACACCGGGCCTGGCATCGTCCGTCAGCCCCTTCAAGTCGACCGCGATGTGGATGCCCAGCGTCCGGCTGAGCTCGGCGATCTGACGATCCGTGCGATCGCGGACGTCGTGGAATCCATCGAATCCGGATTCCAGCCGCCTGCGCATGCCGTCGGCGGCGTGCGGGCCGAACGAAAAACCGATCACCTCGAACTTCGAGCGGTCGTGCTTCTCGAAGAGCTCCGCCATCAGGTAGCTCGTGGCATGGTTGCGGAAATCGGCCGAGAAATATCCGATCCTTATCCGGTCCCGCGCGGACGGCGCGCGATCGAAGGCCGGAACGGCGCGGGCCGGAAACTTGTCCTCGACGTAGACTTCGGCGCACTTTCTTTGCGCGGCCGGCGACACCGGCGTGGCGAGCATTGGAAACGGGCTCGACAGCTTGCGCCCTGCCATGATTCGCGAGCCCAGCGAGCCGAACGCCTCCTCCAGGCCGCTCCAGTCGCACAACAGCATCTTCATGTGCAGCCAGCCGCCATACAGGTAGTCGCTGTCCGCCTTGATGCCCACGGCTTTGTTGCACGAAGCGAGCGCCTCGTCATAGCGCCTGAGATCGCTCAAGGCGGCTGCGCGATCCGCCCAGGCTTCGGCGGATCCCGGGTTGATGGCGAGCGCGCGTTCGTAGCAGCCCAAAGCGTCCGCGTGGCGCTTCAACCCATCCAGCGTCTTGGCGACGTTGTAATGGAGCTCGTACGAGCCGGGATTCATCGCCCGCGCCTTTTCGAAGACGCGCAGGGCTCGCTCGTACTCGCCCTCGCCTGCAAGCGCCGCGCCAAAGTCGTGGAGCCCTTCGAAGAAATCCCCGGCGATCTCGAGCGCGCGCTCCAGCACGGCGATCGCCTGCGGGTACAGCTTGCGCCCCAGGTAGATTGTTCCGAGGTAGTAGAACGCTTCCGCGGACGCATCCGGGCTCGCGGTCGCTGTCTTGTACCGCTCGAGGGCGAGATCGAGCTGGCCGCGATTGCCGGCGATGTAGGCGAGCAGCTCGTTCGCCTTCGAATTCCCGGGATCGACGGCAACGACCGGGTGCAGCAGGCTTTCGGCGAGCTGCTCGTCGCCGCTACGAAACGCCTGCTCGGCGAGGATGACCTGCCGATGGACTTCGCGCGAGTCCACGTCCGGCGGCGGTTACTTCGCCGCGATCACCATGATCTCGACCAGCGCCTTGGGGTCGGCGAGCTTCGACTCGACGCAGGCGCGCGCCGGAAGGTTCTTGGGATCGACCCACGCGGTCCAGACCTCGTTCATCGGCGCACGGTTGCGGATGTCGGTGACCCAGATGGTGGCCGAGAGCACCTTGGACTTGCTGCTGCCGCACTTCGCGAGCAGGCGGTCCATCTCGTCGACGATCTCCTTCGTCTGTCCTTTCACGTCCTTGTTCAAGTCCTTCGCCACGATGCCCGCCAGGTAGACGGCGTCGCCGTGCTCGACGGCGTGGGAAAGGATGCTGCTCGGGTCGTGCCGCACGATGCTCATTCTCGGGTGCCTCCTTTGACAGATTTCTGGACCTTCTGGTCCTCGCGCTTCGCCGCCGCCATCGCCTCGGGCTCGAGCTCCTCCGCGCTGCGGTTGAGCCAGACGAAAAGGCCCCAGGCCGCGAGCAGCGCCGCCGCGGCGAATCCGACGCTCGCCACATAAGGGAGGTTCTCGGGCGTCTCCTGGCTGACGCGGAACATCAGCACCACCGTCTCGATCGACAGGGCGACCACCAGGACGATCATGAAGCGCGAAAGGAAGCGCCGCACCCGCGTCGGCGCGCTCATGTGCGCCGCGCGCTGCACCTCTTCCTCGAGGATGGTCTGTCCGAGCTCCAGCGCCGCCACCGCCACCGTGAGCACGGCGATGCTCTCCAGCACGAAATTCAGCCGCTCGGTGATCCCCATCTCCTCGAGAAGCTGCACCCCGTGCCAGAGCTGCGAGCCGGCGATGCCGATCAGCGCGAAGCCGGCCGCGAGAAACAGCAGGCTGATGACGAAGTGGCCGATCGGGAACAGGCGGTGCATCGCGTTCATCGCGGCTTTCATGGCGGGCTAGTTTACTGCCAGGTAGGCCTTCTCGAGCGCCCCGTCGGCCGCGATTTCACGCGCGTCGCCGGAAGCGACGATGCGTCCGTCCTCGACGACATACGCGCGGTCGGCGAGCGCCAGCGCGAGCCCGGCCATCTGGTCCACCAGCAGCACGGTCGCCGATTCCGCCCGCAGGCGATCCAGCGACGCGAAAAGGTCGCCGATGACCTTCGGCGCGAGGCCCAGCGACGGCTCGTCGAGCAGCAGGAGCCGCGGCTTCGCCATGAGCCCGCGGGCGATCGCGAGCATCTGCTGCTCGCCGCCCGAGAGCAGCCCGGCGCGCTGCTGCAGGCGCTCGCGCAGGCGCGGAAAGCGCTCGAGCATCGCGGCGATCTCGCCGGCGGCGACTTTCTTCCGGGAAAACGCGCCGAGCTCCAGGTTGTGGAGCACCGAAAGCTCAGGAAAAACCTGGCGGCCTTCGGGCACCAGCACGACACCGCGCGCGACCAGCCGGTGCGCCGGCTCGCGCGAGATTTCCCGGCCCGCGAAGGCGATGCCTCCTTCGACCGGGCGATGCAGGCCGCAGATCGCCCGCATCAGCGTCGATTTCCCGGCGCCGTTGGCGCCCAGCACGGCGACCATCTCGCGCTCGCGCACCGCCAGATCGATCCCCTTCAGCACCGGCTCGGCGCCATAGCCCGCGACCAGCCTGCCCAGCTCGAGAAGCGGCGCGCCCGCGGCGCCGCGCCGGGCGGCCGGCGGATGCTCCTTCTCGCCCAGGTAAGCCTTGCGCACCGCCGGGTCCTGCTGCACTTCCGCGGGCGTGCCCGCGGCGATCCGCAAGCCGGCATCGAGCACCACCACGCGGTCGGAGATCCCCATCACGACCGACATGTCGTGCTCCAC
>JGI25613J43889_10000404_pt1 | contig 9887 bp, 8 predicted proteins | sample GraSoi_2013_40cm_FD_43889 | JGI IMG/M metagenome (IMG submission 43889) | reverse complement strand
GGCTGGAACTCAAAGCCGATCTTGCCGTCGGGCTGCTTGACGAGAAACGCCTTGAACTTGCGGCCCTTCTTTGACACGAAGCCGCTGAGCAAATCGGTGCGCCCGGTCTCGAGCAGCTTTTTCATCTGCTCGCGCTCGATCGGCTGCTGCAGGATCAGGCGGCCGGAGCGGAAGTCGCAGCTTTTCTTCGGTCCGACCGCGTTCTCGCAGGTGTAGGCCATGCCGTACTCGAAAACGCCGCCGCCGTCCTTCGGGCACGCACCCAAAGGCTCCTGGGCGCTGAAATCGGGCGCCTCCTGCCCCTCGCCCGAGTCCTGGCCGAAATCGAACTCCGGTCGTAGATCTGGCGTGAGCCGTACCACTGCGGCAAAAGGGCGACCCTGTTTGCTGCGAAAGCCGGTCAGCGGACCGACCACGCGCTTGGTGATGAGCTCGGCGACTTCCTCCGGCGACCATTCGCGCCCAGAGGTCACCTTCCAGATCGAGAAATCGCATTTCTGGCACTGGAACTTGCGATAGTTCTCCTGCACCACGCCACCACACTTCGGGCACGGCGCGGGCACGGTGGCGTACACCACGTCCGGAATTTCGCCCGTCTTGATTACCCCGACGACGTTACGCACCAGCTCCGAGATTTCCTTCATGAATTCGTCGCGCTTGAGCTTGCCGGCTTCGATGAGCTTCAGCTTGTGTTCCCACTCGCCGGTGAGCTCGGGCGAGGCGAGCTCGACGATGTGCAACATGTGGAGCGCGAACATAAGTGAAAACGCCTTCGGCGTCGGCACCAGCTCGCGGCCCTCGCGGTTCACGTATTCCTCGCGGATCAAGCCCTCGATGATGGCGGCGCGCGTTGCCGGCGTGCCGAGGCCCTTGGCTTCCATGGCGGCGCGCAGCTCATCGTCCTCTACGAGCTTGCCGGCGCCTTCCATCGCGGAGAGCAGCGTCGCCTCGGTGTAGCGCGGCGGCGGCTTGGTCTGGTTCGCCTGCTCGCTCACCTCGATCACCGCGACCTTCTCGTTCGCCTCGATCGCTGGCAGGTTCTCGGCCTCCTCGCCGATGGTGCGGCCATACACCGCCAGCCAGCCCGGATTGCGCAGCACGCGCCCCTCGGTCTTGAAGTGCTGCTCGTCGACGCGCGTGATGCGAGTGGTCTGCAGGTACTCGGCCGCCGGGTAGAACACCGCCAGGAACCGGCGCACCACCATGTCATAGAGCTTCTGCTCGGCCTCGTTCAGATGTTTCGGCGTCTGCAGCGTGGGGATGATCGCGAAGTGATCCGAGATCTTGGTGTTGTCGAAAATGCGCTTGTTCGGCTTGACCCAGCCCTGCTTGAGAATCTGTCGGGCAAAGGTCGCGAAGGCATCGGTCTGGCCGAGCGCTTTCAGGCTGTCTTTGACAGTTGGCAGATAATCTTCCGGCAGTGCGCGCGAGTCGGTACGCGGATAGGTCAGCACCTTGTGCCTCTCGTAAAGCGCTTGCGCGAGCGACAGCGTCATGCGCGCCGGGAAGCCGAAGCGGCCGTTGGCTTCGCGCTGCAGGCTGGTGAGGTCGAAAAGCAGAGGAGACAACTGCGTCGACGGCTTGGTNTCCTCGGTGGCAATGCCCTTCTTGCCGCGGCACGCGGCGACAATCGCCGCCGCNNCGCGAGCGCTCCAGAGGCGCTCCGGCTTGCGTTCGGCGTCGTCGTCCTTCTTGAAACCGGGATCGAACCAGCGTGCTCCATACTCGCCGGCCTTGGCGCCGAAGCGCGCATGGACTTCCCAGTAATCTCTGGAGGTGAAGGCGCGGATCTTGTCCTCGCGCTCGACCAGGATGGCGAGCGTCGGCGTTTGCACGCGGCCGACGGTGGTGAGATAGAAGCCGCCCTCCTTCGAATTGAAGGCGGTCATGGCGCGCGTGCCATTGATGCCAACCAGCCAGTCGGCCTCCGAGCGGCTCTTGGCCGCGTCCGCCAGCGGCAGCAATTCCTTGTCAGCGCGCAGTTTGGAGAAGCCTTCGCGGATCGACTGCGGTGTCATCGATTGCAGCCACAAGCGCTCGATCGGCTTCTTCGAATGTGCATGCTGCACGATCGAGCGGAAGATCAGCTCACCTTCGCGCCCGGCGTCGCAGGCATTGACCAGTGCGGTGACGTCCTTGCGCTTCATNAGGCGCAGCAGCAGATTGAGGCGCTGCTCGCTTTTCTCGAGCGGNGCTAGGCCGAAGCGTGGCGGTATTACCGGGAGATTCCGGAACGACCACTTGCCGCGCTTGACGTCGTATTCCTCGGGCACCACCAGCTCGAGCAGGTGGCCCACCGCGGACGAGAGCACGTAGCGGTCGCTCTCGAAGTAGTCGCCTTTGCGCGAGAAGCCACCGAGCGAGCGCGCGATGTCGGCCGCGACCGACGGTTTCTCTGCAATGATAAGTTTTTTGCTCATGCCGCGCGAAAGGCCGCAGATGATAAGTGTAAAGGCACGCGCCGTTCAACCGCCGCCGCTCANGCACNCGTTGCGTGCGCGANCCGANTCTAGTTTGGCAAGCGGCTTTGCGGTGCGGTGAACAGGTCTTCGGCGAGCAACTGGCTGGTGGGAGTCTGCTGATTCCACAGCACCATCAGCACGATCAGCTTCAACTGGTCCAGAGAAAGGCTGTGACCGGAAGCGGCCAGCGAACGCTCGAGCACCAGCTCGCGCGTCTCGGGAGTCAGGATTCCCGATTGCTCGAGGGTAATCAGAAAACCGCGGCATTCCGCATCGAGCTTCGCCAGCTCGCGCGGCGCAAAAGCGCGAAAGGACCGGGTCGCGTCGGGCAGTGATACGCTCGCGCCGCGCGGGGCGCGCAGCACGCCGGCGAGCCAGTGCAAGGCCTCGCTTATGTCCGCATCCTCGAACCCGGCCGCGGACAACTTGCGCGCGACGCGCTCGCGGTCATCGGCCAGCTCGGCCTGGTGGCAGTTCTCGAATACGTAGACCAGGATGTCGTACATAGCGCTCCTCTCTTATAACGCGGGGCGGACGGGGCCGTTTACCCGCGATGTGCCTTTTCCAGGCGCTGATAAAGCCCTCCCGGCAGCGCGGTCACCCGCCCGTCGAGTTCCAATCGCAGCAGCTCGGAGGCCACCTGCTCGGCCGACAAGCCAGCGCGTGCGCACAGCGAGTCGACGTCGACCGGATCGTGGCCCATGACCGCGAGCAGGCCGGAATCCGGCGGCGCCGNNCTGCTGGCGGTGCTCGCGTAGCCGCTCGGACGGAACCCGGAAAGCTCGGCGAGCACGTCTTCGGCAGATTCGACGAGCTTCGCGCCGGACTTGATGAGCGCATGGCAGCCCTTCGATAGCGGAGAATGAATCGAACCGGGAATCGCAAACACTTCGCGTCCCTGGTCCGCCGCGCAGCGCGCGGTGATTAGCGAGCCGGAGGCGATGGCCGCCTCGACGACCAGGCAGCCGCGCGACAGTCCGCTGATCAATCGATTGCGCCGCGGGAAGTTGTGCGCGACGGCCGGCGTGCCGAGAGCGAATTCCGAAAGCAGCAATCCGCGACGCGAGATTTCGGCGGCGAGTTCAGCGTTGCGCGTCGGATAGACGATATCGATGCCGGTGCCGAGGACCGCAATCGTCGAGCCGGCGCCGGTCAGGCCGCCGCGATGTGCTGCGGCGTCGATGCCCAGCGCAAGCCCGGAGACGATCGTGAGTCCGGTGGCGCTGAGCGCTGCGGCGAAATGCTCCGCGTTGCGCTCCCCCTGAGCAGAAGCGTTGCGGCTGCCGACAATGGCGAGCGCGGCCTGTGGCAGCAGCTGACTGCGACCGTGCCCATAAAGCAGCGGCGGTGGATCGGCGATCTCGAGCAGCGCGCGCGGATACAGCTCGTCGGCCAGGGTGACGACGAAGTGATCCTTTACTGCAAGCCACTGCTGAGCCCGCGCTACTGCCTGCTGGACATCGGAAGAGTCGAGCGCTTCCAGCGCGAGGGGTGCCACGTAAGAAGCAAGCTCGCTGCGTTTGCGGGCGAGTACCGCTTCGGGCAAGCCGAATTGCCCNAGCAACTTGCGGAGGGTCGAAGCGCCGAGCCCGGGAGTGAGCGAAAGCTGCAGCCAGCTCGCGAGTCCCGGGTCGGGCGTCATGCGGGAGGAGAACCTGGCGAGCGAATCGCCCGCGCTAGACGCTCAGGGTGTCTGTACCACATCGCGGGGGCCGATCGGCCGCGAGAGGTTCATGACCAGTGCGTACGATACGCGGTTGAAGACGCGAAACACAAACGCAAGGCCGGCGCGTTCATCCGGCAGCTTGATCTGCGCGTCGCGTGCCTCTTTGGTCTTGGTCACATCGCGCACGCTGCCACCCAGCGCGTAGAGCGCAAGGACGTGGCCCACTTCGAGACCATCGCGCGCGCCGCGGTTGATGCTGATGACCGACTGCGGTCCGGCTTCGCCCACCTGCGCGACGCCGCCGTGAATTGCGATCACGCGGCCGCGAATGTTGCTGCCGGGAGCACGCGGCGCGTAGCTGATCGGCTTGGGGCTGCCCGCCGCGACCAGCTTGTCGCCGGCGCCGACCTCCTGCACCGCGGAGGTAAGCACTACCGTCGCAGGCTCGCCGCCGCGTTCGAGTTGCGCCGTGCCGAGGTAAATTGCCTCGTAGGCGAGCGTTTGATTGCTGTCGGGATCGATCAAAGGCCCGCCGCGCCGATAGACGTACCAGGTTTCTTCCTTCGAGCTGCCTATGCCACGTACGTAAGCGCTGTTGCCTGCGGCGAGGATCACCCGATCGGTCTGCGTGCCGACGATGGTCGGGGCGCGGTCGAGGCCATCGGGCTCGACGATCAACGGCCGTGCGAGGAAGGGTTCGATGATTGCAGCCGGAATGCTCGGGATCTGTTCCTGCGCGAGCGATTCCGCGCGCACGCGCGGGCCAAGCTTCACGCTACCGGTGGCGTGGCCGTTGGCGCGGTGCCGGCCGGACCGCGCCGCCGATCGTCAGTTGCCCGCGAGCGCGGTCAAGGGCGATGACATAACCGGGGTAAATCAGGTGGGGGTTGCGGATCTGGTCCTTATTGAGGCCCCAGAGCTCGGGCCAGCGCCAGGGTGAGTCCGTATAGCGCTGCGAAATCGACCATAGGGTATCGCCTGGAACTACGACATAGCGGTCGGGAGCATCGGGGCGCAGGGTCAGCGGAGCACTCGGCGCCTGGGCCCCTGCGGCCGCCGAGATCGCGAAGAAAGCGAGTGTTGTGATAGACTTACGCAATTGCTGGACCATGGTGACCCCGCCCGTTTGCGGCTCCTGGATCGGCCGTTTTTTCCAATAGCTTATATGGCACCTGAGATTGTCCATATAATCTATTCAATTTGCAAATAAATCTGTCCTCAGATGGCGACGTTGAACATCCTCCGCTACCCCGACGCCCGACTTCACAAGCTGGCTGCTCCCGTTACCGTTTTCGACGAGGGGCTCAAGAAACTGGTCGCTGACATGGCCGAGACCATGTACGCGGCGCCCGGTATTGGCCTCGCCGCGACCCAGGTCGACGTCCACAAACAGGTCATCGTGGTCGACGTCTCGGAACGGCGCGATTCGCTCGTCGTGCTAGTCAATCCGGAGATCGTGGAGGCGACCGGCGAGTCCGATATCGAAGAGGGCTGCCTGTCGGTCCCGGGCATCTATGAGCTGGTGCCGCGCGCCGAGCGCGTCAAGGTTCGGGCCTATGATCAAAACGGCAACGCGTTTACGCTCGAGGCGCAGGGCCTGCTCGCGGTTTGCATTCAGCACGAGATGGATCATCTGAAGGGCAAGGTCTTCGTCGAGCACCTGTCGCAGCTCAAGCAGCAGCGCGTGCGCGCGAAGCTCGCCAAGCAGCTGCGCAAGTCGGCCTGATCGACCCGCATTCCTGCGCCTAATCTTCGCAGGAACGCCGGCATTCGCTGAGCGCGCGCTCGCCCGGCTGCTCAATGCCGGGCATAGCATTGCGCTTGTCCTTACCCAGCCGGATCGACCCGCAGGCCGCGGCATGCATAGCACGGCGAGCGCGGTGAAATCAGCGGCGCTGGCTCACGCTCTGGAGGTTTTCCAGCCGGAGACGCTGCGTGCGCCCGAGGTGATCGAGCGTCTTCGAGCGGTGCACGCCGATGCGATGGTGGTCGCGGCGTACGGGCTGCTGTTGCCGCAACCCGTTCTCGAGGTGGCAACGCATGGCGCACTCAATATTCACGCGTCATTGCTGCCGCGCTGGCGCGGCGCCGCGCCGATTCAAAGAGCGATCCTCGCTGGCGACCGGGAGACCGGCGTGTCCATCATGCGTATGGATGCAGGGCTCGATACCGGGCCGGTGTTCGCACAGCGGCGCGTCGCTATCGGCGCCGACGACGACTTCGGCGTGCTGCATGACCGTTTAGCCGAGCTGGGCGCGGAAACGCTATTGACGGTGCTCGCAGACTTGGCAAACGGGAATGCGCGCTCGATCGCTCAGCCCGAAGCGGGTGCCACGTACGCCCGCAAGATCGAGAAAGCTGAGAGCGCCTTGCACTGGGAGCGTCCCGCAGCCGAGCTTGAGCGCGCGGTACGCGCCTTTCGCCCGTCGCCCGGAGCACTCGCGCGGCTGAGGGGCGACGCGACCAAGGTTTGGCGCGGTCGCGTCGTGAGTGGCCACGGCAGGCCAGGCACGATCCTCGAGGCGAGCACGGCGATTCATGTCGCCTGCGGCNTCGATGCGCTCGCCATCGATGAATTGCAGCCCGCAGGCGGGCGGCGCATGCCGGCCGCAGAGTTTTTGCGCGGTCGCCGCCTCGTCCCCGGCGAGCGCTTCGATTGAAGCATTCCGCGACCTTAGCGGTTCAGCTTGGCGAAGCGTCGCGCATCGTGTGTCGAGTAGCCGCAGGGCACAGCCTCGCTGNCGAGCTCCCGTCGGTTCGCGCCGGCGCGCTGATCGACCTTACCCACGGCACGCTGCGCCGCTATGGACGGCTGCAGGCGATCGTTGCGGCCTTGTCGCGCCGCGGCCGGCCGGATGCATTGGTCGAAGCGCTGCTCTGGTGCTCGCTGTACGCGCTCGAATCGGCGCGCCACGCCGAGCACACCGTAGTCGACGAATCGGTGAAGGCCTGTGGCTTGCTCGAGCGCTGGCCGGCAAAAGGGTATGTGAATGCCCTGCTGCGCGCCTTTCTGCGCGATCGCCCTGCAATCGAAGCACGGCTTGAGCGCGAGCCGGAAGCCAAGCATCAGCATCCGCAATGGTGGATCGAGATTCTGCGCAGCGCCTATCCGNCCGCATGGGAGGCGGTGCTTGCTGCCGGCAATGCGCATCCGCCGATGGGTTTGCGCGTCAATTGCCGACGCGTGCAACCGGAGGAATACCAGGCGCGGCTCGCCGGGCAAGGTATCGCCGCGCGTCGCTATGGCGGCCAGGCGATACTGCTCGAAAATCCGCTGCCGGTAGAACGCCTGGCCGGTTTCGGCACGGGCGAAGTCTCGGTGCAGGACCCNGGCGCGCAGCGCGCCGCGCACTGCCTCGATTTGCAGTCAGGCCAGCGCGTGCTCGATGCGTGTGCCGCGCCTGGCGGGAAATCGGCGCACATCCTCGAGCTCGCGGATGTGGCGCTTACTGCGCTCGATATCGATGCCGCGCGCGCCGCACGCATCACGCCCAACCTCGAGCGTCTCGGTTTGGCGGCGACGGTCATTGTCGGCGACGCGAGTCGCCCGGAGCAATGGTGGGACGGCCGACCCTACGATCGCATCCTCGCCGATGTGCCTTGCTCGGCGTCGGGCATCGTGCGGCGCCGTCCCGATGCCAAATGGTTGCGCCGCGCGAGCGATCTCGCGGCGTTCGCCGCTCGACAACGGGCGCTGCTCGATGCGCTTTGGCGGCTGCTCGCCCCGGGTGGTAAATTGCTGTATGCCACCTGCTCGGTATTTCCGCAGGAGAACGACGCCGTCCTCGAGGCGTTCATCGCCGGCGAGCGCAGCGCGCGCCGTCTCGCTCTCGCTGACGGCGCGCCGGCGCAATGGCTGCCCGACGCCGAGCACGACGGGTTCTACTACGCGTTGATCGCAAAACAAGCCTGATGTGAGCGCGATGCGCAGCATCGCCTTCTGCAGCGGATTGCTCTTGCTGTTCGTCGCGTCGTTCGTCTGCGCCAATGAGATCGAGGTGCGCGAGGCGCGGCTGCAGGCGGTCGAGGACGGCCTGGTACTCGACACCGATTTCGACTTTGTGCTGACGCCGCGTCTCGCCGAAGTCGTGTCGAACGGCGTGCCGCTTTACTTTCGGGTCGACTTCGAACTAACTCGCCGGCGCTGGTACTGGTTCGACGAGACGGCCGCAGCCAAGCGCTTGCAGCTGCGCCTGTCCTATCATGCGCTGTCGCGGCAGTACCGGTTGTCGACCGGCCTGCTGCAGCAAAGCTTCGCTACGCTGGACGAAGCATTGAATGTGCTCAAGCACATACGCAACTGGCTGGTGGTGGACCGCACGGTGAGTTTCTCCGATGCCGACTACGAGGCGGCGGTACGCATGCGGCTCGATACGACTTTGCTGCCCAAGCCCTTCCAGTTGAGCGCGCTGACCAGCCGTGAGCTGCAGCTCGAATCGCCATGGAAACGCTTCACGGTGCGCTCGCCGCAGCAGCTGCCCGCGCCGGTGGAAAGCCGCGAGCCGCGGCAGACCGATCGATGAAGCTCCTGCTCATCATCGGCGCGGCAGTCGCGACCGTGGGCCTGTTCCTGCTCGCTACCGCGAGCGGCGACACCGCGTTCTTCGCCCAGCAATACCCCCTGCTGCTCGGGCTCAACGCGGCGCTGGCCACGCTGCTTGCCGGCCTGGTGAGCTATCAGCTTCTGCTGATGGCGCGCAGCTACCGTGCACGCGTATTCGGCACGCGGTTGACGCTGCGGCTATTCCTGCGCTTCGCCGCGCTCGCGCTGCTGCCCGGCCTCATCGTGTACGCGGTATCGGTGCAGTTCATCACGCGATCGATCGAGTCCTGGTTCGACGTCAAGGTCGATGCCGCGCTCGAGGGCGGAATGAACCTGGGCCAGCAGGCGATCGACCAGATGCTGCTCGAGTTGCAGAAGAAGGCGCGCGCCCTGGCCGTCGAGCTTGCCGATACGCCGCCGGCGCAGCTCGTCCCGCAGCTCGAGCGCGCGCGTCTGCAGGCTGGAGTGCAGGAGGCGATCGTAGTCGCCGCCAACGGCCGGCTGATCGCCAGCGCCGCGGAGGACACGACGAAGCTCGTGCCGGACTTGCCCGCCGCGGCGCTGTTGCGCCAGGCACGCCTGCAGCGCGGATTGAGCTCGATCGATGCCGTGGCGAGCGGCTCGCTCGCGCTGCGGGCGATCGTGCCGATGGAGGCACTCGCGCTTGCGAGCGAGCCGCGTTTTCTGCAGCTGCGCGCACGCGTGCCGGCGAACCTCGCGCACAACGCCGAGGCGGTCGAAACGGCGTATCGCGACTATCGCGAGCTCGCGCTCTCGCGCGAAGGCCTGAAGCGCATCTACGTGGTGACACTGAGTTTTGCGTTGCTCATGGCGTTATTCGTGGCGGTGGCGGTGGCGGTCACGCAATCGAAGCTGCTCGCCGAACCGCTCGCCACCCTGGCCCAGGCCATGCAAGCAGTGGCGCGCGGCGATTTCTCGCGGCAGGCACCGGTCACCAGCCGCGACGAGCTCGGCGTGCTCACCGAATCGTTCAACTCCATGACGCACCAGCTCGACGAGGCTCGGCGCGTGCTCGAGGCCAACCGCGCCGCGCTCGAAGCGGCGAAGGCGCGGCTCGAGAACATCCTCGCCAATTTATCGGCCGGCGTGCTGGTGTTCGACCACCAGCTGGAGCTCTCGATCTCGAATCATGGCGCCACCACGATCCTCGGGCCCGAGCTTGCAACCTTTACCGATCTCATGCGCGAGCACTTTC
>JGI25613J43889_10000392_pt1 | contig 9950 bp, 6 predicted proteins | sample GraSoi_2013_40cm_FD_43889 | JGI IMG/M metagenome (IMG submission 43889) | reverse complement strand
GTCGGCACGTCCTCGATGAAGCGGAACGCGTCGGGCCGGGCCCGGTAGTTCTCCGGCAGGTCGGCCGCCATCTGGATGGGGCTGTAGAGCACGACGTACTCNGCCAGCTGCACCGCCAGCGTCGATTGCACGCGCTCGCGCAGCTCGGTGTGCCCGAACTGCANATCGAAAATGCCAGGTGTGAAGTCCATCGGCCCCGAGAGCATGCGGGTGAAGGGCAGGATCGTGAGGTGATCGGGTGGGCTCGTCGGCCGGGCCCACGCGTTGTACTCCTGCCCGCGCGCGGCCTCGCGGCTCACCATGCTGGGCCACGTGCGCCGCAGGCCGGTGTCCTTGACCGGCTCATGCGCGTCGATCGCGATGTGGTGGGCCGCCGCGGCCTCCACCACCTTCTGGTCGTGGCGAACCATGTATTGCCCCGCGAACCACTCGTGCCCGATGCCGCCATCGGCAAGCGTGCGTTCGATCGAGCCGTTGGGTCGCACATAGCCGGTCTTCACCGTCCGCATGCCTTGGCTCTCGTACAGCGCCAGCGCCGGGTCGAGCTGGCGCTCGTAATTTTCCGCGGCGCCGGCCGTTTCGTTATGCCCGATCAGGCGCACGCCGCGCGTGCGGCCGTAGCGCGTGATCGCGGCGAGGTCGAAGTCCGGAGTCGATTCCGTGAAACTGAAGCGCGGGCCATTGGCGGTCCAGTCGCCGTCCCAGCCGGTGTTCCAGCCCTCCGCAAGCACGCCGTGGAAGCCGTGCTCGGCGGCAAAGTCCATGTAGTGCTCCACGTTTTCGGTGGTGGCACCGTGCTTCGGCCCGCTCGCCCAGGTGTAGCGGCCGATATGCATCCCCCACCAGACGCCCACGTACTTCCCGATCTCGATCCAGGAGGTGTCGGCGATCGCGCTGGGCTCGTTAAGGTTCAGCTCGATGCGCGAGTCGGCAAGGCCCATGGGCGTGGGCGAGACGAGCACCATGCGCCAGGGCGTGCGAAACGGGCCGGTACGGCGCACCAGCACGCCGTCAGACCAGGGCATCAGGTCGGCCTTGAGCGTGTGCTCAGCGACTCGCCGCAGATTCATGCTCGCGTAGTCGACGAGCTCGGCCTCGTGGATCGAGAGGTACAGCCCGTCGCCCTGCAGCGTCAGCGGCGTTTCGGCGAGCGTGACCTCCCACAAGGGCGCCTTGTGGTACAGGTACTCATCGCGTTCGCGCTGGCGCGCGTAATACCACCAGGCGCTCCACTCGCCCTGGAGCGCGAATTCGGTGAGTTCATCGACGATCGCCACGGCCTCGTGCGCGCCGAAGGCCGGGTAGTCGTAGCGGAAACCGAGGCCGTCGTCGAACACCCGGAACACGACGTCGAAGGGCACGGCATGCGGGCCTGACAGGGAAACCCGCATTTCCTCATGGCGATCGCGGATCACGCGCTCCTCGCCCCAGGGCTGCTCCCACGTCGTATCGGCACTGGAGCGGCGCACGCGCTGGATGCGGGTGACCTGGCCATTGGCCTTGCCGGCGAAGCGCAGACCGAGCGCGGAGTGCGTTAGGATCGCCCGCCCGCCGCGGGTCACGTCGTAGTAGGCACCGCCCGCCGCGTCGACGCCCACGCAGGCGCGCAACACCTGCCCTGGTGAATCCACGCACGCCTTGCCCGCCCCATTCGCGCCCTGCGCGCCCGGCGCGCACAGCCAGCACACGACCACAGCCGCCAGCGCCATTATCCTTCTGGTGCGTCGCATAGACCCTCCCGCGTGTCGAACCCAGGCGGAATGGTAATGCAACTTTTGCGTTCATGCACGCCCAGATGACGCGCAAGGAGTGGCCGGGCGGCCGACTTTTGTTAGGCAATATGCCTATTATTATGGGGTTCTGCCTTCAGCTGATCGCTGCCTGGCCGCGGCAAGGCGCTCATTCCAGGCCAGGGCTCATTTTATAGTGCAAGTTTTGCGTTACGAGGCGGCCTCGGGTAACGCCCGCGGCTGAAGGCCACGGCGGCCACCGTACCGACAGCGAGCAGCGCCGCGGACAACAGGGGTACGCCGCGCGCGCGGCCCTGGAACGCGCTGTCCATCACGGGACCTAGAAATACCGCGCCCACCAACTGGGGCGCCACCAGGAACAGGTTGTGGATGCCCATGTACACACCCATCTTTCGAGCCGGCGACACGCTGGCGACGATGGCGTAGGGGAGCGAGAGGATCGAGGACCAGGCGATCCCGATTCCCACGGCGGACAGCCAGGGCCAGGAGCGGTCGGTGCGCAGCACCAGCGCAGCAATGCCGAGAGCACCGAGGGCGAGACAGGCGGCGTGCGTGCGGAAATGACCGAAGCGCTCGCCAGCCCGCGCAATGAAGGGTGTCGCCAGCACCGCAGCGCCGTTGTACAGCGCGAACAACACGCCACCCAGTCGGCGGCGGCCTGGTAAGCGGCGGATGTCGGGTCGCGGCTGGCAAAGCGAGTCTCCGCCATGGCCGGGACGGTGTACACCCACAGCGTGAACAGCCCGAGCCACGTGAAGAACTGGATCACCGCGAGTTGTTTCATGGCGCTCGGCATCTGCACGATGTCCTCGGCGATCTCGAGGAGCCCGGTGGGTTGGCGCCCACGACGCTGCAGCCAGCCGACCCACGCCTGACCCACGCCGAGCCCTGCCGCCAGTGCCGCGAGCACGTACAGCTCCGGACGCAACCGCAACCACCAGGCCAGGAGCGCGCCGCCGATCGCCGCCCCGACCCAGAGGCTCCCGTAGGTCACGTGCCGCTCCGCCGAGCGCAGCGCACGGGCCCCGCCGGGCGCGCTCGGCTCGGCAGCGGTCGGCCTCGCGGGCGGCTCGCGCGTCGCGAGCACCGTCCAGCCTACGGCCAACACGATCGTGACCGCGCCAATGTAGAACGCGTAGCGCACGGGCCCAGGCAGTCCGCCACCGGGGCGGGGGCCGTCGCCGAATAGCGCGCCGAGCGCCCAGGGCAGTGCCGAGGAAACGATCGCACCGCAGCCGATGAAGGCCGCCTGCAGGGTGAACGCACGCGTCTGTCGTTCGGGCGGAATCAGGTCGCCGGTGAGCGCCCGGAGCGGCTCCATGGCGATGTTGGCCGAGAGCGTCAGGAACCAGAGCATGGCCGCCGCAGCGGCCAGCGATGCAGCGTTCACGAACAGCACGAGGGCCAGCGCGGTGCTCAATGCCCCGAACAGGATGTAAGGTCGCCGCCGTCCCCAGCGGCCGGTGGTGCGATCGCTCAGGTAGCCGACGATGGGCTGCACCAGCGCACCGGTGACCGGACCGGCGATCCACAGGACCGCGAGCTGGCCGACGTCAGCGCCGAGCCACTGGAAGATGCGGCTGGTGTTGGCGTTTTGCAGCCCCCAGACCACCTGCACGCCGAACAGGCCGATGCACAGATTGACGATGGTGGCAAACTGCGCGGTGGCGGTTGTGGGTTTCATCGCGCGCTTTCTCCCCCCGGAGCTATCCCCTCGAAGCCGGGAGGCCGGCGTGTGCTACGCTCTGTGTCGCATGGCCCCTGTACCAGTTCAATGCATGCCATGACAAATGTCCAGCGTGGAAGTACGACGACGCTTGAGGACCTGGCGAAGCTCGCCGGCGTCTCGGTCTCTACCGTTTCACGGGCGCTGAACGACCAGCCGTCGATCAGCACGCGCACGAAGCAGCGCATCTGGTCACTCGCGCGCGAGCACGACTATCCCTTCCGCCGCTATATGCCGGCGGGGCCGATCGGCGCCGAGGGATCGATCGCGATCGTGCTGCCACGCACTCACGGCCGCGCGCTGCCCTTCTCGCACCCCTTCTTCCTTGAGCTGATTGCCGCGATCGGCGAGGCGGCGCGCGATCGGAACTACGATTTCATCGTGAGCCACGTGGCGCCGGCAAATTACGAGGACTTGTACCTCGCGGTCACGACCAGCCGCGCGCAAGGCGTGATCTTCCTCGGCCAGGGCGAGCTGCACGACGCCTTCAACCGTCTCGCCACGACCGACGCGCCGTTCTCCGTGTGGGGCGCGGACATCCACGGGCGCAAGTACTGCTCCGTGGGCTCCGATAACATCATGGGCGGGCGCAAGGCGACGTTGCACCTGCTGCGCATGGGCAGGCGCAGCATCGTGTTCCTGGGCGAGACGGACCCGGAGGCCACCCAGCGGCGACGCGGCTACCTCGAGGCGCTCCAGTCGATGGGTATCGAGCAGGATCCGCGGCTGACCGTGCCGGTGCACTTCGAGCTGGAGTCGGGCGAGGCCGCCGTCGCGCAATTGATCCGCCGCAAGGTGCAATTCGACGGCATCGTGGCCTCGAGCGACCTGATCGCCCTGGGCGCGATCCGCTCGCTCAAGCTGGCCGGCTACTCGGTGCCCAAGGACGTCTCCGTCATTGGCTATGACGACATGCTGCTCAGTCGCCTCAGCACGCCCTCGCTCAGCACCATCAAGCAGGACACGAAGAAGGCCGGACGGCTGCTGGTGATGCGCGCGTTGGAGCGAGCGCAGCATGGGCCATCGGAGCGGCTCCCCACCGACCTGATCATTCGGGAGTCCTGCGGCGGATAGCGTTGCACCCGCCTACGGGCCGGGCTAACAGGAGCGTGCTGCATGCCAAGGAAAAACACAGCATGCCCTTGGCAGCGCCGGCCTGGGACGGATGATCGTTATCGATGGTGGTTAAGCGCTGACTACAATATCGGCGCACGCCATCCGTCTACACCCTTGCATGAACTCCATTCCGCCCAGTGCAATGGCCCGAGCAGGCCCTGATCAGCGCACGGTCGAGGCGTTTCACAGGGAGGCGCCGCGACTGCGCACCTGGCTGCGACGCCACGCGGCAGCCTGGCAGGGGATCGACGATCTGCTGCAGGACCTGTTTCTGGAGCTTGTGGTGGCCAACCGGGCCGCGCGCCAGATCGAGAACATCGGCGCGTGGCTGTTTCAGGTGGCGCGGCACCGCATCACCGACGCGCTGCGACAGCGCCAGCCCCTGAACCGCGCGCTCGCCCTCGACGCCCTGNCCGACCGGCCTACGGCCGGTGGCACGCCGAGCTCGCCTACATCGGCCACGGCCGATCCGGAGGCGACTTACCGCCAGGCCGATTTCGTGCGCCGCCTGGTGGCCGCATTGGAAGCACTACCCCCTGAACAGCGCCGCGCCTTTGTGTCGCACGAGATCGAGGGCGCGAGCATGGCCGACATTGCAAGACGCGAGGGCGTTGGCCTGAATACCGCGCTGGCCCGCAAACGCTACGCCGTCCTGCGCCTGCGACAGGCACTGGCTGATTTCGATGAACGCTACACCCCTACCTGACGGAGGCTTTATGGCTCGCTTCTGGACTGTTCGACTCTTCGGCATCGCCCTCATCATCACGATCGTGCTGGCGGGCTTCGGCAATGCCGTGCTCTACCTCTGGAACAGCGTCATCCCGACTGTTTTCGGACTGCCGACCATCAGCTACTGGCAAGCCGTCGGACTTTTGTGCCTGAGCTGGATCTTCTTTGGCAGCTGGCGTGCGTTTCCGCGCTTCCCCGCGGCCGCCGCTTGCCGTAGCGCCATGCCCCGGGCCACCCAGGACGCCGTGCGCGCGGCCCTCGACAAGGAGTAGGGCCATGAGCCTACGCACGCGGTTACCGGGCCTGAGCGCGAATGGAGGCCGAGTGGACCACGCCCGTCGCAACCACCGCCCTTGTAAAGCAATGGGTTCGTTGCTGCCAAACGCCGATGTGGCGACGCTCGCCGCTGATGCGCCAGCGCCCTCGACGGTGGGATGTCCGAAAAACTGGAATCACTGAGCACTAGGGCATAGCCTCGCGTCATGGGTTTTAGGCTGGCGCTGGGAAGGGGGTGGCCATGAACTTGCGGATTTCGGGCAGTGCCTCGCGCTGTCTGGCGCTGCGGGCGGCGGCAATCATGCTCGCCATCGTGCTGCAGGCTTGCGCGCCCCTACCGAGACTCGGACCTGTGCCGGAAGGCCAGACGGAGCAAGCGGTCGTTCCGGGAATGCCCGACAGTCGAATCTGGATGGACCGTGACCTGACGAGTTTCGTCAAGGTCGTCCTTGAAGACAACGCCCGCGAACGCTCCGCGCTATTGCAGGCCGGGCGTCCGACCGATCCGCTGCCACCGATATATTTCCTTTCCATTTCCGGTGGCGGCGACAACGGTGCGTTTGCGGCGGGCGTCTTGGCGGGCTGGACAGACAGCGGGACCCGCCCGGACTTCAAGGTCGTCACCGGCATCAGCGCGGGAGCTCTGATCGCCCCGTTCGCATTCCTGGGCCCGGCCTACGACGAGGTCATTCGCAAGGTCGCGACCTCACTTAGTCCCGGCGCCGTGTTCCGCGCACGGAACCGCCTGAAGGGCCTGCTGAGCGACGGAATGGCCAGCAGCGCACCGATCCGCCAAATTGTCACTCACTATGTGACCCCGGAGCTGCTCGCCGAGGTCGCACGCGAGCACGCCAAGGGACGNGCGCTTCAGATCGCCACGACCGACCTCGACGCCGGTCGCCAGGTCACCTGGGATATGGGCGCGATCGCCGCACGCGGCACGCCGGAGGCACTAGAGCTCTTTCGCAACATCATGATCGCATCGATGAGCATTCCCGGCGCGGTGTCGCCAGTCATGATCGATGTGGATGTGGGCAGCGAGCACTACCAGGAAATGCACGTCGATGGCGGCGTGATCACACAGCTGTTCGCCTATCCATCCCACGCGCTGGCGGAACTTGAGAANGCGACCGGTACGCCGCTGAACCGTCCGGTTCATNTGTTCGTCATCCGGAACGGACGACTGGACCCCGAGTGGTCCGCCACGTCGCGCCGCACGCTCAGTATCGGTAGTCGTGCGATCAACGCACTGATCCAGGCGGAGGGCGTCGGCGACGTCTACAGGGTCTATCGCACAGCGCACCAGGATCACGTGGACTTCAATCTGGCTTACATCGGTCGAGACTTTCCGCCCAGCAGACACGAAATGTTCGAAACTTCTTATATGCGAAGGCTATTCGACTACGGATATCAGGCGACGCGTCATGGCAGCGTGTGGCGAAGGACTCCGCCGGGCGAGAGTGAAGGTTCGCCTTAACTCCAGACCGCGGGACGTCCACCACATGAGAGTGGACTACTGAATCACGCGACACTCCCGCAACCTTACGGTCCCTGTGAAAATCCGCCTGCCCTGGGAGCCGGCTACGCGAGCCAGCGTCCGCCCACGCATGAGCTTATGCCATCCAAGCAACTCGCTCTCTCCAAGGAGGTAGCGCACGCGCATTGGGACCGGTGGGCGACTCGCCTGAGCAATATCGATAACAGGGAAATGCGGGAAGAATTGCGCCCCATACCGGGGTCGGGCTCCGGCTTTGTCACCCAGACAGGAAGGATCGCCGCATGAACCGCTCACTCAAGCTAGCCTCCCTTGCACTAATCGCCCTCGCTGCCGCCGGCTGTGCGCGTAACGAAGCCGCCGAGGCGCCGCCCGCGCCGCCCCAGGTGAGCGTGGCGAAGGTGATTGAGAGGCCCATCACCGAGTTCGACGAATTCACGGGTCGCTTCGCCGCGGTGGACCGCGTCGAGCTGCGGCCGCGAGTCTCCGGCTACATCGCCTCGGTCAATTTCACCGAAGGTCACGAGGTCCACAAGGGCGAGGTCCTTTTTGTCATTGATCCACGACCCTACGAGGCGGAGTTCAAGCGCGCCGAGGCCGAGCTCGCCCGTGCCACGACGCAGCTGAATCTCGCGCACTCCGAGCACGTGCGTGCACAATCGCTCCTCGAGGCTCGTGCCATCTCCAAGGAGGAATTCGAAGCGCGAGTTTCGAGCAGCGAGCAGGCAACAGCGAACGTCCAGGCCGCGGATGCGGCACTCGACGCCGCCAAGCTCAATCTGACCTACACGCAAGTCCACGCCCCGATCTCCGGGCTCGTCAGCCGCGCGGAGGTCACCGCGGGAAATCTGGTGACCGCGGATCAGACGCTGCTCACGAGGTTGGTGTCGATCGATCCNATCTACGTCGAGTTCGAGGGCGACGAGCAGGTGTACCTCAAGTACGCNGCCCTCGCGCGCGCGGGTCTGCGTCCCAGCTCCCGCGACTCCCAGAATCCGGTATGGGTCGGTCTCGCCGATGAGCAGGACAGCCCCCACCGTGGTGTCATGGTGTTCCTCGACAACGAGTTGAATCCCGCAACCGGCACGATCCGCGCCCGCGGACGCTTCGACAATCGCGATCGGCGCTTTACGCCCGGCATGTTCGCTCGCGTGAAGCTGGTGGGCAGTGAACGACACGACGCACTCCTCATTAATGACAGCGCCGTAAGCACCGACCAGAGCGTCAAGTACGTGCTCGCGGTGGACTCGCACAACAAGGTTGAATACCGGCCGGTAAAGCTGGGCCCTGTGGTGGACGGCCTGCGCGTGGTGCGTGAAGGTCTCGCGCCCGGCGATACCATCGTCGTGAACGGTCTGCAGCGCGTACGCCCCGGCATGCCGGTTACCCCGCAGGTGGTCGCCATGGGTCCGCAGCCCTCGACCATGGGCGTCGTTGCACGGAACTAGCCATGAAGCTTTCGAATTTCTTCATCGATCGGCCAATCTTTGCGGCGGTGCTGTCGACGTTCATCACGATCGCCGGTGCCGTCGCCCTCTTTAAACTGCCGATCAGCGAGTACCCGGAAGTCGTTCCCCCGTCCGTGGTCGTGCGCGCCTCGTATCCGGGCGCCAACCCAAAGGTCGTCGCGAACACCGTCGCCGCGCCGCTCGAGCAGGAGATCGTCGGCGTGGAGGACATGCTCTACATGTCTTCGCAGACGACCATGGATGGCTCGCTGCTGCTGACCGTCACCTTCCGCATCGGCACCGACATCGATCGGGCGCAGGTACAGGTCCAGAACCGCGTCGCGCAGGCCCTGCCGCGTCTGCCGGAGGAGGTGCGCGCGCTCGGCGTGACGACCGTGAAGAGTTCCGCCGACTTGATGATGGTGGTTCACCTCGTCTCCCCCGAGAATCGCTACGACTCCCTGTACCTGCGCAACTACGCCGCCCTNAATATTCGCGACGTGCTCGCCCGCCTGCCGGGCATGGGCGAGGTGCGCGTGTTCGGGGCTGGCGACTACTCGATGCGGGTCTGGCTCGACCCGCAAAAGCTCGCCGCCCGCAACCTTACCGCCGGAGACGTCGTCGGGGCCATCCGCGAGCAGAACATCCAGGTGGCCGCGGGCCAGGTCGGCGGTGCGCCCGCCACCGGCGCCGCCTTTGAGCTTGCATTGAACGCCATGGGACGCCTCTCGGACGAAGACCAGTTCCGCGACATCATCATCAAAACCGGGGCCGGCGGCGAAGTGGTCCGGCTTCGAGACGTCGCGCGCATTGAGCTCGGAGCCTCTCAGTACGAGCTGCAAAGCCTGCTCGACAACAAGAGCGCGGTCGCCATTCCCATCTTCCAGGCGCCGGGTTCCAATGCGCTCGAACTCTCCACGGCCGTTCGTGGCACGATGGCGAAGCTCAAGCAAAACTTCCCGCAGGGCGTCGACTACACGATCGTCTACGACCCCACCGTGTTCGTGCGTCAGTCGATCGAGGCAGTGGTGCGCACGCTTCTGGAGGCGGTGCTGCTGGTCGTGCTCGTCGTCATCCTGTTCCTGCAGACCTGGCGCGCCTCCATCATCCCGCTGGTCGCAGTGCCGGTGTCGATCATCGGTACCTTTGCCGTACTGCTCGCCTTCGGCTTCTCCATCAATACGCTGTCACTGTTTGGGTTGGTGCTCTCGATCGGCATCGTGGTTGACGACGCGATCGTCGTGGTCGAGAACGTTGAGCGCCACATAGCGCGCGGTCTCGCGCCGCTCGCAGCGACGAAGGCTGCCATGGCGGAGGTGAGTCGCCCGATCATTGCGATCACGCTCGTGCTGTGCGCCGTCTTCGTGCCAGTGGCCTTCGTCAGCGGCCTGAGTGGCCAGTTCTACCGC
>JGI25613J43889_10000388_pt1 | contig 9987 bp, 6 predicted proteins | sample GraSoi_2013_40cm_FD_43889 | JGI IMG/M metagenome (IMG submission 43889) | reverse complement strand
CTCGGCGGTGCTGACGCTCTCGGGCGTGGCACGCGCAGGCGCGCCGCGCCTCTCGACCTTGGGGGCCAGCAGCATGCTGAATCGCTGCAACAGCGCACGGAGCGGCGGAGTGATGAAGCGCGACTCATCAACCGGGCCACCCTCGATGAGGGCAAATCCCAGTCCGCTGCAGCCACCCAGTGGATCGCGGGCCGCGAGAAATAGTGCGCGGCGTCCGTCCTCGAGCTTGCGATGAATGCAGTGGCGCTGCAGTTCGAGGGCGAACATATCGAGCGCGTCGTGCACCAGGGCGTGCTCATCGGGGCCGATCGAGCCGGCGCTCATCCACAGGGTTTCACCGGCCGAGTCATGNAGCGAAAACGCCAGCGGCCTACGGGATCGAAGTGCCTGCAGCAGCGTGGCGCCCAGTTCATTGAAGGACGGAGGCGCCATGCCGGAGGCTGTGATCACCGACAGCTTGGACATGGTGGCGATCATGGGGTATGAGTGCATCTGTCGCCGTGACGGCACTCCCGTTCCACCGCGAAGACGGCGAATTCGGTAAACTTGTCATATTGTGTCGCGGCTTCGCTGGAGGTCTGCTGGTGTACCGGGCGCCCGTCGCCGACCTGCGTTTCGTGCTGGATTCGCTCCTCGAAGCCGGCGAACTGGCGCGGCTGCCCCGCTTTTCCGAGTACTCGGCCGACCTCGCCGCCGCCGTGCTCACCGAGGCCGACCGTTTCGCCAGCGACGTGCTGGCGCCCCTGAACGCCCCCGGCGATCGTCAGGGTGCGGCCTGGACGAGTGANGGGGCCACCACGCCCGCCGGATTTCGCGAGGCTTACCAACAGTACGTCGAGGGCGGGTGGCCGCTGCTGGGCATCGACACNGCGCACGGCGGGCAGGGTGCGCCGCAGGTGCTCAGCACCGCGGTGGAGGAAATCTGGTGCGGCGCCAATGTCGCGTTCATGCTCTGCCCGCTGCTCTCGCGCGGCGCCATTGAAGCGCTGCTGATCGCCGGTTCGCCGCAATTGCAGGCGGCGTATCTGCCGAAGATGATCACCGGCCACTGGGCGGGGACNATGAATCTCACCGAACCGCAGGCCGGATCGGACCTGGGTGCCATCCGCACGCGCGCCGCGCCGGCCGAAGACCACTATCTGCTCACGGGCCAGAAGATCTTCATCACCTATGGTGATCACGATCTGGCCGAGAACATCGTGCACCTGGTGCTCGCGCGCATCGAGGGCGCGCCCGCCGGCGTGAAGGGCCTGTCGCTGTTCGTCGTGCCCAAGTTCCTGCCGGACGCTGCGGGCAATCCCGGCCGGCGCAATGACGTGCGCTGCGTGTCGATCGAGCACAAGCTGGGGATCCATGCCAGCCCGACCTGCGTGCTGGCGTACGGGGACACGGGCGGTGCGTCCGCATTCCTGGTCGGCGAGGCCAACCGCGGTCTCGAGTGCATGTTCATCATGATGAATGCGGCACGCCTGTCCGTGGGCCTGCAGGGCGTCGGTCTGGCCGAGAGCGCGCGCCAGCGCGCGACNGAGTGGGCGCGCAACCGGGTGCAGGGACGGCCCGTGGGTGTCGCGGGCGACAAGCCGCTGACGATCATCCGCCACCCGGACGTGCAACGCATGCTNCTGACCATCCGCTCGGGTGTCGAGGCGATGCGGGCGCTGGCGATGTACGCCGCGCTGCAGCTCGATCGCGCGCATGCGTTGCCCGACGCCGGCGCGTGCGCCGCGGCGCTGGCGCGCGGCGAGCTGTTGATCCCCATCGTCAAGGCCTGGGGAACGGAGTACGGCACGGAACTGGTGTCGCTGGGCCTGCAGGTGCACGGCGGCATGGGTTACATCGAAGAGACGGGCATCGCCCAGACCCTGCGCGACGCGCGCATCACCACNATCTACGAAGGCACGACCGCGATCCAGGCCAACGATCTGCTCGGCCGCAAGCTGATGCGCGANTCGGGGGCGGCGTTGCGATCGCTCCTGGACGAGTTCGATGCTGAATTGACCGGCTACCGNTCGGGCGGCGGTGCGGCTGCCGGGTCGGCCGCGCTGCCGCCGATTGTCGCCGCGGCGCGCGAGGGCTTGAGCCAGCTGCGGGCTGCGGCGGGCACGCTGATGCCGCAGCTGCGCGCCGCACCCGCTGCCGCCTACGCCGTCAGCGTGCCGTTCCTGCGCCTGTGCGGGATCGTGCTCGGGGGCTGCCTGATGGCGCGCGCGGCGCACATTGCCGCGCGGCAGCTCGCGGCGGGCGGCCCCGAGCGCGCGTTCATGCGCGCCAAGCTGCAGACGGCCGCATTCTACTGCGCGCAGATCCTGCCGCAGGCGCTCGCCCTGTCGCGCACGGTGCGCACAGGGGGCGCCAGTGTCGCCGACGCCGATGTGGAGCTGATCTGATCGGAGACGCTCAGCCCAGCATCATGAGCTGTGCGTTGCCTCCGGCCGCGGCCGTGTTGGTGCTGATCGACACCTCTTCCAGCAGCGCTTCCAGCGCATAGTCCTCTGCTCCTGCGGCCAGGCCGCTCACCGAGACGCNCTGGATCTGTCGGATCGGTCCCTCGAGTGCCGCAAGCTCCCGGGCGGTCGCCTGCAACGGGGCCACGTCCCCTTCGAACAGCACGGCCGCGAACGGCACTGCCAGGCGCCAGTCATCGCAGCGTTGCAGCAGCCCACGGCACTCTGGCGGGAGCCCGGCGAGCTCGGCGGCGGCCGGATTGTCGGCCTGGAGGATCGCGCTGTTGCCGGTGGCCAGGATCGCGCCGAGCTGCACCAGCGCGCCAAAACGGGTCTGCGCGAGCGCCACGATGACGCCGCGCGGCCGCACGGCCCTCACGTTGCGCTCACCGACGGGCCCGGGAAGTTCGCGCGCCGCGCCGAGGCGCGTGCGGCGCAGGTACTGCGCCACGCGCTCCGCGGCAGCCTCCTGGCCGTGCGCTTCGAGAAAACGGCCATACGCCACGGCGGCCGGGGGCGGGGCGGGCTCGATGTCGCCGGGCTTCGCCGCCTCCGGTTCATCGGGGCTTCGCGTGAGCAAGCGCTCGAGGTACCAGGGGCCGCCCGNCTTGGGTCCGGTGCCCGACAGCCCGGTGCCGCCGAAGGGCTGGACGCCCACCACGGCGCCGATGATGTTGCGATTGACGTAGACGTTTCCGGCGGCGATGCGTCGCGTCACCTGCGCAATCGTTTCATCGATGCGGGTGTGCAGGCCGAAGGTCAGGCCGTACCCGGTCCGGTTGATGGCGTCGATGAGTGCCTCGAGATCACGGCGCCGATAGCGCAGCACATGCAGCACCGGACCGAAGACTTCCCGCGGGACGTCGGACGGGCCGCCAATCTCAATCAGTGCCGGGGCAATGAAGCTGCCGTGCGCGGCGGCGGGCGGGAGNTCCGACTGTTCGATCGCGTGACCCTTCGCGCGCATGGCCTCGATGTGCGCGCTGATCATCGCCCCGGCTTCGGCGGTGATAACGGGACCAACGTCCGTTGGCAGCCGGTCGGGATTGCCGATGACGAGCTCGCGCATCGCGCCCCTGAGCATTGCGAGCACCTGCNCGGCGATATCCTCCTGCAGGCAAAGGATCCGCAGGGCCGAGCANCGCTGTCCCGCGCTGTCGAANGCCGAGGCGAGCACATCGCCCACCACCTGCTCGGGCAGCGCCGAGGAATCCACGATCATGGCATTCTGGCCGCCGGTCTCGGCGATGAGCGGTACGGGNCGGTTCCCGGGNCCGAGNCGGCCCGCCAGCTGGCGCTGGATCAGGCGCGCGACTTCGGTGGAGCCGGTGAACATCACGGCGCAGGTCGCGCTGTGGGCGACCAGCGCGGCGCCGATGTCGCCCGCTCCGGGCAGGAATTGCAGCACTCCTGAGGGAATCCCGGCCTCCAGCAGCACCTGCACCGCGGCGGCGGCGATCAGGGGCGTCTCCTCCGCGGGCTTGGCGAGCACGGGGTTGCCGGCGGCGAGGGCGGCGGCGACCTGGCCGGTGAAAATCGCCAGTGGAAAATTCCAGGGNGAGATGCAGACCACCGGGCCCACCGGCCGGTACTTGCCNCTGCGCAGGCGCTCNCGCGCCCGGGCNCCGTAGTAGCGCAGGAAGTCGACCGCCTCGCGCACTTCGGAGATGGCATTGGGCAGCGACTTGCCGGCTTCGCGCACGATGAGCCCGAGGAGCATCGAAGCGCGCGCCTCGAGCAGGTCCGCCGCGCGCCCCAGGGCCCCAGCGCGCGCCTCCGGTGCCGTCGCGGCCCAGGCCGCCGCCGCCGCCGCGGCGCCCGCGCAGGCGGCACTCACCTCCTCCAAAGTGGCGTCGCGGACGCTACCGACGAGGTCGCGATGATCGGCGGGATTGCGCACGTCGCGCGCCTCAGGCCGCGCGGCCGCGTCGCCGGCCGCACCAGGCAGTGGTTCGGCCCGATGCCGCACCTGCCCGCTCGCCAGGAGCGACTCGGCCAGCCGCGCCAGCTGCTGCTCGTCGCTGAGGTCGAGCCCCATGGAGTTGGCGCGCTCGGCGCCGAACAGTGCGCGGGGCAGCAGGATCTGCGGGTGAGGGGCCCCCAGCGGCACGATGGCGCTGGCGACGTCCACCGGATCCGCGACCAGTTCGGCAATCGCTACCTCTGGATCCAGGATGCGATGGACGAAGGAACTGTTGGCGCCATTTTCCAGCAGCCGTCGCACCAGGTAGGCGAGCAGCGTCTCGTGCGTGCCGACAGGCGCGTAGATGCGGCAGGGCCGATTGAGCTTCCGCGGGCCGACGACTTCCTCGTAGAGCGGTTCGCCCATGCCGTGCAGGCACTGGAACTCGTACTGGCCGTCGTGATACGCCTCGCCGGCCATGCTCATCACGGCCGCGAGGGTGTGCGCGTTGTGCGTGGCGAACTGCGGGAACACCGCGTCGGGCGCGTCGAGCAGCCGGCGCGCGCAGGCCAGATAGGAGACATCCGTGTGCACCTTGCGGGTGAACACCGGAAAATCAGCGTAACCGTCCACCTGGGCGCGCTTGATCTCGCTGTCCCAGTAGGCGCCCTTGACGAGCCTGACCATCAGGCGATGGCCCGAGCGCCGTGCCAGCTCGATCACCCAGTCGATCGCACTGTGGCAGCGCTTCTGGTAGGCCTGCAGCACGAAACCGATGCCGTTCCAACCCCTAAGGCGCGGGTCCAGGCACAGGGCCTCGAGCAGGTCGAGCGAAATTTCCAGCCGCTCGGCCTCCTCCGCATCGATATTCAGTCCGATGTCGTACTGGCAGGCCAGCAGCGCGAGTTCCTGCAGGCGCGGCAGCAGCTCATTCATCACGCGTCCCAGCTGGGCGCGTGAGTAGCGCGGATGGAGGGCCGAGAGCTTGATCGAAATGCCCGGTCCGGCCTGCACGCCGCGCTTGCCGCTGGAGCGGCCGATCGCGTGGACCGCCCGCCGGTAGGCCTCGAAATAGCGCTGCGCGTCGGCTGCGGTCGTGGCGGCCTCGCCCAGCATGTCGAAACTGTGCCGGAACCCTTTCGCCTCGAGCGTGCGGCTGTTGGCGAGCGCCTCTTCGATAGTCTGGCCGCGGACGAATTTCTCGCCCATCAGCCGCAAGCCCATGTCCACGCCCCGGCGGATCAGCGGCTCGCCGCCCCGGCCGATGAGCCGCGTGAGCGCGGCACTGAGGCTGGTCTCCGAGCGGGTCGCGGTGAGCTTGCCGGAGATCAGCAGCCCCCAGGTGGCCGCGTTGACGAACAGCGAGGGGCTGTTGCCCACGTGGGCCTGCCAGTCGGCCGTGGAAATCTTGTCGCGGATCAGCGCATCGCGCGTCGGCGTGTCCGGAATGCGCAGCAGCGCCTCGGCCAGGCACATCAGCGCCACGCCCTCCTGGCTCGAAAGAGAGTATTCCTGGATCAGTCCCTCCACGCCGCCGGTGGCCTTCTTCCGGCGCAGCGCAACCACGAGTTTGCGGGCCCGTGCGGCAACGGTCCTGGCGGCGGCCGGCGGCAGGCGCGCGGCGGCCAGGAGCGGCGGCAGGCATTCGGGCTCGCTGCGGCGGTAGTCGGCCGTGATGCGTGCCCGCAACGCGCTTTGCGGGCGCAGCTCGGCCGCGAAATGCTGGAAAGGTCGCCCTGCGCCTGCGGCGTCGCTCGCAGCCACGGGCCTCAGCCTCGCCCCAGCACCGGCACCATGTTGGCGACGAAGAAGTCGATCAGCGCGCGGACGGCGGGCGTGCTCGCGCGCCGCAGGTCGGTGACGGCATGGAATTCGAGCAGGTCGGCCACCTGCCAATCGGGCAGCACGCGCTCGAGCTTGTTCATCGCCAGGCCCTGGCGGCACAGGAACTCAGGCAGGACGCCGATGCCGGCGCCGGCCGCCGTGGCCGCATGCACGACCCACGGATCGGTGACGACCAGGCGCGGCGTCAGCGCGATTTGCGCCTGCGTCTTGCCGCGGTGCAGGCGCAGCTCGCTGACCTGCTGTCCCGGGACCAGCACCGCGTGGCGGACGAGATCGGCGGGCTGCTTCACTGCCTCGTGAGCGCGCAGGTACGCCGGCGTTGCGCACAGCAGCACCAGCGGGCGGCCGAGCGCCGTGGCGACGAGACCGTCCACCCGGGGCGGGCCATTCTGGAACAGGATGTCCCAGTGCTCGCCCGGCTCGTCGGGCAGGGCGACCGCCATCTCCACTTCGAGCGGGATGTCGGGGTAACTCTCCATGAAGCGCGGCAGGAGTGGTGCGAGCAGCAATCGGCCGTAGGCGGGATCCGCCAGCACCCGCAGGCTCTGCCGGTCTTCGCTCATCGGCCGCATGGTCCGGCGTGCGGCCGCGGTTTCTGCGGCGAGGCGTTGCGCGTGTGGCAGGAGCGCCCGCCCGGCATCGGTGAGCGCGATGCGCCGCGTGGTGCGCGTCAGCAGCCGTGTGCCGGCGCGTTTCTCGAGACTCTGGATCGCGCGGCTGACGGCCACCTTGGGCACGCCGAGCGCTCGTGCGCAGGCGGTGAACGAGCCCAGTTCGACCACCTGGGCGAAGGCCGCCAGCTCAGAGGGGAGCCACATAGCTGTAACATATATGAATCAATACGACTAATTCAAGTGGTCTTTGACGCATAAGGCAGCTTATTAAGGGTCTCAGGCGCGCAGGGCGCTGCGCAGCCCCTCGATGAACATCTGCACCGCGAGGGTCACGAGCAGCAGGCCCATCAGTCGCTCGAGGGCCAGCAGTCCGCGGTGCCCGAAGAAGCGGCTCAGCTGCCCGCCGAGAATCAGGATGGCCGCGCTCGCGAGCCAGGCACAGGTAAGCGCCAGCAGCCACACGGGCCAGCGTTGCGGTTCGCGGCTCATCAGCAGCAGCAGCGTCGCGAGGGCCGAGGGGCCGGCGACGTAGGGAATCGCCAGCGGCACCAGGAAGGGCTCGCCCTTGACGTGCTCGGCGAGCGAATGTTCGGAGGAGGGGAAGACCATGCGCAACGCGATCAGGAACAGCACCAGCCCGCCGGCGATGGTGAGCGCCGGGCCGGTGATGTTGAGCGCGTGCAGCAGGTGCTCGCCCGTGAACAGGAACACCACCAGCACCCCGTAGGCGATCAGCAGCTCCCGCACCACCACATGCTTGCGCCGCTTGGCCGGCACGGTCTGCAGGGCGGTGACGAACAGCAGGATGTTGCCCAGCGGGTCCATCACCAGGAACAGCAGAATCGTGGCCGAGACCAGCGTCATCTTAAGCTCGCTCCCTCATGTCGCACGGTCGCGCAAGCCGTATACCATGGATGGCAGGCGCGACCAATCTTTCGCGTGGAGCCGCANATGAAAAGTCGACGAGCCCGCTTCTCGTACGCCGNATTTCTGGTCTGNTGCAGTGCCGCCCTGGCGCANCCGGCCGCGCCGCCNGCNCCGGCCGCCGCGCCATACCTCAGCCCCGGTCAGGTCGATTCCGTGGCGNTGCTCGCCCCACCGCCGGCGGCCGGCAGTGAAGCCGCCGTGGCGGACCTCAAGGCCGTGCGGGCGGCGCAGCGCGCCGCGCACGCGGAGGGCACGATCAAACGCGCCGAGGCGGACAACCAGGCCAGCTGCGCGCGGGTCGCCGACGTACTGCAGCTGAATGCCGGCGGCGATGCGGCCCTGGACTTTGCGGCGCACGCTGCCCTGGAAGCCTCGGCCGCCACCGGGGCCGCGAAGCGTTACTGGCACCGCGCGCGCCCTTACATCGTGAGTTCCAAAGTTGAAACTCCCGGCGGCATTGCCAGGGGCAATCCGCCGGGCTCGGCGGAGGCCAGGGCCTGGGAATACACCTCGTACCCCAGCGGCCACTCGGCGTTCGGCACGGCCTGCGCGATCGTGNTGGCGCAGATGGTGCCGGANCAGCGCGCCGCACTGTTCGCGCGCGGCCGCGCCTATGGCCTCTCGCGCGTCATCATTGGTGCACACTTCCCCAGCGACGTCGAAGGCGGGCGACTGATCGGTACCGTTACCGCGGCCTTCCTGCTGCAAAATCCCCAATTCCAGGTGGATCTGCGTGCGGCGCGCGCCGGACTGCGCCAGTCACTCGGACTGCCGGCCGAGCCGCCAGCCCTGACGCCCTAGGCGCTCAGGGCCGCCAGCACCGGCGCGGTGTCCGGGCGCACGCCCCGCCAGAGCAGGAAGGATTCCGCCGCCTGTTCGACCAGCATGCCCAGTCCCATCATGGCGCCGGCCGCACCGGCGGCACGCGCCCAGTGCATGAACACGGTCTCGCTTGCACCATAGGCCATGTCATAGCACAGCGTGTGCGGGCCGCAGGCCTTTGGCGGCACGTGCGGTACCTCGCCGCGCAGGCTCGCGGACGTCGCATTGATGATGAGGTCGTAACCGTTGCCGGCNGCGTCGCCTCCGCTGGCGATGGCACCCAGGTCGGCNAATTCCTGCGCCAGGCGCTGTGCGCGCGCCGCAGTGCGATTGTGAATCTCAAGCTCGCCGACGCCGCCCTCGAGGAGCGGAGCGATCACGCCGCGGGCCGCGCCGCCCGCACCCAGCAGCAGCACGCGCGCGCCGGTGAGCGCGTAGCCCAGGTTGACCGTGATATCGCGCACCAGCCCGGCACCGTCGGTGTTGTCGCCCAGCACTGCGGTGGCGTCGGATCCGGTACCGTAGGCGAGGGTATTGACGGCGCCCGCCCGACGCGCGCGCGGCGTGAGGCGGGTGGCGAGCGCCAGCGCCGCTTCCTTGTGCGGGAGCGTGACATTGAGTCCGCGTCCGCCACCGGCAAAAAAATCGCCCACCGCCGCGGCGAAGCCCGCCGCCGGCACATCGATGAGCCCGTACTGCATCGACTGGCCGGTCGATTGCGCGAACAGCGCGTGGATCTGCGGCGAGCGGCTGTGCCCGAGGCCGTGGCCGATCACCGCATACCGGTCAATGCTGCTCATGTGCGATCCATCGGACCAGCGTCCCGCCCTGCCGCGCGGCGCCGAGCGCGGCGCCCAGCTCAGGAAGCCACTGCTGCATCTCGACGTCAAGCTGCCAGGGCGGATTGATGAGCAGGAGTCCGGAACCGTTGAGGCCGACGCGCGCGTCGCGGGGGTGCAGCCACAGCTCGGCGACCAGCGCGGGCACGCTCAGCCGGTCTGCAAGACTCGTCAGCCAGGGCGCGAGCCCCGCCTCGTCCTTGATGGGGTACCACAGGGCGACCACTGCATTCGCCAGTCGCTTCAGTGCGCTGTCGATGGCGGCGATGGCGCGCACCAGATCGTCGCCCTGTTCCTCGTAGGGCGGATCGATGAACAGCAGCGCGCGCCGTTCCGCCGGCGGAAAATGGGCGGCGAGGCCGCGGTAGCCATCCGTGCATTCGCAGCGCATGCGCGGAAAAGGCTGCAGTGCACGTTCGAGCGCACGGCACTCGGCGGCCTGGATTTCGAAGCACCAGCCGCGATCCTGCGCCCGCAACGCCTGTGCGGCCAGGAGCGGCGAGCCCGCGTAATGCGGGGGTTCCTCCGGCGAGGGCGGGCGGAGGCGCGCCACGGCGTCGAGGTAGGCGCTGATCTGCGGGTTCGCGCCGGGC
>JGI25613J43889_10000381_pt1 | contig 10031 bp, 10 predicted proteins | sample GraSoi_2013_40cm_FD_43889 | JGI IMG/M metagenome (IMG submission 43889) | reverse complement strand
GCTGCCGGCCGCGGCAGCGCCGATCCTGACCTCGCTGGTGGCGGGTGTTCTGCTCCGGGCCGCGCTGGCCGCCTGGCAGCTGCGGCCAGCCAGGCAGCACCCCGCAAGCAAGCCCGCAGCAAGCCATTCATGAATGTCGAGCTCGTCGCACGTATATCCGGCGCTCGGTCTGGGATAGTTCCATGACATGACCGTACAAGGGCCGGCTAAGCGGCCAGCCACGGTCCGCGTGGCGATCATCGGCCTGATCGGCGCGGCCGTCGCTCTGGTGCTGTACATCATCGGCCGGGAACATACAGCCAACTACACGGCCGGCCTATTCGGCCGCACCGGAATTGACGCGATCATTCTCAAATCCACGCTGGCGACGTTCGCTCTCGGGCTGGCCGTTGTGCAGGTCCTGCTGGCTCTGTGGATCTACCGGAAGCTGCCGATGGCCGGCCGGGCGCCGAAGCCAATCAGGATGACTCACCGCGTCATCGGGTTCATCGCCGTCGGCGTCACGCTGCCGGTCGCCATTCACTGCTTCGTGGCGTACGGCGTTGTCCTCACCGACCCGCGGATCATGATCCATTCGATCGCCGGCTGCGTCCTGTACGGCGCCTTCGTGGCCAAGGTGCTGCTCGTCCAGAGCAAGAAATTGCCGGGCTGGGCCCTGCCCGTCGCCGGCGGTCTGCTCGCGCTGCTCATAGCACTGCTCTGGTACACCTCGGCGCTCTGGTACTACAACGGCTATCAGGTGCCGATCTGACGGTCGGCTACCCGATCAGCGGGAGACGGTTATCAGGGTGGTCGGCTCGGCCGGAGGCCGCCATAACCCAGGTGAGGTCGTCGCGAGGTCGGCCGGGCGACGGCCGACCGTCCGCCTGGCCAGCAGCTCATCGAGAATCGACGCCGTCGCCGCGATGCCCGCTGGCGTGGCTACCGGGGCCCGGCCCAGCGCCAGCGTCAGGTCCAGGCCGTGCACGACGGCCTCCACGATTCGGCTGGCGGCGAACTCGTCGATCCGCATCGGCGCGAAGTATCCGGGGCCGACGGTTCCCTCGGGCACCGTCCTGCACGCCTCGATCGTCTGCGCGAACGTCTCGGCCAGCACATCAGGCATCTGCTCGGGGGTCCTGCCCTGAACGGTCGTGTAGGCGTACTCGTACACGACCGGCCCGGTTTCCGAGCGCGGGTTGATGAAGAAGCTGACCCTGTCCCTGGCCGGCTGGCTGTCGCCACGGCCGTCGATCAGCATCTTGGTCAGGCCGATGGAGATATCGAAATGGCCTGCGAGCTCGAAGACGGTCCAGTGCGGAAGGTCCGGGTCGACCGGCACCAGCCGGGTGGGCTTGGCCCACTCGTCAGCCGATAGCCCGCGGAACACCCGTTCGACCGTCGCCAGTTCCTCCGCCAGGGTGTCCACCCTCGCCTCGTAGTCAGCCACCTGACCTCCTTACCGTGCCGCCGCACTAAACTAAAACGGCCGAACCGGGATCGGCTACCAGACAGGCTCCCAGCGCCTGGCTTGGCGCTGCAAGGGAATCCACGGCCGTGCATCAGTCCTGCCGGTCACCCGGGGCCGGCGCGAAGGCGCCGAACACCTGCCCGGTGAGATCGTCCGGCGTCATCGGCGTCATCGCGGTGGCGTGCCTGACCGCTTGCTGGCTAGCGGACCCAGGACCGCGTAGACGATGACGTTCGACAGGTACGAGCCCGTCGCATAGTCGAACTGGCCGCCGCAGGTAATCAAGCGCAGCTCGGGATCTGGCACGGGTCCGTACACCTTGGCCGTCGGAAAACGGTTCTTGGCGTAGGTGCGTACCGCGATGATCCTGAACCTGGCCACCGATCCGTTCGCACGGGTCACGTCGATGCCCTGGCCGCGGTGCAAGTCCCTCAGCCGGAAAAATACCCCCGGCCCTGAGTACGAGTCGATGTGTCCGGCGATGATCGCTGCGCCGACGGCGCCGGGACGCGGGCCGCCGGTGAACCACCCGGCGATCGCCGCGCTGACCGGAACCTGCAGTGTGTCGTTGCTGGTGATCCCCAGCGGCGTCAGCCTGGTGTTGACACCGATCGCCGGGATGACCAGCCTGACTGGCGCCGGAACCTTCCGCTGGCTAGCCCCGCCGGGCGCGTGCGCGGTGAGTCCGAGCGGGACGGGTATCTGGACCGCATGACCAACGTGACCGGCGTGGCGTCGCCGGCCGCCTGAGCCGGGCTGCCGGATGCCCACTCGCCCGGCACCTGCCTGACCGGGATGTGCGCTGCTGGCACGCTGACCGGCCTGGCCGAACCAAGTGTACTGACCGGTCAGCGCCCAGCCCCCCAAGCCGAGCGCCGTGGTGAGGACACCGCAGCCCATCGCGACAAGCCCGGCGGACTGGACGAGCCTGCGCCGCTTCGGCGGCCTGCGGTGCCTGGGCGGCGGCTTGCGGAACGCGCGCCTCCGGGCGCCGGCGGCCTGGCCGGCCTGCAGGCTCATGCTGTTCTAGCCCGCGCCTGTCACGCCGTCGCTGATGGCCCGCGGCCGCCTAGGGCGTGAGCGCCGACCGGCCTGCGGGTCCTTCTGTATCCGGCGAAGCTGAGCAGCAGGCCAGCTCCCACCAGAGCCGCCCACGGCAGATCAGAGTTCCCTGGCCGGCGCGCCGTGCCGCCGAATCCAGTCGCGGGCCCCCCGGCCGGCGCGATCTTGCTCCCCGCGGCGTCCACGAGATCGTCCAGCCTGATATCGCCGGGATCATCGAGCACGACGATCGTGTGGATCGTCCCGGCAACCAGCGTGATCGTGCTTGTCGTGTGCTCCGTCCGCCCGGCCGCGCTCACGTTCCAGGTTCCGGGTGAGACGACCTTATAGCCCGTCACCGAAGCGAACGCGACGTTGCGCGCGATCACCGAGTGGCCTGCCCGCACGGTTACCTGGTGCTGGCGGAGGGAGGCCTGGATGATGCGGACCAGCGCCTTGCCCTTCGGGGTGGTCAGCCGGTCGTGCAGGACCTGAAGTCGCAGTCCCTTGGCCGGCCCCATGCCCGCGACCGTGTACGCCGCGCCGGGCGCCACGTTCACCGTCGCGGAAATGACTGGCGCCGATGAGGCGTCCGCTCCCGCCGCGCGCATGGCGACCGTGTACTCGCCTGCCGGAACCTTCTGGTATCCGGAGATGGTCCCGTAGGCGACGTGGTGGACCACGATCAGCGCGTTGGAGTTGTGGAAGGAGTATAGGTAGACGTCCACCGCCGGGGTATTCGGCGACAGGTGTGCCAGCCGCAGCCATCCGGAACCCGGCGACGCCGACGCCGGAGCGGCTCCCGCCAGCAGCCCGAGCGTCAGGGCAGCCAGACCGAAGGCCGGTAGATGCGCGCGAATCTCGCCTTGGCTTTCATTCCCCCCTGCCAATCTTTAGTGAAGTAGTCCGATGGGGTTAGGTCGTGTGAACCTGACTGAAACGATCGCGCGGCCGTTATGCCACGCTGTGGTGACATCTGCCGCTCGGTACACCCACTGCTGGCTCCGCAGGAAACTAACCAGCCAGCGGAGGTAGGCATGTGCGGGAAGGCCTGCCTCCGGGTCCCAGCCTGCGAGCCTTACCCCGCTGAGCGGAACACCTGAACTTGCGCCTGGAGCACGGTCATAGAAGGCGAGAACCCGGATCGGATGCGGCTGCGCGAGCGGCGGCAGGGTGATCAGCAACCGCGGATCGACCTGGCCGGCTGCTAGTTCGGTCTCGGCACTGACGGGCAGCGCGATCCGATTGTTCCCGACGAGCTGAGTCCCGAGCAGTTCCCTCGCGGCCAGATCGCGGTTCAGCGCGAGCTGGTAAGCGCTGGCACCGTAGGCGGCGACCACCCGCACGTCCACCCTGGCATTGCCCGTGCCGAAGCTGGCCAGCACGGCCGGCGCATACTCCGTGCTGAGCCTGATGCCGAACTGGCTTTGGAGCGCGGGGGTGGCGACGAGCACGTCAGCCTGGAGCGGGTCCTGAGTGGTGGGAGTGATGGCCAGCAAGTCAGCCGACGGCACGCCGGACTTGACCAAGGCGCCACACATGACCGAGTCGCAGCCGATGATGTCACTGCGGCTGACCTCGCGCGAGACCCACCGCGCAGCCGCTGCCCGGGAAGCGGCGGCTCCAGCCAGGGCAGTCCCGCCACCACCACCGCCGGCGGCCGGATTCCCGCCACCATGCTGCCTGAGCAGTGCCACCGTCGTGCCGGCCGCCGTGAGAAGCAGCAGGACGGTCAGGGCTGCCATCCACGCCAGATGCCGCCGGTAGCCGGGCCCAGCGACCGTGCGCCTGCCAGCTGTGCGGCGCCGGTGCCGGACGCCGCGGGTGGCCTGTGGCCCTATGGCCGCCGGGTCCATGACATCGGTATATGGCCCGCCGCCAGGACTGGCCAGACTGCCGGCAGCCGCCGAACTGCCGGCGTTGGCCAAGCCTGGGCCAGCGCCAGATTCAGGATTCTGGAGTCGGCTGGANGGCAGCACCTGCGTGGTGACCGTGCTGCCCGCNCGGGCCGTCCCCGCCCCGCGGCGAGCCGGCGAGACCTCGACCGCCCGTCCGTCGACNGGACGGCTCGGCAGGTCCAGAGCCTGGTTCCCGTTCGGTGAACGGACGGGCCGGAAATTTTGCCCGCGATTCCGGTTCTTACCCGTGCCGCCTTCGCTCGGCCGGAGCACAGGCTGGAACAGCAGGCGGACGTTGTCTGGCATCTCAGGCACCGGCGGCTGCGTGCGGCCGCGTGGCGAACCCTCAAGGCGGTGCCGGGTCCGGCCAGGATTCCGTCGCTCAGGAAGGGGCGGAGGATCGTCCCCCACGGGCGGAGGGACGACAGTACCGCTGGCCCTACCAGGCTTACGTCGCATCCACTTTTCTTCGCCCATGAAGCAGTCCTTGGTGGAGAATACGCCATATGGACATTAGTAGTGTGCATCGTCGGCCGCAACACAATTCAGTATATTTTCGTGAGTGAAAGGATCAATTCGGACGCTAGATGGCCCAATGGAGATCCTGGAATCCTATGAACGTGTCTGGTTCCGCTGCCCTGGCGTGCGATAAGCCGGACAACCTACTGGCCGCCGGGATTGCCCACGATCGCCACAGAATCCGCATATACGGACTTCTTCGTTTGAATAGAACAGAACGTAGACCGGGACTCACAATTCGGAGCCCGCTCGACGCTAGACGAACACAGAATGCGGCGATAGGAACCGATAAGCGCATTCAGTACAACTGGGTCAGCAGACATGTGATCCGCGAGAACACGCCAGCCGGGCCCGGGCCGGGCATACTTGACCGACGGTCAACGAACTTCTGCGCGGTGTGCATACTGTCTATCGACCGGGACTGAGCACAGCATGGAGGCTGACCGTGCCCGTTGACATGCGCGAACTCGCCGATGACCTGGCGGCGGAGACGGCGGCGCTCAGGGCCATGGTGGCCGGCCTCGATGATGATGGCTGGCGGAAGCCNACGCCAGCTGANGGCTGGCGCGTGGGTGACCAGATCAGCCACCTGGCGTTCTTCGATGACGCGGCGATTCAGTCGGCGACCGATCCCGAGGGCTTCGCCGCGGAGATGGAGCGCGCCGTGACCGTCGGCGAGCTCACGCCGGACGACATCGCCGAGCGCTACCGGTCGCAGGCTGGCGCGGAGTTGCTCGCCTGGTTTGATGCGTCCCGCCGCCGGCTGATCAAGGTGTTCAGCGAGCTCGACCCCACGCTGCGCCTGCCCTGGTTCGGGCTGCCGATGAGCGCCGCGTCATCGCTCACCGCCCGGATTATGGAGACGTGGGCACATGGCCAGGACGTAGCCGATGCCCTCGGCGAGGTGCGCCAGCCCACACCGCGGTTGCGGCACATCGCTCACATCGGCGTCCGAGCCTTGCCGTTCAGCTTCGCCGCGAACGGGCTCGAGGTACCTACGGAGCCGGTCAGAGTGGAGCTCACCGCGCCGGGCGGCGAGATGTGGACCTGGGGCTCCGGTCACGCGGTGAATCGCGTGACCGGAACAGCGCTCGACTTCTGCCTGATCGTCACCCAGCGACGGCACCGTGGTGACACGTCGATCCGCGCCGAGGGTCAGGTCGCCGGGCAGTGGCTGTCGATCGCTCAGGCGTTCGCGGGCCAGCCTGGCGCCGGCAGGCGGCCCGGCCAGCACGGCTAACGCCAGTACGCTGACCACCACGGCTCTGCTAGTCGTCGCGGGAACGTCGCAGCCGTTTCGTCTGCGAGCGCCGCTGCTTGTCGGCAAGCCGCCGCTCGGTCGCAGCCCGGCTCGGCCTGGTCGGGCGCCGAGGCCGCGGCGGCGGAGCGGTCGCCTCGGCGAGCAGCTCTGCCATCCGCGCGGCGGCGGCCTCCCTGTTGCGGAGCTGGCTGCGGTGCTCAGATGCGGCGACCGTAATGACACCGTCGGTCAGCCTGCCTTCTAGTGCGGCAAGGGCCCGGCGCTTTAGCGCGGGCGGCAGCGCCGCCGAGCCTGCCAGGTCGAACGAGAGCTCAGCGCGGGTGTCCGCCGTATTCACTGACTGCCCGCCGGGTCCAGGCGACCTGGAAAACCGCCAGGTCAGCTCGTCGGGCGGGATCGTGATGCCACGTACGGTGACATCAAGGCTCATCGCCACCGCCCACGCTGCCGACGCTGCCCGGTCATGCAGTAATTGTCCCTTGCCGACTGGGCCAGTTCGGCAGCGGGCGTCACGGTGCAGGGCATATCGTTCCGGACTAGTCGACTAGTCCGGGCTAATCGTTGTGAATACTGTATTCCTGGTCTTACCGGTAGTACTGCGGTCACGCAGAAAGCATTGCGCGCCGACCTGAACTGGCCGCAAGGAGGGGCGCATGGCCCCACGCACAGCCCGGCACCTTATCGGCGCCGGCATTGGTGTCGCTGCGGCGCCCGCCGTGGCCTTCCTGGTGCTCGATGGCATCCGCGGCACGGTCTTTCTCGCGTTGCAACTGCAGTCAAGTCACGTATCCCCGGGCCTGCCGCCAGGCACCGGCATCCGGGTACCCGCGCACGGCCCGTGGCTAGCGACACTCGAGTTCGCCACGGCTGCCGCGATGACCGGCGTGCTTGCGGGTGCCAGGCGGATCTCGCCTGTCGCCCCGCTCGTCGCGGCTCTGCTTCTCCTGGCGATCCATTTCTACGGTCATTCCAGCGCGGGCGCGTTCCTGGAGATCTCGCGGCATGCGCCTGCAGACCTGATGATCGCTATCCAGGACGCCATTATCTCGGATGTGTTTCTGCTGCTTGGCGGGGCGCTGGTGGTCGCGGCCCTCGCTCCGTGGCGCTGGCGGACCAGCGAGCTGCCTCCGCCATGGGCGAACTGGCACGCCGCGGGCGTCCTCGCCGGCATGGCTGCCGTTCCCCTGCTTTGGCTCATACTGCAGCTCAGCGAGGGCGCCTCGAGCCCTATCGGAATAACAGGCGTGCGCATTTTCGCCGACGAATTCCTGCTTTTCATGCTCGCCGGCGTTGTCGCCCTAGGCGTGCTTGCATCGGCACGATGGGTGTCGCCCGTCGCGGCCGTTATCGCCGGAGCGCCGCTGTTCGCTGTCGGCCTGTTCACGCTTGTGGATCCCGCGCTGGCACAAGCCGTGATAGACCGACTCGTGTACGGCCAGACCTGGCAACCCGTCACCGAGAACCTGGCGGCGTCCGGGTGGCCCGTGCTGTTCGGCGGAATGCTGCTGGCAGCCGGAGCCATGCCGGGCCGATGGCTGCGGGCGACCCGCCCCGTCCCCGGCGGGCCAGCGCCAACGGCCGGACCCGCATCAGGACAGCCACTGAACCTTGAGCCGTAGCCAGGCGAGGCCGGGGTCATTTGCAGCGAGTCCTGCCAGTTTCCCGGCTAGAGTCCTGCCTGAGCAGCCCGCCCGTTTTGTGCACGCGGCCTATTCAGCCCGGCCGCGGGCCACGGGCTAGGGCGAGATCGGAGCGGCATGATCGACACCGAGCGGTCGGTCCTCGTGACCGGCGCATCGGCCGGCATCGGCAGGGCCTGCGCCAACCGGCTGCATGCCGATGGCTGGAGCGTTACGGGCGCGAGCAGGCGCGGCACCTCCTCGGGCGGCTGGACCGGCCTCGTCATGGACGTGGATGACGACGACTCAGTGCGCGCCGGCGTAGCAGCCGTGCTTGAGGCTAGGGGGCGGATCGATGCCGTCGTGGCCGCCGCAGGCTGGGGCCTGGCCGGTGCGGTCGAACACTCGGCCATCGACGAGGCGAAGGCTCAGATGGAGACCAACTTCTGGGGCTGCGTCCGGGTGGTCAAGCACGCGCTTCCGGTCATGCGCGCGCAGGCTAGCGGCCGGATCGTGCTGATGAGCTCGATCGGCGGCGCGATCGGCATCCCGTTCCAGGCGTTTTACAGCGCGAGCAAGTTCGCGCTTGAGGGCTACGGCGAGGCCCTTGCCTACGAAGTCGCTCCGTTCGGCGTGCAGGTAACGCTGGTTCAGCCGGGTAACGTCCGAACCGACTTCACGGCCAGCCGGCGGATGGCGCGGGACGCACGCGACGACGCCGTCTACGGCGCGGCGTCCGGCAAGGCGATCAGCGCGATGGAGCGCGATGAGCGCAACGGCGTCCCGGCCGCCGATGTCGCGGTCGTGGTTGCCAGGGTTCTCGGCTCCCGCCGGCCACCCAGGCGGGTCTCGGTGGGCAAGGCTGGCGAGCGGGCCGGACTGGTCGCCAAACGGCTGCTCCCGTTCCGCGCATTCGAGAGCGGGGCCAGGAGCAGCCTCGGCGTGTGATGTGGTTACCCATGATCACGGACACTTGCCGGGTCGCCTGGTCGAATAGTGTCCGTGATCACGCCTCGCGGCGACTAGATGATCCGCAGCGCCTCCGCCGGAGCCAGCCGGGCTGCGCGCAGGGCTGGGTACACGCCTGCCGCGGCACCCAGCGCCAGCGCGACCCCGACCGCGGCGAGCAGGACCGGCACGGGAACGACGGTGCTCCAGTGCCGCGCGGACGCGTAGACCGTCGTCGCGAACCCGCCCAGCAGGGCGCCGGCGAGGCCGCCCGTTCCGGCCAGCAGCGCGGCCTCCGCGACGAACTGGACAGCGATGTGCCGGCGGCTGGCGCCCACTGCGCGTCGCAGCCCGATCTCGCCGCGCCGCTCGAGCACGGCAATGACCATGACGTTGGCGATGCCGATGCCGCCGACCAGCAGCGCGACGGCCCCGAGCCCGAGGACGAGGCTCTCGAACGCGGCCGACGCGTCGGCCCGCGCGGTCAGCGCGTCCGCCGGGTTGGCCACCGTCACGTTCTGGGGCGCGGCCGGATCGGCAGTCGCGGGAAGCACGGCCTGGACCGCTGCCACACTGGCCGGGCTGGTCCGTACGTAGATCTGGACCGGATGCCCGCTTGCGTGCAGGAGGTGCACGGCAGCGGGCAGCCCGATCAGCGCTGTCCTGTCCAGCTCGGGCGCGAGCGGCAGCCGGCCGAGTATGCCGATCACACCGAACCAGTGGTTGCCGAGCCATACCCGGACCGAGCCGTCCGCCCGGTCGATGCCGAGCGCGCTGGCGGCATCGCTCCGAGCACCACCGCCGGGTAGCGAGCTGTCGCATCGGACAGGAACCTGCCCCGTGCCATCTGCCCCTGCAGGGTCTTGAGCAGGCTGGTGTCGGCGCTGTAGACCGTGACCGCCTCGGTGTTCACCGCGGGGATACGGTCGTTGCGGTACACGCTGGCGTGGACATCGCCGATCGCGGATGCGGCGAGCACGGGCCCGATCCTCCGCACCATTGCCGGCGCGGTCGTCGGCAGCGTGAGGTTCTGCCCGGTGAATGACTGCCCGGGGGTCACGGTCAGCAGGTTCGTCCCCAGTGCGTCGATCTCGGCGACCAGCTGCGCCCGGCTGGAACCTGAGATTCCGAAGACCGCCACCATCGTGGCGATACCAAGCGCCACGCCGGCTGCCGACAGCATCGCCCGGGCGGGACGGGCGCGCATGCCCAAGGCGGCGAGCGGGATGATGTCGCGGGCCCGGAGCACCGAGCGCGGCTGGGGACGCGAGGCCCGGTCCTGACTCGAGGCCCGG
>JGI25613J43889_10000368_pt1 | contig 10123 bp, 6 predicted proteins | sample GraSoi_2013_40cm_FD_43889 | JGI IMG/M metagenome (IMG submission 43889) | reverse complement strand
AGCCATTTCTGGCTCGCGCGATATGACAATCAAGGTCTGGGATTTGGCTGCAAGACGCTTGCAGTATTCGCTCACAGGCCATAGAGATGGAATTTCATCGCTTGCAGTATCGCCGAATGGCCTTCAACTTGTTTCCGGATCGTGGGATAAAACCATCAAAGTCTGGGACCTGTCCAGCGGTCAAATGCTGCGCTCATTGGAAGGACATACCGATGGGGTTTCCTCTTTAGTGATAACACCCGACGGAAACAGGATCATTTCGGGCTCATTGGACAGAACCATTAAGATTTGGGATCTTACGGACGGTCACATACTTCGAACACTCGCTGGAAGCCCGGATGCAATTTCTTCTTTGGCTATTACTCCAGATGGAAGTCAGATCATTGCAGGTTTATTAGACGGGTCAATCCAGGTTTTAGATTCGACCACCGGCCAACCCGTCCGTGTGTTCGCCGGTCATCTAGAAAGCGTGGATGCCCTGGCTGTTTCTCCGGATGGAAAGCAGGTGGTCTCAGGCTCCAGCGACAATACCATAAAGATCTGGGACCTGGCCAGCGGCCAACTGATCCATTTCCTGGGTGGTCATACTGCCGCTGTGACTTCGCTTAAAATTGGGCCCAACGACAACCGCGTAATTTCCGGTTCTCTGGATAAAACGATAAAAGTCTGGGACCTGGCGACCGGTCAAATGGTACGCTCGCTCGAAGGCCATCAAGATGGGATCGATGCTGTGGCGGTCACGCCAGACGGGGGCCGTGTTATTTCGGGCTCCAGGGATGCTACTGTAAAGGTATGGAACCTGGCCGATGGCCAGCTGCAGAACTCGCTTGAGGGCCATACGAATATCGTTTCATCCATCGCTGTTACGTTTGATGGGAGTCTGGCGGTTACCGGATCATTTGACCATACGATCCGGACATGGGATTTGGAAACTGGCCAATTAATTCGCTCGTTTACTGACACTGCGAGTATTTCCAGCCTGGCTGTGACTTCCGACGGAAAGCAAGTGCTCTCAAGTTCTGGTGAGTCGACGATCAAGGTTTGGGACCTGGTGAGCGGCCAATTGTTACGCTCACTTGCCGGACATACAGATGCTGTGAACGCAATCGTTTTGACAGCTGATGGCAAGCAGATCATCTCGGGCTCGAGTGACAAAACCGTCAAGGTCTGGGATTTGGCGAGCGGCCGATTGTTACGCTCACTTGCCGGGCATACAGATGCTGTGAACGCAATCGTTTTGACACCTGATGGCAAGCAGATCATCTCGGGCTCGAGTGACAAAACTGTCAAGGTCTGGGATTTGGCGAGCGGCCGATTGTCACGCTCACTTGAAAATGGAACAAGGCCGATTATCAGCCTGGCGATGACGCCAGATGGAAATCAAGTTGTCGCCGGAACGATTGATACGGCTCTTGAAATATGGAACTTGACCAGCGGTCACTATGATGGCGTACTCACCGGCCACACGGATGGAGTACGCGCGCTGGCGATTACTCCGGGCGGGAAGAAGCTGGTTTCAGGATCCTGGGACAAAACGATCAGGCTTTGGGACCTGTCAACGGGCCAGACACAGCTGCTCTATAATGGAAATCAAGCTATCATGAGTCTGGCTTTCTCGCCGGATGGCCATTCATTGATCTGTGGCGATTATGCCGGGCAGGTGTTGATCTTTGAATGGAGCATCGATACAAAATAGCCGCATGTTTTTGGCTTTATTACTTCATGTTTTCCAAGTTAGTTGACAAATCCCGGTCTCTCTTTCGAAAAGAGAAGGACTGTCGGGCATTATTCTCCCAATTTTTCTGTGCTCGCGGTAAATTGCAAACTTAATTTCGTATGAATCGTTCGTAAAACCGCAGCTTTTATCCAGGTGTTAGACGACATTTTGTAAATATAATTAAAGTTCAGTTCTTTGCAATATGTAGGATGGCTTCCTGTTAAGGCAATACTTCGACCCGATCCTGTGTGAGAAAGGCGAGTAGGAGATGATAACTGGAGCAAATCCAGGGCAGTGCCCATCCATGTTATACTAGCTTAACCAGTCTCTCTATTAATAATTGCACCTCTTTTTTTATTTGTTTTGAATGATTTTTTGCACAACCAGTTTATTTAATTTCCCGCCCAATCATTGCTTTTATCGCTTCGTTTCCGGAAGTTCAATTTATTTCAGGGCGGTTGGTGATTATATTGATCAGGCATTATTTCCCTAAGCATAGGGCCCGGATCTAAATGCCAGTGAACTACTGGGGCCATTTTGCGCCGGTTATATCTTTGTCCGTTTGATTTAAATCTAAGTGTATGTTGCTGGAACAATTTAAAATACCATCCAATTAAATTTAAAGTGAGGTTTCCTTGGAAAATAAAATTGAAGAAATCATCCGACAGATGACTCTCGATGAAAAAATCTCTATGCTCGCCGGAGCGGACTTTTGGCATACAGTATCGATCCCGCGGTTAAACATTTCGTCCTTTAAAGTGACCGACGGGCCCAACGGAGGACGTGGGTCGCAAGGTGGATTCGGACCGTCCTCGGTATGTACCCCTGTTGGAATTGCCCTGGGCGCCACCTGGAATATCGAACTGGTTGAAAAGATCGGCGAAGTGCTTGGCGATGAAGTCAGGCTAAAAGGCGCAAACATCTTGCTTGCGCCAACCGTTAACATTCATCGTTCGCCAATTGCCGGGCGCAATTTCGAGTGTTATTCTGAAGATCCCTATTTAAGCGGAGAAATGGCCACTGCTTACATAAAAGGTATCCAAAGCAAGGGTGTAGGCGCCTGCATCAAGCATTTTGTCTGCAACGACCAGGAATTCGAGCGAATGTCCATCAGTTCAGAGGTGGATGAACGTCCACTGCGCGAAATATATCTGGAACCCTTCCGTAAGGCCATCCGTTCGGCAAAACCCTGGGCAGTCATGTCGGCTTACAATCGTGTTCGTGGGGTGTATGCCAGCGAGAACGACTACACCTTGAAGACTATTCTCAAAGGGGAGTGGGGCTTCGATGGCATCGTCATGTCTGACTGGTTTGGTACATATACGGATACTGTCCCTGCGGGCGGGTTGGATCTGGAAATGCCAGGCCCGGCGCGTTCGATGAGCGCCAGAAATGTTACTGAAGCGCTTGAGTCCGACGAGCTGACGGAAGAAGGGCTGAATAACAAGGTCTCCCGAATACTGAGAGTGATGGCGAAAGCCGGTTTATTTGAAAACCCAGAATATCAACCCGAGCGCGGCGAGGATCGACCTGAACATCGCAAGCTTATCCGGGAAGCCGCCCAGGAGACAATTGTCTTGCTCAAAAACGAGAAAAATATCTTGCCGCTCAAGGATGTCAAGTCCATTGCGGTAATTGGCGAAAATGCCCGGTGGGTACAAATTCTTGGCGGGGGCAGTTCGGCAGTCGTCCCTCATTACGCAGTATCGCCATTGGAGGGTATCCGCTCACGAGCTGGCAGCCAGGCAAAAGTCAGCTATGCTCCGGGATGTTTCATTCATCGCAATATCCCGGCCCCCGATTCAGATACGCTGACCACAACCGAGGGCAAGCCCGGTCTCTTCCTTGAAGTATTTGATAATCTCGATTTATCTGGAGAGGCTGCATTCTCGCAGGTCAATGAGCGCGTTCATTTCGGTTGGTTTGGTGATTGTCTTCCCAATGTCAACCAGAGCAAGTTTTCGTTCCGTATGGCAGGTTTCTTTACACCCAAAGAAACTGGCCTGCATACGTTCGGACTTGGTTCGGTGGGACGCGCGCGTTTCTTTCTTGACGACAAAGAAGTAATCGATAATTGGACTATACCCATCCCGTACACGCAGAAAACGGCGGAATTGCAAATGACCGCCGGGCAACATTACGCGGTTAGGGTAGAATATAACTGGGAAGGCAACCCGCTTTGGCGCTCCATAGGTTTGAGCCATCTGCCTCCGCAGGCTTCAGATTTAATGGCCGAAGCTGTGGAATTGGCGAAATCATCGGATCTAGTCATATTGGTGGCGGGGCTGACTCCAGAGTGGGAATCTGAGGGCTATGATCGGGTGGACATGAAACTCCCTGGCATCCAGGATGAACTGATCGAAAAAGTGGTTGCTGCCAACCCGAACACGGTTGTAGTGCTCAACTGCGGTTCACCCGTCGAAATGCCCTGGTTGGACAAGGTCCCGGGTGTCATCCAGCTCTGGTACAACAGCCAGGAACAAGGCAACGCCCTGGCGGATGTTCTTTTTGGGGATATTAACCCTTCAGGAAAATTGCCGATTACCTTTCCAAAGCGCCTGCAAGATAATCCATCTTATATCAACTTTCCAGGGGAAGCGGGGAAAGTGTTTTACGGTGAAGGTCTATTCGTTGGCTATCGCTATTATGATAAGAAAGAACTCACACCGCTCTTTCCCTTTGGGTTTGGCCTCTCGTATACTACATTTGAATACAGTAATCTGCGTTTCAGCGCTGAAGAGTTCAAACTTGTTGATGGTTTGGCAGTCAGCCTGGATGTAAAGAATATCGGCAAACACGCTGGCAAGGAAATCGTTCAAATCTATATCCGGGATGTGAGTTCAAGCCTGTTACGCCCTGAAAAGGAGCTCAAGGCTTTTGCAAAAATTACACTCGAACCAGGTGAGACGAAAACGGTAACAATACACCTCGACAAAGAAGCCTTCTGGTTTTACGACCCTCTACACGGCGGCTGGATCACCGAGCCTGGCGAATTTGAAATTTTGGTTGGTGCTTCCTCACACGATATTCGTCTGTCGGGCAAAACAACGCTCGTATCTGATATTGTTCGCGACAACAATGCCCGTTTGCATACCGGAATCAAACTTAAGACCATATTGGACGACCCGCAAGGTTACGCAACTTTTTCCAGGCACTTTGGTGAGTGGATTAAAGCCCCGGATCTCCAAAAGGTGCTTGAAATGACTTTGGAGGAAATTGCCGCCTTCGCGCCCAATATTGTCACGCCTGAAAAACTGTCTGCTCTTGCCGACGATCTTGCAAAAGTTTAGAGGCTTGCATGTCTGAAATCGAAATTTCTTTGAACAATTCTTATACTGACGCAGCTGTGGGTTTTCAACCGCTCTTGGCGACCTTCCAAGAACAGCGTCGCACCAATGTTTCACTGGTGATTTACGCCTGGGAACATGCCTGGGCAGAATTCATGAAGATCAGCCTGTATGAACACGGGCCGATCATTTCCCAGACGGGCAATAGCTGGATGGGCAGCCTGATCGCGCGCAACAGTTTACGGACCTTCAAGGACCGGGAAATGGCCGAACTCGGAGGACAGCGGAATTTTCTGCCGGAATCATGGCAGAGCTGCCTGGATTTTGATAATAAAAGTGTGATTGCCATCCCCTGGATTCTGGATACGTATCTGGTTTACTATCGCCGCGATTTATTGGCAAAAGCGGGACTGGACGAAGCGACTGCCTTCTCTACGCCGGAAAACTTTCATGTCTCGTTGCAAAAGCTTCAAGACAATGGAGTGAATCATCCATTTGCACTGCCGACCTTTGCAGATCTCAGCAATATTCACCTGGTTGCCAGTTGGATCTGGGGCCAGGGGGGAGACTTTATCGACCCTGAAGGCACGCGCATATTATTCAGCAAACCAGAAACCCGCAAGGGCATGAAAATGTACTTCGATCTATTTCGGTTTATGCCGCCGGAAGCAAAACAATTGACTCCCTCGGATTGCTGGCAGTTGTTTCTCGATGGGAAGATCGCTGTTACAATGCGCAACGCGGAGTTTTTATTCCAGCTAAAGAATCAAAAGTCTCTGGCAGCATTTGCTGAGAATGTCGGCGTTGCGGTCATGCCTGGCGTTCCACTGCTGGGTGGTTCTCACCTGGTTGTCTGGAAGCATATCCGGGCCCAACAGGAACAAGATACGATCCAGCTGATAAAATTCCTGACTTCCCCCGATGCTCAATTAAGCTTGTTCGAGAATACTGGCCTGATTCCAGCCAACCTGGAGGCCTTAAACCGGATTGACCCGGCTTCGATCTTTGCCCCGGCAATTCAATCGGTGAAAAAAGGCAGGGCATTCCCCCGGATTCGAATGTGGGGTTTGGTCGAAGATAAACTGGTTGCTCCCATTGCGCAGATCTGGTATACGTTGTTGAGCACATCAGACCCGGATGTAAATCAGATCATTGCCGATTATCTTGATCCGATCGAGACCAGGTTGAACATTACGCTATCGTAATAAGAACCGGTTGCTGCCCATCCTTTAACCCCGGATACGGGGCAGCAGTATCTGTATTTAAGAATGTGGCAGGCAGGAACCGTCTTTTTGCTGGAGGCTCGCATGTCGGAAATCGAATTTTCCATCAACAATTCCTCTGAGAATCCCGCCGAGGCCATTCAACCTCTCCTGGCGACATTTAGGGAACAGAATCGCGCCAATGTTTCAGTAGTTGTGTACGACTGGGCGAATGCCTGGACAGAATTTATGAATATCAGTCTGTACGGGCATGGGCCGGTCATTTCCCAGACGGGCAACAGCTGGATGGGAAGCCTGATCGCGCGTAACAGCCTGAGGGTATTCAAGGACAGGGAAGTGGCGGAACTCGGAGGGCGGCAGAATTTTCTGCCAGAATCATGGCAAAGCTGCCTGGATTTTGACAACAAAAGTATGGTAGCCGTGCCTTGGCACCTGGATACTTATTTGGTTTATTATCGCCGCGATTTATTGGAGAAAGCAGGTATCAATGAAGCGACTGCCTTCTTAACAGCCGAAAACTTTCATTCGACGTTGCAAAAACTTCAAGAGAATGGGGTAAATCATCCGTTCGCTGTGCCGACCAATACATCCCGCAGCAATATCCATGTGGCTGCCAGTTGGATTTGGGGCCATGGAGGCGATTTCACGGATCGCGAAGGAACGCGTGTGTTGTTAAGTCAGCCGGAAACCCGCAAGGGCCTAAAAATGTACTTCGACCTGTTCCGGTTTATGCCTCCGGAAGCGAAGCAATTGAACGACCCTGATTGCTGGAGGTTGTTTCTCGATGGCAAGATCGCCGTCACCATGCGCAACCCCGAGCTTTTATTCCGGCTAAAGCGCCACGATTTTCCCACAACGTTTTCCAAGAATGTTGGCGTAGCAGTCATGCCGGGCGTTCCGTTGCTGGGTGGTTCCAATTTGATCGTCTGGAACCATATCCGTTCCCAACAGGAGCCGGATGTAATCGAACTGATCAAATTCCTGACTTCAACTGATGCGGAACTTGCCTTGTTTGAAGCCACCGGTCTGATCCCTGCCAACCTGGCTGCTTTGGAGCACATCCCTCCGGATTCGATCTTTGCCCCGGCAATTCAATCTGTCAAAAAAGGCAGGTCCTTCCCGCGCATTCGCATGTGGGGCTTGATCGAAGACAAATTGGTGATTGCCATGTCGCAGATATGGAATGCATTGCTGGATACTTCAAACCCGGATGTGAACCAGATCACCGCTTATCATCTTGATCCGATCGAGACCAGGTTGAACATTACGCTATCGCAATAAGACCCGCTTCCCAACCATCCTAAATGCTGGGGATACTGGTCAGCAGCATCTGTGCTGAAGAAGGTAGACGGCAGGAACCGGTTTTTTGCTGGAGGCTTATATGTCGGAAATCGAAATTTCCATCAATAATTCCAATGAGTTCCAGTTGACCATTCAACCTCTCCTGGCGATATTTAAAGAACAGCATCGCGCCAATGTCTCGTTAGTCGAATATGACTGGAGCATTGCCTGGACGGAACTCATGAAGATCAGCCTGAACGGGCACGGGCCAGTCATTTCCCAGATAGGCAATACTTGGATGGGCAGCCGGACCGTACTAAATAGCTTGCGGGCATTCAAGGATCGGGAATTGGCGGAACTTGGAGGGCGGCAGAATTTTCTGCCAGAATCATGGCAGAGTTGTATGGATTTAGATAATAAAAGCGTCCTTGCCATCCCCTGGCTTCTGGATACGTATTTGGTCTACTATCGCCGCGATTTGCTGGCAAAAGCGGGTGTGGACGAAGCGACTGCTTTCTCCACACCGGAAAACTTTCATTCGACGCTCCAAAAGCTTCAAGAGAATGGCGTGGATCACCCATTCGCAGTGCCAACCAATAGATCTCGAAGTAACATCCACGTGGTTGCCAGTTGGATTTGGGGCCAGGGGGGAGACTTTATCAATCGTGAAGGAACCCACCTCCTATTAAGCCAGCCGGAAACCCGCAAGGGTATCAAAATGTACTTCGACCTATTCAGGTTCATGCCGCCAGGAGCGCAACAACTGGATGACCCGAATTGCTTGAATTGGTTTCTCGACGGGCAGGTTGCTGTAATCATGCGCAACCCGGAGCTTTTATTCCTGCTAAAGAATAAAAAGCTCCCCACGGCGCTTGCTGAGAATGTCGGCGCTGCAGTCGTGCCGGGCGTTCCGCTGTTGGGCGGTTCACATCTGGTGGTTTGGAACCACATCCGACCCCAACAGGAACAGGATGCGCTTGAACTGATCAAATTCCTGACTTTCACCGATTCGGAACTGGCGTTGTTTGAGAACTTTGGCCTGATCCCGGCCAGCCTGGAGGCTTTGGAGCGCATCCCCCCAGATTCGATCTTTGCTCCGGCGATTCAATCTATCAAAAAGGGCAAAGCCTTTCCTCGCATTCGCCTGTCTGGCTTGGTCGAAGATAAAGTGGTGGCTGGCATGTCGCAGATATGGGATGCATTATTGAGTACTTCCGACCCGGATATAGATCAGGTTATCGCCGATCATCTTGATCCGCTCGAAGCCAGGTTGAATATTACACTGTCGGAGTAAACCTCGGTTTATGATTACCTGCCCCGTAGTTACGCTGCTACCGATCAGATTCCTGGCGGGATTGGCCCAGAAAAGTCGAATTGTTGTTGAGCAACCGCTGATGAAAGGATTACAATTGCCTTCATCAGCGGTTGCTTATAACGTATTTCGCTCACCATCTGACAAGGAAAAGGACGCATGTTCCCTCCAACAAAAGCTGGAAAATTCTTCTCAATTGCCTTTGTCTTGATATGTATGATTCTATTCAGCGTATTGACAGTCTATTTTCAGATTATGTCGTTGGAAAAGCCATATACCTATTATTTGGAACAGGGGTTACAGATCCAGCGCCATACAGCCGTATTGAATGGCACAGCCGGCAACCCCTGGCAGTATCGAATCCTGGCGGACTACATGGTCGAAGGGACAATCCGGCTTTTCCAGAACCTGGGTGTACCCCATTCGGTCGCAAGTGCTTTCATCTCGTTTCGTTTTGTTCAAAATTGTCTCATTTTTTTACTAGCCTATCTTTATTATAGAAAGCTGGGCCTTTCATCGGCATATGCTTTGATCGGGCTAAGTTTGCTGGCCTGGGGGATGACCTATGCTTACTACGACAGCGACCTGCAGTTCAATACTTACTTTGATATGATCTTTTATTTGCTGGCAGGCCTGGCCATTGTTCTTGATAAGCCTTTATGGATGATTCCCCTGATGCTCTTCGCTGCATTCAATCGTGAAACCAGCGGGTTGATTCCTTTCATGTCACTGGCATTGATCCTGCCGTTTAGGGCGCAGGCCGACGGCTCAAGACGAAAAACGATCATTATTGCGGCCACCAGCCTGGTAATATTTACAGTCATTTTTGTGAGTCTCCGGCTGATTTTTCCCAACCAAATTGTCAGTGTGCCCCACGGGCACTTCATGGGCCTGGACCTTTTGCAATACAACCTGTTCCGTGCCATCACCTGGGCGCAGTTATTCGCAACCCTGAGCATCATCCCGGCCCTGGCTCTGTTTGCTTATAAAAAGTGGCCTGCGGTTTTGAGAACATTTTTCTGGGTAATTGTGCCACTCTGGTTCCTCATCCATCTGTTTACAAGCGTGATGGCCGAAACAAGGGTTTTTCTGGTTCCGCAGGTGCTGGTCTTTATTCCGGGTGCGCTGTTTCTCTTGAAAGCCGATACCCAATAAACGGGTAGGGGCACGGCGCCGCCGTGCCCCTACCCGTTTTTCCAGGTGCGAACAAGCCGTTTGGGCGATGTGCGCCGCGGGCCGGAAGGCTATACTCCTGTTAACAAGAAAAGGAGAACCTCATGTCAAATGTACTGCTGGACCTTTC
>JGI25613J43889_10000355_pt1 | contig 10285 bp, 12 predicted proteins | sample GraSoi_2013_40cm_FD_43889 | JGI IMG/M metagenome (IMG submission 43889) | reverse complement strand
GAACGTTCAGTATTGCTGAACGGAGGTGACATGCAGACACAGGAACGCGGCTTCACGCTGGTCGAGATCGCCATCGTGCTGGTCATCATCGGGTTGCTGCTGGGCGGCATCCTGAAGGGCCAGGAGATGATTACCCAGGCCAAGATCAAGAACGTGATCGCCGACTTCTCGGGCATCTCCGCGGCCTACCACGGCTACGTCGATCGCTACAAGAAGATCCCGGGCGACGACCCCTGCGCGGGCGGCACCGTCACCCTCGGTAACTGCGGCACCACCACCGGGCGCTGGACCGGCGCCACCGCGGGGGACGGCAACGGCATCGTCGCCGGCACCTACAACAGCCCCACCAATACCAACGAGTCGCGCCTGTGGTGGGATCACCTGCGCCGTGCCGGCTTTGTCTCCGGCGTGGGCGATCAGCAGCCCTTCAACGCCTTGAGCGGCATGATCGGCGTGCAGACCGGTGACGGCGCGGCGACGCCAGCGGCGACGCTGAAGGATGCCGCGGGCAACGGCTTCGTCGGCATCATCATCTGCTCGGCCAACCTGCCCGACAAGATTGCGATCGCCGCCGACACGCAGATGGACGACGGCGTGCCCAACGCCGGTACGGTTCGCGGCCAGCTGCAAACCTCCCCGAATCCCGCAGTTATCGCCACTGCCACCGCTGCGTACGCGGAGACCGGCACCAACGTGTACACGATTTGCCGGGCGCTCTGAGCTAAAGTTCGGTTCGGAAAAGCCGGCGCAAGCCGGCTTTTTTTCGCCTAGCCGCGCAGCAGCTTCTCCTCGGCCGCGAGCAGCTGCTCCGGCGCGCCGAGCAGCACCACGATGTCGCCGGCCTGCAGCGGGCCCGCCTGCGCCGGCGCGAGCCTGAGACGCGCACCCGGCCTGCGCACCGCGCGTACCTGGATGCCGCTTTGCGTCGGCAGCAACTCCGCGAGCTGCCTGCCGATGGCATGGGCGCCGGCTTCGAGCGTCACCGCATGCAGCCGCGCCACCGCATCGCCCGCACGCTCGTCGCTGCCGCCGGCAAACAGTCCGCGCAGCAGGCTGTACTGCTGGTCGCGCACCTGGCTCACGCGCCGCATGACGCGGCTGAGCGGCACGCCGACCATGACCAGCGTGTGCGAGGCGAGCATCACGCCGGATTCGAAGGCTTCCGGCACCACCTCGGTGGCACCGGCCTCGGTGAGCCGCGCGATGTCGGCTTCGTCGCGCGCCCGCACGATCACCGGCACCGAGGGATTGAGCGCATGGATGTGGGACAGCACGCGCAGCGCCGCGCCGACGTCGGCGAACGTCACGACCGCGGCGGCGGCGCGCGCAATGCCCGCGGCGATCAGCGCCTCGCGCCGCGAGCTGTCGGCGAACACGACGCTTTCTCCGGCGAGCGCCGCCTCGCGCACGCGTTGCGGATCGAGATCGAGCGCGACGTAGCGCACGCCTTCGGCATCGAGCAGGCGTGCCAGCCGCTGGCCGTTGCGCCCGTAGCCGAGCACTACCACGTGCCGCTCGACATCCATCGACTGCGCGGCGATGCGGTGCAACTCAAGGGAGCGCAGCATCCACTCGGAGCGCGACAGCCGCAGCACGATCACGTCGGCTGCGCGGATCAGGAAAGGGGTGGCCAGCATCGAGAGAATCATGGCGGCAAGGAGCGCCTGCCCGAGCGCATCGGGCACCAGCCCTGCCAGCGCCGCCAGCGGCAGCAAGACGAAGCCGAACTCGCCGGCCTGCGCGAGCGCCAGGCCGACGCGCAACGCCGTGCCGCCAGGGGTGCCGAAAGCCCTCGACAGCGCCGCGATCAGCGCGAACTTGCCGCCGACCAGCATCACGAAAAGCGCGAGCACCAGCCCCGCTTGCGCGGCCACCAGTCGCAGATCGAGCAGCATGCCGACGGTGACGAAGAACAGGCCGAGCAGCACGTCGCGATAGGGCTTGATGTCCTCCTCGACCTGGAAGCGGTACTCGGTCTCGGAAATCAGCATCCCGGCGAGGAACGCGCCGAGCACCAGCGACAGGCCGGCGAGGCCGGTGAGGAACGCGAGCAGCAGGATGATGAGCAGCACGTTCAGCACGAAAAGCTCGGTCGATCGCAGCCGCGCCACGACGCCGAGCCAGGCGCGCATCAGCCGCGGGCCGGCGAGCACCACCAGCGCCAGCGCCAGCGCGGCCTTGCCGAGCGCCGCGGCGACCGCGAGGCCGAGCGCGCCCGGCCGCTCGGCGAGCGCCGGGATCAGCACCAGCAGCGGCACCACGGCGAGATCCTGGAACAGCAGCACGCCGATCACCTGGCGGCCGTGCGCCGTGTCGAGCTCGCCGCGCTCGGCGAACAGGCGCGACACGATCGCCGTGGACGACATGGCGGCGATGCCGCCGAGCGCGACGCCGGTCTGCCACGGCAGGCCGAGCGCCAGTGCGGCCGCGGTGGCGACCAGCAGCGTGGCCGCAACCTGCGCACCGCCGAGGCCGAAAACCACGCGCTGCATCGAGCGCAGCTTGCCGAGGCTGAATTCCAGGCCGATGGAGAACATCAGGAACACCACGCCGAACTCGGCCAGGCGCTGCGTCTCCTCCTGGTTGGCGGCGAGGCCGAGCGCGTGCGGCCCGAGCGCCAGCCCGGTGACGAGATAACCGACCAGCGCCGGCAGCTTGAGCTTGCGGCACAGCGCTACCGCGATGACGCTGCTCGCGAGCAGCACCAGCACCGACTGCAGGGAAACCGCGCCGCTCACTTAGAGGTTGTAAAAGGCATTGGGCTATACTCCGGCCCTATGATAAAGGCGGCGCCCTTCGCGAAAAATTCGGCCAAAAAACGCAGCGAAACCAGTGCGCTCGATCTCGCGCGGCGCGTGCTCGCGATCGAGGCCGAAGCGGTGCGCGCGCTCGGCGACCGGCTCGACGAGCGCTTCGTCGCCGCGCTCGAGCTGATCGCGGGCCGCAGCGGGCGCGTGGTAGTGAGCGGCATCGGCAAATCCGGCCATATCGCGCGCAAGATCGCCTCGACCATGGCGAGCACCGGCACGCCGGCGTACTTCGTGCATCCCGCCGAGGCGAGCCACGGCGATTTGGGCATGATCGAGGCGGGCGACGTCTTCATCGCGATTTCCTATTCTGGCTCGAGCGATGAACTGCTCGAGATCGTTCCTCAAGTGAAGCGCCGGGGCGCGAAGCTGATCGCCATCACCGGCAATCCGGACTCGCCGCTCGCGCGCGCCGCCGACGTGAACCTCGACGCGGCGGTCGGCCAGGAGGCCTGTCCACTCAATCTCGCGCCGACTGCGAGCACGACTGCGGCCCTCGCCCTGGGAGACGCGCTGGCCGTGGCGCTGCTCGAGGCGCGCGGGTTTTCTGCCGCAGACTTCGCGCGTACCCACCCTCGCGGCAAGCTGCCGCGCCAGGCATTGGCGCACCAGGCCTTGCTGCACGTGCACCAGGTGATGCGTACCGGCGAGCAGATTCCGCGAGTGCTTAGCGGCGCCACGCTGCGCGAGGCGGTGCTGGAAATCTCGCGCGGGCGCATCGGCATGACGGCCGTGGTCGACGCTGCGGATGGCGTCAAAGGCATCTTCACCGATGGCGATCTGCGGCGCACGCTCGAGAAGAACCAGCTCGACGCGCGCTCGGTTGACGAAGTGATGAGCGTCAATCCGAAAACCGTGCGCCCGGAGATGCTCGCCGCGGAGGCGGTGCACATGATGGAGCAATTCAAGGTCAACCAGCTGCTGGTCGTCGATGAGCGCGGCGCACTCCTCGGCGCGCTCAATATGCACGACCTCTTCCGCGCCAAAGTCCTCTAGCGTCGCATGCAATACNTGGCCCCCGATGCGCTCGCGCGGGCGCGGCGCGTGCGCCTGGTGATTTTCGACGTCGACGGCGTGCTGACCGATGGCAGACTCTGGTACACCCCGCAGGGCGATGAGCTCAAGGCGTTTCATGCCTTCGACGGCCACGGCGTGAAGCTGTTGCTGATGGCGGGCCTCGACACCGGCATCATCAGCGGGCGCGACTCGCCGGCGGTCGCCAAGCGCGCCAAGGAGCTGGGCATCGAGCACGTCATGCAGGGCGTGGAAGACAAGCACGCGGCCTTTGACCGCATGCTCAGGCGCGCCAAGGTGAAACGCGCCGCCACCGCGTACATGGGCGACGACGTGGTGGACCTGCCGGTACTCATGCGCTGCGGCTTCGCCTGCGCGCCGCACGAGGCGCCCGAAGACGTGCGCCGGCGCGCGCATTACATCGCCTCGGCCGACGCCGGNCACGGCGCNGCGCGCGAAGTCTGCGAGTTCATNCTCGAGGCGCANGGCAAGCTCGGGCCGATCCTGCGGCGCTTCCTGAAATGAGCACCACGCGCCTTTTTCCGCTCGCGCTGATGCTGGCGCTNGCGCTGCTCACGCTGTGGCTCGATCACCAGGTGCGCGTCGANGGCGGCGAGCATCCGTCGCTGCGCCGCCACGATCCGGATTACCTGGTGGTCAACTTCACCACCACCACNTACAACCGCGACGGCAAGGCCGAGACCGTGCTCTCCGCCGCGCAGATGCAGCACTACCCGGACGACGACTCGACCGAGCTCAGCGGCCCGCGNGTGGTGCAGGAAAAACCGGCGCAGCCGCGCTTCACCGTCAAGGCCGACCGCGGCAAGATCTCGCGCGAGGGCGACGAGATCTTTCTCTACGACAACGTCGTGCTGGTGCGCGAAGCAGACAGCACGCGCGGNCAGGCGCGCATGACGACCAGCTTCCTGCACATCCTGCGCGACCGCTCGCTGGTGCGCACCGACCGCCAGGTGCTGTTCGAGGAGGAGGGCCGCTGGCTGACCGGCCGCGGCATGGAGTATCACAACGCGACGCGCGAGCTGTTCCTGCTGGCCGACGTGCAGGCGCGCTTCGAGCCAAAGAAAGCACCGTGAACCGGATTGGCGCCGCAGCGGCACTGCTCATCGCGATGACGATCGCGCACGCCGAGCAGGCCGATTCGACCAAGCCGACGCAGATCGAAGCCAACAAAATGAGCGCCGACGACGCGCGGCGCACCAATGTGTTCGAAGGCAACGTGGTGGTGACGCGCGGCACGCTCAACATCCGCGCCGATCGCATCGTCGTGCGCCAGGACGCCGACGGCAACCAGTACGCCACCGCCACCGGCAACCCGGTGCGCTTCCGCCAGCGCCAGGACGCGAAGCCGCCGGAGAAGGAAGGCGTCTGGCTCGAGGGCGAGGCCAAGCGCATCGAGCTCGACGAGAAGAACGGCAAGCTCGAGCTGTTCGAGTCGGCGCGCGTCAACCGCGGCGGCGATGAGGTNGCNGGCGCCTACATCCTGGTCGACCAGAGGAGCGACTTCTTCACCGTGACGCCGGGCAAAGGCGGCGAGGGCCGCGTGCGCGCCACGCTGCAGCCCAAGCCGCCCGAGAAATGACCGAAATGAGGACGCCGGGGCCAAAGCCGAACGGCGCCAGCCGGCTGCGCTCGCAGCGGCTGCGCAAGCGCTACAAGTCGCGCACCGTGGTGCACGACGTCTCGCTCGAAGTCGACAGCGGCGAAGTGGTCGGCCTGCTCGGGCCGAACGGCGCGGGCAAGACCACCTGCTTCTACATGATCGTCGGCCTGATTCCGGTCGACGCGGGCAACATCTACCTCGACCAGGCCGAGCTCACGCACCTGCCGATCCATCGCCGCGCGCGCCTCGGCATTTCCTACCTGCCGCAGGAGAACTCGGTGTTTCGCCGCCTGACGGTGGAGGAGAACGTGCAGGCGATCCTCGAGCTGCAGGGCCTCGCGCCCGAGGAGATCGAGGCGCGCCTCGCCGAGCTGCTCAAGGACCTGAACATCGCCCACTTGCGCAAGCATTCGGCGATTTCGCTCTCCGGTGGCGAGCGGCGCCGCCTGGAAATAGCCCGGGCGCTCGGCACCAAGCCGGCCTTCATCCTGCTCGACGAGCCGTTCGCCGGCGTCGACCCGATCGCGGTGCTCGACATCCAGCGCATCATTAGGTTCCTCAAGGAGCGCGGCATCGGCGTGCTCATAACGGATCATAACGTTCGGGAAACGCTCGGCATCTGCGACCGCGCCTACATCATCAACGAAGGCGCCGTACTGGCCTCCGGGCATCCGGAGGAGATTGTCTATAATGACAGCGTGCGCCGGGTCTATCTAGGCGAAAACTTCAGGATGTAGTCTTCCCTCGGCACACTGCAGACCTTGATGAAACCTTCCCTGCAGTTCCGNCTCTCGCAGCACCTCACGCTGACGCCGCAGCTGCAGCAGTCGATCCGCTTGCTGCAGCTCTCGACGGTCGAGCTCAATCAGGAGATCGACCGCATCCTGATGGACAACCCGGCGCTCGAGCGCGAGGACGTGGAAGACGGCGAGGCGCACGCGCCGCAGCCTGCCGGCGGCGCAGCCGAGCCGGTGGCCGCCGCGCCCGCGGCCGAGGCGCCGGCGGCCGATGCCGACTGGTCGCTCGACCTCGCGGCGAACTGGCGCGGCACCGAGGGCGAGGACGAGGGCGAGCGCAGCTTCGTCGCGCCCGACACGCCGACGCTGCGCGACCATCTGAATGCGCAGCTCTCGGTCACCAACCTCGGCCTGCGCGACCGCGTCTTCGTCGAGCTNCTGATCGATGCGCTCGACGACGACGGCTACCTGACGCAGAGCCTCGAGGAGATCGCGCTGCTGCTGCCGCCGGAAGCCTCGGCCGATGCCGAATCGCTCGCCGAGGAGTTGTCGATTGCGCTGCGCCACCTGCAGCATTTCGAGCCGGCGGGCGTCGGCGCGCGCTCGCCGGGCGAGTGCCTGTGCCTGCAGCTGCGCAACCTGCCCGACGAACCGGTGCGCACGCTNGCGCTCGACATCGTCGACAAGCACCTCGAGCTGCTCGCCGCGCGCGACTATTCGCGGCTCAAGACGCTGACCGGTGCCGGCGATGATGCGCTGCGCGCGGCGCAGCGGCTGATCCGCGCGCTCAACCCGCGGCCGGGCGCGGCCTTCGCCAAGATCGAGGCGCGCTACGTGATCCCCGACGTCATCGTGCGCAAGACGCGCAACGTCTGGCGCGCCAGCCTGAATCCTGACGCCATGCCGCGCCTGCGGATCAACCGGCTGTACGCCGAGATCGCCGCCGGCGCGCGCAGCGGCGGCACGCTCTCGGGCCAGGTGCAGGAGGCGCGCTGGCTGATCAAGAACGTGCAGCAGCGCTTCGACACCATCCTGCGCGTGTCGCAGGCGATCGTCGAGCGGCAGCGCCATTTCCTCGAGCACGGCGAGGTCGCGATGCGCCCCTTGGTTCTGCGTGAAATTGCCGAGACGCTCAGCCTGCACGAGAGCACCATCTCGCGCGTCACGACGCAGAAGTACATGGCGACGCCGCGCGGCACCTTCGAATTGAAATACTTCTTCGGCAGCCACGTCGCCACCGAAGCCGGTGGCGCCGCCTCGTCCACCGCGATCCGCGCGCTGATCAAGCAGCTGGTCGCCGCCGAGGACGCCAAGGCGCCGCTGTCCGATGCGCGCATCGCGCAGATCCTCGGCGAGCAGGGCATCGTCGTCGCGCGCCGCACGATTGCCAAATATCGCGAATCGCTGCAGATTCCCGCCGTCAACCAGAGAAAGGCCCTGTAACCATGAACTGTGAGGAGGGACTATGAACCTCAATGTGAGCGGCCATCAACTCGACGTGACCCCCGCCATTCGCAGCTACGTGCGCACCAAGCTCGAACGCGTGAGCCGGCATTTCGACCATGTGATCGACGCCCACGTCATCCTCACGGTCAACAAGGTGCGCCAGAAGGCGGAAGTCACGCTGCACGTGGCCGGCAAGGACCTGCACTGCGAGAGCGAAGAGGACGATCTCTACGCGGCGATCGATCTGCTCGCCGACAAGCTCGACCGGCAGGTGCTGCGCTACAAGGACAAGCGCTACGAGAAGAAAAGATTGAAAGGTATACTGCCCGCGCCATGAGCCTGGTCGGCAAGCTGCTCGATCCCTCGCATGTGCTCGTCGACCTGCAGGCCTCGAGCAAGAAGCGGCTGTTCGAGCAGGCCGGCCTGCTGTTCGAAAATCATGACGGCATCGCGCGCTCATTGGTGTTCGATAGCCTTTTTGCGCGCGAGCGGCTGGGCTCGACCGGCCTGGGCCAGGGCGTCGCGATCCCGCATGGGCGCATCAAGGGACTGAAGGAGGCGCTCGGCGCCTTCGTGCGGCTCGCGCAACCCATACCGTTCGATGCGCCCGACGCCGCCCCCGTGACGCTGGTGTTCGTGCTGCTGGTGCCCGAGAAGGCGACCGAGAAGCACCTGCAGATCCTCTCCGAGCTGGCGCAGATGTTCTCCGACAAGGCGCTGCGCGAGGCGATGACGCAGGCGGCCGACGCCGCCGCGCTCCACGAGCTGATCACCGCATGGCAGCCGGATGCTGCAGGTCAACGTCGCGCGGCTGCATGACGATAACCGCGAGGCGCTGTCCCTCGCCTGGGTCGCCGGGCGCGAAGGCGGCACCGCGGTACGCCGCGAAGCCGCGGCCGCGGCGGCATTGATCGGCCACCTCAACCTCACCCACCCCAACTCGATCCAGGTCATCGGCGCCTACGAAGCCGGCATCGTCGGCGGCTTCGTCGATCGGCTGCTCGAATCGCATCCCGCGGCGGTGATCGTCGCCGACAACGTCGCGCCGCCGGCGACGCTGGTCGAGGCGGCGACGCGCACCGCGACGCCGCTGTTCACTTCGCCGCTGCCGGCGCCGCAGGTGATCGAGACGCTGGCGCACTACCTCGCGAAGCTGCTGGCCGAGAGCACCGAGCGCCACGGCGTGTTCATGGACGTGCTCGGCCTGGGCGTGCTGATCATCGGCGAATCCGGCGTCGGCAAGAGCGAGCTCGGCCTCGAGCTGATCAGCCGCGGCCACGGCCTGGTGGCCGACGACGTGGTCGAGATCTCGCGCATCGCCGCCGGCACGCTCGAAGGCCGCTGCCCCGCGATGCTCAAGGATTTTCTGGAAGTGCGCGGGCTCGGCCTGCTCAACATCCGCACCATCTTCGGCGAGACCGCGGTGCGGCGCAAAATGAAGCTGCGCCTGCTCGCGCATCTGGAACGCCCGCAGCCCGGCGGCCGCGACCCCGCCGAGCGGCTGCCGCTCACCGAGCAATCGGAGCAGATCCTCGGCGTCACCGTGCGCAAGGTGACGATCCCGGTCGCCGCCGGACGCAACCTCGCCGTGCTGGTCGAGGCGGCGGTGAGGAACGAAATCCTCAAGCTGCGCGGCATCGATTCCACCGCCGAGTTCCTGGCGCGNCAGCGGCAGCAGATGCNCAAGGACGAGTAATGCAAAGGCAGGACTCCTAGTGCAGCTCGTGCTGGTGAGCGGCCTNTCCGGCTCGGGCAAGAGCATTGCGCTCAACGTGCTCGAGGACGGCGGCTACTACTGCGTCGACAACCTGCCGGCGAACCTGCTGATGGAGACGGTCGACTTCCTCGCCGAGTCCGGGCACGACCGCGCCGCGGTGAGCATCGACGCGCGCAGCGCCGCGCTGCCGACACTGCCGCAGCACATCGATGAGCTGCGCGCGCGCGGCGTCGATTGCCGCGTGCTGTATCTCGAGGCGAGCTCGGCGACGCTGTTGCGGCGCTTCTCCGAGACGCGCCGGCGCCATCCGCTCGCCGGCGCGGGCCGGACGCTCGCCGAGGCGATCGAGCGCGAGCGCGTGCTGCTGTCCGGGATCGCGCCGCTCGGCCAGCGCATCGACACGAGCGACCTGCAGCCGCGCGTGCTGCAGAACTGGATCCGCGATCTGCTCGGCCTGGGCGCGGGCACGCTCACGCTGGTCTTCCAGTCGTTCTCCTACAAGGACGGCATCCCGCTCGACGCGGACTGGGTGCTCGACTGCCGCATGCTGCCCAACCCGCACTATGACCCGCAGCTGCGGCCTTTCACCGGCTGCGACGCGCCGGTCATCGACTACCTGAAGGCGGATGCTCAGGTTGCGCGCTGGCTGGACGACGTGCGCGGGCTCCTCAAGCGCTGGCTGCCGGAGATCGTGCGCGAGAACCGCAGCCACGTCACCGTCGCCATCGGCTGCACCGGTGGCCGGCATCGCTCGGTCTATCTCGCCGAGGAGCTCGGCAAGGCGTTCCGCGGCGATTGGCGTGTGCTGGTGCGGCATCGATCGCTGGCGCAGGAAAGCACGCCATAGACGAGCTGCCGCTCTTTCCGCTGCAAACGGTGCTTTTTCCCGGTGGCCGGCTGCCGCTGCGCATTTTCGAGCAGCGCTACATGGACATGGCCAAGC
>JGI25613J43889_10000346_pt1 | contig 10397 bp, 17 predicted proteins | sample GraSoi_2013_40cm_FD_43889 | JGI IMG/M metagenome (IMG submission 43889) | reverse complement strand
TGCCAAAGAGTAGGCGTACCCAAGAATCTAACTAACTCATAAGGGTCCGGATCGTCTTTGTTCTTAAAATATGGATTTCCGTGGGGATCCAAATACCGTAGCATAATGTACGGTCGGCCGGCGGCCAAGGCGTATCGGTACCCCCGTTGCTCTAACAGTATAGAGCTGGAGAATGGAACTAAACCATCGGGGAAGTCCGCAGGTTCTAAACAACGTTCGTTGAGGTACTCCTTGAGTAATTTTACATCTTCGGGATTTATGAAAGTGGCATTCTTGAAGGGGGAGGGCATCCTTACTCCGCATGTAGAAAATAAATTAAACTACACGGGCCTAGATCGCCTATAATATAGGACGGGTCTTTGGTCGGACTCATTTTCTCCTCTCCGTTGGCCCCTAATGAGTAATCATTAGGGGCTTTTTCTTTGGGGAGCTAACGGGTAGGACGATTCTAGGCCTATCCCCGGCCCGACGATAGGCCTCCTCAGCGAGGAAAGCGGCCTAGGAGCCGCGCGCGGACGGAGCTCGTCTCCCTATAGCGTCCTCCTCGAAAAACGGCTCTAATCGCCTCTATTCGATCCGCATTTTAGGAGCTAAATTATGGCTTGGACCCCCGACGACGAAGCAAAGTTACTAGACGCTCAAGGTAAACTTAATCAACTAATGACTCGTAAACAAAGCTCAGTTAGTAACCAAGCCGAGGCTGCTAGAAAGCTTATCGCTGCTCTACGTGAAGCTCCCGATGACGATATGGCATTAGCAGAGCATATGGCTATCAATGCCAAGGGGTACATCAGAATTCTTCAAGCGTTCGTACTTCCTGAAAACGGTTAAACATAGTATATTAGAGCTTCCCGTAACCCTAACCCCTGGAGCTAAGTATGAACCAAGCCTTGAGAGTTATCCAAGAACATGAATTTGATTTGGTTAAGCTTCGTGAAGTAGCGAATAGCGACAAATTCAATAAAATTACTGAAGCTATTTTGAAGCACTACTCTAATTTTGCTTCCCCAGATATCCTGGGAAAGTTAATTTATTTCCACATTTACGCTTCCGATTTGGATCATTACGAAATTGAGTTAGTAGACGATCTTCGTAGTCTCAATCCTAGTACGGAGAATGTAGAAGAATTTCTCCAATACAATAACAAGGATTACTTCTTTGTATGGGAATTTGAAAAAGATTACAAAATCAAAGTTTGCGTAGCTACCTATCTCAAATCCGAGTCTCCTGAATATTGCCGCAAAGTTAAGGTAGGAACTAGGATGGTAGAAGAGGGCATCTATACTTTGGAATGCGCTCCCCCGGTAGAGATTGATCCAAGCGATCTTCCGTCCCCCACTATTAAGATCGACTGAAATGAACCCGAGACTGTTGCTCCCCCTCCTGGTAGCTAGCAGTCTCGCTAGCGCTCAAGAACTAGATCCCTTGAAAGAGTACCGCTATTGCGGCGCTCCTGATAGGGATAATCAAGGAATGATCCTACGTAGGGATGACGTCTTGATCGCCTTCCAACGTATCCATCCTTGCCCCTCTACTGGCCTAACGTCGGGGCCGTGTAGAGGATGGGCTAAGGATCATGTGATCCCCTTATCATGTGGCGGATGCGACTCTGTTTACAATCTCCAATGGCTCTCTGACGCTCTCAAATCCGCCGGGGGAACCGGCCCCAAAGATAGATGGGAGCGGTTGGTTTATGCCAACAAGAATATCCCCAACCCCGCCTGTACATTTAGGGTAGTAAGATGAAGAGTGATCTTCCCTGGCGCGTCGGCCGCCAGGTCGGCCGCACGATCTACGACGCGCACGACACTCTGATCGGCGTGATGGACACGCGCGAGATGGCGGCGATGGTGGTCCAAGCGGTCAACGCAACGCCGAGCGGCGATGCCGCTACGCCGAACAAGCATGGAGTGCGGTTAATTTCACTTGATGAGAAACGTCTCGCGCTATGGCAAGCGATTGAGAGTATCCAAATCGGCAACAAGACCGATGACAAATCGATCATCAATCATTTGCACGCCGCTGGATACACCATCGTCGGCATCAATGCTGCCAGCCAGTCGAGCGTCAACGGGGAGGCGTGATGTCTAGCTTCTGGATGATCGAGCACCCGACAGAGCGCCCACACCGGTGGTTGCGCATCGTTGACGACAGCAAATGGGGATGCATTCGTGCCATGCTGACGTGGCACGAAATCCCAGCCCTTTGCATCCAATTCGCTCGGCGCGACGACGCGGTGCTGTTTCAAAAGCTGCACATCGACTGGTGTGCTCTATCTATTGTCACGGAACACGGCTGGGTGTCGAGCGCCAACGGGGAGGATCGCAATGGCAAATGAACCAACCGACGCCGAACTATTCGATCAGCCAGACACAATAGTTTCATGGGGTACGCCGCCAGACAATTGTGCCGCTACCCGCCGCGCAATCGTGCGCGCTGCCGCTGCGGTCGCTGGAGGCACCTGCCCCTCGAACACCAGCGAAGGGAATCGTGATGACAAATAATGAATTCACAATAAGCATTATCGATGGACTTCTCAATCCTTCCCAACTAATGCTTATCGCAGGAGAAATATCTCCCCGGGAGTTACGCACGGTCAAAGCGGTACTGGAGTATTTGAAAGGGCAAATCAATAATGATTACTCTGAAGGAAATGCAACGGATAGACCGCCTACATCGACATATAATGGAGATATGTACAAAGATAGCCATAGATAAAGCTTTCATTTTAGATGAAGAAGATACTAGATGCGACGAAGAGAAGTTGAAGAAACTACAAAGACAATGGATACGAGTATTGTTATCATTAACTCATGTATAAGTAGTTACCCGGTACCAATAGAAATAAGGCTTCCCCTCAAATAATCCAGAGTATACTAGAATTTCTGTATCCCCCCGCTGATAAATCCCCGTATTGGGGAAACGGCATAGGATAGGAGTTGAAATGAAGATTGTTAATAAAGCCACTGGCGAAGAACTGGACGCCAAGAAGTACGCGATGCCTACTAGATCTTTGGCGGACGTTCCTCTGAAGGTTAACGGCGAAGACGTGGTTGGTAAGACCACAGAGGGTCGAGATCAAAAGTATACGTACTTCCTCTACAAGAACGTTAGCTTATACATCCCAGGTCACGCCGAACCGAATACTGAGTACGATTTGGATGTGCCCGACGACTTCGGTGCCGACGAGCCCCCGGAAGCTCGCAAGAGCTATTACAAGTCCAAGAAAGCTAACGGTGAAGGTGGAGTCGAAGAACTGAACGAGGATGGTTCCATCCCCGCCGGTGGAGGCTCGAACGCTGGGGCTGACGAAATGGCGGCTAAGACCGTGGACGAGGGTACGGATCAAGAGCGAGCTGAGACCCCCGACGGCACCGTAACCACGGAACCGGTCAGCGAGCGCGAAGCCCGAACTGAAGAAGTGGCTGGGGAGCAAATTACCCCCCACGACGGCCCGGCCGAGGAGCAAAATGGGGCATCCCCGGTAGCTCCGAAGAACCGCAAGAAGAAGACAGTGAAGGATGCAGCCGGTGGAGAAGGCGCTGAGGAAAACCAACAAAAGGAAGGCACTGGAGGTGCCGACCTACCTTGAACTCCTGTGGGTTAGGGGTAGAGTCGTGGCCTGACTCTTAAATAAATTGGCCCGGAGCCCCTTCAGGCAGATGCTTCGAAGGGGCTCACGTTATACATTATACATTATACATTATACATTATACATTATACATTATGGAACTGCTTTCGCGTATTTATGAGCTCAATCGTGAGCGCGCTAAACTCTCCAAGCAAGTGCGAATCTTGGAAGAGACTGAGAAAAAGCTCATAGACGAGCTTCTCAAGACCCATAAGGATTCCTTCATTGAATCCGGCTACGCGGTCAATATCGCACGTACCGAAGAACCCTTTGTAGACCATTGGCCCTCACTAATGGCTCATATCAAAGAGACTGGCGACATCGACTTGTTCGAGAAGCGCCTGCTTAAAAGCGCTGCCAAGCTCCGCTTGGAGGAGGGGGTTACTCTCCCCGGCGTCATCACTGTAGAAAAGACCAAAGTTAGTGTAGAGTTAACCAAGGAACGAGCATGAAAATCAAGACCGCTGACCTGATCGGCGACCCGCTCGACTGGGCGGTGGCCACGTGCGAAACAGTCGCGCCTGTCGGGAGCTTTCTCGACAACCTCACTGTTCATCCGGTGTTTCTCCAGAACTTCAAGCCATCTACCGACTGGTCCCAAGGCGGCCCGATCATCGAGCGCGAACGGATCCACATCTGCCCCGTCTACTTCAACGGGAAAGCGGCGACCGAGGCGTGGCTCGGGGAAGGGCTGGGCCGGCATCAGACGTATCGCGGCCCCACCCCGTTGATCGCAATCATGCGTTGCTTCGTCGCGTCCAAGCTGGGCGACGAAGTAGACGTGCCTGAAGAGTTAACCAAGGAATAATCGTGGACGATCCTAAGAAACTCACCAAAGTAGCCCCTCAACCAATGAAAGGAATTGACGTGGGAAGTAAACCTGAAGATGTCACCCCGAAAGGGGAAACACCACCTAAGGTGGAAGAGAAAAAGCCTGGGGGCCAAGTTGTACACTGGAAGGACCGCATGTCCTCGCTAGTAGGGCAGACTCAACAAGCTGAGAAGCCGGCCGGGGGACTCATTTCCCTCAAGGGTGGGAGGATGTCCTACGGGGATGAATTGCTCCCCGGCGATAAAATCAACGCAATCTTGATCGACTATCGCAAGGATAATGAGTTCTTCCCCGACAAGTACGATGCATCTAAGCCCCCGGTCAGTCCGGTATGCTTTGCTATTACTCGTGCTGATCCCAATGAACCTCAATCTCCGTGGATCCCGATCAATGGGACGGATGTCCCAGAGGGAGCTATGGAAGATGGCGATTTTTACACCGAAGCCGAAAAGCCCCAAGTAGAATCTGGGTCTACTTGCGAAGATTGTCCCCGTAATGAATGGGGGAGCGATCTGGGCGGGGGCCGGGGGAAGGCATGTAAGACTAGCAGACGCCTTCACGTACTCGCGGCCGACGATTGCGCTACGGTCCAGGGAGTATCTAGAACTACCATGGCTTCTATGGTCCTCCCCGCCACCAGTGTGGATAACTTCTCCAAGTTTATTAACCAAACTTCTAACGTACTCAAAACCCCGTACTTTGGAGTTAAGGTGGAGGTTAGCGTTAAACCGCATCCGAAGTTCTTGTTCCAAGTTCACTTTAAGATTTTGGAACAAATTACGGATGAGGACATTCTCGAAGCGCTTATGAATCGTCACGAAAAGCAATCTCAAAAGATTATTAGCTTCCCCAAGAATAGCGAGCGGGGGGAACAAGCAGATGCCGCTCGGGTTAATCGTGGATCTAGTAAATACTGAAAGGATTATGATGACCGAACGAGAACTGACTTTTGGAGAAAAAGCCGTGGGGTTAACTTTCAATCCTAGCGGAGACGGAAACGTACATTTGATTAAGCAAGTTTTCGCAGCCGCTATCGATCAAATGGATAAGTTGCGTATCAATGCTACCAATAACGAAGTAAAGCGGATGCTATCTGTTGCGATTACAGAAACCCAAACTGCGCAGATGTGGGCCGTTAAAGCTATTACCTGGAAGTAGCAAAATAAATATCCCCGGTTACACCCGGGGTTCAACGTATAATAGAATCGTACTAACCTTGGAGAAAATAATGAAATTAGAAGATATTGAAGGCATTGAAGGCATTGAAATTTACAGTCTAGGTGATCTCAGCCCAGAGAATTTGCACAGATTGATGGATAGATTATTGGAAGAGAAAAATCCCAAATCTAGGTTCACTGGCCGTACTTTGAACGATCTCAAGAAAATTCCTATTGAAGAACGGAAGAAATTTTGGCAAGAGGAATTTGAAACTGCTCAAAAGACGTGGATAAAACATGACTCTAAGATGAGAAGCATGTTCGATGTATTGCTCACGGCTAACGAAGTTGGCGAACTGAACAATAAGAACTTAAAAGTGAAAGAAGCAGTCGAGTTTATCAATAAGTCTTTCTCAGAGATTGAAGAGGAATGATTTATGCCGGTCGTCATAGATTTCGAGACGGCCCCTATTATCAACGGGTCGGGGGTAGCTCCCCAGCCAGTTGGTGTTGCTATTCAACATTTGGGTAAACCATCAACATATTACAGCTGGGGACACCCGGGGAAGAATAGCCATACTTATGAGCAAGCTCGGCGAGCTCTAGGACAAGTATGGGGTAGCGGGGAAACCCTCATTTTCCATAACGCCAAATTTGATATTAGCGTAGCCGTGGAACATATGGGTCTAGAATGGCCAAAGAAATTTGAAGATACAATGTATATGTTGTATCTATATAATCCCATAGCTACCACCCTATCCCTCAAGCCTAACAGTGAACTATTGCTGGGGATGCCCCCCGAAGAGCAAAACAAAGTTCGAGATTGGCTTAAGTTTAACTTCAAAGGCCCATTTGTCTTAGACCATAAAACGGTAACAGACAATAACTTCGGGGCATATATCAGTTATGCCCCCGCTTCTATTGTCGGCCCCTACGCTCAGGGCGACGTTATCCGCACGGGGAAGATGTACGAGTTTTTGCTCCCCGATATACAAAAGCGTAATATGTGGGAAGCGTATCAGCGCGAAATATACATGACCCGTATTGGTTATGAAATGGAATCGGTAGGGGTTAGAGTTGATCGATTCGCGCTTCAACGGGATTTAGTGAAGTACGAGGCTATCTATCTACAAGTAACCGAGCAACTTCGGAAGTACTTAGGAGACATAGACTTTGACAAGCCTACGCAAGTCGCTAGAGCGCTCGAAGCGTCCGTCCTAGCGGACCCCCTACCCCTAACCCCGAAGGGCCGTCTATCGACTGCAGCAAAGGCTCTAGACGGTGCCGTAAAAGATCGAGGACTCCTCCGCGCGCTACGCTATCGGGCTACTCTCAAGACTCTCATTAGTACATTCTTTAAGAATTGGATTAAATTCTCGGCCAGGGACGGGTATGTCCACCCCAGCTGGAACCAAGTTCGTGGGGAAGCATATGGAACCCGTACTGGACGATTTAGTTGTTCAGAACCTAACTTCCAAAACGTACCTACTGAATTTGACGATCCAGTTATGGAAGGATTAGACATAGCCTTCATGCGTCAATATATTCTCCCCGATGAGGGAGAGGTGATAGTCCCGGCGGATTACAATGGCCAAGAAATGCGGATATTGGCTCACTTTGCTGAGGGGAGAGCACTTGAAATCTATCAAACTGACCCTCGCGCAGATTTCCATGAAGTAGCTGCTCGATTAGTCAATGAAGTTAGCGGACTCTCCATTAAGAGAAAACAAGCTAAAATTACAGGATTCTCTCTTATCTATGGAGCAGGAATTCAAGCCCTAGCTATTCAACTCGGAGTTGTTTTTGAAGAAGCAAGAGCAATTAAAAATGCTTACCTCAAAGCTATCCCCGGATTGGCCGACTTCCAGGATACATTTAACTATCGCAGCGAAGTCCGAACTTGGGGAGGTCGCATTATCCCTGTTGAACCCCCAAAGATGTTCAATGATGCTCTTTGGAACTTCAATTATAAACTTTGTAACTATCTTATTCAAGGGTCTGCCGCGGACCAAACCAAAGAATCCATGATTCGCTACGATGCAACTAGTGAGAATGGCAATATTCTTATGACAGTTCACGACGAATTAGTCATTAGTTGTCCCGAGGATAAACTCAAGACAGAAGTACCTATCTTGAAGGAAGCTATGGAGAAACAACCTCGTTGGGATTGTCCCTTTGTAGCTGAAGTCGAATATGGGAATAACTGGCACGACCTAAGAGCCTATCAATGAACCGTCCTTCACGTTGGTCCTACTCTGCCCTTAGCACTTGGCAGGAATGTCCTGCTAAGTACAGCTATTCCTATATATATAAACTCCCTTGGCCAGAAAGCCCCCAGATGATGCGGGGGAGCAGATTGCATAAACTAGCTGAGGACTATATCAATGAACCAGCTATGCCGGTTCCCTATGATTTGAAGAAAATTGGTCGGATCATAGATGATTTTCGTAACAAAGGGGCCAAGGCGGAGGAAACTTGGCTAATAGATGCGGATTGGCTATATACTGAAGACATAGGGAAAGCCAAGTGTAAGGCAATTATTGATTTACATTATATAGATGGGGACGTACTACATGTCGTCGACTACAAATCAGGACGAGAATACCCATCGCATAGGGATCAATTGGAGCTTTATTCCATATTGGGGTTGCTCAAGTACCCACAAGCGAAACGGGCAGAAAGTGCGGCAGTTTACATCGACGGGGGCTATACAGGGATGGAAAGCTCCATTATTCGTCCTATGCTCCCCATTCTTATACAATCTTGGAGGGAACAAGCCCAAAGTATGGAAGCTGACCAAGACTTCATCGCTAAGCCCGGAAGCGCTTGCCGCTGGTGTCCGTATGCGAAAAGCGCGGGAGGTCCATGCCAAGAATCGGCTAAAGCTGGATTCTAACTATGTTGGAGAAGTCGGTTGAACAAGATAACGTAGAGTTTGCGCGCACTCTACGGATTATCTCCAGGAAGTTAAACTTCCATGGGGAAAGATCTTGGCCTGATCGATTGTTCCTCTTCAAAGGTTCTACGTTATTCATAGAGTATAAGCGTCCCAAAGAGAAGCCGACTCCACTACAGTTGTTTAATCACGAATCACTTCGTAAGCAAGGCTTTACGGTCCATGTGGTCGACGACAAAAAGATCGGCCGCAAACTCATAAAGGAATGGTATGACTCAGTTAGTAGAGAAGTGGCAAGACTTCGCCCAAATATTGATCAAGACCAATGAATTAGATCCAATGTACCCCGTCATTAAGGGGTTAGACCAAACGCACGATAGAGAATGGATGGGAAAGTTCATTCTCTATTTTATTTTGTTCTATGATGCCGGGGGAGCAGCGACAGCAGCGGACGCGGGGGATGGAGTTTTGGACGAAGCCTGGTTCAAATATCTACAAGTCAAGGCATTTAATCCTATGACCATAAGGGGTGGGGCTCGTAGGCACTTCCGGGGGGAGAAAGCTATTTCTGCTATAGACCGTCTGAGTACCTTTGGTCTATCCCCTTGGGAGATTATTGAGGATATGTACCCATTTAATGGGCGTATTCTTCCCACATATTCTAAATTGTATAACCATATTACGTCTAAGTATGTTAAAACTCAAATGGGTCCCTACTTCATTTGGAAGTTGTACGATATCTTCAATGTTTGCCTAGATATGCCTCTTGATCTATGCTGGGAAGAAGCTATAAAGTTCATCCCTACCGAACCCCGCAAAGCCGCAATAAAATACTTTGGGGATTTTGAAACAGGATTGAGCGAAATCTACAAATATATCCAACAATTCGATCACCCAGTTAGACCTGGTAAGTGTGGGCTATCTGAAGCAGAGACTATACTATGCGGTATGAAAGTTAGCTACGGCAATCCTAACCATGGCTGGATCGGATTTGATATTGAGCACCATAGAAATTCGCTGAAGGACTATCCTGAATTGGCTAAGTTTCTTCCACCCCCTATTACTAGGGGAGCATATACTGTAGGGGAGTTTAAGTGAAATGGGTTCCCCTACCCTACATGGAACGTGCGATAGAGTTTGGTGTGACCAGACCCAAAGCTGGGTTGATGTTGGATCCTGGGCTTGGGAAGACAGCGATTTCCTTGGCAATTATAGCCCTATGTTTGGAGTCATCCGATGTATCTCGTATTCTGGTCGTTGCGCCGTTACGGGTAGCGGAGACTGTTTGGCCAACCGAAGTCAAGAAATGGGACGAATTCCGCCACCTAAGGGTGGCGAACCTATGCGGACAGCCGGAGGAAGTGAGAAAGCAATCCCTAAGGAAGGGTGCACCCTTCGACATATACGTGATCAATCCGGAATCGCTCCACAAAATACTGGAAATGATCAACGAAGACAGTGGCTTTGGAATGCTTATTCTGGACGAGAGCACGAAGTTCAAAGACCCCTCGACAATGCGATTCAAAGCATTGAAAAAGAAACTCCATTTGTTCAAGAGGAGAATTATCCTAACTGGTACTCCCGTGCCAAATGGTTTGGCCGACTTATTTGGTCAAATGTACGTATTGGACGACGGAAAAAGACTGGGTAAGTATATTACCCATTTCCGTATGGAATACCAATGGCAACCCCCCGGCCAATATTATAACTATGTAATGCGTCCGGGGGCAGATAAAGAGATTTACAATAAAGTCAAGGATGTCTTGTTAAGGATACAATGGAAGAACCACCTTGATCTCCCTGAGCTAGTCAATAACTTTATTGAAGTTGATCTCCCCGAGCAATGGAGGAAGAAATACAATGAACTTGACCGCCACTTCC
>JGI25613J43889_10000343_pt1 | contig 10459 bp, 8 predicted proteins | sample GraSoi_2013_40cm_FD_43889 | JGI IMG/M metagenome (IMG submission 43889) | reverse complement strand
CGGTCCTGCCCGCGGACATCATGATGAAGACCGACATGGACTATGACTCGATCGCCAAGGCCGGCTCGATGCTCGGCTCCGGCGCGGTGATCGTGATGGACGACAGCACCTGCATGGTCCGGGCGCTCGAGCGCCTGTCCTATTTCTACTTCGAGGAATCCTGCGGCCAGTGCACGCCCTGCCGCGAAGGCACGGGCTGGCTGTACCGCGTCGTCCACCGCATCGAGGAAGGCGAGGGACGCATGGAGGATCTTGCGCTGCTCGACAACGTGGCCGACAACATCGCCGGCCGCACCATCTGCGCGCTGGGCGACGCCGCCGCGCTGCCGGTGAAGAGCTTCATCAAGCACTTTCGCGACGAATTCGTTTTTCATATCCAGAACAAATCCTGCCTGGTGCAAAAAGACATCGAACCNCGCTGGGGCCGTTCCGGCTCACACAAAGAAAAATTCATGAAGGAAGCGGCGTAGATGCCCAAGGTCCACGTNGACGGAGTGGAAGTCGAGGTGCCGCACGGCGCCACCGTGATGGACGCGACCAACAAGATGGGCGTCTACGTGCCGCACTTCTGCTANCACCGCAAGCTGTCGATCGCGGCGAACTGCCGGATGTGCCTCGTCGAGGTGGAGAAGGCGCCCAAGCCCTTGCCCGCCTGCGCCACGCCGGTCACCGACGGCATGAAGGTGTGGACCCATTCGGAGGGCGCCAAGAAGGCGCAGAACGGCGTCATGGAGTTCCTGCTCATCAACCATCCGCTCGATTGCCCGATCTGCGACCAGGGCGGCGAGTGCCAGCTGCAGGACCTGGCGGTGGGCTACGGGCACAGCAACTCGCGCTACACCGAGGAGAAACGGGTCGTCCTGAGGAAGAACCTCGGCCCGCTGGTCGCGGCGGAGGAGATGAGCCGCTGCATCCAGTGCACGCGCTGCGTGCGCTTCGGGCAGGAGATCGCCGGCGTGATGGAGCTCGGCCTCGCCGGGCGCGGCGAGAACGCAGAGATCGTCTCCTTCGTCGGCAAGGCGGTCGAGTCGGAGCTCTCGGGCAACATGATCGACATCTGCCCGGTCGGGGCACTTACCTCCGAGCCCTTTCGGTATAAGGCGCGGACCTGGGAATTGTCGCGCCGCAAGTCGATCTCGCCGCACGACAGCCTGGGATCGAACCTGGTCGTGCAGGTGAAGCAGAACCGCGTCATGCGCGTGCTGCCGCTCGACAACGATGCCGTCAACGAATGCTGGCTCTCGGACAAGGACCGCTTCTCGTACGAGGCGCTCAACACGCCCGAGCGGCTGACGCGGCCGATGCTCAAGCGCAGCGGCCGCTGGGAAGAGGTCGACTGGTCGGTGGCCGTCGAGGAGACGGTGTGGGGCCTCAAGGGCCGCGACCTCGGCGTGCTCGCGAGCCCCCATGCCACGCTCGAGGAGCTCTATCTCGCGGGCAAGCTCGCGCAGGGCGCCGGGCAGCGCCAGGGCGCGGCCGACTTCCGCCTGCGCCAGTCCGATTTTTCAGCCGACGGCAAGCTCGAGGGCATTCCCTGGCTCGGCATGCCGGTCGCCGACCTGGGATCACTCGACCGCGTGCTGGTCGTCGGCTCGTTCCTGCGCAAGGACCATCCGCTGATCGCCCATCGCCTGCGCCAGGCGGCGAAGCGCGGCGCGAAGATCTACAAGCTGCACTCGGCGGACGACGACTGGCTGATGCCCATCGCCGGCAAGAAGATCGTCCCGCCTTCCGAGCTTTTGAATTTCATTTCCTCTTTTCAAAAGGAACTTCAGGAAGGGAAAAACCCGGCCGTCCTTCTCGGCAACTTCGCGCAGCAGCATCCCCAGGCGGCGCAGATCCACGCCGCGGCGCAAAGCCTCGGCGTAACGGTCGGGTTCCTCGGCGAAGCCGCGAACTCGGTCGGCGGCTATCTCGCGGGCCTGCCTGTGGGCGGCAACGTCACGACGGTCCTGCAGAAGAAGGCGCTGCTGCTCCTGAGCACCGAGCCGGAGCTCGATTGCGCGAACCCGGCTGCGGCGATGGCCGCCATGGCGAAGGCGGAATTCGTCGTCTCGCTGAGCGCTTTCCGCACGGGCGCGGAGTATGCCAACGTCGTCCTGCCGATCGGCGCCTTCACCGAGACCGCGGGCAGCTTCGTGAGCACCGAAGGCCGCCTGCAGAGCTTCCACGCGACGGTCAATCCGCCCGGGGAAACCCGCCCGGGATGGAAGGTGCTGCGCGTGCTCGGCAGCATGCTCGGCCTGCCGGGGTTCGAGCTCGACACCGTCGAGCAGGTGCGCGCCGCTTGCCTGGGTGGACGGGATGTTTCTTCTCTTTTATCCAATAAGATAAATCTTGTAGAAGAGAAGAACAAAACGGCGGCAGGCGGCCTCCAGCGCATCGCCGACGTGCCGATCTACTTCGCGGATCCGCTGGTGCGGCGCTCGCCGCCGCTGCAGCGCACGCCCGACGCGCGCGCGCCGCGGGCGTGGATGAACGGCAAGCTGATGGCGCGGCTGGGAATTGCCGTNAATCAGAAAGTTCTNGTTCAACAAGAACAAGGAACGGCAAAACTCGTTGCGGCGCTCGACGACCGGCTGCCNGACGATTGCGTGCGGGTGTCCGCCGCGCATCCTTCGACCGCCGGGCTGGGCCCGATGTTCGGCACGCTGAGCGTCGCGAAGCTCGCGGTGGAGCAGGTCGCCTAGATGCTCGAAACTTTCTCCAGCTACAGCCAGGCGCAATTCGGCACGACCTGGGGCCCGGTCTTCTACGAGACCGTCACCAGCCTCGCGTTCATCGTCGCGATCGTCGCGCCGCTGATGTTCTGCGTGGCCTATCTCACGCTGTGGGAGCGAAAGCTCATCGGCTGGATCCAGATCCGCATCGGGCCGAACCGCGTCGGGCCGCTCGGCCTGCTGCAGCCGGTCGCCGACGGCATCAAGCTGCTGCTGAAGGAGATCATCCTTCCGGCCAACGCCAGCAAGGGACTCTTCCTGCTCGCGCCCATCGTGATGCTGATGCCCGCGCTCGCCGCCTGGGCGGTGATCCCGTTCGCGCCGGAGGTGGTGCTCTCGGACATCAACGCGGGCCTGCTCTACATCATGGCGCTGAGCTCGATGGGGGTCTACGGCGTGATCATCGCCGGCTGGGCATCCAACTCCAAGTACGCGTTCCTCGGCGCGATGCGCTCGGCGGCGCAGATGGTGTCCTACGAGCTGGCGATGGGCTTCGCGCTGGTGGTGGTGCTGATGGTGTCGGGCAGCCTGAACCTGTCGGACATCGTGAACGGACAGGGCCGCGGCTATTTCGCCGGGAAGGGCCTCAACTTCCTGTCGTGGAACTGGCTGCCGCTCCTGCCGATCCTCGTGGTGTATTTCGTCTCGGGCGTCGCCGAGACCAACCGCGCGCCGTTCGACGTGGTGGAAGGCGAGTCCGAGATCGTCGCCGGCCACATGGTCGAGTATTCCGGGATGACCTTCGCCCTCTTCTTCCTCGCCGAATACATGAACATGATGCTGATCAGCGCGCTCGCGGTGATCATGTTCTTCGGCGGCTGGCAGCCGTTTTTCTCGAGCGCGCTCACGAGCTGGGTGCCGCCCTTCGCCTGGTTCCTCGTGAAGGTGTTCTTCACCGTCTCGCTTTTCCTGTGGTTCCGCGCCACCTTCCCGCGCTACCGCTACGACCAGATCATGCGTCTGGGCTGGAAGATCTTCATTCCGCTCACCATCGTCTGGATCGTGGTGGTCGGCGTCTGGATGCAGACCCCGTGGAGCCTGTGGAAATGACTCTGCCGTTACGCTCATGACCAGACTCCTCGATTTTTTTAAATCTTTTTTATTGATTGAATTACTCCGAGGGATGGCGCTTACCGGGCGGCATCTCTTCGCGCGCAAGATCACGGTGCAGTTCCCGGAGGAAAAAACGCCGATGAGCCCGCGCTTCCGCGGGCTGCACGCGCTGCGGCGCTACCCGAACGGCGAGGAGCGCTGCATCGCGTGCAAGCTGTGCGAGGCGGTTTGTCCCGCGCTGGCTATTCATATTGAGTCTGAACAAAGACAAGATGGAACTCGCCGCACCACGCGCTACGACATCGACCTGGTGAAGTGCATCTTCTGCGGCTTCTGCGAGGAGGCCTGCCCGGTCGACGCCATCGTCGAGACGCGCGTGCTCGAGTACCACGGGGAGAAGCGCGGTGACCTGTACTACACCAAGCCGATGCTGATGGCGGTGGGCGATCGCTACGAGGAGCAGATTGCCCGCGACCGGGCGGCCGACGCCCGCTATCGGTAGATAAGAAAGAACAAGAAAGAACAAGAAAGAACATGTACGAAGCCGCGGTTTTCTATGTATTCGGGAGCGTCCTCGTGCTCTCCGGGCTCGCCGTCATCACGGCGCGCAACCCGGTGCACGGGGTGCTCTTCCTGGTGCTCGCCTTCTTCACCGCGTCGGCGATCTGGCTGCTGCTGCGCGCGGAGTTCCTCGCCATCGTGCTGGTGGTGGTCTATGTCGGCGCGGTGATGGTGCTGTTCCTGTTCGTGGTGATGATGCTCGACATCAACCTGGAGAAGGTGCGCGAGGGGTTCTGGAAGAACCTGCCGCTCGCGCTGGTGGTCGGCGGCATCATGGTGGCCGAGATGACCGCGGTGCTCGCGGGCGGCTATTTCGACCTGCTGCCGCGGCCGGTCGCGCTGCCGGCGGAGTACAGCAACACCAAGGCGCTCGGCCGCGTCATCTACACGAACTACGCGTACGCCTTCGAGATCGCCGCCGTGATCCTGCTGGTGGCGATCATCGCCGCCATCGCGCTCACCCTGCGCCGGCGCAAGGACAGCCGCGGCCAGGACCCCGGCGCGCAGGCGAAGGTGCGGCGCGCCGACCGCGTGCGCATGGTCTCGATGCCGGCGGAAAAAGAATGACCGTCACGCTCGTCCACTACCTGGTGCTGGGCGCGATCCTGTTCGCCATCAGCGTGGTCGGCATCTTCCTCAACCGCCGCAACATCATCGTGCTGCTGATGGCGATCGAGCTGATGCTGCTCGCCGTGAACCTGAACTTCATCGCCTTCTCGTATTTCCGCGGCGACATCGCCGGCCAGGTGTTCGTGTTCTTCATCCTGACCGTGGCGGCGGCGGAGTCGGCGATCGGGCTCGCCATCCTGGTGGTACTTTTCAGGAACCTGAGCACGATCGACGTCGAAGATCTGGATTCGCTGAAGGGCTAGCAAAAAAGAGACGCAAGAAAAAGAAACAGAAAAGAAAATGAAAGCCCTCTACCTGATCGTTCCGTTCGCGCCTCTGGTCGGCGCGATCATCGCCGGCCTCTTCGGCCGCGCGGTGGGCCGCGCCGGCGCGCACCGGGCGACGATTCTCGCGGTGCTGGCTTCGTTCGTCTGCTCGGTGATCGTGTTCGCCGACGTCCTGAACGGCAACACGTTCAACGGCAGCCTCTACACCTGGATCACGATGGGCGACACGCGCATCGAGCTCGGCTTCCTCGTCGACCGCCTGTCGGCGCTGATGATGGTGGTGGTGACCTTCGTCTCGCTGATGGTGCACATCTACACCATCGGCTACATGGCCGAGGACCCGGGCTACCAGCGCTTCTTCGCGTACATCTCGCTGTTCACCTTCTCGATGCTGATGCTGGTGATGGCGAACAACTTCCTGCAGCTGTTCTTCGGCTGGGAGGCGGTGGGCCTGGTGTCCTACCTGCTGATCGGCTTCTGGTATACCCGCCCGAGCGCGATCTACGCGAACCTGAAGGCGTTCCTGGTGAACCGGGTGGGGGACTTCGGCTTCATTCTCGGCATCGGCCTGGTGCTCGCGTACTTCGGCTCGCTGGATTACGACGTTGTTTTTTCACAAGCAATTTCTTTCAGTGAAAGAACAATTGAAATAATTCCAAACCACCCGTGGCTCCTGCTCAGCGTCGTGTGCATCTGTCTCTTCATCGGCGCGATGGGCAAGAGCGCGCAGTTCCCGCTGCACGTCTGGCTGCCCGACTCGATGGAGGGCCCGACGCCGATCTCCGCGCTGATCCACGCCGCCACCATGGTCACGGCCGGCATCTTCATGGTCGCGCGCATGTCTCCCCTGTATGAATTGAGCGAAACCGCGAGATCCGTGGTGCTGGTCACCGGCGGGATCACCGCGCTCTTCATGGGCCTGGTCGCGCTCACGCAGTTCGACATCAAGCGCGTGGTGGCGTACTCGACGCTCTCGCAGCTCGGCTACATGACGGCGGCGCTGGGCGCCTCGGCGTACTCCGCGGCGATGTTCCATCTCATGACGCACGCCTTCTTCAAGGCGCTGCTCTTCCTCGCCGCGGGCTCGGTGATCATCGCCCTGCACCACGAGCAGGACATGCGCCGCATGGGCGGACTGAAGCGCTACATGCCGATCACCTACTGGACCCTGCTGATCGGCGCGATCGCCTCCGCCGGCATTCCGCCGCTCGCCGGCTTCTACTCCAAGGACGCGATCATCGACGCGGTGCACCACGCCGAGGCGCCGGGCGCGATGTTCGCGTACCTGTGCGTGCTCTCGTGCGTGTTCGTGACGGCGGCCTACACCTTCCGCCTCGTGTTCATGGCGTTCCATGGCGAGCCGCGCTTCGACACCGGGCATCCGCCGCACGAATCGCCCGCGGTGGTGACCGTGCCGCTCGTCCTGCTCGCGATTCCCTCGGTGGCCGCCGGCTGGCTCGTCGGCTCGGTGGTGTTCGGCGACTACTTCCAGGATTCCGTCCTCGAGGCGGAGCGCGACTACCACGGCCTGCTCGCCTTCACGCTGCATGGCCTCGTGTCGCTGCCGTTCTGGCTGGCGGTCGCGGGAACCGTCACCGCCTGGTACCTGTACATGAAGAACACCGGCCTGCCGAAGAAGATCGCCATGGCGCTCGGGCCGCTGTACGCGATCGTCGAGCGCAAGTACGGCTTCGACGAGTTCTACGACCGGGTGTTCGCGAAGGGCGCGCTGCTGGTGGGCAGGGGATTCTGGAAAGGCGGCGACCAGACGCTGATCGACGGCCTGATCGTGAACGGCTCGGCGCGCGTGACGTACTGGTTCGCGGGCGTGGTGCGGCTCATCCAGACCGGGCTCGTCAACACCTACGCCTTCTTCATGCTGTTCGGGATCCTCGCCGGCGTGAGCTGGATGATGTGGCACCTCCTGGGCTCCTGACCATGCTGCTGTCGCTATCGATCTGGATTCCCATCGCTACCGGCGTGCTGATCCTCGTGGCAGGGGGAACTTCGGGCGGCGACCGCAGCGCGCACCTCCAGCGCTCGCTCGCGCTCGGCGGCGCGATCTTCGGCTTCCTCGTGACGCTGCCCCTCTTCACCGGGTTCGACCTGCAGAACCCGGGCATGCAGTTCGTGCAGAACCTCCCGTGGATCACGCGCTTCCGCATCAACTACCACCTCGGCGTGGACGGCATCTCGGTGCTGTTCGTGCTGCTCAACAGCTTCATCACCGTGCTGGTGGTGATCGCCGGCTGGTCGACGGTCGAGAACAAGGTCGCGCAGTACTACGCCTCCTTCCTCATCCTGTCGGGCCTGCTGAACGGCGTGTTCGCCGCGCTCGACGCGGTGCTGTTCTACGTCTTCTTCGAGTCGACGCTGATCCCGATGTTCATCATCATCGGCATCTGGGGCGGCCCGAACCGGGTGTACGCCGCGGTCAAGTTCTTCCTCTACACGCTGTTCGGCTCGCTGCTGATGCTGATCGCGCTGCTCTACCTGTTCGGCAAGTCCGGCGGCAGCTTCGAGATCCTCGACTGGCACAAGCTGCCGCTCAGCCTGGGCGCGCAGATCTGGCTGTTCTTCGGCTTCCTGTTCGCCTTCGCGGTGAAGGTGCCGATGTGGCCGGTGCACACCTGGCTGCCGGATGCGCACACCGAGGCGCCGACCGGAGGCTCGGTGGTGCTGGCGGCGATCCTGCTCAAGCTCGGCGCCTACGGCTTCGTGCGGTTCAGCCTGCCGATCCTGCCCGACGCCAGCCGCGCGCTCGCGCCGATGATGATCACGCTCTCGCTGATCGCGGTGGTCTACATCGGCCTGGTGGCGCTGGTGCAGGCCGACATGAAGCGGCTGATCGCCTACTCGTCGATCTCGCACATGGGATTTGTAACGCTTGGTTTTTTTGTTTTTAATTCATATGGGGTTGAAGGCGCGCTGGTGCAGATGATCTCGCACGGCTTCGTGTCGGCGGCGATGTTCCTGTGCGTCGGCGTCATGTACGACCGCATGCACACGCGGATGATCTCCGACTACGGCGGCGTGGTGAACACGATGCCCAAGTTCGCCGCCCTGATGATGCTGTTCGCGATGGCGAACTGCGGCCTGCCCGCCACCAGCGGCTTCGTCGGCGAGTTCATGGTGCTGATGGGCGCGATGAAGGCGAATTTCTGGCTGGCGTTCTTCGCCGGCACCACGCTGGTCTTCGGCGCGGCGTACACGCTGTGGATGTACAAGCGCGTGATGTTCGGCCCGGTCGCCAACGACCACGTCGCCGCCCTCACGGACCTGAACGGGAAGGAGGCCGTCGTCCTTTTCGCGCTCGCCGCGGCGGTGCTCCTCATGGGTATCTATCCGCTGCCGTTCACCGAGGTGATGCATGGCTCGGTCGCGGAGCTCCTGCGCCACGTCGCGATGCCCAAGATATGAGCCGGCGGAAGGAATCATGACCCCAGGCGACTACTTCCTGCCCGCGCTGCCGGAGATCATCCTGCTCGCCGGCACGTGCGCGATCATGATCGTGGATCTGTACGTGAAGAGCGAGCGGCGCGCCGCGAGCTTCCTGCTCGCGCAGATCCTGCTCGCGGTCTGCGCCTGCGCGACGCTGTTCGTGCAGCTCGGCACCGGCAAGGGCCTCTACATCTTCAACGGCCTGTTCGTCGCCGACTCGATGGCGAACCTGCTGAAGCTCACGGCGTACCTCGCGACCTCGGTCGCGCTGGTGTACTCGCGCCAGTACCTGCTCGACCGCGGCCTGCTGCGCGGAGAGTTCGTCACGCTGCTGCTCTTCTCGCTGCTCGGGATGATGGTGATGATGAGCGCGAACAGCTTCCTGAGCGTGTACCTGGGGCTCGAGCTGATGTCGCTGTGCCTGTACGCGCTGGTGGCGCTCGCGCGCGACTCGGCCTCCGCGACGGAGGCGGCGATGAAATACTTCATCCTCGGCGCGCTGTCCTCGGGCCTGCTCCTGTACGGCATGTCGATGATCTACGGAGCGACGGGCTCGCTCGACTTCAGAGAAGTTTCTTTGCAAATAAAAACATTATTGTCGGCGGGCCCCGACGCGATCCCCATGCGCCCGTTCCTGGTCTTCGGCCTGGTGTTCGTGGTGGCCGGGGTCGCGTTCAAGGTCGGCGCGGCGCCGTTCCACATGTGGATTCCCGACGTGTACCAGGGCGCGCCGACGCCGGTGACGCTGATCATCGGCGCGGGCCCGAAGCTCGCCGCGTTCGCGATGGCGATCCGCCTGCTGGTGGGCGGCCTGCAGGACCTCGCGCAGGACTGGCAGCAGATGGTGGCGGTGCTCGCGCTGCTGTCGATGGCCATCGGCAACATCACCGCCATCGCCCAGTCGAACCTCAAGCGCATGCTCGCGTACTCGACGATCGCGCACATGGGCTTCATGCTGCTCGGCCTGCTGTCGGGCGTCATCGGCGGCAACAAGCTGAACGCGGCCGACGCCTACAGCGCGGCGCTCTTCTACATCATCGTCTACACGCTGATGACGCTGGGCTCCTTCGGCATGCTGCTGTTCCTGTCGCGCGCCGGATTCGACTGCGAGACGCTCGACGACATGCGCGGCCTCTCGAAGCGCAGCCCGTGGTACGCGTTCCTGATGATGGTGATCATGTTCTCGCTCGCCGGGCTGCCGCCCACGGCGGGCTTTTACGCGAAGCTCGCGGTGCTCTCGGCCGCGGTTTCGGCGGGGCAGCTGTGGCTTGCCGTCGCCGCCGTGGTGCTCTCGCTGGTGGGCGCCTTCTACTACCTGCGCATCGTGAAGCTGATGTATTTTGATGAACCGCGCGACTCGCTGGCGGGCAGCGCCGCCGTCGAAGGCCCGCGCGAGATGCGCGCGCTGCTCTCCGCGAACGCGCTCGTCCTGCTCTTCCTCGGCCTGCTGCCGCAGACGCTCATGGGGTGGTGCCTGGACGCCGTCCAGTCGCTGAGAATCCTGTAGAGAAGAAGCGGTGAAGGACCTCACCGAGCATTGCGTTTCCAGCGAGCAGGTCTTCGATGGCGCGCTGCTCAAGGTGTACCGCGACGCGGTGCGGCTGCCCGACGGCAGCATGGGCGCGCGCGAGTACATCCGCCACCCCGGCGCGGTGGCGATCGTGCCGCTCTTCGACGACGGCCGGGTGCTCCTCGAGCGCCAGTTCCGCTACCCGCACCACCGCGAGTTCATCGAGGTGCCGGCGGGCAAGCTCGAGCCGGGCGAGCCTCATCTGGACACGGCGAAGC
>JGI25613J43889_10000334_pt1 | contig 10551 bp, 8 predicted proteins | sample GraSoi_2013_40cm_FD_43889 | JGI IMG/M metagenome (IMG submission 43889) | reverse complement strand
TAAACCTGTACCTTCTGGTTGGCGACGGCGTTGTTCCAGTTTGTCGTGAATGCTTTCTCTGCGGAAAATCCATTTAGGCTGAATGCTTGTGCTTTGCTTGTGCCCGCGATGTCGAGCTTGGAAGAAGGCGTGGCGGTGCCGACGCCGATGTTGCCGGTGTTGTAGTAAATATCGGAGCCCGAAGTTGTCCACTGTGAAGTACCGCCGCCAATCTGCGACCAGGCAGTTTTGCAGTCTCCAGCAATGCAGAACCCTCCAGAAGAATTGAGCGCACCGCCCTGCACGTCGAGGCGATAACCCGGGGTTGAAGTGCCGATGCCGACGTTCCCTAATCCCGGCTGGAGATAGACGTGTCCGAAGTTAGTCACACCGAAGCGGCTGAAATACTGCCCGGCGCGGTAGACAGACATATCGAAGCCGCTCTCGTTATTCACCGTGCCATACACACCCATCGCGGTGCCGGCATGCACTCCGGTATCGAGAGTCAGCAGGTTCGTAAAATTGTCCGTGCCGCTGACTACGTGCAGCTTGCTGGAAGGCGTGGTGGTACCGAGGCCAACATTTCCTGAGTTGTAATAGATATTGGAACCCGTGGTGGTCCATTGTGAGCCGCCAACCTGCGACCAGGCGGTCTTGCAATCTCCGGCCATGCATAGGCCTCCCGAGGCGTTGAGCGCGCCACCCTGCACGTCGAGTCGGTAACCGGGCGAAGTAGTTCCGATCCCGAGGCTGCCGCCGTTGGTTAGTCTCATTCTTTCATTGAGTGTCCCGGCACTGGCGGCACTAAAAACCAGCGCGCCGGAATTGGTTGCTCCGTCAGTCCAGGCAGCGATTGAAGCGATCCGTTTTTCACTGCCATTAGCAACACTCCGGTTAGCAAAATTGAATGCGCCAAGGAGATTGTTTGTGCTAGTCAGATTCTTGCTAAGCACAATGGTTGGGTATGGAGTGATGTTCGCCGTAGCCGTGCCATAGCTAAGCTCCATAATCACGTTACTCTGAGTATCGAAAGTGGAATGCAACTGCGTATGGCTGGTAACGTTGCCGCCCACAGTGTTTCCGGCAATGATCAGCTTGTCTCCCCCGGGACTCGTAGTGCCGACACTGACAGTGCCGTTGTTGGTGTTGTTAATGTTTGCACCGTTAGTCCATTGCGCCTGAACGGGGCTCGAACGCAAAACGATCAGCACGAGGCCGGCTAATACCAGCGTCAAGATCCGCGAGCTAAACATTGCCTTGCGCGAGGTGAGTTGTGTGATGTAGGTCATAATCTCCTTAACCTTTCAGAACGTTTCGACAGGTAATGCGCGGGAGGGGTGGCAATCCAAACTGGAATGAACACCCAAAACGTGTGACGCCAATAGGACGAACGCCTAAATGCTTTCAAGCCGGCTAAGAAATTTAGAAAGAGGTAGAAATCAGAAACTAATGCGAGAAGCGACCCAGATCTCGAAACAGAAATGCATATTTACCGAGAAGAGACCTTGGCGCTGGCGACGAATCAAGCAGTTCAAGTAGTGGGTCCATTCGAGTGCGTTCCCACTTTGGGCTTTTCACACTTGGTATTGCTCGATTCTTCAACACCAGCTATCATCGCTGCGAAACATGGTCTACCCGTCAGGCCTCCCTATCCTCGGTAACTATGCTGCGACTATAAGGACTGTGCCACCACAAGTCTTTGGGGACCTGTTAAGAACTTATTAATAAATTCTCAAGCCATGGAAGCGGGCAATCTTTTTCAGTTTGGTCCTTTCTGCCTGGATGCACGAGAACGCGTTCTCTTGCGGGATGGCCGGCTGGTGCCTTTGGCCCCAAAGGCATTGAGCACACTTCTGGTGCTCGTTCGGAATATGGGGCACGTGGTTGAAAAGGACGTTCTAATGGCAGAGGTTTGGCCGGATGAATACGTGGAAGAAGGTAATTTGGCGCAGCATGTGTTTATGTTGCGGAGGGCTCTGGGAGAGAATGCCAGGTATATAGAAACAATTCCTCGCCGAGGCTACCGTTTTCTGAATGCGGAAAGCGGAATTAAGCCGCCTTTCGAACGCTACACCGAAGACTCTGAAGTTTATCAGGCTTACCTTCGCGGTCGCTTCCACTGGAGCAAGCACACCAGGGAAGGTCTCGAACAAGCCATAACTTCCTTTCAAAACGCAATTACTCTGGGACCTAACTTTGCTTTGGCTTACGCTGGAATAGTGGACTGTTATTTGAGATTGGCGACGAATTATCTTCCGACTGCAGAGGCTTTATCGACGACGGAGTTTTCGAGAGCGGCAGATTTTGATGAGAGACTTCCTGAGGTTCAGGGTTCCGTCGCACTTAGATGCGAATGGGATAGAAAGACTGCAGAGCGAGAAAACAGACGTGCTACAGAGCTCAAGTTTGACAATCCGGCTGTGCACCAGTGGCATGCTGCCTATTTGTTTTCACGCAACCTCTATGAACAGTCCTTGATTAAGACCAACCGGGGATTGGAGCACATCACAGACGAGGCACGAAGCAAAGTATCTGGAGTGAACTCGCTTGGGCGCTTCCAATATTCAAGTCCCACACTCGTTGAAGAGGTACAGGTTTCCTGCGTGGTTGCCCGGGCGCAGATCGATGCGGGAAACTTTGACGCCGCGTGCGCCGTCCTCGAACGCTGGTGGACAATGGGCGAGTGGCCCAGGCTCGAGGCCTTGAGCCCTCATTCATCCGGTGACCTGCTTTACACAACTGGAGCGCTTGCCGGTGGGGTAGCCAGTACAAGGCAAGTGCCAAAGGGACAGAAACACGCTGAGGCCTTGCTCAGCGGAGCGGTTGGCCTTTTTGAGCAACTTGGCTCAAAGACGCTCTCCGCAGAAGGCCGCATCGAACTCGCATACTGCTACTACCGTGAGGGCATGTTTGATCTGGCGCGCTCGACCCTTATCGCCGCGCTTGATGAGTTATCGGACAATGATCGCGAACTTAGAAGTTTGAGCCGCATTAGATTGGCAAGCTTTGAGCGTCACGCCGGCCATATAGGCGACTCACTTACAATTTTGAACACAGTTGTCGACCGTGCGGAACTAAGCCCGTGGGTCTCAGCGCGCTACCATCTCGAATTAGCCACCATCCTCAGCGAAGCTCGAAACGAACAGGCGAACGAGCATTTCGAGACGGCCTTGCACAAGTTCAAGGCCCTTGGCAATCATCGTTACACCGCTATTGTGGCGAATAACTACGGCTATTTCCTCTTCAGAGTCGGACGGTTTGATGAAGTGGAAGCGCATTTGATGCTTTCGCGCACACTGTTTGACGGACTGGCTGATAAAGTTCGACGGGCGCAGGTTGATGAGTCATTGGCACAGTTTCATCTGGCGATGGAGCAATTCGAGCTTGCCGAACATGCTATTGCCCAGTCAGTAGAAACTCTGGAAACCGGTGGTGAAGAGGCTTTGCTGGCGGAATCATTAACGACCCAGGGCCGAATTCTCTCAAGGATGGGAAGGCAACGCGAGGCGAAACGAGTGCTCGACCGCGCCTACGCAGTCGCGGAACGTTGCGGTGATAGAGGAGGCGCCGCTCGCGCACTGATGACAGAGGTTGAAGAGATGTGCAGCCAGTTGCAGGATGACGAGCGTGTGGACCTGAGAAACCAACTCAACCGGCTCTTGGCTGACTCGCAAGTAGGTTTCACACTCGAGCGCTTGAGAAAATGCCAGGAGCTGCTCAGTTCAGCAGATATATCTGTGGAAGCAATCTGATGGTGGTTGCTGGAGTTTGATGGATTGACCGCCTGAAAACCACCTGACGATTCCCAGATTTAGTCCTGTCCAACGATCTGATGAGAACTTGAAGCGATCACCACATAGCTTTCGCGCGCGCGCACGACGAGATTTGGCGAACGCGTCGTAACTTTGATGTTGCGCTTCTCGCCAGCCTGGAACTCGCCTTTGGGGTAGTAACCGAGACTGTACTGTCTCCCCAGTTCGTCAGTTATGGCCGTGAAGACTTGTGGCACCTCGCCAAGATCATCGGCTCGATAAATACGGCCGCCGGTTTTTTCCGCCAGTGAGCGAAGATAGTTTGAGCCGATACCGTAATCCTTGATCATTTTCGTGCGCACATTTTCCCTTGCCTTGAGGTTACTGATCTGGCTAAGGCGCGCAGGCAGTTGCGGCAGCGTGTTGTATTGAACCGTATAGATAACTACGTTTGCCTCACCGGCATCGCGCAGGTTTTGTTTCAGCGACGCTCGCTTGCTTCCGTTATCGACTCCATCAGTCATCAACACGATTGCTTTGCGACCCGGAATTGCTGCCAGACGCTGGTTCAAAACAAAGCCTACCGTATCGTAAAGCAGTGTGCCGTCGTGCAGAGCATCAAGACGAAGTTTCTGTTTCCGAAGTTCGGTGAGGGTTACCGGCTCGGTCAGCACGTTTATTCGACCATCAAAGGAGACAAGCAAGAGCCGATCATTTGGACGGAGACGCTTGATGAAAGTATTAGCAGCGGTGCGAATCGCTTGCAATTGCGACTGCGTGGAGCCGCTTACGTCGAGCAGCAGCGCGACCGTGAACGGCTGTTCCACCGAAGCAAAATATGCGACTTGCTGTTCAACTCCATTTTCATAAATACGGAAATCTGCCTTTTGCAAATTACCGACATTGCGACCATTACGATCGAGAACTTCTGCCGGGACGGTAATCAAGCTTGTGCTCACCCGCACCACGTCGTTCTCATCAAACTCCAGTTCCTTCTCGGGAGTGGGCTTCGCAAATGCAATGACTGCGGGCTTGGGGTCAGGACGTAGCACTGGCAGCGGAGGTGGTGGAGGCATGTCGACTATTGTTTGCGCGTGACCGGTGTAAGCACCGAGACAACCCAACAGAAATAGAGAAGCGAAGGCGATCGAGCTTTTCATACTCGAAGAAAACCACTAAAACCGCCCTTGTCCCAGCTTTTACTTCATATAAACACCTCAGGCGATTTGCTGGGACCGCGGGCGTCCCGCCCGCAAACGCGCTGAAGGCGCGTAGTCTTTCCGGACTAGTTCACAACATTTTCGCGCTTCGCGCTCATTAGCGGGCGGGTCGCCCGCGGTCCCAGCCAAACACTTGACCTTAATGACTCAAATCCAGGTCAATTGACTCTGCATTACACGCAGGCTACCATGCCACGCTTCACGCCCGTTTTTGTGCAGCCGGCATCGTAAATTCATATCCTGCGCTTACGGGCGCGTTTTACTATTCACCAAGCAAGATTTAGGATTGAGTAACTTATGGGTTTCGCAACCACGGCAATTCACAGCGGACAGGACCCCGATCAAACGACTGGATCGGTTACCGTCCCTATCTATCAAACTTCAACTTACGCGCAAGACGGATTAGGCAAGCACAAGGGCTACGAGTACGCCCGCACGCAGAACCCGACGCGGAGTGCGCTCGAGCAAAACCTGGCAGCGCTGGAAGGTGCGCGCTTTGGTTATGCCTTCGCTTCGGGCATGGCAGCAATTGATGCCACGCTACGGCTGGTAAAAGCCGGCGAACACGTAGTCGTTTCCGATAACACCTACGGCGGAACCTTTCGCCTCTTCACCAAGGTGCTGGCGAACTACAGTCTGGAATTCGATTTTGTCGACACCTCGGATGCGCTCAACGTTGAAGCGGCGATCAAGCCAAACACAAAAATGGTTTTCGTCGAAACGCCGACAAACCCCGTGATGATTGTCACCGATTTGCGCGAGGTGTCGGAGATAGCCCACCGCGCCAGCGCCCGTGTGGTTTGTGACAATACTTTTATGTCGCCTTACCTGCAGCGCCCGCTCGAATTCGGCGTAGACATCGTTGTCCACTCGACCACCAAGTATTTGAACGGACACTCGGATGGCATTGGCGGCGCCGTGTTATTAAACAACGAAGAGGATGCCGCGTGGATCGGCTTCATTCAAAACAGTGCCGGCGCAATTCTCTCGCCTTTCGACTCCTGGCTCGTGATGCGCGGCACCAAAACACTCGCCCTCCGCATGGAACAACACGACAAGTCAGGTCGCGCCGTGGCCGCTTTCCTTGAAGAGCACCCGAAGGTCAAGAAAATTTATTATCCAGGTTCGGCCTCGCATCCCCAGCATGCTTTGGCGAAACGGCAGCAGCATGGCTTCGGCGGCATGGTGGCCTTCGATGTTGGCTCGCTCGAAGCGGCGCGGACAGTGCTTGAGTCAGTTAAGCTCTGTACTCTGGCGGAAAGTCTTGGCGGCGTCGAAACTCTTATTTCGCATCCGGCAACGATGACCCACGCCTCAGTTGATGTTGAAAAGCGGGCCCGGCTGGGTATCACCGATGGGCTGGTGCGAGTTTCTGTTGGGCTTGAAGACACGGATGATATAATTGCGGACCTCGATCAGGCTTTAAATAGTATTTGACAGGTTAGTAAAGCAAACCGTTAGTTTGCGGTCGGGGCAGTCAGGCTTTCAACGTTAGTCGCAAACTCACAGTTTGCTTTACTATGATCGGAAGTGACAGCCAAACTCTGAACGGGTTAGAATCCAAGCGACTTTTGCCTTTTCCTGAATCGCCTTCACGCGCCATATGATTGTTGAACTGCACGCCAAATCCGATGTCGGTCGCGTTCGCCGCGGAAACGAAGACAACTTCCTCGTCCTCGAACTCTCGAAACAGCAAACCTGGACAGCCACAGACGGCGCTGAAGAGCCAACGAACATGGGTAACTTCGAGTTGGGCGAGAAGGGACTGGTGCTGGTGGTTTCCGATGGTATGGGTGGCGCGCTCGCCGGTGACGTTGCCAGCCGCATGGCGGTGGATTCTGTGCGCGACATGATCATGGGCAACGACAAGGAAAAGGCGTGTGATCCCGAAGAGTCGCTGGTCGACTGTCTGAAAAGTGCAACGGTCTACGCGAATCGCGCTATTCACCATAAGAGCCAGGAAGACTCGCGTTGTGCCGGCATGGGCGCAACCTTTACCGGCGCGGCGGTGCACGGCGATCTGCTGGATCTGGTTCAGGTTGGCGACAGTCGTGGTTACCTGCTTCGTAAGGATCAGATTCGCCTGGCGACGAAAGATCAATCATTGGTACAGCAGCTGGTGGACGTGGGCCAGATCAGTGAAGCGGAAGCTGAGACCCACATGTTTCGTAATGTGATCTTGCAGGCCCTTGGGGCACAGGGCGACGTCACGCCAGTTACCGGCCGCATACGCCTGAGACGCGGCGACACCTTGTTGCTTTGCAGTGATGGCTTATCCGGAAAGTTGCGCTCGGAAGATATTCAAAACATCGTTGGCAGCAACCCTGATCTGGCGAAGGCGTGTGACGAGCTTATTGCTGAAGCCAATAATCGCGGCGGTGAAGATAATATTACCGTGATCCTCGCGCGCTTTAGCGGAAACGAACTGGAAGAACCCTCCGCCGATAAGATAACTATCGAACTACCTCTGCTTGAAGAAGACAAGACCCTCGACGATACCTACGACCCCGATACCGAGCCGCGCTGACCAGATTTCTCAGAGTTATCGGACAACGGCGAATGGCTCCAGGTCGGGAAGGCGGGCTTGCCCCCGCTCCTGCTTCTTAGCTCTGTTCGTCTGTGACTGAGTTCGTCTCGAGTACCTTCGCGCGCCAATCAACCCCTTCATCAATTCGTCGCACATAGATCGAAGAGCCTTCAATTGTTTCGACTCTCACGCGCTCCCCTGCCTCCAAAGCCGACTCGCCTTCAGCCGGGTATGCCGTCCAGGTAGAACCGAAAACTTTTACAGCGCCTTCCTGCATAGCTCCGCGACTCGAGGAAACTACGGTGCCGATTTTTCCCGGTAGCGAATCTACACCGGTGCGTAGCGAGTCGCCGGTTTTCTCACGGGAGAAATAGTTGACGAAGATCGTACGCGAGGCTGCAGTGAGGGCTACCGAAACGAAAGCGAAGATCAGAAACTGAATTCCCAGATTGTTTATGCCAAGGACACCGGCGAACGCGGCAGCAAGGGCGCCAATCCCAAACCACAAAAGAACGAATCCGGCGGTGAACACCTCGGCGACGATTAGGACCGCGCCGAGAATACTCCACAAGATCCAGTAGAAGTTCTCCATAGAGGATCAGCCTTTGAACAGATTTTTGAACACAAACCAAATATTAGCCGGGCGTTCCGCCAGCCGTCTCATGAAGTAAGGATACCAGTGTTTTCCGTAAGGCACATAGACCCTCATGTTGTAGCCGTCCTTCGCGAGTTGGCGCTGCAAATCGCGGCGCACGCCAAAGAGCATCTGAAACTCGAAGGCTTCTTTGGGAATGCCTTCCTTTTTCGAGAAATCGATGGTGGCGTCGATCATTTTTGGGTCGTGAGTCGCAATGCCGTGATAGATCCCACTGGACAAAAGCAGTTGCATCACCCGCACATAGTTTTCGTCCACGTCCTTCTTGTCGGGAAAAGCAACTTCCGGCGGTTCATTGTAGGCTCCCTTGCAGATGCGGATTCGGGCCGGCAACTTTACCAGCTCCTGCGCGTCTGCGTAGGTCCGCCGCAGATACGATTGCAACACGATGCCTACATCGTTCAACTCAAACTCCGCCCGCAGGCGTTTGAAGATATCGATAGTTACCTGAGTGACGTTGGACGCTTCCATGTCCACGCGCACAAAGTTTCTCCGTCGGGCGGCGTCTGCGACCACCGCGCGGGCATTCTTGTAGGCGAGTTCCGGATCGAGCTCCAGACCAAACTGCGTCAACTTAATCGACACGTTTGAGTTGATACTGGTTTCGTCGATGCGGCTTAAGATGTGAAGGTACTCGGCCACCTCTTCCTCGGCCTCGGCAGGGTTGGCGACCGATTCATTAAGGTGATCGAAAGACGCGGAACAGCCGTCGGCGTTCAATTCTCGAATAAAGGCGATGGCTTCATCGATTGTTTCGCCGGCGACGAAACGTGTCGTTAGTTTCTTAAATAGCTTGAACCGGGCGGCAAAGTCCTTCAGGCCTTCCTGCCGCGAGAGATAGATTAAGGCGCTTCTGGTAAGCATGCGGACGACATAAAGTCGGCGTTCGTAAATCTCATTAGCACCGTGGCTTTAGCCCGGTGGACGAATGGTGCCCAAGCAGGAAACCGTTTGAACGGTTTCTCGGTGTCTTTGCCGGCACTGGGTCACCGGGCTAAAGCCGCGGTGTTAATAGAAAAGTTAGAAACTGCAGATTGAAACCGGTACCAACAGTTTGCACGGACAAAGGCCTACGGTGAATTGCTGTGGTATTCTAAGTTCGCTCAATCGTAGTACTGCTTCCATCACGGCGAGTTTCGCGCGATTCCGCTCGGCCGGAAGGATACAATCAAATGCGCCTGAAGCTGGTACTTATTTCTTCGCTGCTCGCTGCGATCGTTGGCGCAGGCTCCGCCATCGCAATCATCGTATCGGTTTTCTCATCTCTACATGCTATTGCCACGCCGGGTTTACTGGTGGTTTCAACTTACCTGCTTCCTATACTGACGACGTTACTGGCCTCGATTTTCGTTTATCGACACACGGCCCGGCGACGGAAGTTGCAGGCCATACTAACGGCAACTATCGCTACTATCCTAACCATCACCTTCTTCGTCGTCGCTTCGATCGTTATGGCCCGGACAGAACCGGTCCAGCCCCCGCCTAAGCCACCGCAGAACGTAAGCCGGTCATAAACTCTCATCAGCTTTTCGGCAGCTCGTTAAGTCCGATTTGACTCTGCAGAGGCCGTAGCGCGTCGATCACGAAACGAATGTGTTCATCAAGATCGACGCCGAGTTCTTCAATTCCCTGCCTGATGTCGTCTCTGTTTACTGAACGCGCAAACGCCTTGTCCTTCAACTTCTTCTTCACTGAAGAAACTTCCAAATCATCCAGACTCTTGTTCGGCCGAACCAGGGCACAGGCCACCAGAAAACCGCACAGCTCGTCAGTGGCGAAGAGTGCGCGGGCCATGGCGGTGTCGCGGGGCACACCGGTGTAGGTGGCGTGGCCCATGATAGCGCGAATAAACCGCTCTGAATAACCACGACCGCAAAGAATGTTGGCGCCGGTGAATGGATGCTGTTCAGCCGTGGGAAACATTTCGTAATCAAAGTCGTGCAGCAGCCCAACCAACCCCCACTCATCTTCATCATCCTCAGCCGAGCCATAACGCTTCACCGAGGCGCGCATCGCCGCTTCAACCGCCAGCGCGTGTTTGCGCAAACTTTCACCCTTGGTGTATTCGCACAACAACTCCCACGCTTCGTTTCGATCAGGCATATTGGTGTTAATAAGAAGAGTATTCCGAGGTAGCAAAACTAGCACGAGTGAAGTGTGAGGAACAAGACAGCATCATTACCAGGAAGCAGGAGGCAGGAGCAGGAGCAGGAGGACGATTTCGCTAATGCCTCTTGCTCTTATTTACCTGCCTCCTGCCCACTGCTCCTGCTCCTGAGTTTTTTCTTAGGTCACCCACCGTTCGGCGCACGGTAACCGGGGCGAGCACGCACAACCACGCTTTTGCGCGTAGTCGAAACTTTAATCTTGCGATACTGTCCGTCTCGCGTCTTGTTGACGGGGTAATAGCCAATGGCG
>JGI25613J43889_10000327_pt1 | contig 10680 bp, 8 predicted proteins | sample GraSoi_2013_40cm_FD_43889 | JGI IMG/M metagenome (IMG submission 43889) | reverse complement strand
GGTTCCGGAAGGCGCGGAGATTCTCGAAAATCCGCGCGGTTCGGCGCCGGGGCTGTGGATTGAAGATGCGGGCCGCTTCCTCGCCTTGCTGCCCGGCCCGCCGCGCGAATTGAAGCCCATGTACCAGGAGCAGGTTTTGCCGAGGCTGCAGCGGCGCAGCTCGAGCATTCGAATGTTTCATCGGGAATTGCGCGTGGCGGGCATGGGAGAATCGAGCGTCGAGCAGCGGATCAAACCCATGTACACGCGCTATCCCGACGTGAACACCACGATCCTCGCCGCGCCAGGCGAAATTCAGATCCATTTGAGAGTGTGGACCGGCGATGCGGCGCACGCGCAAAAAACGCTGGACGAAATCGTGCAGGGATTTGAAATCGCGCTGACCGACCGCATCTTCTCGCAGGACGGTTCTTCGATGGAAGAAGTGGTGGCGGGCCTGCTGACGAGGCACAACTCCACCATCTCCGCCGCGGAAAGCTGCACGGGCGGCTTGCTCGCCCAGCGGCTGACGAGCATCGCGGGCAGCTCATCGTATTTTTTGGGTGGGGTCGTGAGCTATAGCAACGAGTTGAAGACGGCGTGGGCGGATGTCCCGCCGGAACTCATCCAGACCAAAGGCGCCGTAAGCAGTGAAGTGGCGATCGCGCTGGCCGAGGGCATCCGCCGTCACGTCGGCAGCACACTGGGCGTGGGGATCACCGGCATCGCCGGACCGGGCGGCGGGACCGAGGAAAAGCCCGTGGGCACCGTGCACATTGCGCTGTCGCATGCCGGTGGCGTCAAAGAGCGCGGAGTGCTCTTCCCGGGTGATCGCGAAGCCATCCGCTGGCATGCCTCGCAGCTGGCGCTCGATCTGGTGCGCGTCCATTTCCTCTACAACGGCGGGGAGCTGCCGGCACGCAGTGCCAAAAGGTCTTGAGTTCCCATGCGCTTGTTCGTCGCGCTGGAGATTCCGTCCACGGTGCGAGAAAATCTCGCGGCCTTGCTCAAATCCCTTCGCACGGTGTCGCCGCAAACTCGCTGGGTGCGTCCGGAGAATCTTCACGTGACGCTCAAATTCATTGGTGAAGTGCAGGAAACAAAACTCGCCGCCATTCGCAGCGCTCTAGCCGGCGCGCGTTCAGATCAACCCGTTACGGTCGATTTTCGCGGACTCGGCTTTTTCCCCAATGAAAAACATCCTCGCGTTTTCTGGGCCGGCATCGAGGCTTCGNCGAATCTGAAAGACCTGGCGCTCGATATCGACCGCGCCANGGAAAAANTTGGCATCTCTCGCGAACAGCGGCCTTTTTCGCCGCATCTGACGCTGGCGCGATTCGAACCTCCTGGACTGCCGGAAAAACTTCGTTCCGCGATCCGGGAGAACGAAGTGCGAGCTTTTGGAACGCTGCGCACCGGTCAAGTTCATCTAATCGAAAGCAAGCTGAAATCCTCCGGCGCGGAGTACACTACGCTCGAAAGTTTTCCGTTCGCGGCGGCGGAGGCCTAGCATCGCATGCCTGAAATCTCGATCACTGTCCTCCTGATTCCTTTCGCCGCGTACCTTCTTGGCTCGATTCCCTTCGGGTTGCTCCTCGCGAAATTATTTGGCGGCAGGGACGTGCGCAAAGCCGGCAGCGGCAACATCGGCGCAACCAACGTCGCGCGTGTCGCGGGCCCGCTGGCGGGAATTCTCACGCTGGGCTTCGACACCGCGAAGGGCGCGGCTGCCGTCTGGCTCGCCGGCCGTGTGACCAACGAAAGCGCCACCTGGATGATGATTGCCGCTTTCGCCGTACTGCTCGGACATTGCTTTCCGTTATGGCTGAAGTTCAAGGGTGGCAAAGGCGTGGCCACTGCTCTTGGCGTGTTTCTTGCCCTCTGCCCGCTTGCAGCCGTCAGCGCCCTGTTGCTGTTCCTACTTTGCGTAGCCTATTGGCGCTACGTTTCGCTCGGTTCCATCGCGGCGGCCGCGGCCATGCCGCTGCTCATCTATTTTCTGTGGGCGCCGCGCCGTGCGCCGCCGATCATCGTCAACGTGGGAACGCTGGCCATCGCGCTGCTGGTCATTTACAAGCATGACGCCAACTTTCAGCGCCTCGTCGAAGGCACCGAGCCGCGCTTTTCCTTTAGCAGGAAGAAGGAAACGGATTGACGAAGATCGCGATTCTCGGCGGCGGAGGCTGGGGCACGGCGCTGGCGATCGTGCTTTGGCGCAGCCGCAAGCCCCACGAAATCTCACTTTGGGTGCACAACGCCGGACTCGCCGAGTCAATCCGTCGCGACCGTGAAAACAAAACGTATCTTCCCGGCCCTAAATTGCCTGAGAGCGTTCGCGTTCATTCTCAATTGGAAGCCGCGCTTTCCGGCCCGCAAGTCATCCTCGGCGCCATGCCCGCAGCCCATGCTCGCACCATTTACGCTTCCGCGCTTCCCTTTGTCGCCTCCGGCGCGAGTTTCGTCAGCGCCAGCAAGGGCCTTGAGCCATCAACGCACCTGCGAATGAGCGAAGTGATCGCGCAGGTCGTCTCGCCGAAATTTGTGCCGCGCCTCGCCGTGATTTCCGGACCGTCGTTCGCCATGGAGGCCGCTCGCGGCGAACCTACGGCCGTCGTTCTGGCCTCGCGGGATGCCGCGCTCGCCGCCGAGCTGCAGGAAGAGTTCGCCGGGCCGGCGTTCCGTCTCTATACCAACGACGACGTTCTGGGCGTGGAGCTGGCTGGCGCGATGAAAAACGTGATGGCCATTGCTGCCGGGGCGTGCCAGGGGCTCGGTCTCGGTTCGAATGCTCTCGCGGCGCTGATCACGCGCGGCCTCGCGGAAATGGCACGTTTGGCGGTGGCCCTGGGAGCGCGGCCGGAGACGCTTAGCGGCCTGGCAGGGTTGGGCGATTTGGTTCTCACTTGCACGGGCTCGCTCAGCCGCAATCGCTTTGTGGGAATCGAACTCGGCAAAGGACGTCCTCTGAGCGAAATCCTCACGAATATGCGCATGGTTGCCGAGGGCGTGAATACTGCCGCGCCATTGCTGGCGCTGGCCCGCGAACACCGAATCGAAATGCCGATCACGGAACAGGTTGACGCTTTCCTGCACGCGGGCAAGTCTCCCAAAGATGCTATTCGGGACATTATGGAGCGGCCTTTGAAGCGGGAGTGACAGAGCGTGGTTTTCAGTTTTCAGTTTTTTTGTTGTTAGTTTTTAGTTGTTAGTAGGTAGTGGAGGAATTGCTGTTGACGGTGCGTGTTGAGTGGTATCTACGACCGCACTAGCCGTGATTATCAGCGACAAGTTTTCAGTTGTTAGAGCTGGTTTCAAAACCGACTTCACTTCCTTTAGAATCACCAATTTGTGGGGAGCCAAAACTGAGGTTTTGAAACAGCTTCTAGTGAAAAGCCGAGGAATAGGGTTTAACGGTGCCTGTTGGGCGGTGTTTGTTGAAGAGTGCCTGCCAACGAATAGCCCGTGACCGTGCACTTTTTCCGCCTGTAGTACTAAAGTCCCAGTTGCACATGCGCGACGCGCAGCGCTAGCGAACAGCCTAAGTACGTCAGGTTCTCCTACAATGAATAGTAGAGATGTCGCTAGATGCCGAATCTCGCTGGGAACGTGTGCGCGCGGGGCGCGTGCGCATTCTTTGGCTCGTTCTGGGAGCGCTTTTGCTGGTTAGCGTGCTACCTATGGGTCTCTACCACCGCCAGGTATTGCAGCTTAGCCAAGACAAGCTGGTGGATACCGAACGAGTCCAGCAAACGGATCTGACCAGGTCGCTGGCGCAGGAAATTCAGCTGTTCGAATCCAACCTAACGCAACAGCTCCTGAGCGAACGGCAGATTCTCGCACTGACCGGCCTCATCGATAACGTGGAAGATTCGGCGTCAGAACCCAAGGTCACCCGCCTGCTGGAGAATTTTGTCGACAGCAATCGCAATACGTTCATTTACCTGACGGCGGTTGGGAAGTCCGGAAAAGGGACGAGCGCTTCGCAGGGAAATTTCCGGGCAGAGCAGGATCCGTTCGTTGCGAGAGCGCTGCAGCGGGCCTTTGTTACCTGCTTGCAGTCGCAGCAATTGCAGGTGGTGAAGTTTCGCAGCGATCCGCTGGCGCTGGCGCCGGAAAACCGGCCGGCCTTCGTCGTGGCCGTGCCCTTGAAAGACGTGAGCGACAATTTTACGGGAATGCTCGCGGCGGTCGTATCCCTGGATCCCATCGTTCACCGTTTGCAGGAAGCCAGCGTGCGGGGACGGACCGTTTTTCTGGTGGATCACAACGGCCGCCTGGTGGCGCACCCGGACACGAAAAACTTCGTTCCTGGCGCGGACGTCAGCAGCGATTCGCTTGTTGCGCAAGTGAAGGCGCTGCCGCAGGAGCTTCGCAGCACGGAAACGGTTCGCTTTACCGAGACGGGCAAGAAACACCCGGTCGAGATGATCGGGACCTACAGCACTTTTCCTGAAGTGAATTGGGCGGTCATCGCGCAGCGGAGCCTGAATCAGGCGCAGAGCGACACGGGCGTCACCGAGCTGAACCAGGAGGCGCTGGCATTCGTCAGCGTCGTCATTCTGGCCGCGATTATCGTCGGCTACTTCTTCGCGGTGGGCATCAGCGGTCCCATCCGCGGGCTGGCGGCCTCCACGCGCGCGATCAGCCGCGGCGAATTTCACCAGCGCTCACCCGTCCGCGGGTCTTCGGAGATCAGCGAACTGGCTGAAAACTTCAACAAGATGGCCGGCGACATCGAGGAGTACATCGAGCGCCTGAAGGAAGCCGCGGAGGAAAACCGCGAACTGTTTATCGGATCGATCCGCATGCTCGCCGCGGCCATCGACGAAAAGGATCCGTACACGCGCGGTCACTCCGGCCGCGTGGCGAAGTATTCGGCGCTTATCGGACAGGAGCTGGGACTCTCCACGGAGGACCTGGACAAGCTGCGCATTGCGGCGTTGCTGCACGACGTCGGAAAAATCGGTGTCGAAGACCGCGTGCTGAAGAAGCCCGGCTCGCTGACGCCCGAGGAATTCGGATTGATGAAACAGCACACCGTGAAAGGCGCGAACATCATGCGCCCGGTTTCGCAGTTGAAGGAAATGCTCCCGGGCATCGAGCTGCACCACGAACATATGGACGGGCGCGGTTATCCCTACGGTTTGCAAGGGCAGCAGATTCCGATGATGGCGCGCATCATCGGCGTGGCAGATACCCTCGATGCCATGACGACGAATCGCCCCTATCAGTCGGCGATGGAACTGGAATACGCGATGGACCGCATTCGGGCCCTGACCGGATCAAAATTTGATGCGGTGGTTGTGACCGCTCTAGAGTCCGCCGTCAACGCCGGCAAGCTCCGCCTCAGTGCGGTCGAAGTCCACGTTTAGCACGTCCTTCTACCTAATGGGGTACTGAGTCTCGCCTGGTGTACACTCAGCCGGGCGGAATTTATGTGGCGGCTTACTTACAGTTTTATCGGGGCCATGACCATCACGGCGTTACCCCTCAATGCCATTTCCGTATACCTGTTTCGCGATGTCGACGATGACCGAGTAGGTCAGTGGAATCTCGCGTATCTGGAATTATTCGAGGAGTTCCTGATTCTTGCAGCCGTTGCTGGAATTTTCGTATTTCTGCTGACTTGGATTGGTCGTAATCTCTTCCGTCTTCAAGAAATCCCACCCAGCCCGAAGCTCGCGTTTTTTCTGGGCGTTTTGTTGATTCTCGCCCAGTACCCAATTGAATTCGCAGCCAGGAAGTATTTCCCAGTCCGAAAGGACATCGTGTTGGCGCTCTATCCACTTTTGAGCTCAATTGTGTGCGCTGCCCTACTCCTGTGGGACAACTTTGCCAAAATGGCGCGTGCGATTTAGACCAAGGTCACCAAGGTCTTAGCGGCCCGTTCTCCATCTGCTACAATTTTGGGTTGCCGCGACTGTCATGCGCGTAGCCTTATGATTTCACTTTTCGGCAAGAATGAACCGGAGCCGACGCTTCTTGAGCGGTTGAAGCAGTCCGTCAGCAAGACCAAGGCGGCGCTCTCCGAGACCGTTGATACTATTTTTCTCGGCGACCGGAAGATCGATCCTTCGATCCTCAAGGAACTGGAGACGGCGCTTCTCTCCGCAGACCTGGGCGTGAAGCCGACGCGCGAAATTCTCGACGCGGTGCGCGAAAAAATGGACCGCAACGCGCTCTCGGATGCCGCGCAGCTCAAGCGCGAGATCAAGTCGCACATCATTCGAATTCTGAACGCGCCCCTCCGGCCAGACGTGGCGGCTGGGAGCGGCATTTCCACTTCACAGAATGGCAGCGGCACGCGCGTGATTTTCATTGTTGGTGTCAATGGCGCGGGCAAGACTACCAGCATTGGAAAACTCGCAAACCGGCTTCGCCAGGAGGGACGCAGCGTGGTGCTCTGCGCCGCGGACACGTTTCGCGCCGCTGCGGTCGAGCAACTGGAAATCTGGGCGCAGCGTAACGGCATCGAGGTCATCAAACAGAAATCCGGCGCCGATCCGGCGGCCGTAGTCTACGACGCGGTTGCCGCGGCCAAAGCGCGTTCAGCGGATGTGGTCATTGTCGATACGGCCGGGCGCCTGCATACCAAATCGAACCTCATGGCCGAGCTCGAAAAAATGAAGCGTACGGCCGCGAAAGTGATTCCCGGCGCGCCGCACGATGTTTTGTTGGTTCTCGACGCCACCACGGGGCAGAACGGTCTTGCTCAGGCCCGCGAATTCACTTCCACGGTCGCCGTTACCGGGATCATCCTCACGAAGCTCGATGGCACGGCCAAGGGCGGCATCGTTGTCGCGATCTCGCGCGAACTGGGCTTGCCGATCCGCTTCGTTGGCACGGGCGAGCAGATCAACGACATGGTTCCCTTCGACGCGGAAACCTACGCCAATTCCCTCTTCGACTGAACCGTGGACGCACACGCCATTCGCTTCATGCAACACGCGCTGGCCCTGGCCCGCAAAGGCACCGGCCTCGCCAGCCCCAATCCCATGGTGGGTTGCGTTATCGTGCGCGAGGGCCAGATCGTCGGTGAAGGTTTTCATCAATACGAATGGCGCGACCACGCGGAAATCGTCGCGCTGAAGTCCGCCGGTGAAAAGGCGCGCGGCGCGACGCTTTACGTCACGCTCGAACCTTGCAATCACACCGGGCGCACTGGCCCTTGCACGGAAGCGATCATCGCCGCNGGCGTTCAACGCGTCGTCGCGGCCATGGACGATCCGAATCCCGTCAATTCCGGCCGTGGCTTTGAGCGTCTCCGCGCTGCAGGCATCGATGTTTTCACGCGTGCCTGCGAAGAAGAGGCGCGCCGCCTCAATGAGCCNTTCGCATGCTGGATTCGAACGAAGAAGCCATTCGTCACGCTGAAGTCGGCGATGACNCTTGACGGTCAGCTGGCTCTCCCGCGTTCCGAAAAAAGGATCGGCAAGAACTCCGGCAAGCGCCGGAGGTGGATTACTTCGGAAGAGTCCCGCGCGGAAGTTCATCGCATGCGTCATGCTTCGGACGCGCTGCTCACCGGAATCGGCACGATTCTCGCCGATGATCCGTNGCTTACCGATCGCAGCGGTCTCCCGCGCCGCAAACGCCTCCTCCGTGCTGTTCTCGATTCGAAGCTGCACCTTTCGGCAAAATCCCGCATTGTGAAAACCTCGGACGACGATCTCTTGGTATTCACCACTCTCCCAGTGAATTCACCGAAAGCGCGTAAACTGCAAGACGGGGGCGCGGAAGTTATCCGCGCAAAGGCAAAAAATGGCCGCATCGATCTGTCTTCCGTGCTCTTTGAGCTCGGACGCCGCGAAATTCTCGGCGTTTTACTAGAAGCCGGCCCGCTCTTGAATGGCGCGGCACTCGCCGCGGGTATCGTTCACAAACTTTTTCTCTTCTATGCGCCGACGATTGCCGGCGAGAATCGCGTCCCCTTCGCGCTCGCTCCGAAGCTCAGTCTTCCGCCGCTGCGCAACGTTCGCACGCAGCAGTTCGGCCCCGATTTTGCTGTGGAAGCCTACTTGCACGACTTTCTACGTTGACTTGTTCGGCCGCCAAGGACATACTTTTTGCAAAGGATTTTCCCATTCAGTTTCCCGTGATTGGCATATCCGCAAGAAGAGGGTGTCGTATGCGCCGCGCTGCAATTCTATTCCTGGCCTATCTCTGTTCTGGATCACTGGCTCTGGCCGCTCAAGAACACCACCACGAGCTCTCGACAGAAGAAGTAGGCTCTGTCCACTTCCCGATATCCTGCTCCAAAGGTGTAGAGCTTGGTTTCAATCGGGCGGTGGCTCTGCTGCATTCTTTCCAGTACGAGCAGGCGAGACAGGCGTTCAGCGAAATCTCGACCCAGGATCCGACTTGCGCGATGGCGCAATGGGGCGTCGCCATGTCGCACTACCACGGTCTGTGGGATAACGGGGATACGCCCGCTGGCAGGCTAGCAGTCAAGAAGGCCGCGGAACTCGCCGCCTCTAACGCCACGACGACGGCCCGCGAGAAATCATATATTGAAGCGCTGGCCGAGATTTATGCGGAAGATGGCAAGGATGCCGCCGCGCACTCCCGGGCATTCGAAAAGAAAATGGGCGAAGTGCAGGCCGCTTACCCCGGCGACAACGAGGCCGCCATTTTCCACGCGCTAACGCTCTCCATCACCGCGCCCAAAACCGATAAGACCTTTGCCAATCAGCGCCGGTGCGGCGAGATCCTCGAACCCATCTTCCAGAAACTGCCGCACCATCCCGGAGTGGCACATTACATCATCCATTGCTACGACAACCCGGTGCTGGCAGAGCGAGGCCTTCCGGCCGCACGCATGTACGCAAATATTGCGCCTGCTTCGGCTCATGCGAATCACATGCCTTCGCATCTCTTCATCCGGGTTGGGTCGTGGGATGAATCCATCCGTTCGAACATGAAATCCGCGCGGCTCGCGGCGGCGGCGGAGCCCGCTTCGCTGAACGGTGAGGCGCGTGACCAGCGACTGCATGCCCTGGATTATCTCGAATATGCTTATCTGCAGAGTGGCCAAGTGAAACAAGCGAAGGCCGTGCTGGATGAAATGAACGCGCTGCCACCCGTTTCAATGCTCACGCTGACGGGTGACTACGCCCTCGCAGCGATTCCCGCCCGCGCGGCGATCGAGCTTGGCAATTGGGAACAGGCCGGTACATTGAAGGTGAGGGAAGGCGCTGTGCCGTGGGCGGAGGCGATCACCTGGGCCGCAATCGGAGAGGGCAGTGCGCGCTCCGGCAACCTGGATCGCGCCGCCAAAGCCGAGCAGACTCTTGCGACGCTTCGCGACGTGACCGTCAAACAGAACAACGTCTACTGGGCAAACCAAATCGAAGTGCAGCGACGCGAGGTGGCGGCATGGATCGCAGAAAATGCCGGCAACAAGAGCGATGCCGTCTCTAAGATGCGATTCGCGGTCGAACTCGAAGAGAGCATGGACAAGCACGCAGTGACGCCGGGCGCGGTTTCGCCCGCCAGGGAAATGCTCGCAGAGTTACTTCTGCTGGAGAACCATGCGCAAGAATCGCTCGCGGAATATGAAGCCGTTCTGAAGGTCGCGCCAAACCGGTTCAATGCTCTATATGGCGCCGCTCAAGCCGCGGAGGCTGCGGGGAACGCTACGGTCGCCAAACACTACTTCCAGAAATTGACGGAAATTTCCCCCGGCGACGAGCGGCCAAAAATGCCCGCGAAAATCGCGTCTTCTCCGCCGTTACAGTGAGGCTCATTCGCTGACCCGGAGAACGGCGGCGCCGGGGATGGCATCGTTCTTAAGGGCATTGAGGGCACGGTTGGCTTCCGCGAGAGGAAAGATTTGTACGTGCGTTCGAATCGGAATTTCAGCGGCAACGCGAAGGAAGTCTTCGCCGTCTTGCCGCGTATTGTTCGCCACGCTGCGGATTACGCGCTCCTGATACAACAGGTCGTAACTGAACGAGGGAATGGGGCTCATGTGGATTCCGCCGAGAATGAGCGCGCCGCCTTTCTTGAGGGCCTTTAGAGCTGCCGGAATGATTTCTCCGGCCGGTGCGAATATGATCGCGGCGTCCAGCTTCTTCGGAGGTTCATCATACGTGCTTCCGGCCCACGCCGCGCCCAACTCCAGCGCGAGTTTTTGGTGACGAACGTCGCGCGTGGAAGCAAACACTTCCACGTTCCAGTGCCGTGCCACCTGAATCGCCACGTGCGCCGCTGCGCCGAAGCCATAAAAGCCCAGTCGTCCGCTTGCTTTGATCCCGGAGAGCCGCAGCGACCGGAACCCGATGATTCCTGCGCAGAGCAGCGGCGCGGTCTGTTCATCGGGGAATTCTGCCGGAAGGGCGTAGATGAAATCTTCCGGCGCAACGATGTATTCCGCATAACCGCCATTCACGCTGTAGCCCGTGAACATCGGGTTGTCGCAAAGATTTTCCGCGCCTGTCTTGCAATATTCGCAGGTTCCATCCGTCCGATGAAGCCAGGCGATGCCGACGCGGTCGCCGATCGCGAAGCGCCGCGTGTCCTCCCCTTGCCTCTCGACAATGCCCACGACCTGGTGGCCCGGAATCACCGGCGATTTGCGCGGCGGCAATTCTCCTTCGATCACATGCAAATCGGTTCTGCACACGCCGCAGGCGCGCACACGCACGAGCACTTCACCGCTCTTTGGCTGCGGCGCCGCGACTTCCGCATATTCCAGCGGAT
>JGI25613J43889_10000320_pt1 | contig 10741 bp, 9 predicted proteins | sample GraSoi_2013_40cm_FD_43889 | JGI IMG/M metagenome (IMG submission 43889) | reverse complement strand
GACTCGTAATCGGCCTTTTCGAACGCGGCCAGTTGCAGGTCCGAGGCGACGCGATTCTCGATCATCCATTCCCGCATTTTCTTCAGCCCGTCAAATTCCTCCTCCCACTTGAGTCGTTGTGGAGTTTTATATCTTTCATGGCTTCCCGAAGTGGAATGACCTTGAGGCTGAGTCACGTCAATCACATGAACCAATGCTGGGATATGATGTTCGCGCGCGATCTCGGTTGCGGTCCGATACGTTTCGATCAGTAAGGAATAATCCCATGCGTTCACAGTATAAAGGTTGTATCCGGATATATCTTTCTTTCCATTATGGGCAAAACCTGTCAACAGCGCGCCGACATTTCCCTTGACCATTTGAAATTCGTTGGGGACGGAAATGCCGTAGCCATCATCATAAATACTGATCACGGCAGGGGATTTCAATACGCCGATCGCGTTGATCGATTCCCAGAAAAGACCTTCAGCGGTGGATGCGTTACCAATGCTTGCAAATGTAACTTCATCACCATTATGCGAGAAGTCTTTGAATTCACGAAGTTCCTTGAGATTGCGGTATAGCACCGATGCATAGGCGAGACCCACGGTGCGGGGCATGTGCGCGGCGGTTGGAGAAACATCTGCCGCCGTGTTATACATTTTCGTTTGTGCGCGCCATGTTCCGTTTGGATACAAATTCCGTGAGGCAAAGTGCGCGTTCATTTGTCGGCCCGCACTGGCCGGGTCATAGGTGACATCGCCATGCGCGTATAACTGGGCAAAAAATTCCTGGATGCTCATCACGCCAAGCATGAACATCCAGGTTTGATCTCGATAATATCCAGAGCGCCAATCACCTTTATGAAAGGCATGAGCTATGGCGAGCTGGGGAATCTCTTTGCCATCGCCGAAGATTCCAAATTTTGCCTTGCCGCTTAGGACTTCGCGACGTCCTATGATGGATGCCTGGCGGGATTGATAAGCCAGACGGTAGTCTTTAATGATCTCTTCTTTTTCGAGGGGAAGTGCAACAGAGCCCTTCTTTTTGGGCATGCGTCTCTCCTGAGTTGGTGGTACATGGGATTATAACGGAAAAGGATAAGGGCAATCACAAGTAAATCCTCATTGAAAATTATCTTCACATCGGTTATAAAACCCGCATGACCCTACAAACTGCTCAAATACAAGTCCCCGACGGTTTCATCGATCTTGGCCGGGGCGATCCGGGACTGAACCTGCTTCCACTTGACCTGCTTCGTACCGCCGCGAACGACCGATTGGGTCAGGAAGACAATACGTTTTTACAGTATGGTTTTGAGCAGGGCGATGGATACTTCCGCGCAGCACTCTCGAACTTTTTATCAAAAAGTTATGGCTTTCCTGTCGATATCGAATCGCTTTTTGTCACTTCCGGCATCTCTGCAGGGTTGGATTTGCTTTGTGCACTCTTTACGAAACCGGGCGACGTCATCTTTGCAGAAGAGCCCTCATACTTTCTCGCTTTAAAGATCTTCGCAGACCATGGCTTGCGCGTCGTTTCGATTCCAACCGATGAATCGGGCCTGGTTATCGAGGACTTGGAACGAGCCCTGCAAGATCATCGCCCGAAATTTATCTATATCATTCCTACGTTTCAAAACCCCAGCGGTCACACACTCAGCCAGGAACGTCGCGAACGACTTGTAGCCCTTGCGCAAGATAGTGATTTTCTGATCTTCGCGGATGAAGTCTATCAGTTTCTTAGTTATACCCAAGTGCCGCCCAAACCCTTTGGCGCATATATCGATTCTGAACATGTCATTTCGCTGGGTTCGTTTTCGAAGATCCTTGCACCTGGCTTGCGCCTTGGCTGGATGCAGACTCACCCTTCCATTATGAAGAGGATCATTGCCAGCGGCGTACTCGATAGCGGGGGAGGAATGAATCCGTTTGCATCTGCGATTGTGCGAAGTGTCATCGAGTCTGGCGGGTTGGAAAAGAATATTCAGGCGCTGATCGATACATATCGCAGGCGTGTTGCGGCCATGGATGAATTATTGCGGCTCCACCTGCCAGAAGTTGAGTTTGTGCGGCCTCACGGCGGATATTTCTTCTGGCTTCGGTTGCCCGGTTCTGATGCACAGGAATTACGAAAAAAGGCGCAGATGCATCAAGTGGGATTACGTCAAGGGGCTTTGTTTTCCAGCCAGGATGGGTTGCACGACCATCTACGACTGAGTATTTCATTCTATGGGATAGAAGAGATCGAACAGGGGCTGATACGGTTAAGTCACAGCATCCACAGTTGATTGCAGTGGATTTCTCGCGGTTAACGGCTAAATAATGAAATTGTCAGACAGAATTCTTGACTATTCATCTTCTTGGTGGTATCGTCGGGACAGAAAAGTTAGATAAAATTTTAATGCACGATGGATGTCATTATGATTATGGATGCACATGGTTTTACTTACTTTCTCGACATATTACTTGTAATTAGTGCGCTTTTGGCACTGTATTTTCGGCCCCGGATCGGCGGTCAACTGGCCGTAGGCCTGCGGCTGATTATGATCGGTGTATTTATCCTAGGCTTGACTCATTTAACCGATACACTGCTTAAAGATTTTGTCTCCGCGATCGATGCAACCACGCGTCCGTTATTGCATCGTGGTTTGAACGTCGCGGGATTTATATTGATCTTTATTGGTTTCTTTCGAATGAGGCAGGCAATCGAGTCTTAACCATGGAACAAGATCAGCAAGTTGACGTTTACATCGAAGTCCTGACTGCGATCGTTCAGCGGTTCATGAAGCTTATGGGCCAACCGGCCTTAAGGTTGGCGCGCCGCGTTTATGGGTTACATGTCGAAGATGATGGGACGGTCACCCGATTTCAAGGTGAGGGCATGGTGATCGTGCAGGGTTTGGTCATTGAGTATATGACCTTGCTTGGCAGGGAGGTCCTGCCTCTTACGCAACGGGCGATCACCCCTTCCCGGCAACGTTACCCAGACGTTAAAATGCCATCGTTATTAAGATGAACCTGAATTAAATAAAATGAAGCCCGGTCCAACCGGGCTTCATTTTATTTCTCTCTGACGTCAAGCCATTCCAAGGCGGGGTCAATTTCTGAAAATATCTTGAATCTAGCTCCGCGATTGATCGCTACATCTTCCCCTAAATAGTTGATCGTACTCTTTTTAGCAATTGTTGCCGCCTTGATCTTAGTTCCCCAAACTTTCGCAATTAATACCCCGATCTCGTATCGATCTATCATGTTCGGATTGCCTGTCACTTTGGTTATATCAATCAATATCTTATCCAATTTTTCCCGCTTGCATTTTTCCGCAACCTCATGAATGGTGGTAATAAATAGATTCAAAGAATATTGTTCGTCTAATTCAACAAACAAATAACTTCCCTTGTTGATGCAGGCAGGCATTGTTATCCCAGTTCCACTATGAAACTAACAAGATGACTGTGCCTTGATTGTAACGCTAAATTAAGCTGTCTTTAGGCGCGCGCTGATATCCCGTAACTGGGAGAATGAAATTGGCTTGACCATCACAATAGTGGCCAGATCCCGGTATATTTCCGCCTGCACATTATCAGCTGTGGTAATAATAATTCTAGTGTTCTCAAGGGCTTCGTTTCCATGGATTTGCTTTAGCAGTGTTACCCCATCCACATGAGGCAGGTGCAGGTCAATCACAATAACGTTGGGAACGATTTCCTGCAGGCGACTTTCCGCGACCCTACCGTCGCGGATCGCTTCGACCTCAAATCCAGCGGTTTGCAAAGCTTTGGAAAAAATATCTGAAAGGTCTATGTCGTCTTCAATGACTAGTGCAAAGTTTTTCATTGTTTATAATCCCTTCGTTATTAGGTGATTTCCAAAGGCAGCTGGATGGAAAAAGTGCTTCCTCGGTCGATTTCACTTTTAACGTCGATCCTGCCATTCATTAATTCAACGAGTTGCTTGACAATGGATAATCCAAGCCCAAACCCGCCATGCTGGCGGGTTGTCATTGCCATGTTGTTAGCCTGTCTGAAGGTTTCGAAGATATGCGGAACTTCATTTTCAGGAATACCTATGCCCGTGTCGGTGACTTCCATTTTCCAACGATCCATTTCCGCGCGGATGATATGCACGTGAACGCCGCCTTTCTCTGTGAATTTTATCGAATTATTCACCAAATTAATTAGGACCTGCTGTAATCGATGCGGATCGCCCTTGATGCTTTCCGGCATATTTGGATCCAGTTCGCTTGATAAAAACAAACCTTTATCAGCTGCGATTTTGTCCATTGTGCTATGCAGGGTTTCCAAAAGGGAAATTGTTTTCAGACTTTGAGGCTTTATCGAAAGTTTTCCTGCATTGATCTGCGCCTCATCCAATAGATCACCTACCATGCTGAGCAAACGTGTTGCGTTCACCATCACGCGTGCGGCGATTGAAACTTGCTTGTCGTTCAACGCACCATATATCCCTTCTTTTAGCATTTCTGTCAGGCCCAAAATGGCATTAAGTGGGGTGCGTAGTTCATGTGAGACGATTGCGATGAAGTTCTCTTTCATCCTTTCAAGTTCTGTCTCACGGGTAACATCGCGGAAGACAGCTACAGCGCCAATGTTCTCGTTTGTTGTTGTATCTTGCACGCGGGCCACACCTACGGAAAGGAATTTTTTCCTCCATTCAACGCGGATCCCCGTTTTAGTTTTCTCTGGATGTTCAATTAACCCAATAACCCTCCTTTGATCCGAAAGAGACAATCCCTCACCTTCAACAAATTTATTCAGAGTACTGCCGGTTAGATTTTGGAGTGGGATTTCTGTGAGGTCACCAAGTGCCGGGTTTGCCAGGATCACTGCATTTTCTGCATTGAAAACGATCACGCCGTCGGCAATGGAGTTGAGGATTGCCTGGTTGCGCCCGGCTTCGATACGTTCGCGTGTAAGTGCCTGGGCGAGTGCACTGGTTCTTTCGGCAACGATCCTGTCGAGGTTTGTATTGATAATACGAAGATCCTGTAGTGCTTGTTCAAGACTATTGGATGACATCCAGGCTATAAAAGCAACAAGAAAATATCCGAGTATTGCCGGTGAGTTCGGAATTTTACCTGTCGATAGCGAAAATATTGCGATGATTCCACTGGCAAGCAGGGCAAAGAAAAAAGCTGCTCCTGGCCGCAAGATAAGGCTGGCCATTGCAATGGGAATTACAAAAACGAATAGCGAACGGCCGGCTGAAAGTTGTTCGGGGGTGTCACTAAAAGAAATTGCGGCAATTAATAGCAATAGAAATAAATTGGCTGAAAAAACCCCTGACCAATAGCGATTTATTAGATAAACAACAATCGTGCCAATCAGCATAAAAAGACTTCCCCCGATTATCAGTGTGATCCCCCCTATTTCCGACCTTCCTATAGCCAGTATTGATAGTGTAATTGCTATAATTAATACGAAACCAAGCCCAAGGATAAGTATATTTAGATTTCTTCTTCTACGAGCATCATCTGGATCTGATGATGAGACCATAATCAAGTCTTGGATAAGCTTGTTGAGGTAGGTCATATCTGTTTTCCCAGGCTTAAAGCGCTAACGACAGCCGAGCGAATCACAAGATTGGGACTATATAAGCATTTTCCAATCCATAACGGTGGGTATTGGCCATCAGAATTTTCCTCAAGCCACTCGGTTCCTTTTTTGATAATGTCTGCTTGAATTTTACTTGAATTCTGATTCCACACCCATAACGCTTGTATTGCATAAGCGGTCTCTTCAGCAGTGGGAAGGTATGTGCCCCATGCCCCATTGGGATGTTGAGTAGAGAGTATCCAGTTAACAGAATCTTTTACCAGTTCGTCGGCGTACCCTGCGCAGGCAATGATGGCATGTGAAGTAGTGTAATAGGGAGATAATTGCCATTTGTCCGCCCAAAAAGAGTTGGTTCCCTTTTTCTGTTTTAGAAAACGTAATATTTTTTGTATGGAAGGATGATCTTTTTTAAAGCCTGCACGCCGAAGAGCACCTAATACATGAATATTTGCGCTTATGGAGGGATCAGCTTCCAAGGGATAGCAGCGGAAGTGATCTTGTTCCTCATACCCCAATATACTTTCAACATCCTTTTCATATCCATATTGCAAAAGTGTGTCAAATACCAGGCTTGTCATATCACTGTCTTTTACCGAATATTCTGTTGCAAACCCAATACCGCGATTAGGCTGCCAGGCATTTGCAAGCACATCCAACAAGGATTTTATGCGCGGCGTGGTTTTGAAGCCGGGGATTAAGTGTAGATTCCATAAGGTCCATGAAATTTCAAATGCGTCGAATGAAGCAACATTGGGAGCTCCACCATCTTTCTTCACAGTCTTACTTAAGTATTCGCGCGCTTGTTTATCCTGTTGATTTACATATAAAGAGAAATAGGCGGTGGCAGATGGACTATGACCTACTGACCCATTGGATTCTTGTAAATTTTCTATATCCAGCATGTGTTTTCCATCAATCCCAGCCATTTCAGCCGAAAAAGCCATGCTGGTATTTCTATTAATCAGGCTTCCCCGGATTTTAGAAAGTTTTTGTTTACGTAACTGGCTTAACTGCTTTAATATGCTTTCGCCTTGTCGCCTGATAATTCCTAGTTTTTCAGCCTCAGCCATCAGAGTTGGAATGATCATCTCGAATCCAATCGTTGCGCTATTTGGGTCTGCCTGAAAACTTTTGGCTGTATGACTTACTATATTCTCCAAGGCTTTGCGGCCCAGTTCTATTGATTTGCCGTGAAGCATACCTCGCCCGCGATAGGTAAGAGCGATGATGGCTGCGAGCGTTGAAATAACGCGGTCATAATAATTGAAAGGAGCAGCAGCCCCCCAAGACCCGTCGGGTAATTGGTGTGAGACGATCCAGTCTATGGCATGATTACTTAGAGTGGGTTCCAATTCATCGAGTCTGGCTACCCAGGCAGTGTCATATGCAGTACTGGGCATCATTCCAGGTCCGATGCTATCAATAAGTGTATTCAGTAATTCAGTCATAAAGTTGTCACCGCTGATGGAGTTTTATGAATTTGCCGGCAGCCAGATATTTGAGCTCAATTTTCCCGTGCCTAGGACAATATCTTGGTTGGCTTTGTAGTAACTCTTCAGTTCTTTAAGTGCAGTGTGCTCGAGTGAAAGATAATCCGGCTCGTTGACGCGGCGGGTATAAAGATGGTCGTAAAGAATGAGGCGCAGCTGCCTATCAGTCATATAGAGAGATGGTGCGATCGTAAAATATAGGTCTTCGCCTCCCCATCTTAATAATGGATAGTCAAAAACAGCAAAGCGATCAAATCCAATAAAGATGTCAGCCTTCTCTACATATTCACCATAATAAGACTCGACGATGTTCTGCCTGCCGGGAACTTCGCCTTTATTGCGGAAATAGTCAATTGCTGATTTGGCAATCGCCTCGTCTGCTTTGCGATCATCAGCAAAGACTCCAAAGAAAAGACGGAAACGATTGTTGTTCAAGGTTGTTTGTGTCAGATTGTCAAACAGATTGACGATATATGCATAGGGTGTTTCGCTTAAAGCCTTGCGATACTCTCCATAAAACCTCACCCGTATCTCATGTTCATCATAAAAAGATAGAAAACTTTGATGTTTGGCAATGCTTGCGAGCCCTTCGGCACCGATCTTTTCCATATAATCATCGCGCGTATCTAAAACCTCAGGACCAATTGCTGGCGTAACCAATGTGTCTATGCCATGATCGAAAAATAGCTTGTAAAGTTCAATATGGCGCTTTATAACAATATCTGTATATGCCGCGATTGGATCATCAAATTTTCGATCTCCGTATTCGAGCATGAACCATCGACGCGTTCCATTAATGGGAAAGACAACCACTTTTGGCCCCGACGCTCTAACCAGTTGGGCCACTTCTTTAACAGGGAGTTGTAAGAACTCATCAAGAGAGATCATGTTTTCCTTTGTGAGCTGCGATGTTGTGTTGTTAAGTCGTGGTGGTAATTTCAAACTATGATGTCTCTTGAGACCTGCTCATTGCCACGATCATATCCATGGCTTGCAGGTACTCTTTCCAGCCGGGATACAAGGCGAAGTCGTCCTTGTTAAAAGTCTCATCGGAATACATTGTCTTCACACGCAAAAAGTTGTACAGCGCACGCTGCTCTCTGGTTGCCTGTTCCATATCTGCCAGGGACCTTTTATATTGGTTATGACGTTGACCTTTTTCCACTGTGGGCAACATTGTTTTGACGCGTTGTTCAGACCCTTGCGCAGATTTGCCACAGTGCTCATCCAGGAAATCGCATAAACGAATGCATTCCTGGATGGGATTGCTGATCAACTGGTCGTAACCGATAAAGATCTTGTTTCGGCTTTCCTGCGTGAAGGAAAGGATGTTGAGCATGCAATACTGCCAGTACGCGAACGCGGCAGAAAATGGCAGGTTTTCTTCATCGACCCCTTCTGTTTTTGCAAGAGACATGGCAACCTCTGCCGGATGCCTCACCGTGATTACATAGATTGGGTCGTCCCAAAGCTTTGTCCAAAAGGGCAAAGTCAATGGTAGGCGCGCGTCTTTCCAGATCCAGGCCTCAAATTGAGTTTGCGCAGTCTGCTTGTCCATATTTTGAAGAAGGGCAAGTGCCTTCTCTCGAAAAGCCGGCTCCACNGCCCTTTCTTCGAGTACTTCTTGTTCGGAAGGAACTCTGTCGTTATTGTTTAAGAGTTCATCATTTAAATCCTGCAAAGGGATGTATTCCATATAGCCGTTATATCCACGCGCGTCCTGCATATTGGATTTCCACAAATTATTTTCAGCTCCGGCATAAGCTCCCCACCGCCGGACCAATTCTGCGGTTAGTGAAGTTCCGCTTCGCATCATTCCCAATACAATAATTCGTTTTGTCATAAATGCCTCTTGGTGACCTCGATTTAATTAACTTGATGTAATTATACGTGGCCGCCAGATGTAAAATAAAATGATACATATAAATACTCTTTCATAGGCTTCAAAACAAGCTTCAAAATGAAAAAACCAGCTTCATGAAGCTGGTTTTGATGGATAAATCCTATCAGATTTGTATATTGTCAACTGGCAGAAACACTACTTCATTCTCTCCAGAACGATCTCCGCAATATCTTTTACTTGGATATTACCTCCATCTGTTTTCGATGCGTCGGTCATCATGCCCATGCAGAATGGACAGCCTACCGCGACCGTGTCCGCGCCGGTAGACTTTGCCTCTGCAAAGCGCGTCGCATTGACGCGCGCCGAGCCTGCTTCCTCTTCCTTCCACATTTGCGCGCCGCCCGCCCCGCAACAAAATGATTTTGCTGAGTTGCGCGGCATTTCAACCACTTCCACACCTGCAAATTTCAGATCCTCACGTGGTGCATCGAAGACCTTGTTGTGCCTGCCCAAATAACACGGGTCATGGAAGGTAACTTTCATGCTATCGCCATCCAGCTTCATGGAAATTTTCCCAGCTCCGACCAGTTCATTAATTAATTGTGTATGGTGGATTACAGTGTAATTCCCGCCAAAAGCCGGATATTCATTTTTGATCGTATGCATACAGTGCGGGCAGGTCGTGACGATCCTCTTTGGTTTTACCTCATTCAATATTTGGACATTCTGTGAAGCCAACCCGTAGAAAATATCTTCGCGGCCCGCGCGTCGTGCAGAGTCTCCTGTGCAGGCTTCATTCTTCCCCAATACAGCATAGTTGACCCCAGCAGCGTTTAAAATCTTGGCGAAGGCTTGCGCAGTCTTCTGCGCGCGCGCATCCGTTGCCGGCGCGCATCCGACCCACCATAAAATTTCAGGTTCGGCGTTTTGTTCGATGGTGGGTACGTCAAGCCCATCTGCCCATTTCATACGATCTGCTTGCGAAACATTCCATGGATTCATGTTCCGTTCCATGCCCTTGAACGCATTTTCCAGTTGTTTGGGGAACGTACTCTCCATCATCGAAAGATTACGGCGCATATCCAAAATATCGCGCATAGGTTCGTTGCCTACCGGGCAAATATCCACACAGGCGCCGCAGGAGGTGCACGCCCAGACTGCCTCTTCAGAGATCAAATTCAACATCGGCAGCTCAGTTGTGCCTTGGTAATTCAAGCTGTAACGTTTATTAATTTCGAGGGCCGCCGGTGATAATAATTTTCCGGTGTTATACGCGGGACAGACCTCTTGACAACGGAAACATTGGATGCAAGCGTAGCCATCCATGATCTGTTCCCAGCCCAGATCCTTGATCTTAGCAGCACCGAATTGTTCAATGCTTTGATCTTCAAGATTGATATAGCTTAATTGACCAATGGATTTTCGCTCTGGTTTCAATGCAAAGTTAAGTGGCGCAATGAATAAGTGGATGTGTTTTGAATATGGAAAATATGGAAGGAACGCAACAACCGCACCAATCGATAGCCAAAACGCGACGTGTTCCCCGATCACCAATGTGTTCGCGTCCACACTTGACCATAAGCCGGATACCGATGAAATGATTGGCTGCCAGCTATCAGTGTGCCCTGCTCGTGCAAGGTGAAAGGATTCACCCAATAATCTCATTAAGTTATGCGTGAAAAAGGTAGTGGATACAATTGCTGAGTCGCGCAGAATGCCAGCGCGCGCTTTTGGGTGCAACAACGTGGTCTCGCGTGTGGAAAGGGCTGCAGGTCGAAGCGCGTAGCGGCGAAAGGCCAGAGATGCAATTCCAACAAGAATGCCCACGCCCAAGATATCAGCCAGCAGTCTGTA
>JGI25613J43889_10000318_pt1 | contig 10761 bp, 11 predicted proteins | sample GraSoi_2013_40cm_FD_43889 | JGI IMG/M metagenome (IMG submission 43889) | reverse complement strand
TGACCATGTTCGAAGAGTCCCTGCCAGGCAGTCAGAGCGGCAAGAGGGATGGATGCGCTCTGAACAAAGTCAAGAGTTCTTGGCTTGGTTGCCAGGAACTCTTCTGAAATAATCATGTAATCAGCCGCGGAACCATTCCGGTCAAATGGACTGAGCGCGTAAACTTGTTCGCCAACCAAGATACCGTCAACACCTTGCCCAATCGCTGAAACTATTCCTGAGAATTCATAGGAGGGGATCGCGGGCAGGCGATTAACGGGCCAGTCAAGTTCGTCACGTGTGATCGCCGCCGCATGGACACGAACGAGCACCTCACCTATGTTCGGTTCCGGAGTCTCGATCTGTTCGTAAATCAATCCTGCCGGACCGTTCGCTGTGTGCAACCTTACTGCGTTCATCGTCTTTGGCTCAACTCAGCTCGTCGGCAAATTCATGATTCACATCGCGATGATGACGCTCGTCTTCACGGACAACGACGATCACGTCTCTCAAACGCGCATCAGATTTCAGTTTCCAATACTCAATCGCGATTTGGGGCGCAGGGACATTGGGAGTGATGCCCTTTTCTACTTCAGCGAGATACTCGGAATAGCTATAGATCGCTTCTTCTTCGAAGTAGCCTACAACTCGGTGTGCAGTCTTTGGCGATATAAGGTACAGCAGAAAGAAACCATTGAAGAAAGCGCCCTGGGCGAGCAGAATGATCAGGCGTTCTAGCCATGTGGGTTGGGCAATCTCAATGAAAGTCATCAAATGCATGCGTTCGTTCTCCGCCTCGTCGAGCAGTGTATGGATCCAGCCGTGATCGTCCTCCATGCGGCGCAGGGAGCGCAGATGCTGCAGCGCACCGCCAACCATGCCGGGTACTGCCGCAACCGTTTCAAGCACAACGGCGCGGTGGCCATAGCGCTTGGCGAAAAAAGTATCGGCGAAAAATCGCGCGGATTTGGTAAAGGCCAGTGCAAATCGATCGGAAAAATTTTCCGGTACGTGATGCTGTTTCAGTGCATTTTCGTCAGACATTACAATATTCCTCCAAACTCGAATAGCTCAAATGACCTTGATGCCAACTGAAAAGAGGCTGGCATATATATTCCTCATTATACATACAGTTTTCCTCACCACATACGACTTGTAGACAACCGGCGTTCGCGATCCCTCGCCGAGTGAGAGCAACGGATAACTCGCTTTTTACGCAGTTACGCTTTTCCGGCTTTCTGAACTCTTTCCATCATCTCGATGTATTCTGCGATATCAGATTCTTGCCCGAGCTTTGCGGCATAAATCTCGAATCGTTGCAGAGATTCCAGAAGGAGCTCTCTTGTTTTTTCCAATAAACTTTCAGGAATTTTCTGCGGGACAGATTTTCGGAACTTCCGGGTTATGTTGTAATTCGTTTTGCGCTTGGCAATGACGGCTGTCCAGAGTTCCTTGATACTGGGCCAATCGTTCCCATTTTCGAGCTGTGCGGTTAGCGTAAGAAGAAAGTCATTGTAAGACCATTCCCAATTCCATTTTCGTAAGTCCGCCACTAGCGGAGCAAATGCCTCTTCATTCATGTAAAGGTGAAACATGATACTGAGCGCGGCTTCATAACCTCGATAGACCTCCTGGCCGTGTTCGTTCTTTTCGACCTTGCCCTCGCTCTTCAGGTAACGCTCTATATCCTTTTGCAGGTCCTTAAACGATGGAGTGAAGGCTTTAGTCATGGCGGATTGGCAGGACCGAGATAAGCGACATAACGGTTTACGATATCATTCCCAAAGGGGGAGCATGGCAGGTGGCCGCCACGCCTGTACATTCCTCATTATACTGAAACCCTCTGCAAAAAAAACGACAAAACTACTTGGCTTAGATCAGTGAGCCCGGAGGAACTGCCTTTCGAACCGAGTAAACGGGCAGGGTGTTCACAATAATAACCTGCGCAAATCCATCCATGCCTGTCCCAAACACAGCGACTCCATTCGGACCGATCAAAGAAAAAGTGACCTTCAAGAGCGGTGACTTAACGCTTGAGGGATTTCTCTTCAAGCCAGCCGGCGATGGGCCTTTTCCCGCGCTAATCTGGAATCATGGCAGCGAGCAATATCCAGATCAAGGCCCCGAGTTTCCCGGCATTGCATCGGTCTTTGTGCCGGCCGGATATGTGGTCTTCGCGCCGGTGAGACGCGGGCAGGGCGAGTCACAAGGGGAGTACATATCAGATGCAACCAAGCAGGAGCACGATACTAACGGTTCCGCCGCCGGGGCCGCGTTGTTGGTCAAATTAATGGAGACAGAACAATTGGATGATCAACTGGCCGGCCTTGATTATTTGAAGGCCTTGCCCTATGTAGATGTGAATAGGCTGGGTGTGATCGGCTGTTCGTACGGAGGTATCCAAACCCTGCTCGCTGCGGAACGCGGCGCTGGTTTTAAAGCTGCTGTTGCCATATCGCCGGCCGCTGAGAGTTGGAATGGCAACAAGCCTCTTCGAGATCGGCTCATCAAAGCTGTGAGTGGTATCAGCATTCCAGTCTTCATTATCCACCCGGCCAAGGATGTGAGTCTGGAGCCGGGAAAAGAGCTGGCGAAGGAATTCGAACGGCTCGGCAAACCTTATCAGTTGAAGATCTATCCGCCCGTCGGCACAGAAGCGCAACAAGGTCACTGCTTCGGCGGTGCACAAGGTAATGAGATTTGGCAGGCAGATGTACTTGCCTTTTTCAGCCAATATCTGCAGTGAGCCATGTTCATGGATTGTTCCTCATTACGTGAAGCCCTCGCTACCGAAGCGCAGTAATTCACAGGATGAATGGAATAATGCGTTTGACACGAGCTGCATACTCTACATATTCTGGATATCGTTCAGTCATTAGACGTTCTTCGGCGACCATACGGGCAGCCAGCCCCACCGTCACCAATGCTCCCAATAATTCGTTCGTGATGCCGGGGTGCGATAAGATCCCGGCCCAAAGAAAGTATAGGATGGCAGCATATATTGGATGTCGAAGGTATTGATAAGGTCCGTTGGTAACTAATCCACCCTCCGTTGGGTCAGCTGTCGCGTGAAAGCTTCTACTGCCAAGGGTCAAGCGTGCCCACAGCATCAAGAGAGCCGATACGGCCTGCACAGCAATTGCGATCCATCCGGACGCGAGCAGCGATTCCCTGAACACGAGAACGACCACCCCTACCATGGCCATTCCTAAACCGACGCTGGATACTTTGATGAGATTCATGTGAACATCCAATCGCCAGATCTGTCCATGGTGCATAATGGTTGTATCATCAGTCAAGCATATGGACATTCCTCAATATGCTGAAACCCTTGCCGCCTCCCTCTCCATCGTCTGTGCTGCGAGCAAAGCGAGATGGCAAATACGACTTGTATATCCAACAGCTCAGGGCAAATGCACGAATGTAAATTCAGCCATCTTCTCGTTATTTGAAGGCTTGAAAGTTACTGTACATGTTATTGGTGACTTCGTATTATCCAAGCTAAGTGAAAGAATAGAGGTATTTGGGGATACGCCCCAATCGATAAGGCAGTTGGAAGTGACAATGCCGGGTCCGTGCTGAATACCAGAAAGATCATATCCGGATACATTGAAGTGATACTCCCAACTGTCATAATCTACAACAAATATGCGACCAACACACGATATATGAATGTCGCCAGAGCTAACAAAGTCCGAGCAGAAGGAAGAGTCTGGCTTGCGCATCGGACCGTAAGCCGAGGTCATATGTTCTTGGAACGCGGTAGAAAACTCGTCAATGGTTATTCCATAGATAATCTCGAAGGCCTGCGCAAAACTCTTGCCATCGTGAAGAGGCTGCCAAATTTTGAGATCTTTCTGTCCATATTGCTTCTCCAGCAACCACATGGCCTCTGCACCCAGAATATCACTACAAATATGCTTATCTTGTGAAAATTCTTCGAGATCTGACAAACTGAAGTTGGTACACTGCCCGGCCTGAAGGCTGTTCGGCGTGTTTCCCCAAGAGTGCGCCAGAAAAAAACCATAATAATCGGCCTCTCCTTCGATCCACCAATAAGGCACACTTCCATTTGGGATTTGCGGGAGCACACGGCTACATTGAGAATATGAGTAATATTGGACTAAGTGCATCATGGCATGCAGTGTGTTTTTCACCTGATTACCGCTAGTTTCAGCACCCCACCATGAGTCTGGATCGGTAGTCATCAGGACCAAACAGGGGAGAGCATGATCCCCTGAACGTTGCCATCGTTGCTGAAGATCGCGATCACTCGGTGTTCCGAATCCCCAATAACTTGTCCACTTTCTATCGAAGGGTATGAGATCTTCAATCGTTCCAAAGATGCGAATCTCTGCGGGGCCTGTGGAATAGCCCGCTTGGTTGATCCAGTCATTCATTTGCGGAATGTATTGGGTGAATTGAGTGCAGTCTGCTGGCCCCACGTTATCAAAGTAGACCGTCATGTCCCCCACCCGGAATGTCTTCGGGCATAGTACAGCAGTTTGCGTTGACACGGGCGTTGCTATTATCGTTTTCGTGCTGGTGAATAACGCGGCAACGCTCGTGCCAAAAACAGGTACAGCTGTGGTTGCCGGGCTAGTTGAAGAGCACGACGAAAGTAGAAAAGCTATAACAACAACTACTCTTCCGTTTATCCGGTAATTGGCGTAGCTGTTTCCACGTTTATTGTAGGTGACAGTTTTACTTATATCGCCCATCGTGATCACTCTTGGAAATTATGCCCAAAATCTCAAGCCTTATTTCCTCTCCAAACGCAACCTGCGGACAGTACATCCCAGGCTGGATTTGAATGTGGGAGACCTTCGGTCAACTCGCGGCGGCGATGCTATGCGAAGTCCTACGCCGAGCGAGGATGATGACCTGGTTGGTTTCGACGATGAATGCATATGGTTCCCTTCAATATGTATGAGCAAGAACTGCGCTCAGGATGTAATGAGTCGCGCTACTCAGCAGTGGCTTGGGCATGCTTCGTTGTCTTATCGTTGGCTGTTTTAAAGAGTTTTTGCTGCTCTTTTTTGTCAGTAACAATTGGCAGGTATTGACTTGCAATCAGCCAGGCAATACCAAACAACTCCAGTGCGGCAGCCTCTGCCCAGAATGTCAAATTAGGTATTGCGTCAAACTGTGCATAAGATACAATAACTGAGCCCAGCATGATCGCTACAATTCCCCAGCCGCAGAACGAATAGAATCTGATCCTTATTATTTTCGGGTCATTTCCGCCCTTTTCATCTGATCCTTCATCTTTTATTTTAGCATTCACCCGACCCTTAAAGGCAACCAGGCAGAAATATACAGTTGTTGAAAACAAAATAAATGCGCCAATGTAATGGATGAGTGATGTCGGATCGGAAGGACAATTTTTTTCGACGCAGAATGCCGTTGGATACATTGCAGTGACCCATGCCGCAATTCCTCCTGTCAAGCCAACCAGACTCTCTTCATGTTTTCTTTCCCTTATGCGGAAGTTGATGGCACCTTTCCAGAACTTGCTCACCCAGTTCCAGAATATGCCTACATCGTTCTTATGGAGTACTAGTTTATGCCCCTTGTAACTTATGAGGAAGGCGCCGATAACAAACAAAAGTCCAACAAAAAGATCGCGGGCGTCGGTGTAATATGACCAACTAATAGACGGAGTTATTCTATATGCACGAATACTGACCACCCACGGAAATGATAGTGCAATAAGCCCAATGAGCAGGCGAATGGTATGGTAGTCAAATACCAAATTATTATTCGATTCTGATGATTTCATACGTCACTTCCTGCGCCATTTATTCAAGAATCTGTTTGTATAGGTTTCCCGAACGGTTTATGGGTATTATCTCTCGCGAAGCATCCCAAACAGAGCGAGTGGGCTTCCCGCATGGACATTCCTCATTATACTGAAATCTTCCCCGAATGCGACTTGCGGACAGTAAATCCCAAGCTAGATCTAAATTTCGCATTAGCCAACTTCAATAGTTACGTTATCAGTTGAATCCGCGCCATGATGAACGTCACTTTCCTCAATCTTCCGTCTATCAAAGAAAAGTTGAAGTGCTCGTAAAATGTGTGATTTTCCTGCATCATTCTTACCGACGATAGCAGCCAAGGGACCGAGTTTTACCTCTTCTAAAATCGCAAATGGCCCGTAATTATTTGCACGAATTCGACGAATTTTCATTTACATTAACCCTTTGGATTAAACTACATTCAATGAATTAATATGGAACAATATATTACACAAACTGAGACTGAAGAGTTAGTCTCTAGGTGATAGTCACTTGATTCTCAAATATAGTGTCTGCAATTTAACTGTCACCTTTTAACTATAGTAGGTCTTCTGGTATATTAGTCGTAGTATTATCGGCTTTAGTGTTGGTAAAGCTCTCACGTTTTTCTCGGTGGAGTCCCACAATTCTGCCATGCCTCTTCGGTTTACTAATTAGCTGACGTACCGCGTTTCGGCAGCGCGTCGCAAAACTCTGCCTGCTGTTTCCAACCCGGCTCGGGCGGCACATGATTTGGCTTGGGAGCATAAACAGAATACTTCTCCAGCTTCATTATGTGGATGTAGCGCGGACAATTCGGGAAGATTCTCTCTGCGCGCACTCGCACGATCAATTGTGCGCCTATAAATTCAGAAAGCAAAGGATCATCCGAATGCAGGGTGGCGATCCCATTGACGCGTAAGCGGGAAGGCTTCTCGAAGTTAAGAAATAGCAGCCCAACGTGAGGGTTGACCGAAATGTTGCCGAGGCTGCGAAACATCCCATTGCCATCGTAATCGGGGAATGCAAGCGAATGTTCATCGGTCACGCGCACAAAGCCCGGCATCCCACCTTTATAAGAACAATCGGGCCTCCCCTCCAAGTCCGCAGTTGCCAGGAAGAACATGGGCGCGGCCTCGATGAAGGCACGGTCACGATCGCCAAAAGTTGTGTGAGCATTGACCTGCTCAAGCCGGTCTGCAATGCGTCTACTATCGAACTGATCCTGCAGCTGGCGCGAACCGTCATGATATGCTCCCGGGATTTCGGGGGATGGCTTCTGCAATGTCATAGGATTTACTCCTTTGGTAAATGAACAGCTGGTAGTTGGACTCCATTATAAGACTCCCTTTTGAGCCTGCCCATCAAAAGGAAGAATAGACATTCCAACCCTTGACATTTTAGAACGCTTGTTCTATACTGCGGTTTACCTATTCAAAAAGGAGGTCGAAATGGCTACAACAACATATCGTCGTAACATCGGAGATGGCCTGCGGATGGTTTGGAATAACCTGATCCGCAACCGACAGTTCAACCGCGGCGCAGCCTGGGGATTGATGATCATCGGTGCCCTGCTCTCGTTCGAGATCTTCAACTTCAGCACCACGCAGTTCGCCCTGCGGGATGTGCTCGGCGACCTCGCCTTCGCAGGCTTTCGCTGGGCAACCATCCTTGCCATCGCATTCTGCGGCATTGACTTTGCCGGTATCGCCCGCATCTTTACCCCGGAACAAGGCCGTGATGAACCTACCGAAGTGTACTTTCTCTTCGGCGCCTGGCTGCTGGCCGCAGGTTTCAACGCCACCCTCACTTGGTGGGGTGTGTCTGTCGCAATTTCNAATAACGCNCATGTGACGTCGAGCGCGGTCATGAGTGCTGAGACTCTNACAAAAGTAGTGCCGATCTTTGTCGCTGCCATGGTGTGGCTGGTACGCGTGCTCATCATNGGTACATTNTCGCTTGCCGGTGACCGNCTTTTCACCACCGCTGAGCAGCATATGCCATATCGGACACCGGTTCAAACACAACGAACCTATCCNCAACAGCAATCACGCCCGACATATCAAACTCAACGTTCAGTGAATCAGCCGGTAAATCAACCCATCCTGCGGCCCGCTTCACAGATCAGCCGGCCATCGAATCCAGTGGGTTTCCATCCGGCNCCTAAACCGACGACTGCTTCGCAGCAAACTTCATTCATTCCGCCGGAACCTACTTATCATCCTCTCTCTTACGGCGCGCGCGGTTCGGAGACCGGTGATCGTCATTACGATGCATAACATCATTGCGAGGGCGAAGCCCGAAGCAATCTCCTTATTAATTTACAGATTGCCGAGTCAGGAAGACCATCCTCCACGCAACAACATGCAATAAATACAACTTAATAAAACCTTTTTCGAGCCGGGTCCCTTGACCTAGAAAAGAGAAAATAGATATGCCCCCCGCTCGCACAACAACCCAATACAAACAAACAGCCGCCGCCCCACAAGATCAAGGCAGCGGTTGTTTGTTCAGTTTTGCCATTGTACCGCCTCTGGCTGTTGTCCTCATCAGCACATTGCTTGCGTCGTTCGCATGGAAGACGGAGCCGCTTGTTCTTTCTCCGGTAATTCCCATTGTGCTTCCCTCTACACAAACTCCTACTGATTTTCCCACTCAGACTCTAGTGGTCCAATTAACAAATACGCAGTCACCTGCAATCACTACTGAAACCCCGACTGTCATCCCAACAGACTCTCCCACTATTGTTGTCGCAGAAGCACACATTGTCTCTTCGACTGAAATTCCGGTTGGAGTTCAAGCAGGGTTTTCGCCGGCTTCCTCGATAAGTTCTGTTTTGGATTCCTCCCAATCCATTTCTCCGATCTTCACTGCTGAAGTCCAGCATTGGGGAGCAGACATTGTACGCTGGGCAGCCGCTTCACAAGTGGACCCAAATCTGGCTGCCACCGTCATGCAGATCGAATCTTGTGGAGATCCGCGTGCCACCTCGAAATCCGGAGCGATCGGTCTCTTTCAGGTGATGCCGTTTCATTTTTATATAACGGATAGCCCCTACCTCCCAGATACGAATGCGACACGTGGCCTCGCATATCTCGCCCGGTCTCTTGAAGCCGCGCGTGGCAACTCGCGTCTCGCATTAGCCGGCTATAACGGAGGCATCGGCGTTATCAACCGCATTGAATGGGCCTGGCCAGCTGAAACGAAAAGATATGTGCAATATGGTTCACCGATCTACGATGACGCACGCAGCGGTGCATCCGCGAGCAATGCGGTAGACGAGTGGTATTCAAAATATGGCGCAAGCTTGTGCAGGCAGGCACATCAACGTTTAGGATTGCCGTGACAGCGCTTATCCGCGATATAAAGCCAGCCAAATTGCGAACGTGGTTCCTTTGCCTTCTTTCGATTCAACCTTGATCTGACCCCCATGATGTTCCACGATCCAATTTGCAATGGAGAGGCCAAGGCCAAATCCACTGCTGATCGAACGCGTGCGTGATTTTTCAGCGCGATAAAAACGGTCGAAGATATGAGGCAGGTCCTCCGNTGGAATGCCGGGGCCGGTATCCCGAACNANTAAGCGCGCCTGTTCNCCCACTTTGGCGAGGCTNAGAAACACATCCCCTCCCTGCGGCGTGTATTGAATCGCATTTGCCACAAGGTTCAACAACACCTGTTTCAACCGGTCGCGATCTCCATTGACCACCAATTGATCGATGTCATTTAAATGCACATNTACCTTGCTCCCTGCCAGNACCTGCATTTCTGTAAACACTTCGGTNAGAAGCAAATCGAGCTCNACTGCCTTGAAATTNANGGCCAGCTTGCCNGACTCTGCCTGCGCCAGCATGAGCAAACCACCAACNAGGCGCGTCANGCGTCCCGCTTCCTGGTCGATNCTATTCAACGATTCTTCNTCGGCCACCTTCATACGACGAATCANATCCACATTCCCNTTGATCACTGTCAGCGGCGTGCGCAGGTCGTGACTCACATCCGCGAGAAAACGTTGTTGCGACGTGAACAGCGACTCCAACCGTTCGAGTGTTTGATTGATCGACTCGACCAATTCGCCGATCTCATCTTCAGTACGNCCCTGATACGGAATACGTCGGGAGAGATCATCGGCCTTGTTGATCTGATCCACAGCCGCAGTGATAGTCTCCAACGGAAACAGCGCGCGTCCGAGCAGGATCCATGAACCAACCCCGGCAAATAACACCGCAATGAGCGCCACACCAGCCATGATGGAAAGCAGAGTATTACGCGTTGCATCCACCACACTTAAACTTGCTGCAACTTGCAAAACACCAATGGCATGCTCTCCCGCCTTTAACGGAACGGTCAACACGCGCAAATGCGCTACTCCTACATACGTGTCGTGATATATGGTTATGCCGGTACGCAGATTGACTGGGTCGAGCGAAGTCGTAAGTGTGCTAATACTTGGCGAAGTGGCGATCGGTTTTGCATCCGTCCCCCATACCTGAACATATACGTTAGAGGTCATATCCAATGGAGGCAGGCGGATCACGTTTAATTCACCGACCGAGTTCACCCTTGTGACCTGCGTCAGGTCATGTACGACCCCCGCCAGCGTTGTATCCACCTGGTTAAGCAAGATGACATTCACAAGGATGAAAACTGCCGCGCCGAATATCAAGAGGATTCCACCCATGAATGTCGAATAAAGCAATGTGAGGCGCAGNCGAAGGGACATAAAGAAAGTTTAATGATTACAGTTTAGNCCAACCTGAGAGGGCAAAAATAAAGCCACAGAGCAGACAGAGTTCATTGAGTTTTTTCTCATGATTCTCTGAGATCTCTGTGGCTGATTCATAAACAATATATTTTATGGATTCTCTCTCATCACATATCCCACTCCGCGCACAGTATGGATCAGGCGCGCTTCGCCCTCAGCTTCCAGCTTCTGACGCAGATAACGAATATACACTTCCAACACATTGCTTTCGCCGCCAAAATCATATCCCCATACACG
>JGI25613J43889_10000312_pt1 | contig 10796 bp, 10 predicted proteins | sample GraSoi_2013_40cm_FD_43889 | JGI IMG/M metagenome (IMG submission 43889) | reverse complement strand
GCCGATTCCTTCGGCCCGGAACCGTACTGGGACCGGCCGATTGCCGCCGCTCAGCTTCGGCCGGCCGCGTCGCCCAAGCCGCGAATCAAGGGCCGCGCCGCTGTCTAACGCTCTATGCTAGGCTCGACCGCTCGATGAACGCCCCGGCCGCGCAGGCGCCAGCGCAGTTGCCAGCTCAGTTGCCAAATCTCGCCAAGGCCACCCTCGACGACAAGTACACGCTGGAGCGCGGCCGCGTTTTCATGACCGGCACGCAGGCGCTGATACGCCTGACGATGCTGCAGCGCGAGCGTGACCGGGCCGCCGGCCTGAATACCGCGGGCTTCATCTCCGGTTATCGCGGCTCGCCGCTCGGCGGTCTCGATCAGGCGCTGTGGCGCGCGCGCCAGCACCTCGAGCAGCACCATGTGAAATTCCAGCCCGGGGTCAACGAAGATCTCGCGGCGAGCGCCCTCTGGGGGACCCAGCAGGTCGGCATGTTCCCGGGCGCGAGGTACGACGGCGTCTTCGGCATGTGGTATGGGAAAGGCCCGGGCGTCGATCGCTGCGGCGACGTGTTCAAGCACGCCAACGCGGCGGGGACTTCGAAGCACGGAGGCGTGCTCGTCCTCGCCGGCGACGATCACGCGGCGAAGTCATCCACCCTGCCGCATCAGTCGGCCTCGCCGGCGACGATCACGCGGCGAAGTCATCCACCCTGCCGCATCAGTCGGAGCACATCTTCAAAGCCTGCCTGATCCCCGTGCTGAACCCGGCGAACGTGCAGGACTATCTCGACCTCGGCCTGCACGGCTTCGCGATGAGCCGGTTCTCGGGTCTCTGGATCGCTTTCAAGTGCGTCACCGACGTGGTGGAATCCGGCGCCTCGGTCGTGCTCGATCCGCAGAGAGTCAGTGCCAGGATACCCGCGGACTTCGCGCTCCCGCAGGGCGGGCTGAACATCCGCTGGCCCGACGGGATTCTCGAGCAGGAAGCTCGCATCCTCGATTACAAAGTCTACGCGGCGATCGCCTATGCGCGGACCAACGGGCTGGACAAGATTATCTGGAATACCGAAAAACCGAGACTAGGGATCGCGACGACCGGCAAATCCTTCGGCGACGTGATGCAGGCGCTCGCGGACCTCGGCATCGACGAGCGCGTCGCGCGCGACATCGGCCTGCGGGTCTACAAGATCGCCATGTCCTGGCCGCTCGAGCCGCAGGGCGCGCGGCGCTTCGCCGACGGCCTCGAAGAGATCCTGGTGGTGGAGGAAAAGCGCCAGGTGATCGAGTACCAGATCAAGGAAGAGCTCTATACCTGGGACCCCGCCAAGCGCGCGCCGCGCGTCGTGGGCAAGTTCGACGACAACGGCGAGTGGAGCCGCGCCGAAGGACAGCCGGCCGGCACCTGGCTGCTGCCCGCGCATTACGAGCATTCGCCGGCGATGGTCGCGCGCGCGATCGCTCAACGTCTGGATAAATTAGGTTTATCGGAGAAACTCGGTTCTCAATTCAAAGAACGGTTGGCGTTTCTGAATTTCAAAGAAAAGGCGCTGGCGAAACCCCGCGTGACCACGGTGCGTCAGCCGTACTTCTGCTCCGGCTGTCCGCACAACACTTCCACGCGCGTGCCGGAAGGCAGCCGCGCCAGCGCGGGCATCGGCTGCCATTTCATGGCGGTCTGGATGGACCGCAACACCGCCACCTTCACCCACATGGGCGGCGAAGGCGCGCCCTGGATCGGGCAGGCGCCGTTCACCGACGAGAAGCACATCTTCGCGAACCTCGGCGACGGCACCTACTACCATTCCGGCCTGCTCGCGATCCGCGCCGCGGTCGCGGCGCAGGTCAACATGACCTACAAGATCCTGTACAACGACGCGGTGGCGATGACCGGCGGTCAGCACCACGACGGCCCGCTCGATCCGGCGATCATCTCGCGCCAGATCGCCGCCGAAGGCGTGAAGCCGATCATCGTCGTCACCGACGAGCCGGAGAAATATCCGGCGAACGTCGGCTGGGCGCCCGGAGTCACGGTTCGCCACCGGCGCGAGCTCGACGCGGTGCAGCGCGAGCTGCGCGAGGCGCCCGGCGTGTCGGCGCTCATCTACGACCAGACCTGCGCCTCCGAGAAGCGCCGCCGCCGCAAGCGCAACGAGTTCCCCGATCCGGCGATCCGCGCCGTGATCAACGAGCGCGTATGCGAGGGCTGCGGCGACTGCAGCGCCAAGTCCAACTGCCTCTCGGTGGAGCCGCTCGAGACCGAGCTCGGCCGCAAGCGCACCATCAACCAATCCTCGTGCAACAAGGATTACTCCTGTGTGAACGGCTTCTGCCCGAGCTTCGTGACGGTGGAAGGCGGCCGATTGAAGAAGGGCAAGGCGAGCGCCGCTTCTACCGAAGAAGTTTTCCCTTTGGAGGAGCCCAGGGCAATTTCTCTCGATACGCCCTACGGCATTCTGATCACCGGAATCGGCGGCACCGGCGTCATCACCATCGGCCAGATCGTCGGCATGGCGGCGCACCTCGAGGGCAAGGGCGTCTCGGTGCTCGACATGTCGGGCCTCGCGCAGAAATACGGCGCGGTCATGTCGCACGTGCAGGTGGCGCAGAAGGCGGAGGATCTGCACGCATCGCGCCTGGACACGGGCGGCGCGGATCTCGTCATCGGCTGCGACCTGGTCGTGAGCGCCAGCACCGACGCGGTCGCTAAGATGGCGCCCTCGCGCACACGGGCGCTGATCAACGCCACGGTCACGCCGACGGCGGAGTTCGTGCGCAATCCCAACTGGCAGCTGCCGGGCAGCGATCTGCGCAGCGACATCGCCGAGGCCTGCGGCTCGAATGCGGTATTCGCGCCCGCGACCGAGCTCGCGACCGGGCTGATGGGCGACGCCATCGCCACCAATATGTTCATGCTCGGCTTCGCCTACCAGAAGGGCTGGATTCCGCTGGCGGCGACGTCGCTCGAGCGCGCCATCGAGCTGAACGGCGTCGCGGTGGAGTTCAACCGCAAAAGCTTCCTGTGGGGCCGGCGCGCCGCCGTCGACGCCGAGCGCGTGAAGCGCATCGCGAGCCCGGCCGACGTCGTCGCGATCGAGGAGCATTTCTCGCGCAACCTCGACGAGCTGGTCGAGCGGCGTGTGAAGCTCCTGACGCAGTATCAGGACGCCGCTTATGCGGCCAAGTATTTTTCTTTGGTGGAAAAGACGCGAAAACTTGAACAGCAAACCCTTGGGTCCACCAAGCTTGCGGAGGCGGTCGCCAGGTACTACGCCAAGCTGCTTGCCTACAAGGACGAGTATGAAGTGGCGCGGCTGCACGCCGACGGCGCCTTCAGGAAGAAGCTCGAAGGCATGTTCGAAGGTGACTACCGGGTGGTCTATCATCTTGCGCCGCCGCTGCTCGCGAAAGTCGATCCGCAGACGGGCGAGCCGGGGAAGATGCGGTTCGGATCCTGGATGCTGCCTCTATTCAAAGTCCTCTCCTCGATGAAAGGCCTGAGGGGAACGGCGCTGGACATCTTCGGCTACACGCAGGAGCGCAAGACCGAGCGCGCGCTCATCCGCGAGTACGAGGAAACCGTCGAGGCGCTGCTCAAGAGCCTCACGCCGCAGAACCATGCCGTCGCGGTGCAGATCGCCTCGATTCCCGAGGAGATCCGCGGCTTCGGCCATATCAAGCTGAAGAGCGTCGCTGCCGCGCGGAAGAAGCGCGAGCAGCTGCTCGCCGCGTTCGGCGACCGCGCCGTCCAAAAAGCCGCTGCTTGATGGGGTTGGTCCCTTTTTTCTTAAGTTTTTTGATTTTTATAACTGCAGGACCGGCCCAGGCAGAAGAGCGCGCCCTCGACCTCGGCAACGGNAAGTCGCTGCGCTACGAAGTTCTCGAGCCGGGCGCGGAATCGCNCAGCGCGCGCGCGAGCGCCGGGCAGATCCTTCGGCATCTCGCCGAAGGCAGCATCGAGAAGGCCGCCGAGTTGTCCAACGCGCCCCAGCGCCGCTACGAGGTGCTGCGCGACTATCGGGCCTCGGTCGGCGACGCCGAGTTCAAGCGCGTCTTCGCCGAGTATCTCGGCAGCCGGGTCGTGGACGAGATCGCGATCGGCAATCGGCGCCTGCTCATCTGGGATCTTGCCGAGGACACGCATCAGCTCGCCGGACAGTACTACGTCGAGGTCGACGGGCGCTTTCTGATGGACGACGTGCCGAGCAGGGAGCGGGCGGCGCTGGCGCGCGTGCTCCAGTCCTACCGCAAGCCGGCTACGCCTTCAAAGTAAACGGATTGAAGTTCGTGTCGCGGTCGTAATAGTCTTCCTGCTCGGCGCGCTTGAGAAACGCGACCACGCGGTAGGTGACCGGCGTCATGAGGACTTCCCAGCCCGTCTTGAGGAGATACTGCGCGATGGCGACCTTCACCAGGTCCGCCGTGGCCCAGACGCCGTAGAAGGCGATGAAATAGAACAGCGATGAATCGACCAGCTCGCCCACGAGCGTCGAGCCGATGGTGCGCGTCCACAGCCATTTGCCCTGGGTCCAGAGCTTCATCTTGGCGAGCACGTAGCTGTTGGCAAAGCTGCCCGCCCAGAACGCGATCATCGAGCCGGCGGCGATGCGCCAGGCGTTGCCGAAGACGGCTTCGAGGTGGCCCTGGTAGGCATTCATGAAGTCGTTCTTCGCGGGCGGCAGGCTGATCACGACCCACGCCATGAGCGAGGCGAACGCGAGCGCGCCGAACCCGGCCCAGACGACGCGCCGGTCGCGGCCGTAACCGTAAACCTCGGTCAGGATGTCGCCGAAGATGTACGAGATCGGAAAGAACAGGACACCGGCGCCGAAAGGAACGCCGCCAAAAAAGGGTAGATGAACCACCGCCTGCTTCGCGGCGCCGATGAAATTCGAGCACAGCAGAACCGTGACGAACGCCGCCATCACGAAGTCGTAATAACGATAGCTCCGCCGCTCAGTCATCGGAAGGAATGGATTGATTTTTAATCGATTCAAAAAAGCCGGGGAGAGTGGTCGCGGATCTCCGGCTCGAGCTGAATTCCCATCGCATCGAGCATCCGCGCGACCATCGCGTAGAACGCCGCGACGATCGAAAGCTCGACGTAGTCGTGGTGATCGAAATACCGGGTCGCCTCGGCGTAGACCTCGTCGGTCACGCGGCCCTGCGTCACCGCTTCCGCGAGCAGCAGCGCCGCTTTCTCGCGCGCGTCGAATTCCTTCGAGTCGCGCCAGCGCGAGAGCGCGCCGATCTTGGCCTCGGTCACGCCGGCCTTGCGCGCCATCCCGAGGTGCTGCGCCCACTCGTATTCCGAGTTCATCAGCTGCGCGCCGCGCAGGATGACGAGCTCGCGCAGGTCGCGCGGCGTGCGCGTGTCGTGGCGCAGCGTCTTGGAAAATTCGGTCCACGCCGCGAGGAGCGCCGGGTGATTGCCCAGGCCCCGGTACAGATTGGGCGGCTCGCCCCAAAGCTCTTCGAGTCTCTTTTTCAGGGCGGGCTCGAACTCCGCCATCGGAACGCGTCGCATGCGGCGCATCATAGCCGAGGCTTATACTCGGCGGATGCAGTTCACCCCCTGGGACAACCCGACCGGCACCGACGGCTTCGAGTTCATCGAGTACGCCGCGCCCGACCCGGCGGCGATGGCGGCGGTGTTCATGCGCATGGGGTTCGCGCCGATCGCGAGACATCGCCACAAGGACGTCACGCTCTACCGGCAGGGCGAGATCAACTTCATCCTCAACGCGGAGCCGGATTCCTTCGCGCGGCGTTTCGCCCGTCTGCACGGCCCGAGCGTGTGCGCGATCGCGTTTCGCGTGCAGGACGCGAAGAGCGCGTACGAGCGCGCCGTCTCGCTCGGCGCCTGGGGCTACGCCGGCCACGCCGGCCCGGGCGAGCTGAACATCCCGGCGATCAAGGGCGTCGGCGATTCGCTCATCTACCTCGTCGACCGCTGGCGCGGCAAGAACGGCAAGAAAGACGGCGACATCGGCAACATCGGCTTCTACGACGTCGACTTCGAGCCGCTGCAGGATGGGATGACCGCTTCACTCAGCCATGAGGGCCACGGCCTCCTGTACATCGACCACCTCACGCACAACGTGCATCGCGGCCGGATGGCGGAATGGGTCGATTTCTACGAGCGGCTCTTCAACTTCAGGGAGATCCGCTACTTCGACATCGAGGGCCAGGTCACCGGCGTGAAAAGCAAGGCGCTCACCAGCCCCTGCGGCAAGATCCGCATCCCGATCAACGAAGAAGGCAACGAGAAGCCCGGCCAGATCACCGAGTACCTCGACACCTACCGCGGCGAGGGCATCCAGCACATCGCCATGGGCGCGCGGGATCTCTTCAAGACCGTCGACGCGCTGCGCTCGAGCGGCGTGAAGCTGCTCGATACCGTCGACACGTACTACGAGCTCGTGGAAAAGCGCATCCCCGGCCACGGCGAGAACGTCGCCGAGCTGAAAAAGCGCAAGATCCTCATCGACGGCAAGGCCGGCGAGCTGCTGCTGCAGATCTTCAGCGAGAACCAGCTCGGGCCGATTTTCTTCGAGTTCATCCAGCGCAAAGGCGACCAGGGCTTCGGCGAAGGCAACTTCAAGGCGCTGTTCGAATCGATCGAGCTCGACCAGATGCGCCGCGGCGTCTTGAAAAGCCCGGCGGAAAAGCAAAGGGCATCCTGATATGGAATTCAGCGGAAAGACGGTGATGATCACTGGCGCGGCCGGAAACCTCGGCGTGGCCCTGTCGAAGGCGTTCGCCGGGCTCGGCGCCAGCGTGGTGCCCGTTGACCTGCCGACCAATCTGCTCGACCAGGCCCAGGTGGATGCCGCCGTGAAGGAGGCGCTCCGGCAATTCAAGCGCATCGATGTCCTTTGCAACATCGCCGGCGGCTTCCGCATGGGCGCCCCGGTCCACGAGACTTCCGACAAGGACTGGAATTTCCTGCTCGACCTCAATGCGCGCACCGTGCTGCATACCGCGCGCGCGGTCGTGCCGCACATGCTCGCCGCCGGCGGCGGCAAGATCATCAACATCGGCGCCTACGCCGCCCAGAAGGGCGCGGCGCAAATGGGCGCGTACATCGCATCGAAGAGCGCGGTGATCCGGCTCACCGAGACCATGGCCGCCGAGCTGCGCGAGAAGAACATCAACGTGAACTGCGTGCTGCCGACGGTCATCGACACGCCGCAGAATCGCGCCGCGATGCCCGATGTCGACCCGGCTCGCTGGGTGGCGCCGGCGGACCTCGCCAAGGTCATCGTCTTCCTGGCCTCCGATGCGGCGCGCGCGATCCACGGCGCCGCGCTGCCCGTGACAGGACTTTCATAGAGCGATGAAAGTCGCTTACCAGAGCGGCTTCGGCAATACGTTTTCCTCCGAAGCCATGAAGGGCGCGCTGCCGCCCGGGCAGAACTCGCCGCAGCACACGCCCCGGGGGCTGTACACGGAGGTGATCTCGGGGACCTCCTTCACCGCGCTGCGCGCGGAAAATCTGTCGAGCTGGCTGTACCGCCTGCGCCCCGCGGCGATGCACGCGCCTTTCAAGCGCATCGACAACGGCCTGCTGCGCTCGGGCCCGTTCGCCGAAATGGAGACGCCGCCGAATCGCCTGCGCTGGGATCCGCTGCCGATGCCGTCGAAGCCGATGGACTTCGTCGACGGTCTCTTCACCATCGCGGGCTCGGGCGACCCCGCGGCACAGACCGGTGTCGCGGTGCACGTCTACCGCGCGACGCGCTCCATGAAGGACCGGTACTTCTACAACGCCGACGCCGAGATGATGTTCGTGCCGCAACAGGGAGCGCTTCTTCTTTTTTCCGAGCTGGGAAAGCTGGAAGTCGCGCCGGGCGAGATCGCAGTCCTTCCGCGCGGAGTCAAATTCAAGGTGGAAGTCGAAAAACCCTCGCGGGGCTACCTGTGCGAGAACTACGGCGCGCATTTCCGCCTGCCGGAGCTCGGGCCGATCGGCTCGCAGGGCCTCGCGCAGCGGCGCGACTTCCTCGCGCCGGTCGCGGCGCTCGAAGACAAGGCTGGCGGATGCGAGGTGGTGGCGAAGTTCCTCGGCGGTCTCTGGGCGAGCGAGCTGCCTCATTCGCCGCTCGACGTCGTCGCCTGGCACGGCAACTACGCGCCTTACAAATACGACCTGGCGAAGTTCATGGCGATCAACACCGTGAGCTTCGACCACGCCGATCCTTCGATCTTCACCGTGCTCACCTCGCCCTCGGACCGGCACGGGGTCGCCAACTGCGATTTCGTGATCTTTCCCCCGCGCTGGCTGGTCGCCGAGCACACGTTCCGTCCGCCCTGGTTCCACCGCAACGTGATGAGCGAGCTGATGGGCCTCGTGCACGGCGCCTATGACGCCAAGGCCGAGGGCTTCCTGCCCGGCGGCATCTCGATCCACAACTGCATGAGCGCGCACGGCCCCGACCTCGCCTCCTATGAAAAAGCGGTCCAGGCCGAACTGAAGCCGGCGAAGATCGACAACAGCCTCGCATTCATGTGGGAGTCGCGCTACGTCTTCCGGCCGACCCGCGCGGCCATGAAGGCGCCGCAGCTGCAGAAAAAATACGACGAGGCCTGGAGCGGCTTCAAGATCGCAAAATCGGGGTCAGGCTCCGATTTCCCGGGAAAATCTCGATAAACCGATTGCCAAGAGGAAATCGGAGCCTGACCCCGATTTTGCTTTCATGAACGCCACGCACAATCCGGATCTGAAGAGCTGGGTCGAGAGCGCGAACGACCCGGCGAGCGACTTTCCGATCCAGAACCTGCCCTTCGGCGTGTTCCGGAGAAAAGGCTCGAGCGAGCTACCGCGCGGCGGCGTCGCGATCGGCGACCAGGTGCTCGACCTGGCGGCGCTCGGGATCGAGACCGGCCCGACGCTGAACGATCTCGCCGCCGCGGGTCGGCCGGCGTGGCGAGGGTTGAGAAAGCGCCTTTCAAAGCTTTTATCTGTGAAGGGATATCGGAAAAAAGACGCAAAATATCTAGTGCCGATGAAGAAGGCGGAGCTTTTTCTCCCGGTGGCCGTCGGCGACTACAGCGATTTTTACGCCGGGATCCATCACGCGATGAGCATCGGCCGGATGCTGCGGCCGGACAATCCGCTGCTGCCGAACTACAAGTGGCTGCCGATCGGCTATCACGGCCGGGCTTCGTCCGTGGTCGTTTCCGGGACGCCGGTCACGCGCCCCAACGGACAGACGAAGAGCGCGGAAGAGACGCAGCCGTCGTTCGGGCCGAGCAAACGGCTCGACTACGAAGTCGAGCTGGGCTTCGTCATCGGTCCAGGGAACGCGCTTGGCAGGCCTATAGGGATCGATGACGCGGAGAAGCATATTTTCGGCGTCGTGCTGCTCAACGACTGGTCGGCACGCGATCTCCAGACGTGGGAATACCAGCCGCTCGGGCCCTTTCTCGCGAAGAGCTTCGCCACGACGATCTCGCCCTGGATCGTCACGCTCGAGGCGCTGGAGCCGTTCCGCTGCCCGGCCTTCGAGCGCGCCGCGGACGATCCACCGCCCCTGCCCTATCTTTTTTCCGCAAAGGATCGGCAGGCCGGCGGCTTCGCCATCCGCCTCGAGATGCATCTCGCGACGCAGGCGATGAAAAAGAACAAGAGTCCGGCGGCGCGGCTCTCCACAGGCAGCTCGCGCGACGCGTACTGGACCGCCGCGCAGATGGTCGCGCACCAGAGCTCGAACGGCTGCAACCTGCGGCCGGGCGACCTGCTCGGCTCCGGCACCCTTTCCGGCCCGGCGCCGGAGAACGCCGGCTCGATGATGGAGCTCACGCTCGGCGGAAAAAAGCCGCTGCCGCTTGCGGGCGGCGAAACGCGCGGCTTCCTCGCCGACGGCGACGAGGTGACGCAGCGCGGCCGCTGCGAGCGCGAAGGCGCCGTCGCGATCGGCTTCGGCGAAGCCGCGGGCGTCATACGCCCTGCGCGATAATTCACGCTTATGGGAAAACCGGGCAGGGACGCCAATTTGGGGGACGCCAATTTGCGCGGCGACTATTCCAGGGCAGCCCCGGATTACTCGGTCGAGCAGGACTGGGCGGCCTACACGGACCGGGAGCATGCGCTCTATCGAAAGCTTTTCGAGCGGCAATCGAAGCTCGTGCCGCGCTACGCCTGCCCGGAATGGATTTCGGCCATAGCCGGCCTGGACGCGGCGAGCGGAATTCCGGATTTCAAGAAAATATCCGTGAAGATGCGACGCGCGACCGGCTGGGAAATCGTGGCCGTGCCCGGGCTCATTCCGGACGATGCGTTCTTCACCCACCTCGCGAACCGACGCTTTCCGGTGACTGTGTGGCTGAGGAAGCCGGAGGAATTCGACTACATCGTCGAGCCCGACGTGTTCCATGATTTCTTCGGCCACGTCCCGCTGCTCTTCGACCCGGTCTACGCCGACCATCTCCACGAGTATGGCAAGGGCGGCCTGAAGGCGATGCGGCTCGACGCGGTGAAGATGCTGGCGCGGCTCTACTGGTACACGATCGAGTTCGGCCTGATGAAGGTGGGGACTGGAATCCGCGCCTACGGCGCCGGCCTGCTCTCCTCCGGCGGCGAGCTCGCCTACTGCGTCGACGATCCGCGGCCCCGGCGCCGCGCGTTCGACCTCGAGCGCATGATGCGCACCGACTACCGCATCGACCGCTTCCAGGACACGTATTTCGTCATCGACTCGTTCGACCAGCTGATGCGCGAAACCGCGCCCGATTTCACGCCGATCTACGCCCGCCTGCGCGGGCTCGCCCCTTTTGCCGCCGACCACGCGTAACGCCATCCTGGTCACC
>JGI25613J43889_10000306_pt1 | contig 10855 bp, 8 predicted proteins | sample GraSoi_2013_40cm_FD_43889 | JGI IMG/M metagenome (IMG submission 43889) | reverse complement strand
CGCTTCCATGCGGCCCGATTCATTCCCCAGCAACCCCGCGCGTGTTCCCGTGATGGGCAGAAATTCCCACGGCCGCACCGCGCGTGAAAGCTCGAGGTCGCGTGGCTTCTCCGGCGNCTGCTGGCCCAAACNGGCGGAAGCCCCGATACCTATAATCAGGGTGACTGCGGCGCACATGCCGAAAAATCTCGGCCGCATCCGTCGAAGTTGTTTCGGAGAATGAACTGGAATCTCTAGCGGAATATGCATTCTGTTGGCCGCCGCCGCGTCGCGCCCTTGCAATGCCTCGTTGGCCTTACTATAAAGGAAGGCGACGGATTCTAGCACGAGCCTCGCAACGAAAGGTATCGCTTCTTTTGCCCTCGACACGCCGCGCGTTTCTCCAATCGCTCAGCCGCTCTTCGCTCGTGCTCCCCCTGGAAAAGTTGCTCGCCCTGACGCTCCCAAAGAAGTGGTTGTCTTCGTTCCTCTCGAGAGGCGCAGCGTCCGAACAATCCGCCGGCGCCGCTCCCGCAAACGATCTGGGCGTCACCTTCCTGAATGTCGCGCGCGAATCCGGCCTCAACACCAAAACCATTTTCGGCGGCGAACACAAAAACAAGTATCTTCTCGAAACCACCGGCTGCGGCGTCGCTTTCTACGATTACGACAACGACGGCTGGCTGGACCTATTTTTCGTGAACGGCTGGCGCCTCGAAGGTTTTCCCGCCGGACAAGAACCCTCTTCGCATCTCTTCAAAAACAATCGCGACGGCACCTTCACCGACGTCACCGCCAAAGCCGGCCTGCTCCATTCCGGCTGGGGACAAGGAGTCTGTATCGGCGACTACGATAACGACGGTTTCGACGATCTCTTCGTCACCTACTTCGGAAAAAATGTTCTCTACCGCAACAACGGCAACGGCACCTTCACTGACGTCAGCGAAAAAGCCGGCGTCGCCGGAAACGGCAAGCGCTGGAACACCGGTTGCGCCTTTGTGGACTACGATCGCGACGGCCGCCTCGATCTCTTCGTCGCCAATTACATCGATCTCGATCTGAAAACCGCTCCTGTCCCCGAATCCGGCCCGTGTCTCTACAAAGGCGTCATGGTGGCCTGCGGTCCTCCCGGATTAAACGGCGGAAAAAATACTTTGTATCACAACAATGGTGACGGCACCTTCACCGACGTCAGCGAAAAATCCGGCATTCTGAAGGCCAACGGAACCTACGGTCTCGGCGTCCTCACCGCCGATCTCGACAACGATGGCTGGCCGGACATTTATGTCGCCAACGATTCCACCGCCAGCGCCCTCTATCAAAATAAGAAAAACGGCACCTTCACCGACATCGCCATGGAAGCCGGCTGCGCCCTCAGCGCCGATGGCAAGCCCCAAGCCGGCATGGGCATCTCCGCCGCCGATTACGATCTCGACGGCAACCTCGATCTCGTCAAAACGAATTTTGCCGGCGACACTCCTTCGCTCTACCGTAATCTAGGCAACGCAAATTTTGAGGACACCACTTTCCAGGCTGGCCTCGGCAAATACACCCAGTATCTCGGCTGGGGCTGCGGCTTCTTCGACATGGACAACGACGGCTGGCCCGACATTCTTATTTGCAATGGCCACGTGTACCCGGAAGTCGAGCAACTCAAGACCGAAGCGGGCTACCCGCAGCGCAAACTGCTTTACAAAAATCTCCGCAACGGCCGTTTCACCGATGTTTCCCACGACGCCGGCGCGGGCATCTCCACTCCCGTTGCCGCGCGTGGCTGCGCCTTCGGCGATTTCGACAATGACGGCGACCTCGACGTCGTCGTCAACACCGTCAACGATTTTCCCCAGCTTCTGCGCTGCGATTCACGCACCGGCAACAACTGGATCAAGATCAAGACCATCGGCACAAAATCCAATCGCAGCGGCATCGGCGCGCGCATCAAATGCGTCGCGCATCTCCCCGGCGAGAAGAGTCTGCATCCGCAGATCGACGAAGTCCGCAGCGGCGGCGGCTATTTCTCTCAGAACGATCTCCGCGTCCATTTCGGCATCGGCAAAGCAGAAAGCGTCGAGCTCCTCGAAATCCGCTGGCCCAGCGGCCTCGTCGAAACACTGAAAGATATCAAGCCGAATCAAGTGATCTTCGTCAAAGAGGGCGAAGGCATCGTCCGCACCATGCAATTCGACCCGCAAAAGCCCAACAAGCCCGCGAAGTAGGGAGTCGCTGAACATGCATACCCTAAAACCCAAAAAATTCATCGTGCCACTGCTCCTCGCCGTCTCGTTCGCTTTCGCGGCGCCGGCAACGGACCTTCCTTTNGGCGCATGGACGCGCGCCTCGAACGAGCCCATCCTTTCTCCACGAGGCACGACTTGGGAATCGGCTGGAACGTTTAACCCTGCCGTTGTCTTTCACAACGGAAAATTCGTCATGCTGTACCGCGCGCAAGACGCCTCTGGCACCTCGCGCCTGGGTTACGCTGAAAGCGCCGATGGAATTCACTTCCGGCGCGACGCGCGCCCCGTCCTCTCGCCGGAAACCGAGTACGAAAAAGACGGCGGCGTTGAAGACCCGCGCCTCCAGAAATTCGGCGACACCTGGTACCTCACTTACACGGGCTACAACAAGAAGGACGCGCAGCTCTGCCTCGCCACTTCCCTCGATCTCATTCATTGGCAGCGCAAGGGCGTGATCCTTCCTGCGTACCAGGGAAATTGGAACGTCGCGTGGACCAAATCCGGCGCCATTGTCCCGGAAAAAATCGACGGCAAATACTGGATGTACTGGCTCGGCACCGCCGCCGACAAGACCGACCAGATGGGGCTCTCCTACTCGACCGATCTCATTCACTGGACCGAAGCAACCAACACGCCTGTTCTTCCACGCCGTCCTGGGAAGTTCGACTCTCGCGTGGTCGAGCCCGGCCCCCCGCCAATCCTCACACCGCGCGGCATCCTCCTGGTCTACAACGGCGCCGACGACAAACTTGTCTATCGCACCGGCGTCGCCGTCTTCGACCGGCGCGATCCCCGGAAACTCCTCTCCCGTTCCGACACCCCCATCTTCGCCCCCGAAAAAGATTGGGAGAAAGTCGGCCAGGTACCCAACGTTGTCTTCGTTGAAGGGTTGGTGCAAAACGTTGATCGTTTCTCCATCTACTACGGTGGCGCCGACAAATACATCGGAGTGGCCGAAGCGCAGACAAAATGACGAAGACGCATTCTTCCCAATCTGAAACTCGCCACTCGCCACTTTTTTTTATTTGCCCGCTGAGGTCGGCGAAATTTTGGCCATGAACACCGAATACGGCTCCATCGGCAACGCATCCGTCATGCCTGTCAGCGGTTTATGAAAGCTCGTCAACAGGATGCTCAGCCTTGGCGAACTGAAACCGAGAGGCGATAAATCAAACTGCGCTTTCTGCTCCGTCGCGGACATATTCAGCACCACAAGAATCGCTTCATCCTTGTATCGGCGAACGTAGGTGAGCACGTNGGGATCACTTTCATTCAAGGCCACGTAGTTCCCCTCGAGTAGTGCCGGTTCCTTGTGCCGCAGCGCGAGCAGCTGCCGGTAAAAACTCAAGACCGAATCGCCGTCTTTTTGTTCCGAGACCACATTGTGGGTCTCGTAGGTCGCTGGAACCGGCAGCCAAGGTTTCACCTTGCTGAAGCCCGCGTTGGCGCTGTCGTTCCACTGCATGGGCGTGCGTTCGCCATCCCTTCCTTTTTCCAGCGGCCAGCCCAGCTTGCCGATGGGGTCTTGCACTTCNTCTTTGCTTTTCGGGTCGTTGTTCTCCATGCCGATCTCTTCGCCGTAGTACATCACCACGGTGCCCCGCAGCGTCAGATACAGCGCCGCCATCATTTTCGCGATGTCGTCGTTATGCACCCCATCCGCATAGCGCGTGTAGGAACGAACGATGTCGTGATTGGTGATCACGTATACCGGCCAATGGCCGGCGGCGTCTACTGCACCGATGTGCTTGCGGTATTGATCCGCGGAAAGCCCCTTGAATCCCGTCATCATCAGGTCCATCGGCATTTGCAACTCGTCGTTCTTCTCGCCGTAATAATCCTTAAGCTCCGAAACATTGCTGGTCCAGGTCTCCCCGATCAGCACCGACCCATATTCATCTGCCGTGCTTCGCAATTTCCGCATCACGTCGTGCACTTCCGGCAGCTTCTTGTTGTATTTCTCGTCCATATTCGGCCGCCCGAACTTGTCCTTCCCGGGCAGCACCGGATTGTCCGTCAACTTCGGATCCTCGAAGAGCGTGTCCACCGCATCCAGCCGGAAACCCGCGACGCCGCGCTTGTACCAGAATCTCGTTACGTCCAGCATCGCCTTTTCCACCGCGGGATTCCGCCAGTTCAAGTCCGGCTGCTCGGGATAAAAGTAGTGGTAGTAATACTGATTCGTCTTAGGATCCAGCTTCCATGCCGATAATCCAAAAGTAGAAAGCCAATTGTTGGGCGGCTCGTTTCCCTTGCCATCGCGCCAGATGTACCAGTCGCGATGCTCCGCGGTCTTCGATGATTTTGAATCCTGAAACCATTTGTGCTGGTCCGAACTATGATTCACCACAAAATCCATTAGCACGCGAATGTTCCGCTTCTTGGCTTCGGCCACCAGATGATCGAAATCCTTCATCGTCCCGTACATCGGATCGATCGCCTCGTAATCCGAAACGTCATAACCAAAATCCACCTGCGGCGACGGGAAGCACGGCGTGATCCAGACAGCGTCCACCCCGAGGTCCTTCAGATAGTCCATTTTGGAGGCGATGCCATTGAGATCGCCGATTCCATCGTTGTTGCTGTCCGCAAAACTTCGCGGATAAACCTCATAAAACACCGCATGCTGCCACCACTGATGCCCCTCCGCATCTACGGGCTTTTGTTGTGTCTCCGCAAGAGGCGCTGCCATGCCGCACAGCGCCAAAGCTCCGGTTGCGATCCATCCCTTAAACATCGGCGCCACCTCCGTCCATCTTCGGGGGAATCATAGTACCTTACGCCAATTCAGAATACTGCTTTGGTCTCCGTGCCTCAGGCTCTCCCCCACTCAGAAAACATTGATAAATGACATGGTAAACTTCGGAAACCTAACCGGAGGACAACATGGATGGCGGGTGGCACAGACCACAGATAGTAAGACGATTGGGGGTGCCGCATACGCCGGGTTTGCGTGTGCGGGTTTAGAGTCAACATCATCGCAAACGTATCGTCTCTCGCTATCTCGTTCTGTCTAAACCACTTGTTGATTTAACTTAAATAGTTATTGACAAACAGAATAATTTATGCTAGCATGGCTTTTGGTAGTCAGACGTCACTCTCGCCGAAGCGTTCCGAGCCCAACTACCAGCAGCCTGCCCCACAGTCCCCCTCCTCCCCTTTCCTCTAACTCCTTTCCCCACAATCTTTTATCCGACCATCACCCACTAAACCCTGCTGTGTCAATCTTTTACAAGAATTGTGGGGGTAGGGGGCCCGTCCGGTGTTTTGAACGTTCAGACGTTCAGACGTGCAGACGTTGTAACGCTCTTTTGATCCGTCCCTTGTCTTTTCTTCATTTTACTGACACACCTACACAACGGGCGCTCTACAACTCCCATGGAATCAATTCGTTGCGCACTCTTTTCATCGCGACGGAGGGGGTACCCCCTTTGGTAGTCACCACTCCGCCCAAATCAGGGCTTGGAGCCAGGAGGATTAACCGGCGTACCGGAGCCCTCCTTCAGCTTATGAATGGAATCAACAGGCAAGTTCTCAAATCGCTCAACCAATCCGGTGGGCCAGCGCACTTGCACCCACTCGATCTTGACGGCGGACCCGAGGCCGAAGTGCACGCGAATGTCGCTATTGGAAATGTAGCTGGAACCGCTGCGGACTTCGTCGACGAGCGTGCGGGTACCGGCTTTCACCGTAATCTTCGCGCCGATCCCGTCGCGATTGGACTTGCTGCCGATAGTACGAAACGCGATCCAGTGATTGCCGTTGCGCAAATCGTTCACCAGCAGCATGGGCGGCGCGTTCATATTGCTGATCACCGCGGACATGCGGCCGTCATTCCACAAATCGCCGACGGCCAGTCCGCGCGCGGAACTCACCGCGGTAATCCCCGGCCCCCCATCGGCGGAAATATCGGTGAACGTTCCGTTGCCGTTGTTGTGATAGAGAATCTTCGGCTCTTTGAAATTGCTGCCGAGGTGCTGGCTGTCCACTTCGGGATAAACGTGGCCATTGACGAGCACCAAGTCGGGCCAGCCGTCGTTGTCCACATCGAGGAACATGACACCCCAGCCGAGATACCGCGTGTTGAGACCGAAACCCGCGGGAAAAGTCTTGTCGTCAAACGTGCCGTCCCCATTGTTCCGGTAAAGCGTCGAGGTATCGTCGGAAAAATTTGTTTTGAAAAGATCAAGCTTGCCGTCCCCGTCATAGTCGGCAACTGTGGAACCCATTCCGGCCTGCTCGCGCCCGTCATCATTAAACGCGGCGCCCGCAACAACGGCGACATCAGTGAATGTGCCGTCGCGATTGTTGTGGTAGAGGATGCTGGCGGTGCTGTCACACGCAACATAGATGTCCGGCCAGCCGTCGTCGTCATAGTCAAACGTGGAGACGCTGAACCCGTAATGCCCGTTTGTCTGATCGATGTGTGCGTTCGTCGTAACATCTTCAAACGCGCCGTTGCCAAGATTGTGGTAAAGAATATTTTTCGCCCAGGGCAATCCGCGCGGGCCACACATGACCGGAACACCTTTCCACATGCAGGAAGGCCGCTCGCCCGGCGCAAGAGCGGTGGCGGAATCAAAATCGACGTAGTTGGCGATGATCAGATCGAGCTTGCCGTCGCGGTCGTAGTCGATAAAGGCGCAACCTGTGCCCCAGGCTTTTCCGCTGCCGGCGACATGACTTTTTCGCTGACGTCGGTGAACGTGCCGTCTCCGTTGTTGTGATAAAGCACGTTCTTGCCGTAATAGGTGACGTACAGGTCTTCGAAGCCGTCGTTGTCATAGTCCCCGACGCACACGCCCTGGCCCCAGCCACTATGAGTCAGGCCGGCCCTTTCGGTGACGTCGATGAAGGTGCCGTCGTGATTGTTGTGATAGAGGTGGCTCGTCGGAGCTTTGCCGGAGGGCAGCCCTTCCAGTTTCGTGCCGTTGACGACGAAAATGTCGGGCCAGCCATCATTGTCGTAATCGAAGATGGCGACGCCGGTTCCCGTGGTCTCGATGATGTATTTCTTCGTGTTTTCGCCGCCGAAAATGACCGGTGCTGTAAGTCCGGCTTTCTGCGCGATGTCGGTAAAATGCGCGACGGGCTTGGCGCTTGCGCCATCGGAATTACCAGCGCGGACACTCGGAGAGCCGGCGGATTGTATTGAGAGCCAGGCGCAGAGCCCAAAGCGGCAGAGAAGCCGGAGAAAAAAAGAATGGAGAGTCATGAATATCTAATAGTACCAAGGTCTGGTCCGACACAGGTCAACTTGGCGGGAATCTCAACCAAACAGCTTGTGGAGAGGTGCGCGGCTGCGAACATGCTAGTATTTTTGAGAACGCTCTACGGGTATCTCTTGCGTGGAATTGATTCTCGTTCATCGCCGGACGCCTTTCTTCCAACTCTGCACCGCACTCCTGTTTTTCTTCTGCGCTGCTGCGGCGATGTGCGCTGCGCAATCCGCGGGTTCTGCGAAGGCGGATTCAGCCGCGCGTGCGACCGCAACTTACGCGCAAGGGATGTCGGCGTTACAGAAGGGAGATNTGGTTTCCGCCCGCGCGGATTTCGAGAAAGTTGTGCGGCTCGCACCGAAGAGTCCGGAGGGGCACAACTCTCTGGGCTGGGTCTTGCTCGCGGAGGGAGAGATCGATTCCGCGATCGTTCACTTCCGGTCTGCGGTGAAACTGAATCCCGATTTTGCGCTGGCCCACATGAATTTCTCCAGCGCGCTAGTGCGCAAAGGAGACGTGCTTGCTGCGCTCCGGGAGGCCAAGGAGGCGGTGCGGCTAGCCCCAGCCGATTCCGAGACGCATCACACTTTGGCGCGTGCACTCGATTTTTCCGGGGATCTCGACGGCGCAATCGGCGAGTTCCGGCGGGCGATCGAGCTTGAGCCGCAACGGGCTGAATTGCACGACGATCTCGGGACTGTGTTGGTGCAAAAGTCTGACGCGCAAGGCGCGGCGGCGGAATTTTCCGAAGCGCTCCGGCTGCAGCCCAATTTTGCATCAGCGCATTTTCATCTCGGCGTTTTGCGCTACCAGGAAAAATCCCTCGAAGAGGCCGCGCAACATCTGCAAACCGCAATACGACTGAATTCCGCGGACCCGGGCGGTCACTATTATTTTGCGCAAGTTCTAAAGAGCAAGGGCGAGACCGATGCGGCGATCAAAGAGCTACAAGCTTGTGTTGCATTGAAGCCAGATTACGCTGACGCCCAAAATGACCTGGGCTTACTGCTCCAACGCAGTGGCGAAGCTGAACAAGCCATCAAAGCATTTCGCCAGGCCGTGAAATCGCAGCCCGAAAATCCGGACGCGCACAATAATCTGGGGCTCAATTTGTTGCAGACTGGTGACGGCAATGGAGCGATCGCCGAGTTCGAAACGGCAGTCCGTTTGCGGCCCGATGACAGCGGATACAAAGGGAACCTGGGAGCAGCGTATTTGCAAGTGGCAGACTTCGACACCGCCATTTCTGAATTCGAAGCGGCGCTTAAAATTTCCCCGCAGGATGCAACCCTGCACTACGACCTTGGACTGGCGCTCAAATTAAAAGACAAACTGNCTGAAGCCATGGCCGAACTGCACAAGGCCGCAGAATTGGATCCTGGGCAAGCGGATGTGCACTACACGCTCGGAGTGACGCTTTGGCAGCAGGGCGACTTTGCCGCAGCCGCGGAGGAACTCCGCGCAGCAATTCATGCCAAACCGGACTATGCCGAGGCCTATTACACGCTTGGAACAGTGCTGAAGCAAAAGGGCGAGCTCCAGGATTCTGTGATTGCTTTGCGGGAAGCGATTCGATTGCAGCCGGACTCTGCCGGCGCTCATACAACTCTGGCAACCGTGCTGCGGCAACTCGGAGACGCGGAGGGCGCAGCCGCGGAAAGCCGCGCAGGAATGGAAATCGCAAAACAGAAAACCGGCGACCAAGCCGCCCTCTTTGCCACAAATTCAGGGCGCCGCCTGCTCAACACAGGAGACATCGAGGGCGCCATTTCGCAATTCCGCGCCGCGATCAACTCTTCGCCTAAATATGCGGCCGCCCACTTTGAATTGGGGGTGGCGTTACGTCAGCAGGGCAAATCCGAGGAGGCGCAAGAAGAGTTTCGAAAGGCCACAGAACTCGATCCTCGCTTGACGCCTCCGCGCTCTCCCAAGAAATAGCGAAACAGAAGCTAGAGAATGTTTTGGGATAAAATGCATCTTTCGAGCGTGAATTGGTACATTTTACTTAGGACTTTTGCGCAGCGATACAAGTTCCGTCCCGACGGGCACGCCGCGGGCGACTTTTACGCGTATTACCGCTTCGAACGGTTTGAGCTCACCTGAATTCGAAACGGAGAGCCGGAGAAGTAATTCCTCCAATGAATTTTGCTGGCAGACGAACTCGACGGCGCCCTGCGTTCCGATGGTGGTGGCGCCTGCCAGAATCAGGACCGAATGTGTCGGGTTCAATCCTCGCTTTAGCGCTATGACCGAATAGTCTTCCGTCAGGGTCTCGTCAGGCGGAGTCGGAAGAAACTCTTTCGGCTCGCCCGATTCCGGATGAAAATTGATAATTTCCATAGTGCCCGTGCGCGGCCCAGTAGTGATCCGTTTGAATGTGAATTCCTGGGTGTTTGGCAACTCCAAGAGCGTCAGATTTTCCGAAGGGCGAGCCAATGAAGATGAGATCGTTGTTTTTTGCGTCATCCAGAGAAAACAAGCTACCGCGCTTGACGCGAATTTGCTGATGAAGTTTTCCGAAAACATTATCGAGGGCGTGCACCGCCAGAACTTCTCCGACTCCGGTGTAGTGATCCAGGATCGCTGCGCCGGAATCCCTGGCACGGTCGTAGTAGCGCATGCCAATGAACGGCCGGCCGACGAAGGCCGCGTTGCTGAAGATGACCCAGGGCTCCTGAGGCCCAGTGAGAAACCCTCTCCAGAAAACGTGGAAAGCCACCGGCAAATCCGAGCTATCGCCGGCCGGGCGGGCTTCCGCGGTTCTGCGGATTAGTAAGCGGTCGGTAGCAACGGCCACGATGACCGCGAGAACGACGGACAAGACAACAAGCGCAGTGGACCACGAGCGAGGGGTTGGGGTCTTGCCCTCCGCCTCCCTTGCAGTCTCGTGCGCGGCCCCCACGTTGTTCCGGGCTTCTCCCTGAGGGCGGTCATGAAAAGTGAGAGCATAGTTTCCCCTGGGCATCTCGACCAGAATTTGGTCCTCTGCTCCCTCGGAGGCATAGTATTCCGCGAGTTTCGAGCGCANGCGTCCGGCCTGGACGCGAACCATTGAGTCAAGATGAGGATCGAAGTCTTTCGGGCGGCCGAAGACCTCGGTCGCNATCTGGTACTCTTTCGGGGATGTTCCAGGATGATCGAGCGACTGATTGGCAAGATAGCGAAGCAACTTGCACAACGACTCCGAACCATGAAGGCAANGGCTGCAGAGGAGTTTTTCAATCTGAGTGAGATTTTGCGCGTGGCCAGCCACTCTAACCCCCGTTCGCGGTATTGTAACACCAAGGTAACGCGCTTGCAGTCTATTGAAGAATAGCGTTTTATGGGGCGTAACCGTATCAGACCCATAGAGACTATCCACGTTACTCAAAAAACTGATAAGAGCTATCATAATTCTTCGCCGCCCCTAGTTCGGGTGCT
>JGI25613J43889_10000278_pt1 | contig 11191 bp, 9 predicted proteins | sample GraSoi_2013_40cm_FD_43889 | JGI IMG/M metagenome (IMG submission 43889) | reverse complement strand
GACGAATGACGTTTTTGCAGGCCAAGAACACCCTGGGAACGTTTGCGAAGGAGACCGGCGGTGCTTATTACCCGGTTACTTTTCCTGGCGAATTGCCTAACGTTTTGAGCACGATCAATGCGCTCCTGCGCAGCCAGTACAGCCTCGCGTTTAACCCCGGTGACGTACACGATGGCAAGCAACATAAAATAAAAGTAAGTGTCGACGTGAATGGCGATGGGGTTGTCGATGACAAAGAATACGTCATCCAGGCCCGGCAGTTTTACAACGCGCCGAAGCCGGACGGCACGCCGAGCAAGCAGTAGGCAGTAGGCAGTAGGCAGTAGGCAGTAGGCAGGAAGATAAGCTGAGATTTGTCATTTGACATTTTTCATTTGTGACTTCAGAAAGTTCGACTTGACAAGACAACTGTTCGCCACCATCCAGACAACGCTCCAAGCCAAAGTTCAAATCCGTCGAAGATCTCAGCGCCAATGACAAATGAGAAATGTCAAATGACAAATGGAAAATCTCTTCTTCTGTGATCGAGAAAGACGTCTTAGTAATTGGAGGCGGAGCGGCCGGTCTTTTCTGTGCTATTGAAGCCGGCAAACGCGGTCGCAAAGTTGTCGTCCTCGAGCTTGCGGACCGCATCGGCAAGAAGATTGCTATATCCGGGGGCGGCCGGTGCAATTTCACCAACCTCCATACCAGCGCCGACAATTTCATCTCCGCTAACCCACACTTCTGCAAGTCAGCCCTCGCGCGTTACACACCAACGGATTTTGTTTCCCTGATCGAGAAGCACGGCATCGCGTATCACGAGAAAAAGCTTGGGCAACTTTTCTGCGATGGCAGCTCACGCGCGATAATTGAAATGTTGTTAACTGAAGCCCGCGAGGCCGGCGTTGAGATCCGCTGCGGCTCGCTGGTGCGAAACGTTAGCTGGTCACCGCGCTCTTCGGCGGAGAGCGGGTCGTCTCTGAATTTCACGATTGAAACCGACACGCACACCTTCAAGTGTGAATCACTGGTCGTGGCGACGGGTGGACTATCCATCGCCCCGCTTGGTGCCACCGACTTCGGCTACTGCCTGGCTCGTCAGTTTGGGCTGACAATTGTCGAGCCCTGGCCGGCGCTGGTTCCGTTTACACTGTCGCGAGAATCGCTGCGGCAACTGGGACCATTGAGCGGAGTCTCACTTGATGCGCTGGTCAGTTGCGATGGCCGTCAGTTTCGTGAAAACATTCTGATCACACACCGCGGCCTGAGCGGTCCGGCTATCCTGCAAATTTCTTCCTATTGGCGCCCCAAACTAAGTATCACCATTAACCTGTTGCCGGAGCTGGACGCGTCAGACGTCTTAACCGAACATGAAAACAAAGAGATAACCCTGGCAAACTTCCTGAGTCAGTTTCTGCCGCGACGCTTTGTGCTCGCCTGGTGCGCGCTAAACTTTCCTTCCCAACCGCTCAAGCGCTACATCCCACACGAACTTGCTGAAATCGCCCGGAAACTAAATCACTGGGAAGTTGTGCCGACGGGAACCGAAGGCTACCGGAAGGCGGAAGTAACCGCGGGTGGAATTTCCACTACGGAACTTTCCTCGCAAACGATGGCGGCCAGGAAAGTAGCCGGCCTCTATTTCATCGGTGAAGTTGTTGACGTTACTGGTCAGCTGGGAGGCTTCAACTTTCAGTGGGCGTGGGCATCTGGCTACGCCGCAGGGCAGAACGTTTAGGCCTGCGGAAAAGGAAACAGGGAAAAAGGGAAGGGGAAAAGGCAATGGGCAATAGGCAATGGGCAATGGACAAGACCCTTACCCTCGTCTCAGTTGTCTGCGAACAATTCGAGCGCGCAAGCGGTTTTGTGGGACCGCGGGCGTCCCGCCCGCACGCGTACCGCGGGCGCAATTATCAGAAGTTGACATTAACGTATGCGGGCGGGACGCCCGCGGTACCAGAAGAGCGCTTGCGTGGTTCTATCTAGACGCTGTGAAGTCTGACCCGAAACTCATCGTTAATCGCCGTAAGGTCCGTTCGTCTGTTTGAAAAAAGACGACTCGCGCGCAACAACATCGGCAATCCGCCTTGCGGGAGTTTCAGGCCATAAGCGGGACTGGAAAAGATCGCCGCCAACTGTGGATGCAAGCGTTGCGGCACTCCGTAGCGGATTGCCTTTTGCGCCACGGGAGAAAAGCCGGCCGTGCGCCGGGGGTTTATAAGTTCAATCGAGTGGTCAAAAATATTGAGACGCGTCGACTGATCTCTAAGCGCAAGATCGCGATGCACAAGTAGATTACTAATTGCCTCGAAGACAGCGGCGCGCTGGTAATTTCCTCGTGCAGCCACTGGACTATCGGCAATCTCGCCCGCAGGAAAACTCTTTGGCCTCGCGTCCCACAAATCTGAGTAACGAACAACAAAGCGCAACGTCGCTTCATAGAGGGTGAGCAGATTGCCGGTTATCCTAACGCGCTCCACCACCGGCGACTGTAATGAGTCGCCGGCAAACCGTGTCGCCGTAATCGCTGAACGCGGCAACAGCTCCTGGACGCGTTCATCCCGACCAAAGAGCAGAAGACCGGCCACGGTCGGAACAACTTCACCGGCATACTCGGTTGCCAGCAACAGATCGCGTTCAAGCACATCGCTCGTCGGATACCCACTGGCGACCGCGTGATCGAAAGCATCACCTTCAAACTCGCGCAGGAAGCTCCACAGGTGCGCCTCATCAATGTCGGTGGTGATAGCGCCAACCACGGGCATGTTTTCAAATCCAACCGGCCTGGCTTCATCCATCAGCGCCGAGAGTTCTTCGCGTGTAGTCTCTCGTTTATCCGATCCTATTCGCAGGTAGAACCGTCCGTCTTTGGTGCGGTAGGGCCGTCGCTTCCCTTCTACGTCGAGCGCCACAACCCGGCGGCCGTTGTCAAAAGCTATGCGATCGATGAACGGAACCAGCGAGGGCTCGACGTCTTCGCGGCAGATTCGAACCAACTCTTCCTGTACACTCTCGGGATCATCGACGCCTTCGATGCGCAATTGATCGTTGACCCCAAAAACAATTACTCCGCCGCCGGTATTGGCGAGCGCGACAATCTCCTGTGCGATTTTTTCGGAGTTTGAGAGCTTTACCTTCAGCTCAAGAAAAGTATCTTCGCCGGCACGGATCAACCGCAGTAGTTCGGTCCTCGAAGTTTGCGGTGCCGGAGTCGAGAGGTAATACTCCTGGAAGGAACGCTCGGTGGAGGGTTCGTGTCGCTGGTTACTGCGAAATCTTCTGCGAGCCATTTGTGTATTGACGGGGCCGCTCTGAGATCTGAGATTTGAGATCTGAGATCTGAAATTCTTAAAGTCGCCCGCCCGGATGTCTCCAATCAAAAGACATCTCTGGAGTAAGTTCAATCAAAAACCAATCGTCCCAGGTATCAATGCCGGCGCCACGCCATCCACGGCCTCAATCGTTGCCCGGATCGTTAACAGCTTCGAGTATTTCCAATTCCCGTCGCTGCAGCGCGTCGCCCTGAGAATCAATCACGAACAGATAGAAAGTGATCGAAAGCGCTGCCAGAACGGCGAGTGTAACATATTCAATCAACAAACTCTGCGCCACATACCCGGCCGCCGTCGCCGCTAAAGGGGCTAAAGTCAGTGCGATAATCGTCGGTATCATAAGCAGTCCGGCAACGCCGGAAGAGTTGAGGCGCTTGCCAAATCTCATACGCTTCGGTAAGCGAATCGAAAGTGCGTTTCCCACTACCGACATCAGCGGGACGAAGATTGAAAAGCTAAGAAGCGTGAAAAGAAAAGCGCTCAAAGAGATATCGCGAAAGACCAGTTCATTGATCAACAGCAGGCCCCCTGAGAAGACGAGCGCCAGAGTCGACATGGCGATGTTCTTTCCCAGCAGAATATTCTTGCGATCGACTGGCGAAAGTACCAGCGTGCGCATTCCGGCATGATCAAGGGCAAACTGATTACCGAATAGGCCGCTAAGGATCAGGAACACATAGAGAACGCCCACGGTCGTCATCAGTCCTTCACCATATTTCGAGAATTCAGTCGCGAAGGGGGTGCTTTGACCAAAGCGCCGCCGGTTCATGAACCTCACCACCAGCGGGATCAGCGGAGCAAGCGTCAACGTTCGTACCTGAGCATTCCGCAGCAGGTAGCGCAACTCCTTTTCAACGACGGCGGACAGCGCGGGCGTCAGCAGTGGGATTTCCCAACCGGTGTAGGTGCCGCTATCGACCACTGCTGATTTCACTCGCACACGACTCGGACGCCCGCCACCGAGGATGGCACGGCGCGACAACCAATATGCGATGGCGATCAGGGTTGCGGTGTAGGCACTGATGGCGAACAACGCGAGTGTATAACCAGTCGCGTTGCCGCCGCGCAATCCGTGCGTTAGCGCATAAGCTATCGCTCCCGGTGGTGTCCAGCGCAGGGCGGTGATTGATTCCGCGTGACGGAAAAGCACCGGTGCGATTTGACCAAATAGTGCGCCGCCTAAACCCGCTATCACTCCCAGCAAAGCGAGTAGAGTCTCTCCGCGGGTTCGCTTTTTGCGAATCAATGAGCCCACCGAAATCGAGATCCATTTTGATAACGCCAGGCCAAACAGGGCCGCAACCAGCGCAATCAGAAGGCCGCCGCCGAGATGTCCCTGGGCCAGGCCGGCGCCAATGCCGATTGACAGAATAGCCGGTATGGCAAAAACGGATTGGAGACTGGCCACCTCGCTGATGAAGTCTAAAGCGAAGAGCTTGCGCAAACTGACTGGGTAAAGCAGAAGGTTTCCGGGATCAAACTGGCGGCTGCTGCCGATGCTGAGTGGCAATGTTGACCATAGCAGGTAACACAACGCCAGGACCGAAAAGAATATGAATTCTGCCGATGGTAGTGCCGCCCCGCTGCCACCCTGCGATTGAATTCCCGCCAAGTCAGTATCAGGGGAAGTCAGCAGGTAGGCACCCACGCCGAGACCGATGGCAACAAGCAGCGCAAGAGCGAGCGCTGCGAGCATCCCGAAAACAGTCGCGATGCGATTGGCAACAGCTTTGGCTGAGCGAAGCGAATTTCGGAAGAGCGACCACTTCAGCCAGATTAGAGTAAGGAGTTGAGACATGGGAATCAGTGGTTAGTGGTTAGTGGTCAGTGGTCAGTGGGTCAGTGGTCAGCTGGTCAGTGGTCAGTGGTCAGTGGTCAGTGGTCAGTGGTCAGTGGTCAGTGGTCAGTGGTCAGTGACTACGTTTACTTCCACAATCTGTTCTCTAATTCGTACCGGGGCGCCCTTTCATTCTATACTCAACGGCCACTGACCCTGAACACTGGCCACTGACAACTGACCACTGTTAACTGACCACTGTTAACTGACCACTGATGCCGATCATCGCCTACGTTAGTCTTGGCTCCAATCTCGGCGATCGCGCGGGAAACCTGCTGCTCGGAATTCGAGGAATACTCGACGCCGGACACGAGGTGACTCGACTCTCGCATATTTATGAAACCGAGCCGGTAGAAACTTTCCCGCAGCCAAACTTCCTAAATATGGTTGCAGAGCTAAAGGTCGAAGCACGTCTCAAGCCTGAAGAACTGCTGGAGCAGCTTTTGGGAATTGAACAGTTGCTGGGACGTACGCGGGATTCGAACAAGGGCCCGCGCACCATCGATCTCGATCTGCTTCTCTATGGCGAGGAGGTGGTCGATAACCGACGACTTACCTTGCCTCATCCGCAATTTCATCGCCGCCGCTTTGTACTGGTGCCTCTGTCTGAGCTTTGCCCTGACCTTGAACACCCTATCATTCATCGGACCATTAATCAGCTGCTTCAGAAAATCACGGATAGATCCGAAGTTAAGCGCTGGCTACCGTAAGAGCTTCAATTTTTCTCCGTGCACTCGTCGCCTGTCCTCTGTCGTTTTTTGCGCAGCCAATGGTTGTAAGAAAACACTCAACCAGCTGGCGGAGAGAGTGCTAGCCCCAGGCGATGGCGAAGCCGAGCCCATGGATCCGAACCAACATAAGTCGCAGCCCACGAAAGTGGGCGACAGATGAAACGCGCAAAAACCAGTCTGGGCTCAAGGTTTTTCATTACACTATCTGTCGCCAGCTTCGCAGGCTCTCTGAAATGGGTAGCCGTCACCCCAGGCTCGCCTTCGCCATCGCCTGGGGCTAGCACTCTCTCCGCCCGCTTCGCAGGCTCGTCAGATATTTCTCTTTAACAAATACGCCTAAGCTTCTCAGAAAACAAAAACTTGCGAGCTTGCTACCCAGAGAACACGGAGATCCCAGCCACGTTCTCCATCCCAACGCTTTTTTCCCCTTTTTTCATTTTGTAGCTATAATGGCCCCACTTGCGAACAAGCCTTACATATTTCCAATCCTTTAATTGCGAACGCAAACCGCTGTTTGCGTTCTGGCTGATATCTGGCACAACACAGTCTCCGGCGAAATTGCCGATCTAAAGTGCTGAAATTGGCCGCAACCGAGCGTGCCATTGAGGTGAAATATGCCCTATCTCAAACCTGAACGTCCTGAAAAGGTAAATGCCCCATCGCTGAAAGCAAGCAAACAGCGCGGCGAGCGATTGGTTTGTCTGACCGCTTACGACTTTCCCACGGCCCGCATTGTTGACGAAGCGGGCATCGACATCATTCTGGTGGGCGACAGCCTCGGCAATGTGGTGTTGGGTTATGGCAACACAGTGCCGGTGACGCTCGATGAGATTCTGATTCATCTGAAAGCGGTGCGCCGCGCGGTGCAGCGAGCTCTGCTCGTCGCCGATATGCCTTATGGTTCCTTTCATACTGGCGCGGACGACGCCGTAAGAAATGCGCTGCGCCTGGTAAAAGAAGGCGGCGCTGAAGCCATCAAACTTGAAGGTGGACATAAGCGTGTGCAACTTGTAAAGCGTCTCGTCGACGAGGAAATCGCCGTGATGGGACACATTGGTTTGACGCCGCAGTCGATCAATAAGCTTGGCGCCTATCGTGTTCAGGGAAAAACGGCAGTTACTGCGCGCCAGTTGCTTGATGATGCTCGCGCTTTGGAAGACGCCGGCGCGTTCGCGATTGTTCTTGAGGTTGTGCCGCGCGAAATCGCCAGCTTGATTACTGAGAGCATCAGCATACCGACGATTGGAATCGGCGCGGGCGCCGGGTGCGACATTCAGGTGCTGGTCTTACACGACATGCTGGGTTTGTCGTTTGGAAAACTGGCGCGCTTCGTGCGGCCTTACGCAAATCTAAATGAAGTAATTACAGACGCTGTTACGCGCTATGCCGATGACGTGCGCAGCGGGACCTACCCTTCGAACGACGAATCGTATGCCCTGCCGGCGGAAGCAGCAGAAGAGCTTAAGATCGAGAAGCCCCTGAATCGTGAATCATAAGTAGAAGAAATCGCTCGTCCAGCCCCTGGGACTTTTCACGAATTGTTCGTTTGATAAGAAGTCGATTGCCCTTCACTTTGCTATTCGCGATTCACATTTAAATTCACTGCCCATGGAAATCATCAATCGCCGACAGCGCATAAGTTCAGTCGCGCGCAAAATTCGCCGCGAGCAGGATCGAACGATTGGGTTAGTACCCACGATGGGCGCCTTGCACGAAGGTCACCTTAGTCTCGTGCGTGAGGCGCGGCGAATGTGTGACGTGGTGGTGGTGTCGGTTTTTGTAAACCCGACGCAGTTTGGGCCAAGCGAAGATTACGCAGACTACCCGCGAGACTTAACAAAAGACACCGCGCTTCTGACCGACTACAACGTCGACTACATTTTTGCACCCGCTGCGGAAGAGATTTACCCGAAGGATTTTTCCACCTACGTCAATGTCGGCGGTCTTTCGAAGTTGCTCGAAGGCGAAACCCGGCCGGGTCATTTTCGTGGCGTCGCCACCGTGGTCGCGATTCTCCTCAACACGGTTCGGCCTGACTTTGCATTTTTTGGTCAGAAGGATGCGCAGCAAGCTGTAATTATCAAGCGGATGATTAGAGATCTGGCTTTCGATACGGAGATTGTCGTCTCGCCAACCGTTCGCGAGGATTCGGGGCTGGCGATTTCGTCGCGCAATCTTTATCTGGACGCTGAAGAGCAACAATCGGCAGCAGTGATCCACCGGGCGCTCAAACAGGCAAAAGAGATTTATAAGAAGGGCGAACGACATGCCGCGAAGTTAGCGGAGACTGTGCGCGCGACAATTGAAACGGAGCCTCGCGTACGAGTGGATTATGTCAGCGTGGTCGACGCAGAAACACTCGAGAAGTTGGACAAACTCGATGAGCGTCCTATTCTGGTTGCCGTCGCCGCTTACGTGGGCAAGACGCGGCTGATCGATAACACGATGCTGAACAAGGCGAAGAAGGATGCGGGCATCGCGAAGGCGTAGCGTCCACTTTTTGTGTTATATTTCCCACTTCAAGAGCGTTAAAGAAACTCATGAGCACGACAAAAGAAGAAGCCCTGCAGCTCATTTCCCGATTGCCGGAAGAGGTGACTTGGGAAGATATCATGTACCGGCTTTACGTAAAGAGAAAGATAGAAGAAGGCATCAAAGCCGCGGATGAGGGGCGAACTGTCGACCACGATGAGGTGAAAGAGCTCTTTGCACCCGAATGAAGATTGTCTGGACTGAGCCCGCCGTCGAAGATCTTCGCGAATTACACGCCTACATAGCCAGAGACTCCGAAGTGTATGCCATTGGATTCGTTGAACGAATCATCTTGGCGGCGGGACAAGTCGCTGACCATCCACGGAGTTGGTCGCATCGTACCGGAAAAGAACGACGAAAACGTTCGCGAACTTATCTATCAAAATTACCGAATCATCTATCGCATCAAGCGCGACCAGATTGAACTGCTGACGGTAATTCATGGGGCGCGGGATCTGACTGCACTGAAACCAGCACCATGGGAATTTAGCTGATCTCTCTTTGAATGATGATCAAGGATAAGGCCCATATTCGATTTGTTCTGAACGGTGAGGGGGCCGAAGTGGCGTTTGCGCCGCACAAGACCCTGCTCGAAGTCTTGCGCGAAGATCTGGGCCTGATGGGAACCAAGCACGGTTGTGAGCTCGGCGAGTGCGGCACCTGCGCGGTGTTGGTGAATGGACGAGCAATTCTTTCCTGTTTGATGCTGGGCCTGGATGCGGAAGGACAGGAAGTAAAAACAATCGAGGGGATGGCTGAGGGCTCAGAGCTTCATCCATTGCAGCACACGTTTGCGGACCTCGGCGCAGCCCAATGCGGCTACTGTTCGCCCGGGTTTCTTTTGGTTGCTGAAGAGTTGTTGAAGAAGAATCCGAATCCTTCACGCGAAGTCATCAAGGAAGCATTGTCAGGCAATCTTTGCCGCTGCACCGGCTATATAAAGATCTACGAAGCCGTGGAGCTGGCTGCGGCGCGTATGCGTGGCGAAGAGATGGAATTGCCAAAAGAATCTGTTTACGGTTTGTGAAGCTGGCAGTCTAAAAGGTATCTCTAAGGTCGAATGGCTCCAAGGTTGGGAAGGTGGGCTTGCCCCCGCCCAACTTTCATCAAAGGCAAGCGGGGGTAAACCGCCCTTCCCGACCTTAGAGACTATGCGGCTTGAGAGTCCGGCCGGAAATTAATGGTTAATAACGATTCAAAGAACGGCAGACCGCTCAACGTAGTCGGCAAGCCTTTTCGCAAGGTCGATGCGCGCGCGAAGTGCACTGGCCAGACGAAGTTTGCCGACGATATCGTGTTGCCGCGCATGCTGTTTTGCAAACTACTGCGCAGCCACCTGCCGCACGCGTTAATTAAGCACATCGACATTTCGAAGGCCGCGGCTTTACCCGGCGTGTTCGCAATCATCACCGGCAAAGACCTTCCTATTTCATATGGGATTCTCCCTGTCAGCCAGGATGAGCATGCTCTGTGCATCGATAAGGTTCGCTTCATCGGCGACCCCGTTGCGGCCGTCGCAGCGATTGATGAAGACACTGCGTTCGATGCGATGAATCTAATCGAAGTGGAGTATGAACCGCTGAACACGATCTCCTCGATTGAAGAAGCGATACTGATCGACGAACCGCGCATTCACGAATATGGCGACGAGGGAAATATTCATAAGAAGGTCTCACTGGAATTCGGCAATGTCGATGAAGGCTTCGCCGAAGCAGATCTAATTCGCGAAGATACTTTTTTCTACGAAGGCAACACGCACCTGCCACTGGAGCAACACGCCGCCGTCGGCAATTTCGATCCGGACAACAAGTTGACGCTCTGGAGTTCAACCCAAACGCCCCACTACGTTCATCGCGCGCTCGCAAAAGTTCTGGAGTTGCCCGCTAGTCATATCCGAGTGATCGCCACTCCAAACGGCGGCGGCTTTGGCGGCAAGAGCGATCCGTTTAATCACGAAGTTGTAGTCTGCAAACTTTCGATGATGACGGGACGGCCGGTGAAGGTGACGCTCACGCGGGAAGAAGTTTTCTATTGTCATCGTGGCCGACATCCGGTGTTGATGCACATCAAGACCGGCGTTAAGAAAGACGGCGCCATCACCGGCATGCACTTCCAGACATTCCTTGACGGCGGCGCCTATGGCAGCTACGGCGTGGCCAGCACTTTTTATACCGGTGCGCTTCAAACAGTTACCTATGACGTGCCGCGCTATAAGTTCCAGGGCCTGCGCGCTTTTACCAACAAGCCGCCCTGCGGGCCGAAGCGCGGACACGGTACGCCACAGCCGCGTTTTGGTTTGGAAGTTCAGCTGGACAAGATCGCGGAGCAACTCAGGCTCGATCCTGCCGCAATGCGACGTAACAACCTGGTCGAACCCGATACCGTTACTGCCAATTATTTGCGCATCGGCAGCATGGGACTGGGTCAATGCATCGACAAGATTGTCGAAGGCTCTGAGTGGAGAAATAAATTCTCGGGGTGGGACGAAAAAAATCGCAAACTGGCTTACGGCAAAGGAATCGGCATCGCTTGTAGTTCGTACATCTGTGGCGCGGGTTTGCCGATCTACTGGAACAACATGCCGCAGTCGGGCGTGCAGCTTCGACTTGACCGGCAGGGCGGCGTCTGCGTGATGTGTGGCTCCACAGATATTGGTCAGGGCTCCGATTCGATTCTTGCTTACATCGTGGCGGAAGTGCTCGGCATCGATCCGTTCGACATTCGCGTGATCACTGCCGATACCGATCTGACGCCGGTCGATCTCGGCAGTTATTCGA
>JGI25613J43889_10000277_pt1 | contig 11206 bp, 9 predicted proteins | sample GraSoi_2013_40cm_FD_43889 | JGI IMG/M metagenome (IMG submission 43889) | reverse complement strand
GCCCGGCGCATTTGCTTCTTTAACCACGGCGAGGCTCTAGGCCGTAGGAAAATTCCGGCCACAGTACCGGCACACTTTGGCCTCCGCTTTGATGACCTCTGCACAGTACGGGCACTTCTTATTCTCCCCCGACTCAACTTGTCGCCTTTCCACGGCGGACGCGTTGGGGGCGGCGATCAAAGCAGCAATGATGCCGACGATTGGGCTTAGAAAGAAGGCGAGGAAAAAGAAGCCAACGCCGGAACGTCCTTTGTTGCTGGCAATGCTTGAAGCGACAAAGCACAGTGCGAACCAAACAACAAAGATCATTTATGCGAGTCCATGAACTGCGGTCTGCGCCGTGTTGTGGCCGCAGAGTGCGCCTGTCGTCGTAATGGCGTCAAGCGCCGGCGAATTGACCCGGTGCTGCTGTAGCTCACGTAGTCACTGCAGCGTCTAGGAAGTACGCTAGGCGAAAAGGGGCAACTCTATTGCGAGTGGTGGGATACTGCGACGACCCAAAGCAAAATGGCCAAGACTCTTAGTTGCGTGTTCGCCGTGGTCGCGGCGTGAACGCAATGACTCGATAGCGTGGCTCGATAATGCGGAATGAGGTAAAACGGGGTGGACTTCAGTTATTGGCAGGCTTTGTTGATTGCTGTGTTCTTCTTTCTGGCTCGCTATGTCTGGCGAATCGAGAAGCAATTGGGCGAAGTATTGCGGCTACTCAAGACGCCGCGCGACGACCTGACAGCCTAAGCAGAACGCGACGGCGGTATATATGGTGGACCGCCGAAGGCGAGCGCGCGAGACGTGACGATGGTTGCCGCCGGTGACCCAAGCCAAAGTGGACGCGCGAGAATGCCGAGCGGTAGCGGAATTGAGGATTGAGAATAAAACTTACGACCAGTGTATCGCTGAGCGCAAGTGACGCGGACCATTGACTGGCCAATGTCGATTTTTTCGCCGAAGAATGACCGCTACCGGAATTCACTCTGCGAAGGTTCCGATGTCGAGAAGCTCGCCGTTGCTACTGAGGCCAACCGCGAACGTCGGCGCCATTTGTTGCGCCTTAGTTGGTTGAATTTGCGTTGACATAGGTAAGGGGTCGGCCTATAAGGCCTCTTAGAACAGCCAACTGGAATCTGTGATCGCGATTCGCCTGAAATAATAATCGAAGTGGGTGAGTCCGCCTCGCGAGCCAATTGATCACTTCTCTTGCAAACGGCAGGCGCATTCTCCGAGTCACGTTATTTTGGAGAGTATTCAATGAAGAAAATTGCTGGCCTGATCCAAGTTAAAGAGTCAGGTCTAGGCGTTCGAAACCTCGTGGTCGCTGTGTTTGATTCTGACCTTGCGATAGAGGAAATACGCGCGCAAGGCAGCGTAGCTCAATTACTGAGAGGGGCTGGGCGTCGCTTGGGCTCTGTCCTTACTGACGAGAATGGCGCCTTTAGCCTGTCGACGGAAGACCTCGAATTTGCTGGAAATGAGCCTCGGCCTAATCTTGTTCTGATGGTGCTCGCGCCCGAAGATGTGCAGGATCTGCGTCGACCGTTCCCGCTACCGACCGAGGAACGCATTCTTTATGTTTCTAGCGTGCCCCGCTTGGACGCCGGCGCCGAGGAGTCGTATGTAATTCGGCTCATTCAAATGCAAGTCGACCGCTTCCAGCTCTCGACCGGTCCTCAAGGCCGGGATACCAATTCTGCAATTCAGGGACTTGCGGACCCGATAATTCGGGCATTCGATCTGCGTGACGGCCTTCGAACCAAGATTGAGCCAAGACTTTTGGAGGAGCAGCGGCGCGCGGCTGACGCGCGACGGATAGCCAAAGGAAAGCTACAGAATCTGTCGGCGCTTCCACCTCATTTTCGAGATGCGGACGCACAAAAAAAAGCACTCATCGTTCGTGGGAAGCTAAATGCAGCAGACCAGCTACCAAATCTACAGCAGCAGGCCATTGAGGAAGGCATAGCCCGCATCAAGAAAGTGAAAGTCAAGCCGATGAGGTTGCGACTGACTCAGACTCAGGTTGCTCAATTGGGCTTGGGTATCAAGAAGAACAAGATCTCCGGAAAAGTACTCGATACCAAACTCTCGGAGGTTCTGCCCACCGTCTCGAACATACTGAGTCTTGTGAGAGCGCGTGAAGTCCTAGCGCCTTCGCCCGAGGATCTCATACGCAAATATCTGATGCCGTCGTCCGCGTCTGAACTCAAGCCAGCTCGGGCCAAGTCTAGGAAGGTGCGCAAACATGCCTGATCCAACCCCCCTGGCGATCGCCGTTGCCGACCAAGTTCTCAATGCGGTCGATCAGCAACTGAAGGACCTTCAACCGGATCCCACGTTTTTGGCTGGAATCGCGTCAGCCGGCGCGCAGGTACAACAACTAAAGAATCTGCTTGCACCGCTTCCGCCGGATGCATCGGTTCAACCCATTCTGCAGCAGCAGGTTGAAGATGTCCTTCAGAAAGTTCTCGACGGGGCTCCGCGAGCTTCGCTTGCGAAGGCGCTGGTAGCGCTCGTCGTTCTGGACCAAACCATCGGACAGACTCTGGACGGTTGGATCAATGGGGGTCTTGCAAGCAATTCGACGAAGGATGCTGTCACGACACTTTTGAAGGGGTTGCTACAGAACGTTCGACAGATCATGGCCCAACGCCCCGATGTGGCGGCCATTCTCGATGACCTAACTACTATTAAGAATCTCCGCGGCGGACCGGCCGACGCTGTGGCTTATCACGATTTTCATGTACTGCAGATGGCCTTCAGGGATGTTTGGTTACACGCTTTCGACGCCTCTCTTCAGAATGCGGTGTCGGACCTATATACGCTTCTTGAAACGAATGATTTCCTCAAGTCGGATCAGAAACCCACACCCGATACCGCGGATGTCAATCAACTTAAGGAGTTGATTGCCGGCCTGCAGTATCAGCCGGCCGACGCAATACCACTCGAGGTCTGGGGAGCGTTTGGTTCGAAGGCAATGGAAGGCTGGCATCGCCTTTCCCCCGATCAGCAATTTGCGGTTCAGCAGTGTGCGTTGGAGATAAAACAATATAATGACTCCGCCGATGCGGACAACATCGACGTGAAAAAAAGGCAAATAGATTTTGATACGGGAACGGCTATCTTGGACGCCGCTATAGCCAGTCCGCAAAGTCCAAAAGGACGGCTCGAGGATCTTATTGAGACGATCCAGAAGGCACTGGTTGAACCCTATGCTTTCGACGTCTTTGTGCCCAACACTTATAACTACGGCCTGATGGTGACCTATCGGCAACGCTGGGAACCCGGTCCATATCAGGCTGGGAATCTTGCGGCGACTATTCCACTCGCTCCAGGTGAGACACGCAAGTTCACAAAGAAGACAAATGTCAAGTCCACTCGAGCGGTCAAGGAAATTGAGAAATCAATGTCCTCACGTTCGATACAGAGTTCGGAGACCAATCGCGCGGAATACGACATCATGCAGCGCGCTACGTCAGCCACCAACTTCAAGATGACGACCAATGGGTCGTTCAACATTGGCATCGGGAGTATTGGCGCTACGAGCGAGTTTGGGGGAAACCAGGAGCAGATTTCGTCGTCGACCAAGAAAGGGCTTCATGAGGCAACGCTTAAGGCCGCAGAGGAATATCGTCTGGAGCGAGCGGTGGAAGTCGACTCGACTTCGTCAACGGAAACCGAACAAACGTCCAGTGGGGAACTCAGCAATCCGAACAACGAGATTACGGTCACCTATCTATTTTACGAGCTTCAGCGGCGCTATCTGATCAGTGAGTTTCTGTATCGCGTCCGACCAGTCATTCTAGTGGCCCAAGATGTACCTAGCCCGGAGGAGATAAACGAAGGCTGGCTACTTCAATATCAATGGATTATCGCTCGCGTGCTCCTCGATGACTCGTTACGACCCGCATTGACCTACCTAAATTCTGGATTTGCAGGTGATGAGCTCTCGGTCGAGGTGAAGCGAACGCACTGGGATACCCAACGCAGTTTGCTGGCGACACTTGAAAATAACGCGCGGCAGCAACTCGACGCGCGCGACAGCCTACGCGAAACATTGGTTGCCACACAATTGAAAAGAGACACCATTCCCGATATGCCGGGGCAGCTAAAGTTCTTCACAATGGGAATCGATCCGTCTGATGAGGCGAAACAAGTCTTTGATGCGAACATCAAGTCGCTGAAGACGAGACTGGAATACGCCGAAGGTGCTCTTGCCGATGCTCAAGACAAACTCAAGCAGGGCGCGTCAGCGCTAGAGACAGCGACGAAGGATTATTCCGAAGCGCTTCAGAATCAGTACAACCGCAGGATTTCCATCGACCAGCTTCGTATACACGTAAAGCAAAACATCATTTTTTACATGCAGGCTATCTGGGATCAAGAGCCTGTCGACCAGCGTTTCTTCCGGCTCTACAAAGTGCCTGTGGCCTGTTTTGAGAAGGGAGAAAAATGCTCATCGGAAATCATAGGGACGGTGCACCAAGGGTCAAAGTCGCAAATGGCTCAAAACCAGATGAACAATGCGCCTATGAACAATGCTACGCGCACCGCAGAGATAGAGGTTACACAACTGTGTACTCCCACCGTAGGCGGGACCGTTCATCAACTCGTGCAGGTGGCGGACTTGGACAACCCTCTGGGATACAAAGGTAACTACATTATTTTTCCGCTTATTCATTCGTGCCACCTCACGGACTATATGATGAGTGGCTTTGTCAACGACTATCTGGGCCTCATGGATCCCGACGGAACGGACAGCTTTAATCCGGAGGATTTCGAGTCACGCTGGGTGGCAGCGAAAGGAAACGTCGACGAACAATCTGCACTGCGTGACGAGCTCGTGACATACCTCAAGATCGCGCGCCGCGCGAAGGATGAAATCATTGTTCCGACCGGGCAACTGTTCATCGAGGCCCTGCCAGGCAGCCATCCGTTGTTGGAAGACTTCAAGTTGCTGCATCGCGCTGAGGATGTGCGCAAGGTCAAGGCGGAAGTGAGACGCGCAGAATTGGAAAACCTGAGATTGGCAGCCAGATTGGCTGCCGGTCGAAGCGACACCGCAATGCTCGAGGACCCCGACATTGAGAAGAAGATCATTGTGGAGGGAGGTTCTGGACTAAGTGTGAGCACGGGACCGTGAGGGGAACTTCTTGATGTGCGAGTTGGAAATCGTGAACGGCCATCGATAACCAAAAATGGTGGGACTCAGGCGGCAGCGTCGACTCTATTTACTACGGTCATGTCGATAGGTTGCAAACATGGCTAATTCACAACCGACAGTTAGTCGAGCGCGCACGAACCCGCCAAATACCCCGGGATATAAGCCTGGAGACGAATACCTTGCTACTGCCGCAACCGAAATTGCGGATCGTCTGATATATCAAGTCCCCAGTCATTTATCGCAGAGTGATACGAGTCAGGCCGGCTGGGTCTACCAAAAATTGAGGAAGATTGAGCCGAGTCTGACGCCCGTTGCTTTGGCCAAGCTGCTAGGGGATCTCGCAAATCGATCCGGTGCGCGCGACGAACTCTTTAGGCTGTCTAAATACGAAGGATTGGGGACCTATCTTGTATCGCTGGGGGTCGACCCGGCCGTCATCAGTGCGAAATGGGAGTTCGACCGTGCCGACGCAGTTTTACTCATAAGCGGCATCGGTGCTGGCGCACTAAACGCGGCAGCTTCTGCGTACGTAGTCGGAGTTCTGGTGGCCGCGCTACTAGCGTTGTTGAGCCCCGAAATTGCGGCTCTTTTCGCGTTCGTAGGAGCCTCTGCCGTTGACTGGCCTATGCTGACTCGTAAATTTCGCGAGGCAACACAGGTTCGCGATGCAGTGATGAAAGTTCTTAAGCACCCGCTTGCTGCTGCCTCAAACGCACTAAGCTCGGAACGCAGCGAAATCGAGCGCCTTATGCTTGCGCAGCAATATTATGATGCAGGCAAGCGAATCGGTGACTTAGCAATTCAAATAGCTCTAGCCGGAATGGCGTTCAAGAGTTTGGTTGGAATTGCTCAAGCTCTTGCGCCAAAAATGACATGGCTTGCGAAGAACATTGCTCTTCGCTATCAACTCGTAGCTCTGAACGTCGCAATTCGAACCGGTGCGATGAGCGGGGCGGTCGACGGTTGGGAATTTGTTCGAATCGCGAATAAACGTCTTCTGCTCCGACGTACTGAGTTGGGCGCGGTGGAAGCGTCGCCCGCGAATCTGAATGAATGGGCGACTGAACAAGCCCAGTCGCCAAATAATCAAGGAGCACTTGAGCGCCTAGCTGCGCCGCCAACGGGCAATCCGTCGCTTACTTCTCCACTGCAAAGCGGCTTAAACCGTGCGGATTCGATTGGATCACGGGGTACTGCAGCACAAACGAACGGGGTATCGGACCATTCAGCAATTGACATTCACAGTCGAGGGACAGCTGATAGCGTCAGCACTACGGACAGGCACATTGGCAGTTCCCAACGTCCTATGCTCAACACATCGGGTGCCGGCCAGACAACGGCGGCCATGTCTCCCATCGAGGGTGCACTTGAAACCAAGTTATCTGAGACGGAGTACAGGGCAGCTCTGGGTCAGGTGTTCCCAAGCCAATATGTCAACCGGGTGGCCAGGACCGTTGATGCGATTGGACAGCGCGCCGCGCTACGCGTGGCACAGAATCCCGAATTTGTTGCCGCGTTGCAGAGCGGCGACCGGATGACTGCTGGCAATATCTTTCACAGTGCAGCGGCGGAAGAAATTGGAGTGTTGCCAAGTGACGCGCTCCCACCCGGATGGAGTATCACAGCCGAGGAAGTCATTAGGTCTGGCCAAGGTGGCAGCCGTACGGACGTGCTGCTGCGAGGCCCACAATCGGAAGTGGTTGAGTTTGACTGGAAAACGACAGGTGGAAGCGCGCTTATCAAGAAGTCGCGCGATCAAATGATTAAACATGCAGGCCAAATAACGGTGAAATTGGGTAGGTCACTTACCGTTCAAGAATCGCGTAGTTGGGTCGACTATGTGCGGCCGGTTTTGCCTGGTACCTTCTAGAGTAGATGCAGTTCATCGAATTCAGCCCATTTCCGTTCCTGCTCAAGACTTCACCGATTCGTAATTTGAGGAAAGATCGGTGTGGGCTTAACGACCGACCCAAACGGACTGTGCCGTAATTGTAAAATTACAGCGGACGAGGGGAACCTCACTGTCTAATATCGCTGCCCGTGTCCAATATTTTGATGCCAGGGCGTGCTCGTCGTGGTTTGCGTCGGTAGACTTTTTGGGTAGTTCGCCGGTCGTTGTGGGCGAGGCGCTCAGTGGCGACATCCAGTTCATCATCGCTTGCAGACTTCGCTCGGAGATCATGGAAAGTGAAGCTTTCGGCGAGAGCAGCGGGGCCGACCGTACTCGGCCTTATTGCCTTAGTTGTAAACAGGCGTGCAATTCTGACCAGGTTCGGGGTGTAACCGGCGTCCAAAATTGACCACCCCGTACCCTGCCTGATCCAAAGCGGATCAGGCGGGGGTGACTGGGGTGCTATGCGTGGAAACCATCGGGAAGATCCGCCGACGGCGGCTGGTGCAGGGGGAGTCGATCAGCGCGATTGCGCGGGATCTGAGGCTCTCGCGTAACACGGTCAAGCGAGCGCTGAAGGCGGAGGGGGCGGCGTTCGAGTATCGGCGGCGCGTGCAGCCCAAGCCCAAGCTCGGGCCATACCTGGGGAAGCTCGAGGCGTGGCTGAAAGCCGAGCAGCAGCTGCCGAGCCGGGAGCGGCGCACGGCGCAGCGGTTGCACGAGGCGCTGCAGCTCGAGGGGTATACGGGCGCCGTGGATGGCGTGCGCCGCTACGTCAAGCGCTTCGAGCAGGCGCGCCGGCCGGCGGCCGGCGCGTTCATCCCGCAGAGCTTCGATGCCGGGGAGGCGTACCAGTTCGACTGGAGCCACGAGCACGTGGAGCTCGGTGGTGAAGAACAGGTGGTCAAGGTGGCGCATCTGCGCCTGTGCCACAGCCGCGCGTTCTTCCTGGTGGCCTATCCGCGCGAGAGCCAGGAGATGGTGTTCGACGCCCATGCGCGCGCGTTCGCGTTCCTGGGCGGCGTTCCCCGGCGCGGGATCTACGACAACATGAAGCCCGCGGTCGATGCGATATTTACCGGGCGGGAGCGACGCTACAACCGTCGGTTCCTCGTGATGTGCAACCACTACCTGGTCGATCCCACGGCCTGCACGCCGGCGGCAGGCTGGGAGAAGGGGCAGGTAGAGAACCAGGTCGGGAACGTGCGCGAGTGGGTCTTTACCCCCAAGCTCCGGTTCGAGACGCTCACGGAACTCAACGAGCATCTGAGCGAGCGCTGCCGGGAGCTGGCGCGCGAGCGCGCGCACCCGGAGGAGCCCGAGCGGCGGATCGAGTCGGTGTGGGCCGAGGAGCGATCGGCGCTGCGAGCAATGCCGGTGCCGTTCGATGGCTATGCCGAGAAGACGGTGCGCGTCTCGAGCACGTGTCTGGTGTCGTTCGAGCGTAACCGCTACAGCGTCGAGTGCCGATCCGTCGGCAGGGTCGTGAACGTGCGCGCCTACGCCGAGCGCATCGTGATCCATAGCGAAGGGCAGAACGTCGGTGAGCATCCGCGCTGCTTCGAGCGCGGGCGCACGCTCTACAACCCGTGGCACTACGTGGAAGCGCTGGGGCCGAAAGCCCGGGGCGCTGCGCAACGGGGCACCGTTCAAGGACTGGAACCTGCCCTCTGCCATGACGCGGCTGCGCGAACGCCTGGCTAAACATATGGACGGTGACCGGCAGTTCGTCGACGTGCTCTCGATGGTCGCGATCTACGGGCTGGAAGCGGTGACCGAGGCGTGTGCCGCGGCGCTGGAGGAGCAGGTCGTGAGCAGTGCGCACGTGGTCAACCTCCTGCACCGCGCGGCCGAGCCAGAGCGTCCCGCGCCACTGCAGGTGCCTGAGGCCCTGAGGCTGTGCAGCGAGCCGGCGGCCAACTGCGATCGCTACAACCAGTTGCTGCGCCCAAAGGTGCTGCGGCTGATCGAGTCCGTCAACCCGACATCGGAGGATGTGTATGCAAGCCCAACTGATCGAACAGATGAAAGTCCTGCGCCTGAGGGGCATGGCCAGCGCGCTGGAGGAGAGCCTGGGGGCGTTGAGCCAGAAGAAGCTCGCCCCGACGAGCTGGCTCGGGCAACTCCTGCAGGCTGAGATCGCCGAGCGTCGGGCGAGCTCCTACCAGTACCAGTTGCGCCTGGCGCGCTTCCCGATGCCGCGCGACCTGGATAGCTTCACCTTCCAGGAGTCTGCGGTCAACGAGATGCAGATCCGCCAGCTCCACACCGGCGAATACCTCACCAGCGCGCGCAACATCGTGCTGGTCGGCGGCACGGGCACCGGCAAGACGCACCTGGCCACCTCGCTCGGCCGGGCTGCAATCGAGCAAGGCAAGCGCGTGCGCTTCTACAGCGTCGTGGACCTGGTCAATCAGCTCGATACCGAGAAGCGCGAAGGGCGCGCCGGGCGGCTCACGGGGCGCCTGTTGTATCTGGATGCCATCATCCTCGATGAGCTCGGTTACCTGCCGTTCGCGCAGGACGGCGGCGCCCTGCTGTTCCATCTGATCAGCAAGCTCTACGAACGCGTGTCGCTGATCGTGACCACCAACCTGACGTTCGGGGAGTGGAGCAGCGTGTTCGGAGATGCCAAGATGACCACGGCACTGCTCGATCGGCTCACGCACCGCTGCGAGATCATCGAGACCGGCAACGACAGCTACCGGTTCAAGAAGAGAAGCTGAAGTCTGCCGCTGCCGCGGCAGACCGCGCTGCGGCTAAAGCCATTACACGAATGCTGAAATCCAGACCCCGAAACCCTCGAATCCCCTGGTCAATGTTCGCCGCCGGTAGCTGGTCAGTCTTGGACGCCTGTTGACCGTTGGAGCGAATAAACTCGGCGAGATCATTCTCTAGGAACACCCAGCGTCGACCAATTTTCGCGCCTGGGATTGCGCCGCGTTTCGCACGCGCGCGTAGCTCTTCCGCATTAATGTGGAGAAACGCGGCCGCTTCCTCAAGATTCAAAGCTTTCATTGACGTCGAGCCCATTTCAATATTGAAATAGTCACACTTCGTTGTTAAATCAGGACTCAGCTCGCAGAGCCCAATCTCAGTGGGACGATAGCCGCATGCACGGGACAGCGTGGATAATTACCCGATCGTATCAACGCAAATCAATGCCTCATCTCACCCTAAGCGCTACAAGTATTCCACAAACTCCGCGATTGACGTGTTTAATTTTCAACAAGTTAGAGTAATTCTAGCCTCGGGCAGGAGCTCCGCTGGTGCTGTGGTGCCCAGACATGGTCTCCCGCGTCACTTTAGGCGCAGTCCGGTGTCTTCGGTTGACGACGTTGGCGAAGTCTCAGAAGGGCCAGGAGTGGTCATTTGCGTTGAGTCAGAATATTTCTCTGTCGCGGTCACTTGCGAGGAGGGGCCGGTAGATTTACTAAAGGCGCGCTCCAGCCAAATTCGAACTAATGTAGCGGTCGCTGTCTGTAGGGAGGCTTAGGGCTAATGAGTTCAGACCAGGATGCTTTAGAAACATGGAATGACGTTCAGAGATTCTGCGAGCAGCAGATCGCCGAGAACGCGACTCTGGATTACAAGCAAGCCATTCCAAGTGACCTGGAGCGGACAGTTGCCGCTATGGCCAACACTCTCGGTGGGAAGATCATTATTGGAGTCGCCGAAGACGCCCAGGCCAGACCACAGCTTCCGGCGCTAGGAACAGAATTCAGGCGCGGAATTGTTGAACAGGTGATGAGTAAATGCGTCGACAACATTTCACCGGCAATCATTCCGGAAATTCATGAGTATCTGAATGACGCGAAGGACAGGGCTTTTGTAGTCATTCATGTACCGCAGAGTAGGGAAGCTCCTCACGCCATTTCGAAGAATACAAAAGTCTATATCCGCACCGGGAGGCAAAACGATCCGGACGAACTGGCGTCCCTTGATAGAATTGCATGGATCGGAGAACGACGAGAAAAAGCCGAGAGCTTTAGAGAGTGGCTTTTCGTTCGGGCTAGCGAAAGATTTGACCTACTACGTCGAGGAGGAGTGCCCGGAATCAATGCAAGCACTGATCCTGCGAACGAGAGGTGTCTGCTCACACTCGCGATATCGCCCGTTTACCCCGACCCGACTCCGCTAAAGCGTGCGCCTGAATTAGA
>JGI25613J43889_10000274_pt1 | contig 11235 bp, 2 predicted proteins | sample GraSoi_2013_40cm_FD_43889 | JGI IMG/M metagenome (IMG submission 43889) | reverse complement strand
CCGAGCCGAAGGCATGGTTGCAATCCGTGTCGGGCAGGCCTGCGCAGGTCGGATCCGTGTCCGGAGCGGCCATGACGAGCAGGCCGCCACCGTTGCTCGGTGTCGTGGGATTGACGCCCTCGTTGAACAGGATCGTGTTGTGCTGGATACCACGGTTCGGGTCGCTCGCATCGTGGTAGATGAACCCAAGCTGAGACACCCCGGCGCCGTCACCGGTCGTCAGGTTGCCGCACACCCAGTTGTAATTGAACTTGTAATAGTCATCGCCCGTACAGAAGGCGACGCCGCCGGCACCCGAAGCCGTGGCCGAGAACAGCTCATCACCCTCGGAAGAGTTGTTCGAGACATAGTTGTGGTGCACGTTCACTTTCACGTTAAAGCAGAACGGCAGCTGGGTGTTGGTGGGAAGACCAGCATCCGACCGGCAGGAACCCGGCTCCGGATTGACTGTCCCCGCGAGGTAGCCGTCCGGATGCTCTCCCTGGCCCACCGAGATACCGCCCGCCAGCGTTCCCTGGTTGTTGTAGACGCGGTTGTTCGAGATCTCCAGATTGTGAGCCCAGCCGTGCACAAAGATGCCGCCGCCGCCCTGGGAGCTGTTGGTCACTGCCAGGCCGTCGATGCGCGAGGGGTTGCACTGGAAGTTGCTCGGGAACGGATTCGTGGTGTTGCCATTGCTGGTGTGACACCGGCCGTTCGCGTCGCCCGTATTGATGTTGTTCGGATTCATGAATGGGTTACTAAAGAGCAGCGTCGTACCCACCGGGAACGTGTCTGTCGCGAACGGAAGGGATCCGGCGGGGAAACGCACGCCCTTGGCGAGCACGGTGATGCCCGCGCCTTCATAGGCGCCCATCAGGCTCGGCTCCTGCAACTGCTCGGCAAGATTGCCGTTCAGCGTGGCGTCCCAGCCGACCGTGGCCTCCAGCGGCAAGCGGTCAACCTGCGGATTGCTGCCGTCCAACGCCGGGGAGAAGTCGCTCCAGCTCGTGCCGCATGTACGGTCATACCCGGCGGGCACGCCGCTGGGGGTCAAGCCGAACAAGCACACTATTCTCAGGCGCCAGTCGTTGAGGATACCGGCCGGATGTGCATTGGCGTCGATGATGCTCGAGGCCGCCCCGACACCCTGCAGGCGCACGGGCTTCCACATCACGAGCAGCTCGTGGTAGCTACCCGGCGGCACAATGATCAGGTCGCCGGGCCTGGCAGCATCAATCGCCGCCTGAATCGTCTGCCCGGCCGCGAGTACTGTGGGCACTTTGCCGCCGACCGTGACGGTCACGGTGTCGACTGACTTCTTGCCATTGCCCGCGGTAACAACCAGCTCACCGCATAGTGCGGCTGAACCGCCGTACTGCGCCTGCTGCTGAATGCTGCAACTGGGGACGCCGGCAGGCACGGTGACCTGAATGGAGGTGTCCGTCCAGCCAGTGCCCGTGACGGTAGCCGCTACGCCGCCGATGGTGACCGTACCTGCGGTACCGAAGCCATAATGGCGGGTGATCTTCTTCGCGTTGTAGGGAGGCGCGGTGTTGTTCGGCCCAGAGTAGCCGTAGTTGTTCACCGACTGGTCACCGGGGATCACACCGGCGGGCGGCGTGCCCTTGCCATTGATGGTGTAGATCGTGAGTGTATTGCCGGCAGCGCTCACCCAGGGGCCAACGCCGTCGCCATCCACTTCGCCGACTTCCGGCGTGGCATCCGGATAGGCGCAGTCAGGATGGTTATATTCGGCCGCAAAGGCGGCCGTCGGAATGACCGGCGTGTCAAAGTAGCCGGTCTGACCGGGCATGAACGGCAGTTCGTAGCAGAACTGGCTGTAGGATTCCTGGTAGAGCGGATCCGCAGCCAACGCATTGGTGCCGCGATCGTTCATGCACATCACCATCATCATCGGGATGTAGCCGCTCGGATCGGGCGGGTTCACCGAGAACGATGAGTAATTCAGGCCGTTGTAGATGCCGTGCATGTCGGAATAGACGCGACCGACTTCATTGCCAGCCCAGTCCTTGACCGACACCGGCAGGTTGGGTGGGGCGAACTTCTCGCCAAAGTGCGGCGAGAACGGGTCGAATTCCGACGTGAAGTCATCCGTAATGGTGCCGGTGAAGTGACCGGCCACGTGCGTCGAGCTGAACACGTAGAACTTGGCCAGCACCGACATCTGGTCCTCGAGTGTGACCAGCTTGCGATCGCACAGCGGGCGCGTCGCGCCGGCGAACGGCGCATTCTGGCCCGCCTGCGGGTACAGGCTGTTAAAGTCGGGGACGACGCGGGCGGCGCCGACGCAGGGCCAGAAGGTCTCGACGCTGCCGGTGTCACCTTCGTGACGCGGCTGCGCGCCCAGATCCGTGGTCATGTTCAGCGAATTGTTCGGGTTGTAGGCCGCAGCGACCGCCGCCTGGTCAGGCATGATGAACACGGCACCGAAGCCCGCAAATTGTGAAGTCACCGGCGCTTCGTAGGTGTCGCCGAGCAGGATGTTCTTGTCCTCTTCCTTCACGAGCTCGTAGCCGGTGGGAACGACCATTTCGACCACGTACTTGCCAGCCGGCAGCATGGGATCGCCGTCGGTATCGGTGGTGCAGATGCTGCAACCCGTACCCGTGGGGGCACCGGTCGTCGGATTTCTGCCGGCAATGCTCGGGAACTGATACATGCCGTCATACGGTGCCGGCTGCAACTGGTTCCAGTTGTGCATGCCGTCGTAGCACTTGTACTGCGCGCCGTTCGGCAACGCCGTGGCCGGCGGGCCGCCGTGCTGCGAGTTGTACCAGTCCAGGTAGTTGGGCTGGTTCTGCATCGTATAGAAGAACGGGTCCGTGGGGCTCTGGCCCGGGCAGTTCATATTCGGAATGCCATTGGAACGGAAGCCCTGCGACCAGTCGTCCCAGCTGCTGGTTTGGGTGCTGTCCACCTTCGTGAGCGACTCGGTGCCATCGGGCGCCGTACCCACCTGGTAAAGGTTGATCGTGACGTGCGGAACCATCGGTTCCCACGTGAGCTGCAGGAGCAGGGCCGGGTCGTCAAAGGGCCGGGTCGAGGCATACACGACATGGCCTCTGATGCCGCCATTTTCGCCTGGCGTAAAGGGCCGCTTGCCGAACTCCAGGTACTGGTTCTGTCCGGCAAAGCTCTGCCAGCCGTAGCTGGTGACCCAGGCCGGGTCGACTCGACCGGTGGAGCCGCCTGTACCACCGCTCCCCGCCATGGGCGCAGGGGCGTCGGTGCAATCCGCGTTGGCGCAATAGAAGGCGCCCGGAACTCGCAGGAGCGTAGGTACAGAGTAATCCTCATTGGTTCTTGCCATATTCGCAAGAAGGCCGGAAGTACCGCACGGGGGGTAGCCACCCTGCCCGCAGCCGTAGAGGCCGGTGGAACCGTCGACCGGGCCACCCGCGTCGTTGATCACGTGCGTGCCTGTATTCTTGTAACGGTTCGAATCCGTTTCCATCACGTACCAGTTGAACAGCGGGAAGACTTCGTTGAAGCCCGCATAGCCGTCCAGGTCGGTGCTGTTCAGGTTTGAGACGCTTCCGTCGCGGAAGCGAATGTTTGTCGGGACCAGCGGCAGGCCCGGCTCATCGGCCTGGCAGACGCCGTCGCGATTCGTATCAATGCAGGTTCGGGTGGACAGATTGTTCTTCCACGCGTGNACCGCCATCTCGCCCATGTCCACGTTCCCGGTCGTCACTCTGACCGGTGTCGTAATACCGTCGACGATCTGATCGTTCCACTGGTCGAACACTGTGATGCGCCAGTCACCGGCGGGAATTCCCGTCAGGGTAAAGGCGCCAGTGTCAGGATTGCACTTCGAAAAGGAGAAGTCTGCGCCGTCCGGGCTGCCCAGACTCACGTAGCACTGGGTGTAGCCGAAGGTGTCGCGCGTGCCACTGCCATAGAGTCGCTCATCCGACGGCCGGCTCATGTGCACGCCAGTGACCGTGCCGGACACCGTGTAAGGGCACGAGGTCGCTTCCGGTGCGGGACACAGTGTTACTGAGGTCCCACTGCCCTGCACTTGTCCTGCCGTACGCCAGTCATTGATGAACTTCGGATTGGCGAAGCCCATCGATACGTGGAATCCGGCGGGGCCAAACTCCTGGAAGTACGTCGGCTCGTTGTTCTTGAGGAAGGCCTCGAGATCCTTGCCGCCGTCCAGTGTGTTGGTCTGGAGCCATTCTTCGCCGCGCGCAATCCGGTCCGCCGCCGGCGTGGCGACGATGCCGTATCGGCCGGGCGGCAAGCCCGCAACGACCGCCTGGCCTCCGAGCGGAGACAGCGTTACGCCATCCGCCTCGTAGTTCGGGCAGACAGGAATGACACCTGTGATGGCGGTGGGACGGATCGTCCCATCAGAGCCCGTGAACGGGTCCGCCACAATGGGGCAGGCGTCTTTGCCCGTCTGGGGATCGATCGTCCCCGACAGNGCGTTTGACAACGGCTGGCCGAACTCATCGTAGGTCAGCTGACCGGCCGAGTCGCCGGTGCCGCCAACAAGGTCAAAAATCGTGATGTTGAACCCGCCCAGGCCGGGTTCATTGGGCGACAGCACGTCGGTGCCGCCGCCGCCGCCATCATGCTCGCCATTGAGCGGGTGGTCGTCTTCAAACACGAACACCGAGAGATTGGATGCTTTCTGGCTCTCCGGGTCGACCAGAACGGTTACGGAAGTCTGCCCGGGAGCGATCTGGGCACCGCCCATGCCATGTCCAGGGTCCATCGCATCGCCCGGCAGGATCGAGATGTAGTAGTGCTTGGTCGGATCCAGAACGACCATGCTCGGATCGAGCGGCGTCTTGGTGGCCGCAGCCCTGCAGGCGCCGTTGCCGATGTCGCACGCGGCAGCCACGTGCGTGCCAAAGGTTGGCGACAGCGGGTCGGTGTCAAGCACGGTCTGTCCAGCTTCGCAAGATACGGCCGTGCCGGCCGGCCCCACGCAGCCCTGCGCCACCACCGGCATGTAGCTGGTGTGGAAGTTCGTGCCGAAAACTGCAGGAGCTCCCTGTGTCGTGACGGTCGGGCAACCGGCCGGCAGCGGGTTCGCCTGGCAATTGGGGTCCACGTAGAAGGTGCGGTCTTCCTCAATGATCCAGCGGTAGTCGGCAACCGCCGTCGTCTTGTCGATGCCGTCCACCACGGACACGGCCAGGCCGCTGCCCGCCGGGAATACGAGGTTCGCCGTCTGCGCAGCAAGCGGTGTTCCNTGGGAGTTCTGCACTGTGAAGGTCAGAATGCCCGCGCCCGGCGCCGCACCGGTGATGGTAAAGCCGCCATTCGGGTCCGCAGCAGCCGTTCCGTTACTCGAAGCCGCCGCGGTAACCTGCAGCGGGTAGCCTGCGGCGTCCGTGCAGGACGCCAGCACGCCGGGAGGCTTGACGGTCAGGGCAGTCGCCACCGTGGAGGTGAAGGTGGGGACGGTGCAGCTGATGCCGCCCGCTTCAATCGTTGCAGCGCCGAGAGTTACGGTGGCCGTAATACCAGACGAACATATCGCCCCGGTAACCGTACCGTTGGCGCAATAGGTAAANATGATCGGTGACCCGACATAGCTAAACGTGCCATTCGCATGGAGCGTCAGCCCGGGTACAACACCTACGAGCGCAACGCCGCTCACGTTGACGTCATTCCCGAGGAGGCCCTTGCCGGCATCCGTCACCGAGAATGCTCGGCCCACAATCACNGAGTTGTAGACGTCCGGATTGGCCNCCGCNGCNGCCAGTGAAGCAGCGNCAGGCAGCGCCGCAGCATTGACACTGATATAGGCGAGCATGCCGGCGTCGCGGCTGTTGGCGTTGGCCGAAAGGCTCCCCTGACGGTCGAATATCGGAAGCGCCGTGCCNCCGNGGGCCGGTGCATCAATCATCACGTCATAGGTCTTGCCCGGGGCCAGGAACACTTCGCTTTGAATGCGGGACACGCCCGGCAAGGGGTTGCCGTCTTCGGCCACCAGGCTAAAGCCTGCGGCAGCGGTCGTCCCGGCGGCGCCACCGCCGACAATCGCCGGTGTGGTCACGGAGCCCACTATTGAAGGAATGTGCATGCGCAGGCCCGCATTGACGAGGCGGACCAGCACATTTCCGGTCACGCCCGTGGCCGGCGCAGTCGCAAACAGCGACGGGTTGGCGGCGGTATTGGTCTTGTCGAAGCCCACGCCGTTGACGAGGAAGTACAGCGGTGAATAGTTCACCGCCGGCGGATAGCAGTTGCCCGCGTTCGCGGTGCCGGGGTTGCCGCAGCCGCCGGGCTGGCCGGACCACACCGTCGCCTCGTCGAAGCCCGCGGTGTTGACCGCTGTGCTGACCGCGGCGTTTTGGACCGGGTCGATTTCACTCAAGAGGAGCGGAATGTCCGCGCTGTAGCTGACACCCGGATAGGCGGTGCCCGCAGTTGTACCCACAGGTGCTGCCGTGACAACCACGATGCCGTACAGGCCCATCGGTCCCTGGATCGAGGGGTGCGAACCCGACTCGAGCAGGTAGGTGCCCGGGCGGAGAACTGGAACTGTCCAAGTCAGCGGCACCGCAGGTCCCACAGGCACTTCCGTGCCGAAGGACCGCACGCGCGTGCCCTGGGCGGGCGGCGTATTGGCCCCGTCCGCCAGACTGGAGCTCGAAGCCGGCCAAGTAATGGTCTGGCTGGCATGAGTCGGGCTCGTCGTAGAGCCGCCGGGCGTTCCCAGACCGCCACCCAACTGACCCACAATCGTCAGCGAGGTCGGAATGTTCCCGCCAGCAAACGCCAGAGCATTCGTGAGGTTGATCGTCAGGGTATTCCCGGTAGGAACGGTGATGACGACAGGCGACCAGACGGCCGGCGTGGTGGCCAGCGCATTCAGCGGCCGGCAGGCCGGGTCGGCGGGCGTGTCGCAGCTGTAGCCCCACATCGGGACCGCTGCGCCATCGGGCAGGGTCGCGGTGGCCGGACCTGCAGTCAGGTTCACCACCGTCTGGGCGAGCGATACGCCGCTCGCCAGCATGAGAACGGCAGCCGCGATTCCGGACTTGCCCAGGATTGCCTTGAAAATATTGGATCGCATCGCTGTTCTCCTGTCCCTATTTCGTTTCGTCGATTACGAATTCGCGTGAATCGACGAGCATCATCATCAGCATTCCGCCCGGAAAGATGTTGTTCGTGGTGATCTCGCGCTCGTTATGCGAGTGCCACATGAAAGCGAAGCCGGCCTCTTCGGAGGGCGAATTCGCGACCGTGCCCGAGGGCGGCGTCGTACCGGTCGAGCCTACGGCGCGCGTGGTCGCGTTGGGCCCCAGGTAGGGGCTGCCGCCCCACCAGGCGCCGAGGGCGAAAAGAGTCGGGTCGGGCAGAGTCACGGGCCCGCCACCGCCGACGTCTCCAAACGGAGCCTTCTGCAGCGGCTTATTGTGGTCCTGGCACCACTCGAAATAATTGATCGCCGTGGGATGTGCCGTGTTGTAACCGTTGGAATCGGCGTCGCACGGCAGCTTCGCATTGGTGTCACCGGAGGCAGGATTGTGTCCGTACACATCCCAGTTCACACCCTTGCCGGTCCACTCGAAGATCCCGTCCATGGTNACACCGGGCGTCGTCGTGGTGGTAAAGAGCAGCGGGCCAGCGAGACTGTTCACATCGGACTGGCTGAGGATCAGGTTGCCGTCGCGCGCCAGGATACGAACGTGGTTGCCGTGCTCGTGGAACGGATGCTGCCAGCGACCCGTGCCGATGATACGCAGCAGCGTGAGCTCGCCCGGGTGCATGTGCGGGTTGCCGTTGTACGGCTGGTGCGGNTACTGCGGCACGTAGGCCCCGTCCATGTTGTCGGGCATCGAGCGGCCGTTGATCATGAAATACGTGGGAAAGTAGGGCTCGGTCGCCACGTGCAGGGTACATCCGGCGGTGGCTCCGCAGGCCGCCACCTGCTCTTCCGCTTCGCGGTGCATCCGCAGGTCCATCTCGGAGAACTGGAACAGGTATTCCCGGTCGTAGCAGGTACCCGCGTGGTCGTAGGCGGCGTGCGCCAGCCGATTGTCAAGCTCGGCCACGGTGTGCACTGAACTGGCGGCCTGGGCGGTCACGTTCGAGGCGTGCACGCCCGCATCGCAGGCGGCGGGGACGTTATTGGGCAGGACGATGATTGCTCCGTACAGCCCCATGTCGATCTGCAGGTCGCCCTGCGTGCCGCTGTAATAGGTGTGGGTTCCCGGCGTTGTTGCAGTGAATTGGTACTGCGCCGTCAAACCAGGTGCGGCCTCCTTCGTCAGCAGGCCTTGAGCACCCGTCGCTGAAGTCAGCGTAAAACCCGGGAACAGAATCGAAGTATTGCCCGCCGAAGTCGGCAGGTTATTCGTCAGGTTTACCGTGACCGTCTGGCCTTCGGTGACGATCAGCGTCGGCCCTGGCACCTGCATCGCGGAGCACGTGCCGGAGGCAGAGACATTGGCCGGGACAAAGGCGGCCGGCGGATTCAGGGCGTCGCACCCGTACCCCCAGGAATAGACGAAATTCCCGTCAGGTTGGGTGACGAACTCCGGTGTCGCCACCAGATTGAACGTTGGACCGGTTATCCCGGGAACCGCAGCAGGTGCCGCAGTCGTGAGCAGCAGGCCCACCATCGCGAGCGCGACCGGAACCAGCTGTGCTGTCGAGATCGCCTTCTTCATGTCGATTGAGCTCATTGCTGCTCTCCCTTAAAGGACGTGGACTTCGGTCATCAGGCCACCGAAGTTCTCGGCGTCATTCGACAGGTGGTCCAGATTCGGGGTGTAGAGGTAGTAGGTGCCCGCCGGAATTCCGGTGGTGTCCAGGATCACGTCCAGCGATTCGCCNCCTGCCAGGGTGATCGAGTTGGTCTTGTAGTAGAGGTTGTTGCCGGCCTGATCGCGCAGCAACTTGGCGTTGTAGCCGATCACCGTCATCGGGATGCCCTGCGAGGCCAGCGTCTGGTACTCGGTCACGTCCAGATCGCTGATGCGCAGGAGGGCCTTCTGGCCCGACGTAAGAGTGATGATTGCCGGCAGCGGCTGCGAGTAATGCATCACGCCATCCGTCGACTGCGTCGCGATCGGTCCCGGCGTCACGGTGTCGGGATAGCTCCGGCCGTTGAGCAGGAAGTACTTGTCCTTCATGCCCGTGAAGTTCTCCGGGTTGAAGGTCATGCCGACGAAATGGAAGTTCGGATCGAAGCCGTGAATCTGGAGCGGAATCTCGACATCATAGGCCGTCGTGCCGTCACCATCGTTGTAGGCGTACTTCACGCCGGTGGCGGTCGCGCCCGTGTCCACCGCAGGCAGTGGATTGCTGCAAAGGATGTCGGACGAGTCGCAGCGGGTACGCAGATTCCCCTGCTGAGTCTGCAAGGCGCTGTACAGCGACACGCCGTTTGGAACGCGATTCTGGCGCGGGCGTACATAGAGCTGCCCGACCATGCCCATCTGCAGATGCTCAGGAGGCGTAATGTGGCAGTGCCAGAAGTAGGTGCCGGCGTCCGGGGACAGGTAGTAGTAGGTGAAGCTGGCGCCGATGTTGATGGCCACCGAGGCGTCCGGTACGCCGTCGTAGAACGCGGAGGCATTCGGATAACCGTGGAAGTGAACCGTGTGCTGCTCGAACAGGTCGGGGCGCATCACCTGGCCGACNTTGGTCAGCGTCAGGAAGAATTCGTCGTCCTCGTCGATGGCCATCAGGGGGGCCGGGATGTTGCCGTTCATCACGCCCACATCCATGATCGGGCGCGGGTCAACGTGACCGTCAAGGCAAGGGGCGGCGCAACTGCCATTCGCGATGCCGTCTGCATTGGGGGCCAGGCCTACAGCGCCGTTATAGGTAAAGGTCCCAGGAGTGCCCTGGTTGTACACAAGGCCGCCGGTGGCGCCGTCGGCCGTGGCGGGGTCGCCGGGCAACAGAGCTGGTGCGACCGTATTGAAGACACCCGGAAACTGCGTACCGGGCTGGCCGTTGGCCATATCGTGTAGTCCCGAGAGGGGACCGAAGGAGAACATGTAGGTCTGGGTGCCGTCACCCATGGTGGCGAAACCATCGCCGCCTGAGATCTGTTGNCACTTGATCGCGCCATTGAAACCGTTCGCGTNGGTGTACTCCGGCTCCACGTCGGCCGCCACCGGGTGGGTGGTGGTGGTGGTAGGGCACTGGACCTGGAACGACTGCGCCGCCGCGGGCAGCGTAATCAAGGCCAGCAACATTGCGGCAATGCCGCCCCCGATAAGTCGCTTGTTAATCATAAATTGCCTCCGTCCCGAACTTCTGGCGCGCACAGCAATCAAATCCTGGTGATCCGAACAACTCGCGCGCCTGCCCTGTTGCGGCAGTTACGCGGCCGGGTTCCACCTGGGAAACCTGGCGACCGGCGTCTAAAGCGTTTTTGGCTAACTTTTCGATACTGATTCGCCGGCCTTCTTGAAGAGCGCCTGGCGGGCCTCCCTAACAGTCACTGAACACCCTGGTCGGATTTGTCCTTGGTGCGCAGGATGCATCGATTGCGGCCAGAACCGTAGTCGGGACATGCTGCCGATGGGGTGGGTAGAACCCTGTAGTTTTGGAGTTAAGTCAAGAGACGGGGTGACTCACTACCTTGACCAGCGGATCACCATGCAGCATGGTAGGNGTTGACGCCGATTGCGCTGCAAAGTGCATGAATTAGGGGCTGAAGGTGCCCGGAGACTTGATCAGGAGTGGACCGATGAGACGATTTTTGATGCTGGCCGGTAGCCTGCTTGCGGTGACCTCGCCGTGCGCCTTTAGCGCCGATACGGATGAGGCCGCGGGACCGGACGCCATGCACGTGCATGAGGCCAAGGATCGGGTGAGCGTTTCCTGGATCGACTACAAAGTACCGGCCACCCAGCTGGTGCGGGCAGACGGCAAGACGGTATCGCTCCCGAGGGAGCTGGATGACGGCCGTCCGGTAGTAATGAATTTCATCTATACGACTTGCGAAACTATTTGCCCGTTATCCAGCGGCACGTTCTCGCAGTTTCAGACCAAGCTGGGCGCTTATCGCAAGGATGCGCACCTGGTCTCGATCTCCATCGATCCTGAGCAGGATACGCCCGCCCGCCTGCGCGCATATGCGAAGAAATTCCGCGCCGGCCCCGGCTGGTCGCATTACACCGGCACGCTGCAGGCAACCACCACTACACTGCAGGCCTTTGGCGTAAACTGGTCCGACAAAATGAGCCACACGCCCGTAACGCTGATGCGCGCGGCACCCGGGAAAGCGTGGATGCGGATCGATGG
>JGI25613J43889_10000269_pt1 | contig 11255 bp, 13 predicted proteins | sample GraSoi_2013_40cm_FD_43889 | JGI IMG/M metagenome (IMG submission 43889) | reverse complement strand
CGCATCCTTTTCCGAGATGCGTTTGATGGACTCTGCATCAAGGGCGAGATGATTTCCATCAGATTGCAGGGAAATAAATGGAGGCTTCGCGCTGAGGGGAGGCGAAACGCTGTTTGGAAAAGAAAGCTTTAAATCCTTTATGATATCTGGACGCAGGGTCCCACCTGCCCAAACCGAGTCAACGGTGAAGCCGTCTCCGAAGGATTCGGTCACCACCGAACCGCCAACGATGGCGCGGCGTTCGAGGACCAGAACCTTTTTACCTTGTTTGGCGAGATATGCGGCCGAGACCAGTCCATTGTGCCCCGCGCCGATGATGATGGTGTCGTAATGATTTGTCATTGATTGCTCCAAAAAATGCTGTGAATAATTACTCTTGTACTTCAGGCAGAAAACCAAAATCCGCTTCCAGTTCTGTATGCGGAGAAGAGCCTCCCCAGCCTGAATGTACCTCGTATACATAAATCCCAGGCTGAAGGGAAAAGGTTAATGGCTGTTCTGATAACAATGGCAGATCAGTTTGTTCAATATATGCTTGTGTCTTGTAATCAGGATTCCATCGAAATGCTCCACGCGTCCCATCTTGCGAACTTAATTCTTGCTCTGAAACCTTGTAAAGTATGTGCCACAGTTCCGTTGGGTTAATCGAGATGGGAAGCTTTAAGATGAGTGAAGGATTTGGAGTTATTAGTATGGATTTTGTCGGTGTGATGATGGCAAATGCATCCCCAATTTCTCCAACTATGCTACCATCGGGTTTAACTTCAGTAATCCACATGGTTGTGCCAATTTCTGATTCATATGCTTTGTTGTTGACAATGACTTTTGCTGGTTGTGGAGTTCCATAATATGGAGCCAATTCGCTTGTAGGAAATGCCGTTAGCGCAGCTGCTGGTGTAGCTGTTTCAGTACTTGTCATTTGTGCCATTGGCGTATTAATAGATACAGCGGAAACTTCTGCTTGTTGGCAAGTAGTTACAAACAAGATAAGAAGCAAATCCAAAATGTTTTTCTTTATTTTATTCATGCAATCTCGATGCACTGAACCTAAAGAGTAGAGAAACTTTATTCAACAGAATCATCTTCCAGTTAAGAAAGAAGCGCCAAGCGGACGATATTCTACAGTCTGCAGTCTATCGTCTACATCCCATCCTTCAAAATNTCCTTTGCCGCAAGCATGCCTGCCGCGCCCATCACTCCGCCGCCGGGGTGTGCGCCTGCCGCGCCGAAGTAGTAGCCTTTGAGCGGAGTACGGAAGTCTGCCCATTGCGGCGTGGGACGCAGGAAGAAGATCTGATGCAGTAACAATTCACCATGAAAAATATTTCCGCCCGTGATGCCAGCGATGCGTTCGATATCCTTCGGCGAAATGACCTGTATGCCGACGATTGCCTTGCGGATGTTCGGCGCGTACTGCTCGATGGTCGAGATGACCGCTTCGCCGAGTTCGTCCCGTTTTTCATCGTTCCAGCCACCTTCAAGATCATACGGCGCGTATTGCACGAAGCAGGACATCACATGCTGCCCGGGCGGCGCCATATCGGGGTCGATCATCGACGGGAAGATCATGTCGAGATACGGGCGCTTCGAGATCTGCCCATACTTGGCGTCGTCGTAGGCGCGCTCGATGTAATCAATGCTTGGGCTGATCGACACCGCGCCGCGATGCAAAACCGAATCATGTCCCCTGCCTTCGAAAGGTAGTGCCGTGAAGTTGGGCAGTTCGCTCAATGCGATATTGATCTTGCCCGACGAGCCGCGTGTGCGGAAGTTTTGGATCGATGTNACAAAGTCATCAGGGAAATGTTTGCCTTCGACGAATTGCAGGAAGGTGCGCTTCGGGTCCGCGGCGGACATGACGACTCTGGATTGCAGCTCATCGCCGTTATCTAATGCGACGCCGACCGCGCGTCCATTCTTAACGATGACCTGCTTCACGCTTGCGTTGACCCTGATCTCCACCCCAAGCGCCACCGCCGCGTTTAGGATCGAGCCGCTGACCCCGCCGGAGCCGTTCTTGGCAAAGCCCCACGCACGGAACGCGCCGTCGATCTCGCCCATGTAATGATGAAGCAAAACATACGCCGTCCCAGGCGAGCGCGGACCAAGGAAGGTGCCGATGATTCCGCTGGCGGCCTTGGTGCCTTTCAATGCATCAGTCTCGAACCACTCTTCGAGCAGATCCGCGGACGATTGTGTTGCAAGTTTTGCGATTGTATATAACTCTTTTTCAGAAAGACTCGCCGCGTATTGACCAACCTTGAGCAAGCCAAGCATATCGCGCATGCTCAACGAAGTTGGGTCAGGTGGAATTAAATTGATGATCGGCTTGATCGCCTTGGCTGCACGCGCCATCACGCGCGCATATTCGTCGTAAGCTTCTGCATCCTTTGGTGAATGACGATACAACTCGCGACGAGTCAGATCGTGATCGTCCCATGCTGCGAGATAATCTCCGTTTTCGGTGGGCGTGAATGTAGAAGGCAATGGCAGGATCTTCAATCCATGCTTCGGCAATTCCAGATCACGGATGATTTCCGGGCGCAGCAGACTCACTACGTATGAAAACTCGGTGAACTTGTACCCCGGGAAGATCTCCTCCGTCACCGCCGCGCCGCCGACGATATGTCTGCGCTCGAGCACGACAACTTTCTTACCCGCTCTTGCGAGGTAAGCTGCGGCGACGAGTCCGTTGTGCCCACCGCCGATAATGATTGCGTCGCATTGATTTACTGTCATAAATAATTCCTTTTTCAAGTGCCATTGCGAGCCGCGAGCCTCAAATGGCGAGTGGCGAAGTAATCCCCTAATTATTTGGAGATTGCTTCGTCGGAAAGAGCAAGATCGCTCCTCGCAATGACACTGGTTATTTCTTCTTCCACTCAGGCTCATAGAACGGCAACTTGACCACCTTCGCAGGAGCATGTTGACGATGATGCTCCACCGTGATCTCCATTCTCACCTTTGTGCCGAGTTCGAAATATGGTTTCTGCAAATGCGCGAGCGCGATATATTTTTTCAATAGTGGCGACCATGAAGAAGTAGAAGCATAACCAACCTGAACATTACCANCGAAGATCGGCAGGCTTCCGCGCACTGCCATCCCGGGGATTTGCGGTGGCAGGCCAACATTTTTGAACAACTGCTCCATTCCTTCCCATTCAACTTCAAGTCCCATCAACTTCCACAACGAGCCTTCTTTCTTCTCGCGTTCCAGCGCGCGGCGACCGACGAAATAACCCTGCTTATCGAGGTTTACTGTCCAATCGAGTCCCAGCTCGAACGGTGAGGACTTTTGTGGCTCGATCCAGGCGTGAGTGGTGGATGTGTAATCCACTTCGATCATAAAAAGCCCAGCTTCGACGCGCGCCATATCCATAGCGAGAATGCCTACGGGCGCAATTCCATAATCCGCGCCAGCTTCCATTAATGCATCCCAAATTTTGAGAGCGTCTTTTGGATCCATCCAGATCTCAAAACCGAGATCGCCTGTATAGCCCGTTCTTGAGATCGTGACTTCAATTCCCTGAATTTTATTCTTCGTCAAACGGAAATACTTCAGTTCGTCAACTGACTTTTCAGTGACTTTATTCAGAATTTTTCTTGTATTAGGTCCCTGGAAACTGAGGGCTGCGACATCATCAGTCACTTCTGTTACATTCACATCCAGTCCCACTGAATTCATCGAAAGCCATCGCAGGGACGGGTCCGCAGAAGTCATTCGATATGTAGACTCATCCAGCCGCGAAACAGTCCCATCGTCCATCATCTTGCCCTCGTCATCGCACCAACCCGTGTAATAGACCTGACCCACTTTCAGTTTATCCATATCACGCGTGATGATTCGGTTAAGTAGACGACTGGCATCCTTGCCTTTGATAATATATTTCATCAAGGGAGTCACATCGATCAACGCTGCCGCATTGCGGATCGCCCAATACTCGCGGTCGAGGGTCAGCTCGTAGGAACCGACGACCAAATATCCCGCCCATCGCCGCCAATTCTGCGGCTGACAGAGTTTCGAGGTCCGTTCGTGGAAAGGCGTATGTTTTAGTTCAATCATTTATGATGTGGCCTTTCGACTATTGAATTCCATTTCCATAAGGATTCTGAGAATCTGAGCTAACGCCTTTAATGGAAAATAGGTTACAACTGTTTTAATAGTCGTATCGAAAATAAAATATATGACATCCCCAGACGAAATTTTTAAGTCCTGAGTCGAAAAACCACCTAAAAGGAGTCTTGCTGCTTGAAAGTTGCCGAGGCCTAATAGAATATTTATGATAACGACAGCTATTGCAACTTTATTTATCTTACCCAATAAATCTAGTACCTGTAGCGTGTCGTAAAGTTCAGGTTGATTGTCGTCATCAAGAAGTTTTTCTTCCCAACTGTGATCCTTTTTATTTATTTCGGATTCCTTTTGATATTCGAGAATTGGATTGTCTTGTGAAGGTGCATTACCGATTCGTTCTCGTAAAATACCCCTTAATATTTCAAAGGCAGTGTCAGACCATTCCACACGATCGTTTGTTTTCCAGATCTCAAGTAGCTGATAAGTATCTAATAAATTGAAATTGCTTCGAATGCTATCTTTAAGTTCTTCGTTCAATTTGCACCATCCCCACTCAACTTCTCTCTGTAATTAATGTCTGTTTCCACGATCATATCAATACTCATAGCAATTCCTTTTAATCCTAAATGGTAAACGGCCCCTTTAATAATCATGGCTGCTATCTTTAAAAGCAGGTCGAAAAGATAGAATGGGTCTCTGGATAATAAACTAATCAAATNTGTTTTATACTGAGTGTTGGCTAGCTCTGCATATATTCCAATTTGCCAAAAAGCCAGAAGGATAAAAACAAAAAACACAATAGGCGCAAACCCATTTGCCAACATGGAGAAGCGCCACAGCATTGCATGTTTCTTTCCAAATAAATCATTCTTTTCATTCATAATTTTTCCTTCCTAAGATTTACTCGAATGCTCTGCCGGTGCGAAGCACCCTACTTCCTCGAACCCATCAGCGCTGTTGTAATCCCCAATCCCACATACACAAACCCTGCAAAATATTGCTGACCTTTTTGGAAATCTTTATTCCCAGCTAATTTCTCTGCAAGAGAACTAGCTGCCAGGGCATACAGACTATCTGTGATAATTGCCAAACCGACAAAAAACAGCCCTAATAAAAGAGTCTGGCCTGTCGTGTTTCCTATCTTAGAATCAATAAACTGCGGCAAAAACGCGAAAAAGAAGAGTGCGGTTTTTGGATTAAGGATGTTAATCGCAAATCCCTGCCAGTAGATTCGCCGCAAACTTTCAGGCCTGAATTGTTCCTTTTCCCATTGACCCTCTNATGTCATCAACTTCCGAATACCAAGATAAATCAGATAGGCAGCGCCCAGATACTTCACTACATCGAACGCCAATGCAGAGGATAGTATGATCGCCGAGAGCCCCAATGCCGCGGCAACAGCCTGGATCAAATTCGCTGTTTCAATCGCAAGCACAGAGACCAGCCCAGCCATTCGTCCCTGATTGGCACTTCGGGCGGTGATATATAGCACTGCAGGACCGGGCACAAGCAATAATGCCAAAGCCGCAAGCGTAAAAAAATATAATTGAGAAGATTCAATCATGTTGCCTACTTGTTCGAATATTCCGCCGGCGCAAAGAAGACCAGCACAGTCAGATCCTGTTCGATCGAGTGAAAGCGATGTTCCATATTCTTCGCCACATACACAACCGAGCCTGCCTGTACATCTTGATCCTCTTTCGCGACTTTGATCTTCGCCCGGCCGCTCACCACATAATAGACCTCATCTTCCGTATGCGGAGATTGAGGATCCGTACCACCAGCTGGGAGGGCAAACAGTCCCATGCTCAAGTCTGGGACTTTGAGGAATTCAAGATAGGCTTTGTTGCTTGATTCTCTTTGAGAGGTAAGTTGTGCGAGTTCAAAGGCTTTCATGGGTATCGTTTCCCCCTCTCCTTGTCGGAGAGGGCAGGGTGAGGTTCTAAAAATTATATATAATTCTACCTGCCTTTCCTCAAATCAAGAAGCAACAAAAAAGACAGGCATTTGCCTGTCCGATTAAATCATGGATGTATCCATCTAATTCCAGTCGCTTAATTCTTCTTCAAGCGATTCGATNAGCTTGATGTATTTTTCCGTGTCGTACTTTAAGGTGCCTTCAAAGACGATATTGTTGATNCCCTCCGCGACTTTGTGCTCATCGTCAACGGAAATGGTTTGCTCNAGCAGAGGGAAGATGCGGGTTTTAAGTCGCTCAAGGTGTTCACGCATAATGGATGTGTAATTGCTTGCCGCCCAGACCAATTCGCCGCGTGCGACCTCATCCCCATCCCGCCAGGCATTTGCCGTCTTNATCAAAAGCTCGGCAGCGTCNCGNCTTTTCTTTTGATCTATTCTCATCAACATGATGGGNCCTTCGTTNGGGGAAAAGCCGCCATCNTCCAACACCTTGANCAGCAACTCCTCCTTCTTGAAGAACCCATCCTCGATATATTCGCGGATGAANGTNTGCGCAAAGATGAAGTAAGTGGGGCGGGCAACCTTGCTGCGATTAAGCAATACCGAGGCACCGCCGAGTGCAGCCAGAAAACGTGTAATGGTTTCCTGATCGGCGCGTAGACTTTTTGTGATGCGCATATGATTCCTGATTATAAAGGGATTTTTTCCGAGTATACCATCTAGGCTTAGCCCTTCACGGGATTGCTCAATTTCCCCAATCCCTCGATCTCCACATCCACCATGTCGCTGTTCTTTAATTCCCCGACGCCTGCCGGTGTGCCGGTAAAGATCAAATCGCCAGGCTCCAGAGTCATNACAGAAGAGATATATGCGATCAAGGTGCCCACATTAAAGACCATGTCGCGCGTGGATGCCATCTGGCGCATTTGCCCATTCACGCGGCAGGTCACGACGGCATCCGAAGGATCGAACTCTGTGTCGATCCACGGACCGAACGAACAGAATGTATCGAAGCCTTTGGCACGCGTCCATTGGCCGTCCGTCTGTTGCAGATCGCGCGCCGTGATATCGTTGCCAACGGTGTAGCCGAAGATATATTCCTTTGCAGTCTCGGCTGTGACATTTCTCGCGCGCTTACTGATTACAACCACCAATTCCGCTTCATGCTCCACCTGAGTGGACTGCGGCGGAAGGACGATCGAATCTCCGTTCGAGATGATCGAGGAAGGCGGCTTCATAAAAATAAGAGGAACCTTCGGCACTTCATTGCCCAACTCCTTGGCATGTTCCACATAGTTGCGGCCCACGCAAAGGATCTTGCTTGGCTCGCAGGGCGCGACCAGTTTCACGTCCGCGAGAGGCGTCTTTGCCTCACGTCTGCGATACTCGCCAAACATGCTTCCCTGAATTTCGCCGACTTTCTCGTCGAGCAGCCAGCCATATTTCGGTTCGTCGCCATTGGTTTTATAACGAACGATTCTCATGATTATTTCCCTTCATATTTTTTAATGCCGCTGCGATCCACCTTGCGCAGCAGACCTTTCACAGACTCGCTCAATTCCGGATGGACGAGATTAGGCGCGATGTCCGCGAGAGGGACGAGCACAAAGGCGCGTTCGTGTAAACGGGGATGAGGCAATTTCAGTGCCGCCGAGTTCAGGATCATGTCATCGAAAAACAAAATATCGATATCGATCAGGCGCGGGCCGTTGTCAAAACTTGGTGTACGCCCGAGCGCTGTTTCAAGCCGCTTCAGATGCAGGAGTAGTGGCACAGGTTCCATATAAGTCTCGGCCATCACCGCCTGATTCAAAAACGCCGGCTGGTCCTCAAAACCCCATGGTGGCGTTTGATACACATTGGATTTTTTCTTCACCGCCATTTGCGGCCTGAGATTATCGATGGCAGCCTTAAGATTGGCAAGGCGATTGCCGATGTTACTGCCCAGCGCCAGGTAAACAGTATGGTCCATGGTTAGGCGCTGAGAGGGTGTTCGTCGAAATGTTCGACGACATCCGCGGCCAGCCAGCCTTCGATATCCTTGTTGACGAAGGCTTCCTCCGGCAATTCTTTCGTCAGTTTTAAAAATGACCGTCGCTTGCTTTCAAATAATTTTTGCAGGTCAGCATCCGATGTGTTTTTATATTTTTCGACCAATTCGATATTGAACGCGTCCGCATCATGGCTTGATACGTTGAAGTCCGGGTCTTTCATAATTCTTGTNACNATGTGGTCGCCTTCCTCCCACCAGCCAATAACATGCGCAAGGATGTCGTGAAAATTTTCAANCCCCTGTTTCTTTAAAAATGCTTCCTTGTNTTCCAGCTTCTCGAAGCGTTCGATATATTCAGACCATTCATTTTCAAGGGTATCNATGGTCAGGAAACGACTCAATGCGACGAGATGCTCGCGCGCGTGATCGATAAAGACTCCTCTGACCCAGTTTATTATGCGTCGATTCTCCCAGGCCGCCTCATTCATGGATCTGAGATCCGCTGCGCTTTTCTGAAGCGTTTTCTCATAGTGGGCAAACAAATCCTTCTCGCTCCAATCTTTATATTTCTCAACGGCGGCCGCATTAAATACATCGAAATCGTATTTCTTGCGTTCGTATTCGCGGTTCTCTGCGAGTGCGAGGATGATGGGCATGGCTTCCTCCCACCACGCAAGGATGTGAGCCAGCATATCCTGAAAGCGGGCGTACCCCTGTTTTTTCACGCGCTCTGCGCCATCTTTCGCCGGCCAGCGGTTGAATCGTTCGATATAGGTTGCCCATTCGAGTTCGAGAAAATCAAGGGTGCGTTGTTTGTAGCTGGACATTCAGACCTCTCAGGAAGATGGCTTTATCGGCTATACTAACCGCGTCTTATTTTACTCGCCTTCATGCCCTGCATCGAAAGGAAATCCCATGACCACCNTCGCAAATATTTTGATCGGCATCGTTGCCCTTTTGCACNTTGGCTTTNTGTATTTGGAAATGTTCCTGTGGGATAAACCCANCGGTCGCCGCGTCTTTCGCACCACCGAGGAAGTGGCGCGTCAATCCAAAACCCTCGCGGCGAATCAAGGTCTATATAACGGATTCCTCGCAGCGGGCCTTGTCTGGAGCTTCTTCGATGGGGGACCGGCGAAGATCTTCTTCCTTAGTTGTGTGATCGTGGCCGGAATTTTTGGTGCGCTGACTGTGAGCAAGAGGATATTTTATGTTCAGGCACTGCCTGCGATAGTAGCTCTGGTGTTGTTGCTTGTTTTCTAATAATAAAAGACTTCAGTAAAATTCACTGAAGTCTTTTATTTGAATACAATAAATAAAAATTACTTGATAGAGTTAACAAAATCCGCGAATAGACCATACGCCGTTTCCTCCGGCCCGCCTTGCATGCCCGGGCCGTTCGGATTCGGTGATCGAGTAATCAAGGATCACGTCTGTACGCAAAGTGATACCAGTGCTTGAGTTCATCATTCCATATAATGGAGAAGTTGAGTCTACGAGTTGCGGGGCTACGCTGGCGTTTACTTTACCTTCGGCTTTTTCAGCAGAACAAACCAATTTATAACGCTTGCCCTCGGCCTTTGCCTTCGCGATCATTTCAGGTGTAATGCCACGAATGCCGGTGGGATTCACCTGCTGTGGCGTTATCGGCCTATCCATTAAGACAGTGACCAATGCTGCAACTTTAATCGCTGCGTCCCAGCCGTCCACGTCGTTGGTAGGGTCAGTCTCTGCCACGCCGATGGACTGACAATATTTCACTGCGTCTTCATAGGCCTCGCCGTTCTCCATACGCGAGAGGATGATGTTCGTTGTGGCATTGAAGATACCTTTAATGGAAGAGAGTTCTGCCAGCGGAAAAGCCTCTCGAAAAACAGAGAAGAGTGGCGCGCCGCCCAATACGGTGGCTTCAAAGCCGAATTTCTTTCCTTTGGATTTGGCAAGCTCTGTCAATTCACGATAACCGTGAACGACAGGTCCTTTATTGGCAGTAATGGTATGCATGCCGAGATTGAGCGCTGTACGAATGTGATCGAGCGCGGGCTGGCCGGTCTGTGTGTTGACGGGGGAGTTCTCGAACATCACATCGGATTGTGAGTTTTTGATGACATCCAATGAATCTTTCACAGGTATGATGGACAATGAAGAAATATCATGGCCGCTTTCGACAAGCTGTAATGCCATTTGGATATCGAGCCCGTTTGGATTTACGGCGAATCCATGCCTGCCGGTGGAAATGCCAGTGAACGAAAAGGTGACATCATGTTTCGATTTCAACGCATCCTGTTTGCGGACGAAGAGTCTTGCCAACGCACGAGCGACGTTCCCAAAACCAATGAGTGCGAATTTGTAATGCATAAAAGTCTCCTTGAATTATGTGGTTGCGAGGCCCAAGCCTAAAAAGGCGAGTGCCCGAAGCAATCTCCCGGTTCATAAAGGGATTGCTTCGCCGCGAAGAGCACCGCTAGCAATGACATTAGATTGGTGGGTATGGATGAACGCGCCGTCCCTGTAATGCGCGCGGGAAGACTCTTGATGTAAGCAATGAGTCCGCGCGGGCGATGAGTGCAGAGATCTCGCGTGGGCTGAGATAAGGCTGCAGGATGCCGCGCCAACTCTCCGCTTGAGAAAGAGGCGAGAGCAATTCCTGAGGGATCGCCTGCCCGGCGAAATCCCAGATCACTGTACGGAGTTTGTCCTCTTCGTGAAAACAAATGCCATGATCGATGGCATAAAGTTTTTGCGTGCCGTTTTCAAAAAAAACGTGGCCGCCCTTGCGGTCCGCGTTGTTGACCAGCACGTCGAAGAGCACAACCGGCCGGAGTTTTTCCTTGTCTTCGCGCGTAAAGTTGAAGTAATGATATTCGACATCATATTCGATGAATTGTTGAAGGGAACCGGGGCCGTGAGGGCCATCATCGCGCAGCGTTGTAAATGGGACGAAATGAAAGCCAAGCACTTCACTTAGTTGATATGCAGCAACTTCGCGTTTTGCCAGTGTGTTATCGGGAAAATCCCACAGCGGTTGCTCGCCTCTGCTTGGTTTGTACACTGCTTGNACTGTTTCACCTTCATGATGAACATCCACAAGAAAGGTGTAATTCGAGCCAAACATAAACTGGCCCTTAAGTTCATAATCGCCAAATGTAATAGCGTTTTGGATTTCGTTTAACAATTCGCTCATGGGAAAACGTTCAGACGCTGAACGCTGAAACGTTAATGCAAATGCCCGTTCTTCTTGGGGCAGAAATGCCCCTCGGGTTCCAT
>JGI25613J43889_10000267_pt1 | contig 11294 bp, 8 predicted proteins | sample GraSoi_2013_40cm_FD_43889 | JGI IMG/M metagenome (IMG submission 43889) | reverse complement strand
GCGTTCGACGAGACCGATTCCAGCCTCGCCGAGATCAACCCGCTCATCCTCACCGGCGAGGGCAAGGTCGTTGCGCTCGACGCCAAGATCAATTTCGACGACAACGCGGCCTTCCGCCATCCGGAGTGGCAGCAGCTGCGCGACTTGGACGAGGAAGATCCGGCGGAAGTCGAGGCCTCGAAGTACGACCTCAACTACATCCAGCTCGACGGGGACATCGGCTGCCTGGTGAACGGCGCGGGTCTCGCGATGGCGACCATGGACATCATCAAGCTCTACGGCGGCGCGCCCGCGAACTTCCTCGACGTCGGCGGCGGCGCCACCACGGAGAAGGTCACCGAGGCCTTCAAGATCATGCTGCGCATTCCGCACCTGAAGGCGATCCTCGTCAACATCTTCGGCGGCATCATGAAGTGCGACGTGATCGCCGCGGGCGTGGTCGCGGCGGCGAAGCAGGTGAGCCTCAGGGTGCCGCTGGTGGTGCGGCTCGAGGGAACGAACGTCGATCTCGGCAAGAAAATCCTGGCCGAGTCGGGACTGCCGATCATTTCCGGCAGCAACATGGCCGACGCCGCGCAGAAAGTCGTCGCGGCATCGAGAGGAAAGAGCTGATGTCCATCCTCGTCAACAAGAACACCCGGGTGATGACGCAGGGCATCACCGGCAAGACGGGCCAGTTCCACACCAAGATGGGCAAGGAGTACGCGAACGGGAGGAACTGCTACGTCGCCGGCGTCAACCCGAAAAAACCGGGCGAGTCCTATGAAAGCATCCCGATTTTCGCCACGGTGAAGGAAGCCAAGGAAAAAACCGGTGCGAATGTCTCGGTAATCTACGTGCCGCCGCCTTTCGCCGCGTCGGCGATCGACGAAGCGGTGGAGGCCGATCTCGATCTCGTCATCTGCATCACCGAGGGCATCCCGGTGCGCGACATGATCCGCACCAAGTTCCGGATGCGAGGCAGGAGAACGAAGCTCGTCGGTCCCAACTGCCCGGGCGTGATCACCCCGGATGAAATCAAGATCGGCATCATGCCCGGCCACATCCACAAGAAGGGCAGGGTCGGGGTCGTGTCGCGCTCGGGCACTCTCACTTACGAAGCGGTGGGCCAGCTGATGGAGCTCGGCCTCGGGCAGTCTTCGTGCGTGGGTATCGGCGGGGACCCGGTGAACGGATTGAAACACGTCGACGTGCTGAAGATGTTCAACGACGATCCGGAGACCGACGCCGTCGTGATGGTGGGCGAGATCGGCGGCTCGGACGAGGAGACCGCCGCGCTCTGGGTGAAGGCCAACATGAAAAAGCCCGTCGTCGGCTTCATCGCGGGGGTCACCGCGCCTCCCGGAAAGCGCATGGGCCACGCCGGAGCGATCATCTCAGGCGGCAAGGGCACGGCTCAAGAAAAGCTCGCGGTGATGGAGGAGTGCGGGATCAAGGTCACGAAAAATCCCGCGGAAATGGGCAAGCTGTTGAAGTCGGTGCTGAAGTAGCCGGCTGTCCGGCAGATGGCTCGCGCGAATGATCTTGCCGATGCCCTGATTGCCGAGGGCAACAAGGCGGAAAATTCGGGCAACGCGGGCGAAGCTTGCGAGCAATACCGCAAGGCCGTGGCCGCCGCTCCCGGCTACGCGAAAGCCCATCTCAATCTCGGCATAGGACTGGAAGCCGCCGGCGACATCGACGCGGCGGTCAGATCGTATGAGGCGGCTCTTGCGATCGATCCGGCCGATGCCTACGCCAATTACAACCTGGGCAAGGTGCTGTGCGCACGCAGGGATTTCGACCGCGCGGAGAACTTCCTTCGAGCGGCGCTCGATCGCAAGCCGGAGTTTCCCGAGGCGCTGGTCGCGCTGTCCAACGTGCACGACTCGAAGGGAAATCTCGCCGACGCCCTGGCGAGCATCGAGCTTGCGCTGAAGCTGCGGCCGGACTGGGTCGGGGCGCTGTACAACTACGCAGTCGTGTTGAGAAAGCTGGGTAGACCGGCCGACGCGGAAACCGCCCTGCGGCAAGGACTTGCGATCGATCCCGAAAGCATGCCCGTGTGCGGATTGCTGACGCTTGTTCTCAGGAGTCAGGGCCGCTTCCAGGAAGCCTTGGAAATCCTGGCTGAATTGCGAGAGCGTGACCCGGACAGATTCGATATCGAATCGGTCGAGTTGTTTACACTGACTTGCTGGGACGGGATTTCCAGCGAGGAGCTGTTCGCGCGGCACAAGGCATTCGGCTCGCGGCTCGAAGGGACCCATGCGCGGCGAATCCAGCCGTTCGGCAACTCCAGAGATCCGGAGCGGCGTCTTCGCGTCGGCTACGTATCGGGCGATTTTTACCTTCACCCTGTCGCGTTTTTCGCCATCCCATTGTTCGAGCGGCACGACCGGTCGGCCTGCGAGATTTTTTGCTACTTCAATGGCGACACGGTGGATGATTTCACGCGGCAGGTGCGGGCGCGCGCGGACGTGTGGCGCGACGGGACTTCCCTGTCCGATCTCGCCCTGGCGGAGGCGATCAACCGCGATGGGATCGACGTCCTGGTCGATCTGGCCGGTCATAGCGGAATTTCCCGGCTGGCCGTTTTTGCACAGCAGCCGGCGCCGGTGCAGGTGACCTGGCTGGGATATCTGAACACAACCGGGATGACCAGGATGCAGTACCGTCTTTGCGACCGGCACACCGATCCGCCCGGCATGACCGACCGATTTCATACCGAGACCCTGGTCCGGCTACCCAACAGCCAATGGTGCTACCGCCCCGTGGAATCGATCGCCTGTGCCGAAACGCCGCCGTTCAGTCGCAATGGATTCATCACATTCGGATCGTTCAACGACGGTTTCAAGCTCTCGCCGTCGGTTCGCAGGCTGTGGACGGAGATTCTGACTCGCCTGCCTGACTCCCGAATCGTTTTCGCCGGGGTCCCGCAAGGCCCGGTCCGAGACGGACTGATTCGGGACTTCGAGCGCGCGGGAATCGACGCGGGCAGGATCGTGACCTTTCCGCGCGTAGGGGTCGCCGAGTATCTTCGCTCGTTCAATGACGTTGACGTGGCGCTGGATACGACGCCGTACAGCGGCGGCACCACTACCTGCGACGCCCTCTGGATGGGGGTGCCCGTAATCACGGTCCCGGGAATCCGGTCGGTATCGCGAAGCGCCGCAAGCATCCTCGCGACGGTCGGCCTGAGCGACTGGATAGCTGCGAGCCCGGGAGATTACGTGCGGCTGGCCGTGGAGCACGCGGGAGACCAGGCAGGGCTCGTGGAGCTTCGCCGGACATTGCGCGAAAGAATGCGGCGCTCGCCGCTCATGGACGAGCTGCAATTTGCGCGCGACCTGGAGGATGCTTATCGGCGAATGTGGCGTGCGTGGTGCGGGAGCGAAGCAAAGTGAGACAAGCGCGGAGCACTCGGCAGCTCCCCGTGTGCCATAATTTTGTTTTTCACGGCCGCTCCGGACCATGATTCTCGACTGGTTCAAAAGCAAAGAGGTCGACGACTTCGCCGATTCAATCGTCGTCGACCTGGTCAAGCGGCTTCCGCCCTCCGCGGTGGGCGTCCCGGCCAAAAAAGCGGCCGACAAGCTGAGGAGAACGCATGACGCGATATTTGCCCGCGCCGAGAGTTTCGCGCGCTCTCAAAGCCTCAATATCTACAAGAAGGCGCGTCTCGGCAACCGCATCAAGTGGGCTCTGGTGGAAGCTGGGTATCCGTCCGATTTTGTCGATACTCTGACCTTCGAGCTGGTGACGGTCGTTACGCTCGTGTCACGCGAACGCAAGAAAGCGGCTTCCTGATCCTACCGATACCGGCAGCTTTGTCACGCCGCCGGTTGACTTTGGGTGGGGAGCGCCTAGCATTCAATCATGACCTAACGCGGGACGCGTCCGATCGCGGCGGCTGCACATGTCGAACGGTCAAACCGACAAGCCGGAGGTGAATGCCGANGCGCTCGCGGGCGCGCTGCGCGCGCTCGGGATGCTCTACGGCGCGAGCCAGCCGCTCGCGAAGATCATCGCCGGCGCAAAGACCGAGGCGGAGGCGATCCGCATGTACATCGAGCACGAGCGGCCGCATCTGCTTTCCAGCTACGACCTGGATACGCTGGTGAAAATGGTGCAGGCCGCGCGCGAGGCGAAGACCGACGCCAAGCACGGCGTGGAACAGTTCAGCCCGATCGACAAGCCGCCCGTAAAACGCCGGGGCTAGTCGAGGTNGNGNGTGCGCGCCTGATTCCAAGCCGTGGAATTATTGATGCCTGTCAAGCTTTTACCGCTACCCCGGCGGTAAAATGGGCTCATGAACGACCGAGCTTCTTCGGTACCCTCGAAAGAGCAGCAGCCGGCAAAACGCATGCGGGTGCGCGGCACGCCCAAGGGGCGCGGGGTCGACCCCAAGGCCCGCGAGGAGGTGCGAGCTCTCCTCGTGGTCGCGCCGCTGCGGCGCGACCTGCTCATCGAACATCTGCACCGCATCCAAGACCGCTACGGGCACCTCTCGGCTGCGCACTTGGTCGCGCTGGCCGACCAGATGAAGCTTTCGATGACCGAGGTCTACGAGGTCGCGACCTTCTACCACCATTTCGACGTGATCAAGGAAGGCGACACTCCGCCGCCGGCGATCACGGTGCGCGTGTGCGACTCGATTGCCTGCGACATCGCCGGCGCGCACGAGCTGCTCGCGAAACTGCCCGGAATTCTCGGCAACGACGTGCGCGTGCTGCACGCGCCCTGCATCGGACGCTGCGAGACCGCTCCTGCAGCCGTCGTCGGGCAGAACCCGTTGCCGCACGCGAGTGTAGAAAAGATTGCCGCGCTGGTGAAAGCCAAAGCGGTGAAGCACCCGGCGCCGGGCTCGCGTGAATCGCACCCGCACGGCGATATCGTGAGCCCGCCTTGCGTCGACTACGCCGCCTATCGCGCCAAGGGCGGCTACGAACTGGCCAAGTCGTGCGTCGACGGCGCGAAGAAGCGCGAGGACGTGATCGCCGTCATGGAAAACTCGGGCNTGCGGGGACTAGGCGGCGCGGGCTTTCCGGCGGGGCGCAAATGGAAATCGGTCGCCGCAGAGGCGGCGCCGCGGCTCATGGCGATCAACATCGACGAGGGCGAGCCCGGCACCTTCAAGGACCGCTGGTATCTCGAGCGCGATCCGCACCGCTTCATCGAAGGCGCGCTCGTCGCGGCGTGGGCGGTCGGCATCGACGAGATCTACGTCTACCTGCGCGACGAATACCATGGCTGCCGCGCCATCCTGGAAAAGGAGATCGCCGCGCTGCAAAAGAATCCGCCGTGCAAGCTGCCGCCGATTCATCTTCGCCGCGGCGCAGGTGCCTATATCTGCGGCGAGGAATCGGCGATGATCGAGTCGATCGAGGGCAAGCGCGGCATGCCGCGGCTGCGCCCGCCTTACGTCGCGCAGGTGGGCCTCTTCGGCCGGCCGACGCTCGAGCACAACATGGAGACGCTGCACTGGGTGCGCGAGATACTCGAGCGCGGCGCCGACTGGTTCGCCTCGCACGGGCGCAACGGCCGCAAGGGCCTGCGCTCCTTCTCGGTGAGTGGCCGCGTGAAAACGCCCGGCGTGCATCTCGCGCCCGCCGGCATCACGGTGAAGGAGCTGATCGCCGAGTACTGCGGCGGGATGCTGGAAGGCCACAAGTTCTACGGCTATCTTCCCGGCGGGGCCTCGGGCGGGATACTCCCCGCATCGATGGGCGACATCCCGCTCGACTTCGACACGCTGAACCAGTACGGCTGCTTCATCGGCTCGGCGGCGGTGGTGATTCTCTCGGACAGGGATCGCGCGACCGCCGCCGCGCGCAATCTGACGAAATTCTTTTCCGAAGAGTCCTGCGGACAGTGCACGCCCTGCCGCGTCGGCACAGCCAAGACCCTCAAGCTCATCGAGAAGCCGAAATGGGATCAGCCGTTGCTGAAGGAACTTTCCCAGGCGATGATGGACGCATCCATATGCGGGCTGGGGCAGGCCGCGCCCAACCCGGTGCTTTCTGTGATGAAATACTTCCCGCAGGAAGTCACGTGACGGCTAGAGGTGACAGATGGACCGCATAAGCACGGCGCAGGCGGCGACGATGCCGGTTGAGTTCAAGTTGAACGGCAAGACCGTCGTCGGCCGCTCGGACGAGACCCTCATCGAGACGGCCAAGCATTACGGTATCGACATCCCGCACCTCTGTTACAAGGAAGGCATGCGCCCGGACGGCAACTGCCGCGCCTGCGTGGTCGAGATCAAGGGCGAGCGCGTGCTNGCGCCTTCCTGCTGCCGCACTCCCAAGGACGGGATGGAAGTGACCACCGACAACCCGCGCTCGGTCGCCAGCCAGAAGATGGTGCTGGAGCTCCTGCTCTCCGACATTCCGGAGAAGTCTTACACCTTGGATTCCGAGCTCGATCACTGGGCGAAGGAGCTGAAAGTCGGCAAGCCGCGCTTCGAGTCGCGGCAGCAGCCGAGCGCCGATCTCTCCCACTCGGCGATCGCGGTGAACCTGGACGCCTGCATCCAGTGCACCCGCTGCCTGCGCGCCTGCCGGGAGGAGCAGGTGAACGACGTCATCGGCTACGCGCACCGCGGCGAGCATTCGAAGATCGTGTTCGACCTCGACGATCCCATGGGCGATTCCACCTGCGTCGCCTGCGGCGAATGCGTGCAGGCCTGCCCGACGGGCGCGCTCATGCCGGCGCGCGAGGTCGGCAAGGTCCAGGCCGACAAGACCGTGGACTCGGTCTGCCCCTACTGCGGCGTGGGGTGCCTGCTCACGTACAACGTCAAAGGCAACAAGATCCTCTGGGTGCAGGGCCGCGAAGGGCCGGCCAACTCGAGCCGCCTATGCGTAAAGGGGCGCTACGGATTCGACTACGTGCAGCACAAGCACCGCCTCACCAAGCCGCTCATCCGCAAACCGGGCGCAAAAAAACACAAGGACTTCACCGTCGATCCGGACGACTGGGCCGAGGTCTTCCGCGAGGCGAGCTGGGAAGAGGCGCTCGATTTCGCCGCGAAAGGACTGCGCGATATCCGCGACAAGTACGGAAAGAAGGCGCTCGCCGGCTTCGGCTCGGCGAAAGGCACCAACGAAGAGGCNTACCTCTTCCAGAAGCTGGTGCGCACCGGCTTCGGCTCGAACAACGTCGATCACTGCACGCGCCTCTGCCACGCCTCGTCGGTCGCCGCGCTCATGGAGGGCATCAACTCCGGCGCGGTGTCGAACCAGGTGCGCGACGTCATGAAGGCGGAAGTGATCTTCCTCATCGGCGCCAACCCGACGGTGAACCACCCCGTCGCGGCGACCTGGATGAAGAACGCGGCGAAGGCGGGCGTGAAGCTGATCGTCGCCGATCCGCGCCGCGGCGACCTCGCGCGCCACGCGACCTACAACCTGCAGTTCAAGGCCGACACCGACGTCGCGCTGCTGAACGCCATGCTCCACACCATCGTCGAGGAGGGCCTCGTCAACGAGGCCTTCGTCCGCGACCGCACCTCGGGCTACGAGGCGCTCGCCGAGAACGTCAAGAAGTTTTCTCCGGAGGCGATGGCGCCCATCTGCGGCATAGCCGCAAAGACGATCCGCGAAGTCGCGCGCCTCTACGCGACCTCGAAAGCCTCGATCATCATGTGGGGCATGGGNATCTCNCAGCACGTGCACGGCACCGACAACGCGCGCTGCCTGATCGCGCTCGCGCTCTCGACCGGGCAGATCGGNAAGCCNGGCTCCGGCCTGCATCCATTGCGCGGCCAGAACAACGTGCAAGGGGCGTCGGACTCGGGGCTGATCCCGATGTTCTATCCCGATTATCAGCGGGTAGCAACGCCCGAAGCGAAAGCGCGCTTCGAGAAATTGTGGGGCACGGGGCTCGATCCCAAGCCCGGCCTCACCGTGGTCGAGACCATCCACGCCGCGAAGAAGCACGAGATCCGCGGCATGTACATCATGGGTGAGAACCCGGCGATGTCCGACCCCGACGTCGATCACGCGCGAGAGGCTCTTGCGACGCTCGATCACATGGTGGTGCAGGACATCTTTCTCACCGAAACAGCTTATCTCGCCGACGTGGTGCTGCCGGCGACCGCATGGCCGGAAAAAGTCGGCACGGTCACCAACACCGACCGCATGGTGCAGCTGGGCAGGAAAGCGATCGAGCCGCCGGGCGATGCGAGGGAAGATCTGTGGCTCATCAACGAGCTCGCCAGGCGCATGGGGCTTCCCTGGAACTACACGCACCCGCGCGAGGTGTTCGACGAGATGCGCCAGTGCATGGACTCGATCGCAGGCATCACCTGGGAGCGCCTCGAGCGGGAGTCCTCGGTGACTTACCCTTGCGAGAAGGAAGGCGACCCGGGGGAACCCGTCGTATTCGTCACCCATTTCCCCACGACCACGGGCCGCGGCAAGTTCGTTCCAGCGGACCTGATTTCGGCCGACGAGCGTCCCGACGACCAGTATCCGATGGTACTCATCACCGGCCGCCAGCTCGAGCACTGGCACACCGGCGCGATGACTCGCCGAGCGACGGTGCTCGACCACATCGAGCCCGAGCCCGTCGCGTCATTCCATCCGCTCGACCTCGACCGGTTCGGGGTGAAGGCGGGCGAGATCGTCACCGTGGAATCGCGCCGCGGAAAGATCGCGCTCTACGCGCGTGCGGACGACGGCACGCCGGCGGGCGCGGTGTTCATCCCGTTCTGCTTTTACGAAGCAGCGGCGAACATGCTCACAAACCCGGTGCTCGACCCGGTNGGGAAGATCCCGGAGTTCAAGTACTGCGCGGTGAAAGTCACGAAAGGCGGGCCGAGGCCGGTGCACTCGAGCTTCGGCGGCGGGACGCTGCTCGCGGTCGCACAGAAGGAAGCGTCGAAAGCGTAGTTCCGCCGAGACTCCCCGCGGTCCGCGCGGGCCTGTATCTTGATTTCCGTCAATGTTCGCGCAATCGCGCAGCCCTTATAGTGTCTCGCCCCTAAGATCAAACCTCGCGCCGCCCCGCAGCAGAAGGAGCAGTAGATGGCGTCCGACATCGAAATCGCACAGAAAGCCAGGCTCGAGCGCATCTCCAGGATAGCTCTTGCGAAACTCGGTATTCCCGAAGAGCATCTCGAGCCCTACGGGCACTACAAGGCGAAGGTGGCGCTCGAATACCTGGACGGTCTCAAGGCGCGTCCGAACGCGAAGCTCGTCCTGGTTACGGCAATGACGCCTACTCCGGCGGGCGAAGGCAAGACGACCACCACGGTGGGGCTGGGCGATGCGCTCAATCACATCGGCAAGAAAGCGATGATCTGCCTGCGCGAGCCGTCGCTCGGGCCTGTCTTCGGAATGAAAGGCGGCGCGGCGGGAGGCGGCTACGCGCAGGTCGTGCCGATGGAGGACATCAATCTGCACTTCACCGGCGACTTCAACGCCATAGCGCTCGCGAACAACCTGCTCGCGGCGATGCTCGACAATCACATCCATCACGGCAACGAGCTCGGAATCGACGTGCGGCGCATCGCGTGGAGGCGGGTGGTGGACATGAACGACCGCGCGCTGCGCGACATCACGGTGAGCCTGGGCGGCCCGGGCAACGGCTATCCGCGCCAGGATGGATTCGACATCGTGGTCGCCTCCGAGGTCATGGCGATCTTCTGCCTGTCAACCTCGCTCGACGATCTCAAGGAGCGTCTCGGCAAGATCGTGGTCGGCTACACTCGCGACCAAAAGCCGGTGCTCGCCCGCGACCTGCAGGCCCACGGCGCGATGACCGTGCTCCTGAAGGACGCGATCAAGCCGAACCTCGTGCAGACGCTCGAGAACAACCCCGCCTTCATCCACGGCGGCCCGTTCGCCAACATCGCGCACGGATGCAACTCCGTGATCGCGACGAGCTCGGCGATGAAACTGGTCGACTACGTGGTCACCGAAGCCGGCTTCGGCGCGGACCTCGGCGCGGAGAAATTCATCGACATCAAGTGCCGCAAGTCGGGCTTGAGGCCCTCGGCGGCGGTGATCGTCGCGACCGTCCGCGCGGTGAAGTATCACGGCGGCGCCGATCTCAAGACCATCACGCAGGAAAACCTTCAAGCGCTGGAAAAAGGCGTCACCAATCTCGAGCGCCACGTCGAGAACGTGCAGAAGAACTACGGCATTCCCTGCGTGGTTTCGATCAACCGTTTCAACCACGACACGCCGGCGGAACTGGATCTCCTCGAGTCACGGATCTCCAAGCTCGGCGCGAAAGTCGTTCTCGCGACGCACTGGGGCGACGGCGGCAAGGGCGCGGCGGAGCTCGCACGCGTCGTCGTCGACCTGTGCGATAGCAAGAGCAGCTTTCAATTCGTGTACGAGGAACAGGACACGCTCTGGGACAAGATCAACAAGATCGCGAAGAAGATCTATCGCGCGAGCGAGGTGACCGCCGACGGTAAGGTGCGGGCGCAGATCAAGAAGCTCCAGGACGACGGCTACGGGCACTATCCGGTGTGCGTGGCGAAGACCCAGTATTCCTTCTCGACCGATCCGCAGCTGCGAGCGGCGCCCGCGAACCACGTCGTCAACGTGCGCGAGGTGCGACTTGCGGCGGGCGCCGAGTTCATCGTGATGATCTGCGGGGATATCATGACGATGCCCGGGCTTCCCAAGGTGCCTTCCGCGATCAAGATCGACATCGTCGGCGGGAAGGTCGTCGGACTATTCTGAACGCTGCGGGCGGCGAGGCCGAGAGAGGACCGCTGAATGGAAGAGCTTCTGACGTCGCAATTCTGGCTCGGGCTCGGGGCGATCATCTGGGTCAACATCATCCTGTCCGGCGACAACGCCGTCGTGATCGCGCTCGCGGCGCGCTCGCTGCCGGCGCACCAGCAGAGGCAGGCGATCATCTGGGGCGCGGGCGCGGCGGTGGTGCTGCGGATCGTGCTCACCATCGTCGCGGTCGAGTTGCTGAAGCTTTCCTACCTCAAGCTCATCGGCGGCGCGCTGCTGTTCTGGATCGCGGTGAAGCTGCTGGTTCCCGAGGACGGCGACGGCGACGGCGTCAAATCCAGCTCCAACCTGATAGGGGCGATCAAGACCATCCTGATCGCGGACCTGGTGATGAGCCTGGACAATGTCATCGCGGTGGCCGCGGTGGCAAAGGGCAGCATCGCGCTGCTGGTGCTGGGCCTCGTGATCAGCATTCCGCTGGTGGTTTTCGGCGCAACCATGCTGATGAAGATCATGGAGAGTATCCGGTGATCATCACGGTCGGCGCCGCGCTGATCGGCTATGTATCGGGCGAAATGCTGGTGACCGACCCTGTCGTGCTCGAGTGGT
>JGI25613J43889_10000255_pt1 | contig 11496 bp, 9 predicted proteins | sample GraSoi_2013_40cm_FD_43889 | JGI IMG/M metagenome (IMG submission 43889) | reverse complement strand
CGGGTGTTACTTGCGGAAAGCGGGCAGATTGCCCTGCAGACACTGGCGGGAAATGATTGTGACCTCGTGTTTACCGATCTGGCGATGCCGGAAATGGATGGTTGGGAAACTTCGCGCGAGATTCGCAAGCGCCGGCCCGACATGAACATAGTCCTCGTCACGGGCTATGGAACAGGCACTTTGCCGCCGCCCGGTGAGGACAAGCTGGTTAACGGCATCATCGGTAAGCCTTTCGACTTTTCCCAGATTAGCCAAACGATTACAAGTGTCCTGGCCAACGAATCAATGCTGGAAAATGCAGGAGCTTTGTGAAGTTCCGGCTAGTTGCTGTAGTTCATGATTCCAGCGCTCGCAGTAAATCCAACTCCAAAACCAACCACTATTGTCGGACCAGTCCAGTCGTCTTTTTCGGCTAGCATGAAGCCGGTGGAAGCGCTGGACAGGTTGCCGTAGTTTTTCAAGACTTCGTAAGAGCCCTGGACTTTCATGGAGTCGGTATCGAGGTGCAACTGCGAACAAACACCATCGAGGATCTTCTTGCTGCCGGTATGGATGAGACAGTCGTCAACCTGTGCCATGTTTGATACCGGCGAGTCCGGGTGTTGCAAAACGTCTTTGACGGTACTGACCGCATAGTGGGCGCCGCGATTCGGCACGCTTGGCTGCATGAAGTATTGTGGCCGGCCCTTCAGGAATTCGTGAGAGCTATTGCTATTCATGGTTAGAAGATTCACATCGTCTGTATCTTCATTGGTTAAGTGACAGATTGGTCCGAAGCTTGGCTTTCCTTCTTCATTGCCAACCAACAACGCTACCGCGCCATCGCCAAAAAGCATCGATTGAATGACGAAGGTGGTATCCAACCTTTTTTGTTCGAACTGGGATTCATTTAGCTTCTGCTCCTTCCGCAGGCGTATGACTTCTCGAAAGCCGAGATATTCGTCGCGCAAGAGCGGCGCGACGTAGGGAGTATGTGCTTCCGCCATCAGGACCATGGCCAACTTTCCTGGATTGGCGGCGAGATACCACTGAGCGACCTCAATGGATTTGAGTAACACCGAACAGCCTTGAGCTTGCATGCTGACGGTGCGAAGTGATCGAGACAGGAGTCCGTGAGTTTGTCCCATTACTTCCGAGGCCAAACAGGGAAGCATCTGATCAGGAGTGTTTGTGGCGGCAATGAGCAGACCAATCCGCGAGGGGTCTCCCTGCCATTCCTCGATGCAGCGCTTGGTAGCGCCCACGCCGAGCTCGGTAGTGGAACTTCTTGCGTTCATCGACTTGCCTGCCAAAAAGTCGGGATAGTTGTCCATCACGGAATATCGTTGGTCGACGCCCAGTGAGTTGAGGGTATTGATTAGCTCGGGAGAAAGCTTATGCATTAATGCGCTGCTGAGATCCGTGGTTTTAAATGCGTGCTTGGGGGTAGAAGTGGCTGCTGATAATAAGTTAATCATGATCGTTAATCTCCGTGACCGAGTTTTCTATCAAAATCCGCCTGGTCGGGAGGGGGGCGGTCATCAAAATCTACTTTGTTCGACCTATATACATATCAATGCCTATGCCACGATCAACAAGGCGACAAAGAAGACTTAAATGAAGAAATATAAAGACTTAGCGGCTAGGCTCGATGAGACGCCGTTTAGATGATTTTGGATACTGCGTATCCACGAAAAGCTAGCAATACCTCTTTTATGATGATTTGCGACTGTTCTGCAGAAAGGGTGGATGGTACTTAGGTATACAGCTGTGTAGTTAGTAACCATGGCCCCGGCTTTGCCTCATAAGTGACGTTTGACCCATAAGTCGCTCGGTTGACTCAGAAGTCCAAATAATCCTAAGCCATTTAAGTTTTGATTCTTCTAACAAGAACATCTTTCTAACTTCCTACATACTTTTGCCTTTTCGGGAATTTCCTTTTGGTTCTGGAAACTTCATGCCCTGAGCCCTCAGTGACTCAAGTCTGGTAATTGACCGTTTGATTTCCCTAATCCTTCTTTTTGCCTCTGCAATTGCTCGATCCCATCCGCTTAAAGATTTATCATCAACTGGCGATAATGTTCTTGACAAGGATTTATTTGGCATTATACTGAGCCTCCATATGGAATACACTATGAGTAACGACTATTGGATCGGGGTTGAAAAGGAGGCGCGTGAGCGCCTGAAAGCCCTGAGGATCATGCTCGACTCTCTGGACGCTCAGCGCGCTGAACGGGCGCAGCAAATCCTTGAGTTGGAGCAGCTGATCAGGAGTCTCACCCCGCTTACTTCTGAAAATTCTCTGGATGCCACGGAGAAGATCGTCAACAACTTTGGGCTTGTTTCCAGTGTCGCCGGTCTTGACCTTGCGGAAGCCTGTCGTAAGGTTCTGGAAGAGAACGACAGGTATATGTCGCCGCGAGAGGTTCGAGACATGCTTGAGGTAAACGATTACCACCTCGCACAGCACACTAACCCTCTTGCGAGCATTCACGGTGTACTCAAACGACTTGTGGAGAGCGGGGATGTCTTGCGAATGGCATCCTCTAGGGGCGTGATCTATAAGTGGAATACTTCTGATTTCAAGCACTCGGCTCTGAAGTGGATCGGTCAACGCAGACGGGCCACAGTTCCAACCGAAGAAGATGCCGCTATGGAAGCTCGGAGATTGCAGGGCGAGCGAAACCGAGCGCAAGCGCAGGCGGCTATGGCAAAAGCGAAGAAGCCTACAGTTCCAGCGGAACCTAAGAGCCTTGGCGAGAGAGTAATGGAAATTGGCGCGAAAGCGCTTGACGATGCGATCCACCCAAAGAAGGGTTGAGGTTCTTTGAAGTTTAATTAGCGGCAGGGTGCCAGAGTGGTCTATTGGAGCGGACTGTAAATCCGCAGAACCCTCCGGTTCCGTGGGTTCGAATCCCACCCCTGCCGCCAACAATGCAACCGGAGTGGAAGCGCTAACTTCCACCCCAGTTTTCAACCACACAGCCGAAGCAGTGCGGCCTAAGCAACCAGAATTATATTGCTTCCGCTGTGTCATTCCAAGAGAGGAAAACACATCATGGAAGCGAGAGAGCAAAAAGGGCTTGAAATAGCCGCTAAATCGAGACTTACCCGCGAAGGCAATACCTGGCTTGTTCCGTCGCAGGCTGGCAAAGGCAAATATGTAGTTGATTCTGATGCCAAGCAATGCACCTGCCCTGATTTTGAGGCCAGACAAGCTACCTGCAAACACATCTTCGCTGTCGAGTACACCATTCAACGCGAGTACACGGATGATGGCGAGACTCAAACCTACACCGAAACCGTAACCGTCAAGAAGACCTACAAACAGGAATGGACTGCCTACAATGAGGCCCAGACACATGAGAAGGAACGCTTTCTCTCGTTGCTCGCAGACTTGTGCAAGGGCATCGAAGAAGCGCCGCAGCCTATGGGCCGTAAACGATTGCCACTCGCAGACATGATATTTGCGAGCGCGTTCAAAGTTTACTCGACTGTCTCCGGTCGTCGGTTTACGACGGACTTGAAAGACGCACACAGCAAGGGCTATCTGTCGAAAGCCCCGCATTACAATTCCGTCTCTCGCTACTTGGAAAACCCCGGCCTGACTCCGTTGCTCAAGGCTCTCATTGAGGAAAGCAGTTTGCCGCTGCAAGCGATTGAGTCCGACTTCGCGGTCGATTCGTCGGGCTTTTCGACTTCGCGCTTCGTCCAGTGGATGCAAGCTAAATACACAGACCCTCACCTCGTTCAAAAACGCGGCTTCATCAAATGCCACATCATGTGCGGAGTCAAAACCAACATCATCACGTCTGTTGAGATGACCGATGGCCGCTCGGCTGACTCTCCCCAATTCAAGCCGCTTGTTGAGGCAACCGCGAAGAACTTCATCATGCAGGAAGTGAGCGCTGATAAGGCTTATCTGTCGAACGCGAACTTGCAAACGGTCGTTGACAACCACGCACAGCCGTACATTCCGTTTAAGAGCAATAGCACTACCGAAGATCGCTGGCAGAAAACTCGCAGTTCGCGGACAGCCATTTGGAAGCAGATGTATCACCTGTATAGCTACAACTCGGAGCGATTCATGGAGAGCTATCACAAGCGATCTAACGTTGAGACCACCTTCCACATGATCAAGGCAAAGTTCGGTATTGCTCTGCGGAGCAAGACCAAAACCGCTCAAGTCAACGAAGCATTGTGCAAAGTGTTGTGTCATAACATCTGTGTTGTGATACAAAGCATCTACGAACTCGGTATTGAGCCTACTTTCTGGTCGGAGCCGAATGAGTCTTCTCACTGATCTTGTCAAAGCGCTTCCGCTGCTCGTCGTTCTTCGCGAGAAAGTGGCGACATTGGAAGCGGAGGTAGCGGCCCTGAAGGATGAGAATGCGAGCCTCAAGGATGACCTTCGCCAAGCGAAAGAAGAGAACCGGCGGCTCAAAGATCAAATACAAGAGATCACGCATCCTGTGGACCTCGATGAAGCCAAGACCCAGTTACTCGTAATTCTGGCAGAGCGAAGCATGATGTATTTCGAGAGCTTCGAAGCGATGCTGGAAACCGACCGCGTTCACCTCGAATACCACCTACAGGAACTCGTCCGTCAAAAATACATCGCTTTGCGACGCCCATCTCTCACCTCGATTCCTTACTACTCGCTTACTCAAAAGGGTCGGAGTTATCTCCTTGAAAATCATCTAGTCTGAGCGGTTGACCCAAAAGTCGGCCGCTTGACCCGTAAGTCATGCGGCTTTCCGACTTTTAGGGCAAAGCCCATGGCCCCATGGCCCCGGCTTTGCCTAAATAGCCGCCGTTGAAGTTGACTTCTTGGGCAGGCTAACGACTTTTTGGGCAAACAGCAGAGGGAGTTCTTAGGTGAAGTCTTTGATTGAGCAACAATTGGATCGCTCGCCAAAAATGATCGAGCTGACTACCTTCACCCGCGACCCGCACCGGCCCACACAAATAGCAATCAACGCCACTAAGAATATCCCTACGACTCGAACCTTCCCTGACCGAAAAGTCTATTGCAGTTAAGACAAATGACTATAAAGGGCTTTTACGCAACACAGCTATTTCTGATAGGCTTCCCGCATGGCTGACTTAGCCGAACGTCCACCCACAGGTGATTCGAGAAATGTTACTTCAACAGGAGATTCGGATATCTGATCAAGGCTCGCGTAGTTACGCGCGAGCTACTGGCTGCAACTTGTATATTGAGCAAACTCTGTTCGGCTACCGTATCAATTTCAATTTCACGATAGAGGTTTATCCGCGTGAAAACGGCAATCCAATTTCACTGTTGGGGTGGGAGATGGACCTATATTTCAAGGAAGGAGGGCAATCAGTTTTAGTCGGTCGGATGCTCTCTGACCTAAGGGAACAGCCTAGGGAACTGCGGCGCGGATTCACGCTGAGCAGATATCTCGAGCTGAGGGCCGATGAATTCCTGCAACTTGTGGACAAATCATATCGTGGTGATGTCACCTTTGAATTTCATGCGACGCCGCTGCTGTCCGGCATTCCGCACAATGGCAGCACAGAACAAGGTGGGTTGACGATTCCCCACTCGGAGTGGTTAGAACATCTTAACCGAACGGGGATGGACCGCTTCGAAATGATCGCCATCCGGGTTCCCATTAAGTCGAGTCATCTTCACAAGCCATTTGCGGACGCAGTTACCAAGATTCGAGAAGCGGAACGCCAGTACAGCAGAGGTGAATGGAATGGCGCAGCTTCATCGTGTCGTAGTGCCTGGAGAACAATCCGGTCTAGCGCACCCTCGGGCCTTTCCCCCTTTGAACACTTATTGGCCCCCGTCGTTGGTGATCCACGGCGGAAAGACTTTGCGGCGGCGCTCATTAAAGGATTGAACGACGTAGGGAATAAGGCCGTCCATCTTGAGGGAGATGTTAATAAGGGAACGCCGCCGGCGGACATGAGTCCTGAAGATTCGCTCTTATGTATTCATTGGTACGCTGCTGTGATTGGTTACTTATCGTCGCTCTCATGAGAAAGCCCGAGGCATCTTCGACATCGAGAAAGAGCAGATGAACACTTTCTGCTTGGTTCTTCGAGGCCACTCCAACGTCCGATCGACTATCGTGGACGTCACAAACTCGTAACCACCACCTGGGACCTCTGAAACTCAGGACTCGGAACAAGCGAATTCGTAGTAGGCAAATCCAACGAGGGCACTAGCCGGTATTCTTCCACGCCGCGTTGACTTCTATCGTGCACGTGCAATATTGTGACGAGGCTTTGCCGAAACTCAGGCTATTCGGTTGTTTCAGAACAAATGAATTGTGCAAATTCTTGCGACGCACTCTCGCCGCTGTAGGTGGTCCGCGTAATGCAGCGTCCGCAAGGATACTCACGAATCGTCGACGGTTCAGCGGCTGGTAAACCTAGCTGCGCTCGCGTCGTTGTCTTATTTCTCAGTTTCACTTCTCTCAGATCCGAATCCGAAGGCTAGTCTCAGTTCGCTCACTTTTAGATGTCTTGTTTTCTTTGCGGTCGCTGCGGCACAGGGCAGCTTCGCAAAGGCCCGACAGACCGACCAAAGAGAGTTGGTTGCGGTCATCGAGGAAATTGATGGCGCCCTTCTGAAAAAAGTCAACACCGACGAAGTACTGAATTTGATTCTTAGAAAGGCGCTTCAGCTAACCAATTCTGAAATGGGTCATCTCCGGCTAGTCGATCCTTATCGAAAGGACATGCGGATTGTGGCGATCATTGGCCACCCGGAAGGACCCGAATGGGTCCCAGGATGTAAGCGTAATGTAGCCGTTGTAGGACCGTCCCGGGATGCCTGCGCGAGGCGTAATTTCCAATCGGGCATTCTCTTCAACTACCCTCACTGCTGAATCAGTAAAGCTTGGACCAGCCGTTAAGCAGCCAAGACGCCATTTTGTTACCGTCCGCAACCGATCGTCGAAATAATCGCTCAGAACAACAGAAGAAGTGGTTGGAGGTTGTACAGCGGAAGGGGGCACTCTCAAAGAGGGAGATGAAGGGGAACTTCGGATTGGCGCCGGTGTGCTGCTTGCAGAGTAGTGAGATGAATGTGACGGTTGAGGCGGCGCTGGCGAGCTCGACGAGTAATGAGAAGCATGCGAACTGTGGGACTGATGTCCGCTTCCCCCAGAAGAATAGTGCGATGAGTGGGAGGCGTGAGAGCTATGAGAGCTATGTGACCGGTGCTGAGCAAACAGTCGAGAGAGTGAGTTTGCCGCTGATTTCAAAAGGTATTTCGACGAATATCTGGAAATCTCGCTTTTCTGCTCCGATAACTTAGGATCGATGGGTGCCTTTGGCTGATTTGCAGGCTGACCTGACGCGAACGTAATAAGGCCCGCGCTTAACGTCAGGTTTTTGGAGAATGCTCCTACCCTCCCGACAGAGGTGAGCAAGCTTTTGAGAGTCTTTCTTATTTTTGGGAAATCCATTGGCGCCTCCTTTGAGGTTCAGGAGAAGCGGTTCGCCGATTGAATTCGTTACCGTCGGTAACCAGGGGTCATTTAGATCTCAATCATCGTAGTCTTACCAAGAAGTGAGAAAACTCCGAAATCGTCGGCGAACCCAAGAGAGACAAAAACGGGTGATAAGTTCGAACAGATTGTACCTTGGAAATATTTTAACGCAAGGTTTATCGTAAGATTGGTATTGTCTTAAGCTGCCTCGATGACCGGCCCTCATAAACCGTGTGGAATCGCTTCGTTATGGCCGAGTCGGATATCCCCGGCTTGAACGGGCGACTAGACTCCTTTAGCAGGAGGACAAGCCAATCCCTGATCCTTTCTTGAGGGCCCGTACTTGATGCTCACTACTCTCTCACATCCATCAAGCAGCCTCGTTTGTATCGTCACTCCATCCTCTAAGTTAGTGTAGTAAAACAGATTCTCTGGATGCGAACTTTCGACTCGCTCATAGTTTGGTAGATCCAAATCGAGGTCACTAAGCAATACCGTTACATTGGGAGCAAATCCCAACCCGTCAGCAGTGAAGTGCAGGAATTCCCATCCAGTACCGTTGAAGCGCGGATCACAATTGTTGTTAGGACAAATCGCAGCAGATCCGTTATGGAGTAACCGCATGGCGAGAGCGCAGTTTGTCGGAAGCCCGTCGATATTGCAGGCCACGTCTTGCGAATAGCCGAAGATAGATCCTAGTCCACCGTAGCTGGACGAAGAGGGTGGATAAGCATTTGGGGGAGGTCCGCTAGGTACATGCTGCCAGGGGACATAGTTCCCCAGCGAATCATAGACCGGTTTTGCGATCAGACACGCGAGTTGTGTGTGTTTAGGGCCGAGGGGTTGAAGCTGGCACAGCCTCGGCCTTTTCGATGCGCATGATTGAAAAACGATACCGACAGCAACCTAGGTGGCCATAGCCGGTTTCGTCAGGCCCTTCGAATCGTCCTACAGCACTAATTCGTGCTCTCCCATCACAACGAGTCTGTTTCAAGCACGTTAACTCCGCGAATCTACTTTTTAGTGCGTCATCTGAATAAACGTACGCCGGGTCAAACTCGACCCAAGTGAAGCTTTCCTTACATGTCTCATCGCTGAAAAAAGAGTTTTCCAGGTTCTTTTGAAACAGCGCTTCGGTCCGAACAATCATGTTGTTAAAGCGGGCAGGATTGCGAACTAAATCGCAGTAGGGAACTGTTGCTGCTTTCTCGACCGCCACTGACAAATCGGGAGGCCACTCGAGTTCACGCACCTTGGACTGTCGTCCCTTGCACTGAACCAATATTAAAGGGATTGTAAGTGATAATCCAAGTAACAAATGGATGGGCCTAATCTTCATATTGGTTCTCTTCACTCATCTTTCAACGGAAGCGAGTTTATAATATTCTTACATTTCTCATAAATCGTAGCGTCGTTTTTTGCGCTTTGCGTACCGCTAGGATCTACTTTTGAATTATCGCTTGGAATAAGCCCCAAGGCATGAGCGAACTCATGCAAAATGGTTAGAGCTCGGTTTTGACGAGGAGTCAATTGGTATGCATCTGACAGATACATGTTATTAGCGAAGCTGAAGCTCAGACCGGTACCGGGGACGCTATTGTCATCAGCGAAGAAAGCGTTGCCCAGCCTCAAGGTAGCAGCTATACCCTGACCGCTGTTTGCGGTTGCTGCTGTAGCTGCTACCCTTTCATCGTGGAATGCGCTCTTCCAGAAGCTGCTGAAAATAGCCTCTACCTCTTTTGGCGAGCGCCCTTGCATGAAGAAATCATGGCATGGATCCTTCTTACCCTTCACTTGCGTGAGTCCCCCGGAAGCGTCACCGAAAGCGTGATTGATCTTGATGAGATCAGTAAGGTTCGGTACGAGATTCTGCAACGCTCGGGGCTGAACACTCGATGCCAGCGTAAGAATTGAGCCTGCCATTGATGCAGTGCCCGCATATGCGGTCGGAACCGGACCGAAGACTGATGGTTGCGTGACTCCGTGGATATCCTGGACACCGGTTATCCATTGCCACTCCATCGTCTGTTTACCCGGCGCGCCTTCAACGCCAGAAACATTAATTCGGATCGTGGAAACTCCGGCTGGCGCGAAGCCCGCCGGTCCAATTGCCTGCAGCACGGCATTGGCAAATCCTTCGGCAGTCATTCCCGCACTGTCGCGAGATGAAGTCCCGGTGCCAAAATTAATGTAGAACATCGCCTCGCTAGTTGAAACAGAGTGGCCATCCACAACGAATCCCGAATCGAGATTGAAGAAATCGCTCCAACGCGCGTCCATAAGACCGCCCAAAATGTCCTGCGCCTATCTCCCCTTCGTTTTGCCCCGGCGGCGGTTCGAGTGGTTCCGTTAAGCTGATATCAGCTCCAAGCGGATCGAATTCTATCCGGCTCATTACGCCGTTATAGCTATTAACTGTATACTCGCCCGTTCCAGCTGGCGTGTTGTGTTTCCAGGTCACTACTTGGTCCGAGTACCCAGTTTGGGTTGCCAACAGTTGTCCTCCTGGCAAAGAAACATAACCAACATTCTTCTGTCCGCTGCCACTTAATTCCTCAATGATCTCTCCACCCGAGGCAGTGGATCTTAGGTAGTAGCTTGTGACTCCTGAAGCTACTTCATACACTTTGGCCCCGTCACCGTCATAGCCGCTCGTTTGACTTACTGGGAAGTGATTCCCGTTCGCTAAAACTTGATCGGCTATCATCAGCGTCCTCCGCCCGGCCGCATCGAATGTAATGGAGCGACTGCCGATCGCAATATTCCTGCCGTCTGCATCGTAACCCCACTCGGTTCGGCGACTATTGGTATAGGTAGCAGAATCCGTGTCGCTGGTCTGACCATTCCAGCTATCACTTTGACGCGCTGTTAGATTGCTGAAACCATCGTAGCCGAAAGTTTCGTGATAGGGAGTAGGGGCGTATTGGTAGCCGTTTACGTCACCGCCGCTTTTTGCCTCAATGATGCGGCCAGCGTGGTCATAGGAATAAGACCGATCAAAATTCTGGTCTGTCATGTTGTGCACTATCTTCATGCGTCCATCACTGTAATAGTCGTAATCCTGACTTACCGTGTTGCCGCTAATTTCGAAGTGTGTCGGCTGAAGCTTGGAGCTGTAGACCAATGAGGAAGTCCTACCTTTGCCGTCCGTCATGTGCTTGAGGCCGCCCCAGGCGCGATATTCGAAGTCGGAAGCATAGTTCGACACGTTCGCATAGAGCGTGCCGGAACCGGTGACGCTGTTTAGCCTTCCCGCGTTATCGTGGCCGTAGTTGAGGGTGATGTTGGTGGAGTCGGTGCTCTTCTTCAGTTCACCTGCGAGGTTGTAATCGTAGCTCAAGGGAAAACTGCCGACGTTAGTAAACGTGCGTGCCTCTGACATCAGCTGCGAAAGCTGATTGTAGCTGTAACTCTTGCTGCCAAAGCCATCGGTCATTGAAGTTCTGTTTCCCACCGCGTCATACTCGAACGAAACACCTGCTGTCGGGGTAATACCTTGAGGTGCGCTATAGCTGATGCCGGTCACGAGGCCCCGGTTATCGTTGTAAGCGTAGGTGGCGCTGGCCCCCCGGGCGTCGGTGACTTTTTGCACGGTATCATCGAGATTGTAGTCCCAAACGGTAAATGTTCCGGAATCCTGCTGCGGAACATGCTTGGTCCTCGGGCGACCGTAGCCGTCGTAAGTTATTGTCGCCTCCTGGTAGCTCCCGCTGGCTTCATCGCCTTCATACTGCCGCACGCTCTTTGCCTGATCGCGAGCGTTGAAGTCATTGACTGTGGTCGCATAGGGACTGCCGCCTTGCCAATTGAGCAGTTCCGTCTTCACAGTGCGACCCAGGACATCTGAGTAAATCTTCGACTGCCGACGCTTCAGTGTTCCGCCATCCATTGTTCCTTCGTCTGTGAGAGTGACCACTTCGCCGCCGGCACAGCCGCAGCCGCTGTAGCTCGCTTCTTTAGTCGTCCCATCTGAGTTTGTAGTCACCAACGGCCGGGCTTTCCAGTCGTAGCTTTGCTGGGTGTAGAACCACCCGGCACTATC
>JGI25613J43889_10000253_pt1 | contig 11534 bp, 10 predicted proteins | sample GraSoi_2013_40cm_FD_43889 | JGI IMG/M metagenome (IMG submission 43889) | reverse complement strand
GCGACGAGGGGCGCCGCTTGTTGCACGTGGATCGGGATGATCGCCGTGACGCGCGCGACACCTTTGAGAAAGTTTCGTCTTGAATTCGAGTCCTGGTTCATCTCATGTTCTCCTTCAGCTTGCATTGGTGGCGGGTTGCGGGCCGCCGTTGCCCGCTGCCTTGCGCTGGGCGATCCAGTACGCAGGGTAGGCCACGCCGTCCACGCGGCCCCGGCCTTCGCGCGACGCGCGATCGAAGCACTCGAGCGTACGGCTCGCCAGCGGCAGCGAGCTGCCATGAACGGCTGCCTCTTGGGCCATATAGCGCAAGTCCTTGCGCATCGTGTCGACGTCAAACGCGGCGGCACCCCCAATATCCCCATTCATGGCGGCGACGATTTGCGGCGCCCTCGCGCGCAGGATCCCCGCAGCAATATTCGAATCCGCGAGGAGGTCGATGGCGCGGGCGGCGTCCATGGCGGGGGCATCGGCCAGCAGCAGGGACTCGCCCAGCGCTTGCCAGAAAACGGCCAGCAGCAGATTCGCGGCAAGCTTCATCCTGGCCCCGGCGCCGAGCGGCCCGACGTGCTCAAGACGACGACAAAGCTGCCCAAGCAGGGGCTGCGCGCGTGCGAATTCGGCGGCTTCGCCGCCCGCGAAGCCGACCAGCGCCCCCGACTGTGCGGCGGCGATCGAGCCGCTCACGGGGCACTCGACGAAGTCGGCATTGCGCGACGCCATCGCCGTCGCGATCCGCGTGTGAACCCCCGGGCTCACGGTGCTCATATCGATAAAGAGACGCCCTTCCACACGGCCGCTCTGAAGGCCGTCGGGGCCGAGGTAGACGCGCTCAACCGCGGCGTTGTCGAGAAGAAACGAAATTACCACCTCCGAATCGTTCGCCAGCTCGCCGAGTGTCGGCGTCCAGGTCGCCCCCGCCTCGCGGGCGTCGTGCGCGTTGTCGATGCTGCGATTCCAGACGCGGACTTCATGGCCGCTGCCGATCAGGCGCCGCACGATCGCGGTACCCATCCGGCCGGTCCCGGCAATTCCGATTTTCATAGCGACCCCCTGTCGACCCGCGAAGGTGGGGCCATGAATTCGGGACCGACCGGATCCCTCACTGTCTGCAGGAGGATTTCCTTGATGCGCCGCTTCGCCTCATCGTCGAGCGTCCAGCCCATCGCGTCCTGCGCCGCATCGAGCTGCGCCGGACGACGCGCGCCCCACAGGGCGATGGTGTTGCCCTGGTCGAGCAGCCAGCGCACGGCAAGCGCGATCACCGGCAAGCCATAGCGCGCTTGCGCGAAACGGTCAAGCTCCGCCACCGCCGCCAGATATTGGGCGAGCCGCGGCGGCTGGAACTTGGGGTCGTTGCGCCGCAGGTCGTCACCGCTAAACCGGGTGGCGGCCGTGATGGTCCCCGCGAGGAGCCCGCGACATAGCGCGCCGTAGCAAAGCACGGCAATGTCGTGCTGCGCCGCATACGGCAGGACGTCGCGCTCGGCTTCACGCTCAAACAGATTGTAGGGAGGCTGCACCGCGTGGATGGGAGCGGCCTCGCGGAATTCGGCCATCTGCGCCGACGAATAGTTGGACACGCCGATCGCGCGGATCTTGCCTTCCTTCAGCAAACGCGCGAGCGCGTCGGCAGTTTCATGGATCGGAACGAAAGGATCGGGCCAATGCACCTGGTAAAGATCGATGTAGTCGGTACGCAGGCGCTGCAAGGAATCCTCGACCTCCGCGCGGATGCGCGCAGGCGAAGAATTGCGCCACACCTTGCCGTCGCGCCACTCGAGCCCGGCCTTGGTCGCAATGAACGCGCGCTCCCGCAAGCCCGCCGAGAGCGCCAGGCCGACGATTTCTTCCGAACGGCCGAATCCGTACACGGGCGCCGTGTCGATCAGCGTAATTCCGCGCTCGACCGCCGAGCGGATGGTGTGGATGGACTCATCGAGGTCGGAGTTTCCGCCCCACATCCAGCCGCCGATTGCCCAGGTGCCGAGCGCAATGCGCGAAGCGGCGAGCCCGGATGTTCCAATCTGAATTGTTTCCATGAAAGATTCCTTGATGTTGGTTCTCGTCTTCATTCGTCCTGGGTTGAGGCCGGGTTCAGCCCGGAATCAACGCAGCGTGGCGAGGTAAGCCACGATGTCGGCACGCGTGGTGGCGTCGGGCAGCCCGGAGAACGGCATGTGATTTCCCGGTATCAGCTGCTGCGGATTGGCGATGTAGCCGTCCAGGCTGCTTGCATTCCAGACGATGTTCGCCTGCTTGAACGCGCGGCTGTAATTAAAGCCCGCGACCGTGCCCGCCTTGCGTCCGATCACGCCGTTCAGATGCGGGCCTGCGCCTTCGGCGCCGGTCACACTGTGGCAGGCCGCGCAGGCGGCGAAAGCATTCTTGCCGGCCGCGGCGTCCGCATGGGCGGGAAGCGCCTGGATCACGCCGAGCACGACCGCACTGAAAGCAAATGCCGCCGATAAGGATGCACGCCTGGGACGGGCTTCGACGGTTTTCATCGCAGCATGGCAGCGGCCCATTCCACTCCCGCTGCCGCCCTGCCGGGAAATTTCGATTGCCATGAGTGTCTCCTTGATTAATGCCGGTCGATCGACCCGGTGGAGAAAGCATGGCGCGATCAAGTGTTCGACTCGTTTCGCTTCGGCCGGATCGTGTTTCGGCTGAAATAGGCGGACTGCCGCCGGAGGGGATTGAAGCGCGGGCGACAGCCAGGAATGCCGGGAACGCCGGACTGGGCGACATCGCGGCTCCAGCAGAAGCGGGTTTAGGCCGCGAGAACGCGGGCGAGCGCGGCGGCGAGCTCGCGCGACTGGATGGGTTTTTTCAACACTTCTTCCACGCCCGCATCCAGCGCCATCTCGGTCAGCACCGGGCCGGTGTAACCGCTGATGAGAATGATGGGCATGGCCGGACGCATCCGCCGGACGGCACGCGCCAGTTCCGTACCGGTCAGCCCGGGCATGGTCTCGTCGGTCAGCACCATGTCGTAGGCCTCGGGCATCGCCTCGAGCGCGGCAAGCGCCGCCCGGGAATCGGAAAACGGCACGGGCTCGTAGCCGAGCCGGGCAAGCAGCTCCGCCGTCATGATTAGCAAGGGCTTCTCGTCGTCGACGAGCAAAATGCGCTCGCCATGTCCGCGCTCGACCGGCCCCTCGATCTGCTCGGTATCGACATCATCGACATCGGCCCTGGGCAGGAAGATTTCAAATGTGCTGCCGCGACCGGGCGCGCTCGTCACCTGCGTTACGCCGCCGGAATCCGCCACGATACCGAATACGAGGGACAGGCCCAGCCCGGTGCCCTGGCCCACTTCCTTGGTGGTGAAGAAGGGCTCGAAGATGTGCGCGAGCGTGGCCTCATCCATGCCGGTGCCGGTGTCCGTGACGACGAGCTTGATGTAGCGTCCCGGCGAGAGCGTGGCCTGGGCGACGGCGAGCTCCCGCTCCAGGTCGACCGCTTCCAGCGAAACGGAAAGCGTGCCGTCTTCCGCCATTGCGTGGATCGCATTGGTGCACAGATTCATCACCACCTGATGAAGTTGGGTCGCATCGCCGAATACCACTAGGGGCGACTGCGGCATCTCAAGCCGGAGTTCGATGCCGGCGGCCAGCGAACCGCGAATGACTTCCAGCGTTTCGCGAACGATGCGGCCGAGTTCGACCGGACCGCGGGCGGCGCGCTGGCTGCGGCTATAGGTAAGAATCTGGTCGACCAGGTCGCGGGCGCGGTTGGCCGCGATCAGGACGTTGCGTGCATAGCGTTGCTCGGCAGTGCCGTCGGCGGCGTTCTCCAGGAGCATCTCGCCATAGCCGAGTATGCCGCCCAGAAAATTGTTGAAATCGTGCGCGATGCCGCCGGCGAGGCGCCCCACCGCCTCCATCTTTTCCGCCTGGCGCAGCCGCTTCTGCAGCCGCTCCTGCTCCGCTTCCGCCAGCTTGCGTTCGGTAATATCGCGATGGATGGTGTAGACCCCGATCATCCTGCCCTCGATGGTTACCGGCGAGGCGGTGAGCGCAACGTGGACGCGCGATCCATCCTTGCGCCGCCGCTCGCGTTCGACGCTCAAGCGTTTCCCGGCATGGCGTGCCGTGCCGATCATCAGCCCCTCATCGACCTGGCCGTCCGGCAGAATCAGCGCGGTCAGCAATTGTCCAGTCGATTCCGTGGCGGTAAAGCCGAACAGCGATACGAATTCGCGGTTGGTACGGATCACGCGGCCATCGAGATCGAGCAAGGCCACCGCCTCCGGCGCGCTCTCGAACAGCTCGTCGAGAAGCGCCGTCTGGCGCAGGATTTCGGCCTCGAAGCGCTTGCGCGGCTCGATGTCGGTGATCGACCCCGCATCGTAAAGGCGGCGACCATCGGGGCCGCGAACGCACAGGCCGCGGATCATCACCCATCGATAACTGCCGTCGGGCTGCCGCACGCGCCAATCCTCCTGGTAATTGCGCTCGCTGCCGGCGATATGATCCTCGATCGATTCCTCCCGGCGCGCCTGGTCGTCCTCGTGATAGCCAATCATGGCGTTCCATTGCTCGCGCGGGCGGAACCCTTCGAGCTTGGGATCGAGGCCGAGCAGCTCCAGCGCCCGCGCCGAGTAATACATCCGTCCCGTGGAGTGGTCCAGGTCCCAGATGCCGTCGTTGGCGCCGGCCACGGCGAGGGCATAACGCTTCTCGCTTTCGCGCGTCCGCTGGTCCGCCTGGGCGCGGCGCGACAGTTCGCGGGCCGCCAGCACCACCAGCACCAGCATCACCGCCGAGGTAAGCAAAGTGCGCACGCCGATACGCAACGATTCCGCCCGCCAGGGGGCAAGTACCGCGCGCTCGGATGCGCCCACCATCACCACCAGGGGTGTATCGGCGACCGGCGCGGCCGACATGAGAACCTGGGTCGGCTGCGCGGAGACCATGCTCGGCGACCAGCCCGCAAAACGCCCTTCGCGGCTGATGATGTCCAGCACGCCACCGCGGTCGGGAAGCTGCTTGCCCAGCGCCGCTTCGCGCGGCGGGACGCGCGCGACCAGCGTCCCGTCCCGGGTCATGAGCGCGACAAAGCCGAGCTCGCCGAAATCGAGCGAACGATAGAGCCGGTCGAAATGGTCCACGTCGATGATCGCCGCGAGAACGCCGTCGAAACGTCCCTTGCCGTCCGTGACCGGCTCGGAGACCGCAAACGCCCAGCGATGGTTGATCCGGCCGAGGAAGGGATCGCTCACATAGCGGCCCTTGACCGCCGCGTCGCGCTGCTGCCGGAAATAGGACCGTTCGGAAAAGTCGGCGCCGATTTCGGAGCGCTCGTCGGTACCGAGCACAAGCCGTCCGTTGCGGTCGAGCAACAGGATCGCGCGAATCTGCGGAATGCCCGCGATGCGATCCTTCAGCCGCAGGGCGCGAGCCGCCGGTTCACCGACGCCGTTTGCCGAGACATCACTCGCGGCGGCGTGCAGCAGGAGATCGACGGATTCGAGAGAACGCGCGGTCTGGTCGGCAAGAATTGCGGTCAGATTGTTGTAATCGCGCAGTGCGTTTCTCTCGACCTGGGCGCGATCGTTGCGTATATCCCAGATTGCCGACAGCACATTGATGCCGACCAGCAAGGCACCGAAAGCGAGCAGCGCCCGCCTGAGCGTCATGCCGGACATTCCGTGCGGGTCGCGAGGCATCTGCATCCGCTCAGGCGGCCGGCGGCCCGACGAGTTCGACCACCGCGCCGAGCATATCGCCGCGCTTGAAGGGCTTGGCGAAGGTGCGCGCCGCACCAAGCGCCAAGGCCTGTTCCGGGGTGAGGCCGTAACCCGACTGAAAATGTGCGGAAATCGCGATCACCGGAAGCCCTGGATAGATACGCCTGACCTCCGCGATCACGCCCGCACCCCCGCTCCCCGGCATGTGGATATCGGTCACCACCAGCGCGGGGCGCCGCGCGCGCGCCTGCGCGATGCCGGAACCGCCTTCCGCCGCCACGGTCACACGGTAGCCCGCGGCGAGCAGCCAGTCGGCGAGCAGGTCGCGAAGGATGGGGTCGTCCTCGATGACGAGAATCTGCTGATCTTTCTGCATGGTCGTATGATGTACGCAGCGGCGGCCGCATCGTTTCAGTTGAAACAATGGAATGGTGGCGCCGATATGCTGAACGCCATGAGAGTGGATATCGACGTGAACGCGCAAGCTCCAGATTATCAGGCCATTGAACCGCATGTGCTCGCGGTCGACGACGACCCGATGACGCGCGAATTGATCACGGACTATCTTGTCCGCCACGATTTTCGCGTGACCGCCGTCGCCGACGGACGCGCCATGGACGAAGTGCTTGCCACCGAGGTGGTGGACCTGATCGTGCTCGACCTCAAGCTGCGCGGCGAGGACGGCATGCACCTGGCGCGCAAGCTGCGCGACGAGTCGACGATTCCCATCATCATGCTTACCGGCCGCAGCGACGAGGCCGACCGCGTGATGGGCCTCGAGCTCGGCGCCGACGACTACGTCACTAAACCCTTCAGCCCGCGCGAATTTCTCGCCCGCATTCGCACCGTGCTGCGCCGCCGCCGCGCCGAAGTGCGCCAGGGCCGCCCCGAGGGAATTCGCGCCTACCGCTTCGACGGCTGGGAGCTGAACCTGAACGCGCACCGGCTCACCGCGCCGGACGGCACCATTACCGTGCTGAGCAAGGGCGAATTCAGCCTGCTGGTGGTGCTTCTTGGCGCTCCCCATCGCATCCTCAATCGGGACCAGCTGCTGGACCTTTCGCGGCTGCACAACGACGAAGTTTACAACCGCGCGATCGATATCCAGATCATGCGCCTGCGCCGCAAGATCGAGGCCGATCCCGCGAAGCCCAAATACATCCTGACCGAGCGCGGCAACGGCTATGTCTTCAGCGTCAACGTCGAGACCGTTTACTGATCGGCGTTTTCAGCGTTGGTCGCAAGCGGACGATCGCGGCTGAAAATCGCGGACCGCCTATCCATGCGGGTTTCCAGCCATTTTTGCCTCAAAATGCGCGCCAATGCTGGACTTTCAACTTTAAATCCAGGCACCGGACTATTTTTTATCGACCGGTTTTTTCGCTGCGGCCGGCGGCGCCGAACCGAGAATCATCGTCGCGAAACGCTCTTTCAGTACGGGCTGGTTGCTGTACCCGTCCATCGAGCTGCCGATGGTCTGATCGAGCGATGCCAGGCGTTCTGACGGCGCCGGGTGCGTCTTGTACAAGGTGCTCAGGCTGCCCTGCTCGGCGCTCATGTCCTGCAAAATCTGGATGACTGTCGGCAAACCATAGGGGTCGTAACCGGCTCTTGCCGCCAGCACCATGCCCATGCGATCGGCCTGCTCTTCCTCGGGGCGGCCCAGCGACAGCAGCAGCAGGGTGCGGACTTCGCCGATACCCAGCTTCAGCGCCTGTTTGCCGGCTTCGCGGCCGAGGCTGCCAGTATTGACCTTGCTGTCGACCACCGCGCCGAATGCGGTGACGCCGGCATCGCCCAGGCTGGCCTTCTGATAGGCCTTCAGATGATGTTTTTGCACCACGTGCGCGATCTCATGCCCCAGCGCGCCGGCCAGCTCGGCCTCGCTGCGCATGCGGAACAAGAGGCCGGTGGTGATGTAAATCTGCCCGCCGGGCGCGGCGCCGGCATTGACCAGGGGCGAATCCAGCACCGCAAAGCGCCACGGCAGATTGGGCCGCTCGGATTGCATCGCCACCCAATGGCCGACCTGGTTGACGTAACGCTGGATGCGCTCATTGTTGTACAACGGCGCGGCGCCGAGCACGCCGGCCATGATGTTTTCGCCGGTGGCGATTTCCTCGCTCTCGGGGATGTCGCGCATCGCATTGCCGGCGCTCTTTGCCACATTCATGCCGGTCTCGAGCATCGACTGCCCGCCCGGCGCCGCCGGCTGGTTCATCATGTTTTTCAGCGCAGCAGGATTGGTCGGCAGATTTTTCAGGTCGGGCATGCCGGCGCAGGCGGCCAGCAGCAGGGTCAGCGTCGCGCAGACAATCGGGCGGGGTATGGCCGATGATTTCATTATTTGCCTCCCCGCGTGCCGTCAACCGCGTCCTGCGCCAGGTAGGCGACATCGCGGGGCTGAAGTTTTGCCTGCTCGGCCAGGCGCCGCGCCTCGGCATCGCCCGCCTGGTAGCGCTTCAGTTTGGCCAGTTCCGCCGGGTTGAGTTGCGCCTTGCGCAAATCCTCTTCCGAGAAGCCGCGCACACCGACGGTCGCGCTCTGCGCACGCGTATTGCCCGCGGGACCGCCGCCGAGCAGGCGGCTGAAACCGCTGAGGAAGCTGCCGCCTGACGTTTGTTCGGATTCGACGATGATCGCGCCGCCGCGCAAATGCATCATGCGCACCCAGCCGGTGTCCTTGTCAATTTTCACGCGCGTCCACGCGCCCTTGCGTTCGAGCTGCTGGACCGGCGTTCTTTGCGGCAGAGTGCGGATCAGCACCGCCGTATCATCCGGCGCCGCGCGCAATTCCGTGGCGCGGTTGGTCTGCACCGGCTCCTGCGCGCCCAATGCGACCGAACAGGCCAATAGCCCGCCGCACACCATTGCTCTCGTCCAGCGATCAGAAAACTTCATTGTCGGCATTCCCCTCGACGGCCTGAATTGTCCGGTTTCGGGACCCCGGCATCGATGCGTTTTATGTTTTATTGCCACCAGTTTCGCATACTGACGCGAGGTCCGCCATCCCGCAATCCCGCCGCAACTACCGTCCGCTCAGAGACCGAGGCGCTGCCAGATCGTCGAGGTCAGTCCCGCCTGGTTCATGGTGTAGAAATGCAGGCCCGGCGCGCCGCCGGCCAGCAGCTTGTCGCACAGCGCCGTCACCACATCGAGACCGAAGGCGCGGATCGAGGCGTTGTCGTCGCCATAGCCTTCCATCTTGCGGCGGATCCAGCGCGGAATTTCCGCTCCGCAGGCATCCGAGAAGCGCGCCAGCTGCGAAAAACTGGCGATCGGCATGATCCCCGGCTGGATCGGCACATTCACGCCCATCGCCGCGGCTTCGTCGACAAAATGAAAATAGGCCTCGGGATTGAAAAAATACTGGGTGATGGCGGCATCGGCGCCGGCCTCGATCTTGCGCTTGAAGTTTTTCAGGTCTTCCTGCGCGAAGCGCGATTGCGGGTGGTACTCGGGATAGGCCGCGACCTCGATCATGAAATGATCGTCATGCTTGGCGCGGATAAAGGCCACCAGGTCGGAGGCGTGCTTGAATTCACCGGCCTGCGCCATCCCCGAGGGCAGATCGCCGCGCAAGGCGACGATATGGCGAATGCCGCTGGCTTTGTATTCGTTCAGCACGCCGGCGATGCTGCCGGCCGTGGAGCCGATGCAGGACAGATGCGGCGCCGCCTCGTAGCCCTCGCCAATGATTTCCTTGACGGTGGACAGCGTGCCTTCCTGCGTGGAGCCGCCGGCGCCGAAGGTCACCGAGAAAAAATGCGGCTTGAGCGCACCCAGTTGCTTGCGCACCTCGCGCAGCTTGGCCGCACCCTCCGGCGTCTTCGGCGGGAACAGTTCAAAACTGAATTTGCGGTCGGATTCTTTTTTCATGGGGTCACCAACAAGAACGCCGGTTGTCGGCCAACAACCGGCGTTCGGGTTTTGCGGCTGCTCAGTCTGCTTTCCCGGGCCGCTATCAGTAGCGATAGGTGTCCGTTTTGTACGGACCCTGCTTCGACACGCCGATATAGGCGGCCTGCTCGCTGCTCAGTTCGGTCAGCTGCGCATTCAGCTTGGTCAGCTGCAGGCGCGCGACTTTCTCGTCCAGGTGCTTGGGCAGGGTATAGACGCCGACCGGGTATTTCGCCGTGTTGGTGAACAGTTCGATCTGGGCGATGGTCTGGTTGGCGAACGAAGACGACATCACGTAGCTGGGGTGGCCGGTGCCGCAGCCCAGGTTCACCAGGCGGCCCTTGGCCAGCATGATGATCTTCTTGCCGTCGGGGAAAATCACATGGTCGACCTGCGGCTTGATCTCTTCCCAGGTGTATTTCTCGATCGAGGCGATATCGATTTCATTGTCGAAGTGGCCGATATTGCAGACGATGGCCTGGTCCTTCATCTTCGCCATATGGTCGTGGGTGATGATGTGGTAATTGCCGGTGGCGGTGACGAAGATGTCGCCCTTGTCGGCGGCGTAATCCATGGTGACGACGCGGTAGCCTTCCATCGCCGCCTGCAGGGCGCAGATCGGATCGATTTCGGTCACCCAGACTTGGGCGGACAACGCGCGTAGCGCCTGCGCCGAACCCTTGCCCACGTCGCCATAACCGGCGACCACGGCAACCTTGCCGGCGATCATCACATCGGTGGCGCGCTTGATGGCATCGACCAGGGACTCGCGGCAACCGTAGAGGTTGTCGAACTTGGACTTGGTGACGCTGTCGTTGACGTTGATGGCCGGGAACGCGAGCTTGCCTTCCTTGGCCATTTGGTAGAGGCGATGCACGCCGGTGGTGGTTTCTTCGGTCACGCCCTTCACTTCCTTCAGGCGCACCGAATACCAGGCGGGATCCTTGGCCAGCTTGGCCTTGATCGCGGCAAACAGGATGCGCTCTTCCTCGCTGCCGGGATTGGCGATCACCGACGGATCCTTCTCGGCACGCGTGCCCAGGTGCAGCAACAGGGTGGCGTCGCCGCCGTCGTCGAGGATCATATTGGCGTAGCCGCCGTCGCGCCACTCGAAAATGCGATGGGTGAAGTCCCAGTACTCTTCCAGCGATTCGCCCTTGTAGGCGAACACCGGCGTGCCGCCAACGGCAATGGCGGCGGCGGCATGGTCCTGGGTGGAGAAGATATTGCAGGAGGCCCAGCGCACCTGCGCGCCCAGCGCCTGCAGGGTTTCGATCAGCACGGCGGTCTGGATCGTCATATGCAGCGAGCCGGTGATGCGCGCACCCTTCAGCGGCTGCGATTTGGCGAATTCCTCGCGGATCATCATCAGGCCGGGCATCTCGGTCTCGGCGATCTTGATCTCTTTCTGGCCCCAGGCGGCGAGGTTCAGGTCGGCAACGTAATAGTCGTGATCGACCAGGTTCTGCGGTTTCAAAATAGCGTTCATGGCGTGTCCTTTTCAAGCATATTCATGATGCGCGGACGAAAAAAAACGCCCGCAACCGGTGACGATTGCGAGCGCCGTTGTTATCTTTTCCGAGCCTGGCTACACCTGGTGTGTAATCGCAACGCTCCTCGGAACCGAAATTATAGCAAAAACCGTGTTTTTTCGCCCGGCTTCTTCCGCCCGTCTATTTGGCTTTCAGCCCGGCGGCGGCACGCAGCACATCGATCTTGTCGGTACGCTCCCAGGTGAACTCGGGCTCCTCGCGCCCGAAGTGGCCGTATGCCGCGGTCTTGGCGTAGATCGGGCGCAACAGATCGAGCATTTGCACAATGCCGCGCGGACGCAGATCGAAGTGCTCGGCCACCAGCGCCGCAATCTTTTCGTCGGGAATCACGCCGGTGCCTTCGGTGTAGACGGTGATGTTCATCGGCTTGGCCACGCCGATGGCATAGG
>JGI25613J43889_10000230_pt1 | contig 12023 bp, 9 predicted proteins | sample GraSoi_2013_40cm_FD_43889 | JGI IMG/M metagenome (IMG submission 43889) | reverse complement strand
CCGGCGGCGCGGGCGGCCCGACCAACACACCCATCCCGCCGACCAACACGCCAACCAACACGCCTGTCGGCCCGACCAACACGCCGACACGTACTCCGACGCCCACGAACACGCCCGTCGGCCCGACCAATACGCCGACGCCTGGCGCAGGCGGGATCGCCTTCGTCAAGAATGTCGGCTCGGTCGCATGCGGAACAACAAGCAACGTAATTACTGTCCCGGCCGCCGGCGTGGCCGCTGGGAACACGCTGATCGTGCGGGTCACGCTGCGCGCGGGGTCCCCCGGGACGGGTACCGTCAGCGTCTCCGACTCCAAGGGGAACAGTTACACGGTTGACAAGGATGTCACCAATGCCAACGTCCGCCTGGTGATCTTGAGCGCGAACGTCGCAACGGCGCTGACCTCGGGCAATACGATCACGGCCACCTACCCGGCTGTGAATCCCTCGGCGACCGGGTTCGTGGTCACCGAATTCTCAGGGATCCCGGCGACCAACCGGGTTGACGTGATGGCCTCAGCGACCGGGTCGAGCACGACGCCATCGGTGAGCGCGACCACGCTGAATGCGAACGATCTGGTCTATGCGGCCATCGTCGTATTGAATAACCCCACCGTGACCGAGGCTTCCGGGTGGACGCTGGATACCAACCTGTCCACCGGCTGCGGCGGCGCAGGCGGCAACTCCCTCAACCACGGCGCTTACAAGATTGTCTCGGTGACCGGGACGCATACCTACAACCCGACCTTGAGCATAGGCAACGCCTGGGTGGATGAAATCGTCGCCTACAAGTAAGGCTATTAAGTAATGTGAGTAATGGATAAAAAATAAAAGCTTCTTTGGACGCGGATGAACACGGAAAACACGGAGTTTCAAGCCTTTTTACAGCCTGATTCCGTGTTTTTCCGTGTATTCCGTGTCCCAAAGTCAAGTCTTCCCCGAACAACATTGACGAAAAGCTGCAGATGTCCAAGACAAAGTTAGTCCCTTTGGCCGGGCTGGCAGTGGTCGCGGCCCTGGTTTTGTTCTATCTCTTGGTTGCCCAGGGCGGAAGTGCATTTGCGCCGCCACCCGTGCATCTGATGACAGGCATGCCGGCGCCCGATTTCACGCTGAACGGCGCGCGCGGCGGCAGCTACCGCCTGTCAGATTATCACGGGCGGGTGGTCCTGGTCTCATTCCTGAACACGCAATCCGATCCGATGGCGGCGACCTCCGACCCCTCGCGCAGCCAGATCGTTTTCCTCAAGAGTATGTATGAGCAGTACAACTTCAGGGGGTTGCAGGTTTTGATGATCGACGCGACGTCTCTCCAGACCCACCAACATCCCAGCTCGGATGCGCTGATCAACTTCACCTACGACTGGAATTTGGATCCCATTCCATTCCTGCTGGACGACAGCGCCGGCACGACGGCCCGCCAGTATGGCGTCTCCAAGCCCCCGACAACTTTCTTGATTGCTCCAGATGGCACGGTCAGCCAGCGCTGGGAAGGCTTTGCCTCGGTGACGCAGCTGGCTCTGGCGCTGCAGGAATTGGTGGGAGAACCCGTGCAGGCCACTTCGCAGGTCACTGCGTTCACGCCGGTGCCCACCATCACGTTTCCATGCACGGTCACGCCAGCAGAAGCCAAATTTGCCGGCATGGCTGCGGCCCGTCCGCTTTCAGAGAATATCTGGGTCGTGGATGAGGGCCAACCCTGGGAGAGCGGACGGCCCTGGAGGGTGATCTGGATGATTCTGGGCGATGAGGCTGGCCTGCATATCCGGGCGACAGCCATCAACCAGAGGACGGGCGAGGAGTTGGTCGTTGCGGATGATCCATTGGAACAGCTCCCTGAAGATCAAGCCCGCAGCCTTTTGGAAAATGCGCCGGCTCCCTTGCCTAATAAGGTACACTTGCTCTTCGCGCCGGCCGTCCTGAATGACCGGGGGTGCTTCCTGGTCAAGGCTGTGATCACGCGTGAGGGTGAGACCGTGCCTCTGTACACAGGTCAGGCTATGATTCCGGTGAAATAATTCGTAATGATCCACACACCGCCCCGGTGCCCCTCCGGGGGATTGCGCACACCGCCCCGGCCTGCCCTAGGTTTGTCCCCAAAGGGGATGCTATTGGGGTACCCCTCCGGGGGATTTACGCAGATTTTTTCTAAATCTGTGGATGAAAAAATGGCCCTGAAGCTTATTGCTGACAATCTACAATAAAAACCGCTGATGAAAGCATTGCAATGCTTTCATCAGCGGTTTTTCAATTCAGCAGGCCATATAACTGCCGGGCAAGCAATCGGAAACCGGCTTTATTGTGCCAGGGTCGTATTCAGACTGGTTTCGATCGGATCAAGATGATCGGCGATGACCTGGTTTACATCCGGGTTTGGCGCGCTCAGCAGCGCTTGCCAGATGCGCGACAGGCCGGCCGCCAGTTTTTCCTCGACCAGTCCCCACATGCGAATATGCCGGAAAGGCCTGGCTTTTCTGACAGATTGAACGGCGGCTGCGTAAATCGAATCCGAAGGGATGCGCGCCAAAGCCCTCAGGCTGGCCGGGATGTAACCAACATCTTCCAGCAAAGTCAATTCGATCTCGGCGGAGGTCAGAAATTTCACCAGGTCGATTGCTTTTTCTTCCGCTTCGGGCCGGAGATGATTCCATATGACCAGGTGCGAACCACCCAACAGCGGGACACCTGGCACGACGGCTGTGCCCACGTTCGAGGTAAAAGTTGCGGGAAATTCTTGATTCTTGATGCGGAATAAAAGCTCCGGGGTGCGCACCGTAACGGCGATCTTTCGATCCAGGAACAGGTTCCAGCTCTCCACAACATTCATATCCTTCGCTTTCGGAGGCATGAAACGGTAAAGATCATAATACATTTTCATCCCTTGGCGGGCCTGAGGTTGACTAAGTGTGACACGTGTCCCTTCAGGATCGGTAAAATCGCCGCCCTGGCCCCAGATCCAACTGGCAATTGTGTGAATATTGCTAAACGAGGTAACATCCGCCGGCACTACAAACGGATACTTTTGTCCTTTGTCTTGAAGCTTTTGCAGCGTGGCATCAAAACTTTCCAGCGTCGAGAAGGCGCTGGCTTCGTCTATGCCTGCTTTTTCGAGCATATCGCGGTGATAGTAGACCAGGTAGGTATCCAGAACCCAGGGGACAGCCACAATATGCTTATTATCGAAATCCAGGCAGCTTTCCCATGAACCCGCCAGGAAACTCTGCTTGCCATTAAGTTGCGCTATTTCCTCCGGGCTGAATGCGCGCAGGCTGTTCTGGGCGATCATGCTGCCCATCCAGGAATTACCGGTCTGGGAAATGACCGGCCCGTGATGGTACAGGCCGATTTTCATGAATTCTGTCCAGGCGGTCGCCCAGTCATATACATGTAAAGCGACATGTGCACGATGCTGCTCTTCGAATTCTCTTAGCAGCGGTTGAATAACCTTGGCCATGTCCAAATATGCGTTATTAACAGAAATTTCGAAATCAGACATATATGCCTCCGGCAAAAATGGTTGCGTCCTTCACCTCTATGATGTTTGCCTGCCGAGCCGCCCGCAGGATGATTTCACTCATGCAGGCCTCACTTTGATAAGGTGAATATCGCGTTGATCCGTATGATAATAGCGCAGGGTTTGGGTCTCAGCGTCGATTTCGCAACGCCCGTCCGAAACAGTCACCTGGAAACCTTGTGGGTACCGGTAGGTAGGAATGAAAAACTCGGTTGGGGCGGCGCAGGCCGGGTCATGGCGGAATTCGAACTCGAACCTGCCACGACGAATATCGAAGGACATGCGCAGGGGCTCGCCGGCCGTGGCGCGCGCGTAGGGCCTGACCACCGCTTCGAGCGCCCGCCCTCCGGAGTTGATGTCATCCGGGTTGCTGCGCTGGTCGGGGCTATAAATGGATAAATCCTCGTCGTTCCACAAATCGCCGTGCTCATTGGTGTTGTCGGCGCTGTAATTCCATAGGCAGAAGGACGCCAGGGCGTCATCCATGGCGCGCATACTGCGTTCCATCGCGTTCACAACAATCGAAAAATCGCCCGTGCGCAGGGCCCGTTTTCCATCCAGGTCGAACGGGATACCGGTCTCAGCGATCAGGGTCGGTGCCCGCAGGTGCTCCAGGGCCTCCCGCTGGAGTTTGCGTATATGCCGGGCATACGCTTCGCGGATCTCCCTGGCTCCATGCAGCGGATTGTCACCGTCCGAGCCGCTGCCCGTACGCGGGTCGAATGTTTTTGTAAAGAGCACAGGCCAGTCATACCAGTGCGGGGCGGAGACCAGGTTGTGGGCATCCTGCGGGCCCCATTCGGGCAGCGCCTGGCGGGGATTGGCCTCCATAAATATCAGCGTGCGCGGCTCCACGGCCTGAAGCGCGGCGGCGAACCGATTGACAAATGGCCGCAGGTATTCACGGTTGAAGTCAACGGCCTGACCCTTCACGCTGGAGAAATAATCCGGGCGCAAGAGGGACGGTTGCCCATCTGAACCTACCTCCCATACGCCGTGTTCGCGCCAGATACAGTTGCGCCCCGGAAGCCAGGCACGTTCACGTCCGGCGTTGACCAGGCGTTTGCCCATCTGGCGCGGACCTTTCGCAGTCAACTCCCACACATCCAATTCCTGCGGAAATCCATCCCCGAGCAACATGGATTGATAAGGCGTTGGTGCCTCGCCGATACGAAACTTGGGAGCCATACTCAGATCGGGGTTGCCGGTGTAACCGATGCCTGCTTCGTTGAACATATCGAAGCCGGCGACGTTGGGCAGGCCTTTGATCCGTTTGGCCAGTTCAGCAAAGGCCTTGATAAAGTGGCCCTGCAGGTAGTCTTGCACGGGCACGCCATCCACTTTGGTGCGCGGGGCAAAGTCGTTCCCGGCGAAAAAGAGCGTGAACATCGTGGCGGCAGCCAGTTTGCTGTGATTGCTCGGCCAGATCATGGGTGGCAGGGTGCCGTCGTATTCCTGGTGGGTAATGGCCGCTCCGGTGGCCTTGAAATGGGTGATATCTAACCCGGCGGCTCCGAAGGTCCAGCCGGGGGCACCGTCGCCGCCTGAGAAGCGACTCCAGGTGTCCTGGTGCGGGTCTATGAACAGGCTGATGCCATACTTGCCTGCTTTTTGGATGATAGCATAGATGTAATCAAGGTAGTCCCGGTCGTAGAGACCCGGCCCGGCGTGCTCGATTGCTTCCCAGGGTACCAGCAAACGTTCAAATGTCAGACCCCAGGCACGCAGCCGGGTGAAATGTTCCTCTGCGGCCTCGAGTGGGAAAGGACGCCCGACGAAGGAGACGTTGCGATGATCAAAGAAGCCGTCCCTGCGGAAGGTGGCCCCATCGGGATGGAATGGGATTTTGCTGCTGCCACTCAAATTTACGCCGCGCAAGATCAGCGTCCGCCCCAACTCATCTTTGAAGAGACCTTGCGATGCCTGTATCATCAATTGCCTCCGGAAAACAGTTTCCCATACACCAGGCGCGCGTGTATTTATGTAGTATACATCCTGTTTTGGAGCAATGGGATGGTTATCCTTTCAATCTCCTTACTTAATAGTCTATATTATTTGTGCCAACATCAAAAGACAGACTCACACAGATCTCATTTTGGAATTAGAATATCCATATCTGTATTCCTCCAAAGATAAACAGAGGCATTTTGTCAAAAGATGAAATCCTAAGGGCGGGAATCGCCGCAGCGAAATCAGGTGATCTTCCACAAGCGGCTGAGTTGTTCGCACAGGTTGTCAAAATTGATCCATCATCCGAACAGGGCTGGCTCGGGTTAGGGTATTGTGTTTCCGCACCTGAGCGGCGCGAATATTGTTTTCGCCGTGTATTGGCGCTCAATCCCAATAATCGTATTGCCAGGGAACAACTGGCACGCTTATCAAAACCAGATCCAATCCCATCCCCGGCGTTGGTCAAGCAATCCCCTTTTATCAAAACCATCGACCCCCCCGGGCCGGCAGAGGTTGTGGCACCGGAACCGACCGCAGTTCTAGAGGAAGCGTCCGCAGTCAAGCAAGAATTACTGCTTACAAACGCTGTCCAGACGGCACCTAACGTGATCCGGCCAAATCAAGCCATCAAAAAAAAGAAGAAATCAAATACGCCGCTGGTTGCCGCCCTCGTAATAATAGGTGTGTCAATCCTGGCCATAAGTGCCTTGGGAATCGGGTATGTAATTTTCTATTTAGGCACGCCTTCGGGCATTGCCGCAGACCAGCCTGCACTTTCTACCCAACCGAGCCTGCAAACACGAGCAACTCCACTGCCCACTTCCAGCCCAACGCCCAATCCGCCTACACCCATTCCCAGTCCGGTGCCCACGGTCGTTTACACACCGATATATGAGAGTATGACCTGTCCATTCAGGGTCCGCGACGCATCGGTAAACTGCGGGCATTTGATCGTGCCAGAAGACCGCACCGGTAATCCATCTCACACAATCAAGCTGGCCGTGGTTGTTTATCATACCCAGAGTCAAGCCTCTGCCGAGCCGGTTGTTTTCCTGCAGGGAGGTCCGGGAGCGGAAGCGGTTAAACTGAGCGCCAATGCTTATGACGTTCTCGTGGCTCCCTTCATCTCCAAACATGACTTTATTGCTTTCGATCAACGCGGTACGGGATTATCCGAACCTGCCCTCAAATGCGATGCCTTAACACATATGTATTTACAGGATCTCCACGGGTTGATTGATGGTTCGACCCGCGATCTGGTATATGCCAATGCATTCCGCGACTGTAACGGCCTGATGCTAGCACAGGGAATAAAGCTGCGGGCCTATACGACGGTGGAAAGCGCAGCGGATGTGCGCGACCTTCTCGCCGTGCTGAAATATCCGAAGGCTGATCTTTATGGCGCTTCGTATGGGACGCGGCTGGCACAGGTCGTTATGCGCGAGTATCCCCAAATCGTAAATATCGCGATACTCGATTCTGTGGTTCCGGTGGATACAAGTCTTTTCAGCAATTATTCCGATTCGATTGCAGCAGGCTTGAAGACATTGTTCACTGATTGCAGGGTCGATCCGCAATGTAACGCCGCCTACCCCAACCTGGAAACTACATTTTGGGATGCGGTGAAACAGTTGGACGCAAATCCCGTTAAGGTAACGAGTTCCAATTATCCAACCGGGTTGATCACTCAAACCGTGACCGGTGAAACGGTGATTAACGTGGTTCTGGGGTTGATCAAATCATCCCGTTATATAGAAATAGCGCCTCAATCCATTTCCCGCTTCAAAAGCGGCGACTTTTCAATGCTGGTGATGGAGCAGTCCTCGCTGCCGTATACCTTCAATGATATCGACCCCGGCTTATTCATCAACATGACCTGTCATGAGCAGGTACTTTCAACTACGCTTGCAGAGGCCCAGACCGAAGCAAATCGCCAGATTATCAGGAATTATTCCTGGTTACCTTTTTATGGAAGTATCGAGGATGTATTTAAAACATGCAAATCCTGGGGAGCGACCGCTCCGGCATATGGTGAAAACAACCCGACGATCAGCGATATTCCTTCATTGATCATCACCGGTTCATATGACCCCACCACGCCACCTGTGTATGCAAAGCAGATTGCAACTCATTTGCGCCACAGTTATTACTTTGAATTTCCAACGCTTGGACACACCCCCACTGCCGCTGATGCTTCCGGCTGCGCGATGGATATTGTCCAGCAGTTTCTTGATAATCCGTCTACCGAACCCGACCGCACCTGTCTGGGCGAATTGAAGCCCCGCGTCTTTGTTGTCCCTTATACAGGAGAGCCCCCCTTAACGCTAAAAACCGTGAAATCTTATGGAATCAAAATGGTTGTCCCGAAAGATTGGCACACTGCCGGTGGAGGATTCTACTATCGGGGTAATTCGCCGGTCGATATCACCGAGGTGGGCGTCCTGAGGCTCCCCCTCAGCGTCAACAATATACAGGATTATTTTTCACTAAAAGCTTATGGCTATCGAGGGCTGGATGGTCCGCTGATTGCGGTTGGAGAACGGCAGGCACATGGATTTAACTGGCAGCTTTATACATCTTCGTCATATGGCCGCCCCGTTGATATTGCCATGGTCAATGAAGGTGGTGGGTCGATCGCGGTGATAGAATTCTGTAACAAGGACGAACACGAGGCTCTATATCGAACGGTGTTTTTGCCGATGATTGATTCTGCGACCAAATGATTTATGAGCGTCCGTGGAATCCTGCAGGGTCACTTTGAGCTGGTAAATGTTTTTGGAGACGGTCATGGGTTCTCCTCACTGGTCGAAAACGACCGGATTGCCTATTACATTCAGTAAGACGAACCGGGAGCGGGGATAGGTTAAGCTCGTCTTCGACTGTTTTGACGTACCGTGTGCTAATGGCACTGCGCAGCCACTATTGGTGGATAATGACTTGCGACTATTGAACTCTACTGGAAAAACCGCTCAAGAAACTGAGTAGGGGAGTATACTGCCAAGCCTCTCTCGACCAATGGGGAAAAATGACGCAGGTTACCAGTAACCAGAGCCTGCGCATTGGCCCTGAGAAACACCTCGGCAAACGGCAGATCATCAGGGTCTTGAAAACCTTCTGATGACAGGGCCGTGGCATCGATCCGTTGCCCGGTCAGTTCAATATGAGCAATCACCGCCCGCGCCCGTGCCGGTCGAATACGCAGTTCAGGCCGGCCTAGTACATCTTCATATTCTCCCAAAATCCGGTCATCATAGGCTACCTGAAAGCGGTTTTCCAGGGCCAGGTCGAGGATTTTTCCGGGTTTTCCTGTCTCGTTCATCAGCCCGCTGACAACTACATTTGTATCAAGCACCACCAACATTAGCGTTTGCGCTCCGCGCGGGCCTTCTGGACGAGCGCATCAACTTGTTCGTCGCTCATTTTGTCCAACCCATCGCGCCGGGCCTGGCTGCGAATAGCGCGTGCGGCCATTTGCGCCCGTAAGCGGGAAACCAGGAGCAAAATATCATCCATGTTCTCGCTCCCGGCCAGGTCGATCATCACCGCAAAAGGTTTGCCATCCACTGTCACCACCAACTCGCCTTCATCTTCCAGTTTTTTGCGCAGGGCAGCAGGTTCATTTCGTAAGACGCGATAGGGGATAAATTCCATTTTAGGCTCCTTTGTAGCGTAGTTCGCTACAAAGATTATACAGCAGTTTCGTCTAATCTTCAACTACTCATTGAATTGTTTTTGAATACGAGCTCTGCGGATTTTGTAAGGCGTCGCTAAAAAAACAAGAAGGGACAAATTACCAAACCTGAACCGATGAGCCCCAATCTTGATCGAGGCTGTTTCTGATCTGAAGTGGCCTGCTTAAATATATAGACCACAAGGACTGTATATTCCATATGGTCTATATATTGTGCCCCCAAGGGGGCCGCGCTTTATACGAGTGTCGGAATCTTTAGAGGGCGTGAGAAAGATGGATCGATTTTCTTTACGCTAGGCTGGCATTGCAACCCGCGCTACTTGCCTCATCCACCAGTCGATTTTGAATTTCTGTCTCAACTTTCGTCCTCGGCGGCAATCATGCCGCCGAGGACTTGTTTTCGATTGCCCTGATGAATACGTTGGTTTAGTTCAACAGGATCCTATGATGTTTTGGGATCTACGGACATCCAGCCGGGACGGGTTGGCTTGTATTATACAAGATCCAAGCTCTTACGAATTTACCACTACAGCTATAGTCGGCGTCTGCCCATGGCCCCATTCTCATCGGATAGCCTGTGGATGCGAGCGCCTCTGGGATACTTGCTCCATCTCCACCTCGCCAGGCAATTTCATTATTGGGAACGTTGTTAAGGATGGCCGGGACAAAAATGGCTGAATCTTCCTGCTTGTTGGAAATACTCCAGTTCAACCAGCTCAATTTCTTGGTTTTTGCCCATTCGAGCCAGGTATTGAATTCGCTATAAAAAACGCCGCCCGTGCCAGAGGATGTAGTGGTTCCCACTTCACTCATAAACAAAGTTTGATTGGGCGCTTTTGACGCCAGGTTGCTCAAAGCAGTCTCTGCTTTTGACCGGATGGTGATGCCGTGGGTTCCCGCATACCACATGAAGTTATAGGCAATTACATTACCGGTCAATGGGCTGTTTGTTGCAATATCAACATCCTGGGACCAGGTTGGCGTGCCGGCGATAATCAGGTTTGCGGCATATCCATTTGCGGCTTCCTGTGACCGAATAAGATTAATAACGTTCTGGTCGTAAGTCTTCAAGCCGGGCTTACCGGACTTGGCATCCGCCCACGCGATACCATTGGGGCTGTTGACCGTTTCGTAAATCACATTTGGATAGGAGCCCCATTTGTCCACCATGTAGGTGAAGAACTCCTGGACGTGCCCATTGGTCCAGTAGACATTTGGATCAGAGTCGTTGCCCTCGCCGGCATGCCAGTCGATGATGACGTAGACATTTTGGTTGATGGCCGCCTGGACGATGGAATTGACCAGGTTAAAGTTGTACGATCTCCAGGCCGGATAATTATTGTCATACGATTTTGCGTTGACCCCGTTCCATGGATCGTTGGGGAACATCGTTGCTTTTATAACCTGGATATGCCATTGCGTGACCAGGTTCCCGACGGCCGAAGAAGGATATGGAAAAGGAACACCCTGCGTAGGTGAAAAGGTGATCGGCTGGCTCATCATATTGATGTTGCTTGTATTGTTGAGGTTCAAATCGGACAGAGGGAACCACGTCAGGCCATGGGAGTCCATGCCGTGTAATTGGATTGCGTTTCCATTATGATCTTTCAATGCGGTTGCAGAGATTTGTAACCTGCCGTATGTGTTAACAACTTGATGTGGATCCAGTGTAGGCGGTGGAGTGGGGGTATTTAAAGGATCGAGGCTTTCGATCGATATGCTATCCCAATAAACATAAGCCCGGGATTGGGACCCTGCTTCTCCAAACTTTAGACTAACGACCTGCCCGACGAATTGGGCGGGAACATCAATTACATACTCGGTATAGGTTGTAGGCTGGGACAGGCCCTGGAAAGAATACGTCCACGGTGAGACCCCGACCGCCGTAAGGGTGACATACCCGTAATTGGAAGTAACGCTCTTTGTTTTATACCAGAATCTGAGCCTCGCAGAAACGAACAGGCCAAGGTCTGCGGTCCTGGAAATATAGGTATTTGGTTTTTGTATTCTGGTGTGGTAACTGCCAATGGGTCCTTCTGAGGCCAGAAGGAAAGCATCGGTACCCGACGGAGTCCAGCCGGTGTCATTCCACCCATAGCCTGCCCCTGGCTGGCCGCTTGTATCGGTGAATGCGCCATCTTCAAACCCATCAAAAGTATATGTTGTGGGCGTGGCGGCATAAGCGGTCTGAAAACTGCCGGTCAGGAACAAAGCCGATACCAGGAAAAGAACCGACATGCAACGTAAAAGTGTCTTTTTCAAAATTAGCCTCTTTTCTTCATATGAATAAAGAATAACAATAAGCCTTGGCGCCACGGGTGCTTTCTATAGCATCCCTACAACTGCATCTAAATTGTAGCAGCAGGTTCCCCTGGAACCACCCAACAGATTAGTAAAAAAAAGGCTAACCAGACAACAAAATTGTTAGGATGAACCGCAGGGTGCGAACGATGAACGGAATCACGCTTATAATTTATTCATCCAGATAAACTGTTTAGTAGCAGGCGCATTTGCAGGATGAAAACCGTGACCGAAACCCAAAGCGATAGCATTACCTTCCTCTTCACCGAGATCGAAGGCAACACCGAACTCTGGGAAAAGCACCCAGAGGCGATGAAAGCTGCCATGGAACGGGTTGATGCGATCTTGCGTCATGCGGTTGAAAGCCATCACGGAGATATCTTCAAAACGGCTGGCGATGCCTTTTATGCGGCGTTTAGCAGTGCCCCGCAAGCCGTGTCGGCGGCGCTGGATGTGCAAGAGGCGCTGTACGCCGAAGAGCAGAAGACTGCCAAGGATGGCCCGATCCTGCGCGCACAGATGGCGCTGCACACCGGCGCCGCCGAACGGCGCGACGGAGACTATTTTG
>JGI25613J43889_10000229_pt1 | contig 12044 bp, 10 predicted proteins | sample GraSoi_2013_40cm_FD_43889 | JGI IMG/M metagenome (IMG submission 43889) | reverse complement strand
CGAGAAGCTCGCGGAGAATATTGCGCCGCTCGTCCACCATGATCGATTCAGACCGTTCCAGTCCAAGCCGTTCGGCCTGGTGCGCGCAAAAGGCGCGCGCTGATCGATAGGATAGTATCCAGCGATGCCTGTCTTGAATGGGATCAAGGCTCAAGATGTACTTTCCGCCCTCCCTGCCACGCAGGAAGCGCAGGCGCTCCCGGAAATGGTAGAAGTTTGGCAGGACCAGAATCACCTGCCGTCGCGCAACCCGCACCATCTCGTCGAACGCGAACCACACATTGTCGATGTGTTCGAGCACATCGAGCGCGACCACAGTGTCGAACGAAGCGTCGGCAAAGGGGATGCCCTGCTCCACATTGAACACCTTGGTCACATTAGGCCCAGGACTCAGGTCAACGCCGGCGTAGCGCAACTCCGCCGGAAGATACTTTCTCAGAATACCGTCACGGCAGCCGATATCCAGGACCGACCGCGCATCCGGCGAAAGGCGGCGCGCCACCTCTTCAAACTTGGAGCGATAGATCTCAACCATCGCGGCCGCCGGGCGCGATAAGGCTTTGCGGATTCCTGGACGACAGGTACACCGCAAAAAGTATCATGGCGAGCAATGCGTGTTCGTTGTACCACGGCGTGCTGAAGGTTCCGGAGACGATGGGCACGACGAGCGCCCCCATGCACGCCAGCCAAGGCCAGTTGTTCCAACGGTCGGCGCGCCAGTCCCGGAAGAGCGCGCTTGCCACAAAAACGAAAAACGTCAGCATGGCGGCGAGGCCGAAAATACCTTCCTCGACGAGCTTATTCAGAAATAGGTTATGCGCGTGCGTGAGCTTGTTGTCCGGCAAATCGAGCGGCCTGTCGAATCGCAGCCTGCTTAAATCGATACCGGCAAAATTGCGCGGTCCCACGCCGAACAATAGAGTGCCCCCCTGGCTGATCTGCGCGAACCCCACCCGCCAGTTTGAGATTCTAATGGAGTCGCTCTCATGCAACTTTCGCTCGACCACCATCTCCGTGACTTTGGGCAAGATTCGCGCTTGATCAAATACATTTGGCAGGGCCCATACCGCCGCCGCACAAGCAATGACCAGCAGGGACATGGCGAGCCACAGCTCCTTTCTGCGAATAAGCAAGAGCGCGAGCAATAGCGCGACGCCGGTCGACAACAATCCGGCCCTGCTCGCCATCGCAAAAATGCCCAGCAGGAAAAGCGACAAAATCACCCACCAGTATCGCCTCTCTCGAACACGGCTATCCCTATCGCGGTCATGCATTTCGTCGCCGGCAAACAACGCCATCCCCAAGGCCATCACCACTGCTACCCCTAGATATATCGACGAGTGGGTGACAACGCCCACCGAATGCAATTCCAGCACCGCGCGTTTGCCCTGCATGATTTGCACGATTCCCCAAATCAATCCAACCATGACGCCCGCGGCGGACATCACGATCAGCAGATATTTCTGCATAGGGGTGTAACGCTCTCGGTAGACGATCAGGAATACGATCGAATAGGAAAGAACATCCTTCAGTCCCTTATCGGCGTTGGCGAAAGGCCAATTGACCACCGTGCTTGCAGCCGCGGCCAGGACGAGTCCCCATACCGCCCACTCCACCGGTTCGGGTCTTCGAAAGCTCGAGCTCCCTTCGGCAAAGGCACGCGCTACGCGGATCAGAATGAATAGGGCCAAGGCGATGTTTTTCGGCGCCTCGAGAATGGGCAGCACCATCAACAAGATGCACAGCAGCAGGAATTCCAGGCGCTTGAGGCGGGCCAAAGTCGTCACTGCGATGGCAGTCATTCCTCTCTCATTCTTTCGAGGACCGGGCGCAGCACCGCCTCGACCGTCAAAGTTGTGAGGCAGTCGCTCACTTTGCTGCCGCCGCAACCATCGAGGTTGCAGGGACGGCAAGAGTAGCTCTGCGTCACCACGCGCGCATCGGCGTTGAGCCAAGGACCCCAGGCGATCTCGGAAGACGGACCGAAAAGCGCGACACAGGGACGCTTGAGCGCGCTCGCCATGTGCATCGGCAGCGAATCGACACAAACCAGGCAGCGACAGGCGTCAATGAGCGCACCAAGCTCCTTTAGAGTAAGCCTCCCGGCCAGATTGATGACGGGGATGTCGGCGCAGGCGCGCAGGATATCTTCGATCATCGCGAGTTCCACGGTCTCGGGTGCGGCGGACAGTGCGACGCGCACGCCTTTTGCGTGCAGTTCGCGCACCAGCGCCGCGACGCGCGCGGCCGGCCAGCACTTGAACAACCAGCGGGAGGTCGGATGCAGCAGCGCGAAATCACGCTCCCGCGCACCGGCCTCGCGCAGTAATTCCCGCACGCGCTCGCGCGCCGCCTCCGGAATGAGAAATACCAGACCGCGCTGCTCGGGCTCCGGAAAAATGCCGATGCGTCGGGCGGCGTCCAGGTTCTGTTCGACCATGTGGCGTGGCAGGCGGGCGCGCTTCACGATGTGGGTGTAGAGCCGGCGCTTGAAGCGTGCGCCACTGCCCTCGGGATTCCAACCGACGCGATAGCGTGCCCCTGCAAAAACGGCGCAGAGAGCGCCTCGGTCACCCTCGGTGAGATTGATGATCAAATCGTAGCCCCGTCCGCGAATGGCCCTTAACAGAGCGATTTCGCGGCCGATCAGGCGCCAGCGACTCAGACGCTTCCAGGTGTAGTCGTAGAGGTGGAAGGCATGGATGGCCGGGTGCCCCTCCAGCATCGGCAAGGTATCCGCATAGATGTAAGCGTCGATCTCGGCCTGCGGCATCCGCTCCTTGAGCACACTGAAGAGGGCCGAGCTGAGCAGCACGTCGCCGTGATGACGCAGCTTCACCACTAGAACGCGTCGCACCGCAGACAGGTCGGGATAGTCGCCGTAGGGAATCATGCGGTCTGCGTCAGCGTCATTAGGAACTGTTCGTAGCGTCTTGCCCGTTCGGTGCAGGAATACTGTGCCACCCACTCGCGCGCCCTCGCCGCGAGCCGCTTGCCGAGCATAGGATCGGCGAGGAGTCGGCCTATCGCCGCGGCAAGGTCGCCGGCCGAGCCCGGCGCCGCCATGAGAGCGTGCACATCCTCCTCAACGAGGCTCTCGGTCGTGGGCTGGCGGGTCACGACCATCGGCACGCCGCTCCCCGCGTATTCGAAGAGCTTCATGGGCGAGGTAAAGTAGCGCGATTGCGCGTTGTTGCCCAGCGGCAGGAGTAGAACGTCCGCTCCGGCGAGAAACCGGGGCACCTCGGCCGGCACCACGAATCCCACGTAACGCAGTCGAGCGCCGACGCCGTGTCGGCGAGCCAAGGCCATGAGACTCTCTCGCGTTCGCTCCTCGTCCCCCGCTCTCCCACCCGCGATGTCGAGCACCACCTTCTCCGGCAAGAGCCGCAGCGCCTCGATCATGATCCCGGTATTCTTCCACGCATTGAGCTGGCCGGCGTAACGCAGGTGCACGAATCCGTCGTCGGGCCGAGTGCGCGGCAGCGCGCCATAGGCCTCCAGCGGCACGCCGTTCGGCAGCACCACGGCGGCGCTGTGCCCCGGGAACAGCCTGTCCAGGAGCACGCGTTGCGAACCGACCGTGCAGATGATCCCGTCGACGGAGTTAAACACGCGGCGCTCCCGCCAGCGGCTCAGAAAAGCGCGCAGACGCCGCCCCTGTTCGCGGTAAACCACGTGAGGNATTGCCGTCTCGTGCAGCTCCAGGAGCACCTTCGTCGAGGCGCCGCGATCGAGATGCCGGCGCAGNCGCAGCGCGTCGGCGGCGCCATCCATGGTTCGCGCNACCAGAAAGAACTGACCCGGCGCCGTGCCTGCAAGACCGGCGGCCAGNCGGCGCATGTGGCGCCGCCCCGCCCAGCCCGACGTCAGGGCGTGAATATCGAAGCCGGGTGTGACCGCGAGCCCATAGGTCTTGAGCGCCGCCTGGAGTTCGGTAGCGCCGAGCGGCGCCCGCGAGCGATAGACAGCGTGCACCGCGTGGCCGCGAAGGGCCAAGGCGTGATAATCGCGCAGCACCTGTATGGTTTGTCCGGAACTCGATGGAAAATCGAGGCGATGGTAGTAGAAGAAAGTCCGGGACATGCTAACCATGCCGGCGCATGCCAAAGACCGGCCGCNGCGCGAGCGCAAGGCGGGAAGNGGGCCGGCTACGCGTTCGCCGCATCGCGAAACACTTTCTCCATCTGATCGAGCATGGTCTGGACGCTGCAGTGGGCNGCGCAGTGCTCCCGGGCTGCGGCCCCGAGACGCGCGCACAGCCCGCGATCGCCGAGCAGTCGCTCCAGACCGCGTTTCAATTCGACCCCATCCTCCTTCCGGACGATGAGGGCCGTTTCGAGGTCGCGCGCCACCTCGCCGATACCGCCTACCGCCGTGGTGACGCAGGGCAGTCCGCACAGCATCGCCTGCACCAGCGCCTGCGGAACGCCTTCGTTGGCATAGGACGGCAGCGCGAAAACATCGAGCGCCTGCAGCCAGGGCAGCACGTCCCGCTGATTTCCCGCCAGCCAGACCCGGTCGCTGATGCCGAGCTCGCGGATTCTCGACTCGATGTTCCGCCGCTGCGGTCCATCCCCGACGATGACCAGTCCGACATCGCCCGGCAGCTTGCTGAGAGCCTCCAGCAGATAGCGGTGGCCTTTCCAGCTTCTCAGCGTGGCGACGATGCCGATCAGTCTCGGATCGAGAGGAAGCCCGGTCGCGCGTCTCGCGCTGTTGCGCTCTCCCGGAGCGAAGCGCTTCGCGTCCATGCCGGTGGGNATCGACGTGATGCGCTCGGGAGCAAGGCCGTTGTCGCGGACCAGCTGCGCCCGCAGGCTTTCGCCCGTGGTAACGATGTGTCGGGTCGCACTACGATACAGCCACCGGCTGGGCAGGTTGTTCGGGATCGGGGCGGAGATATGTCGCGTGCGTACGAGCGCCGGAGCCCGCGCCAAGGTCGCGCAAGCGAGCGCTGCGAGCCAAGTATCGGTCGAGCTGTGGCTGTTGATGACGTCCACGGGGTGAGCCCGCAGCCATCGCCGCATCGCCAGAAGTCCCCCCAGATCCTTCCTGGCGATCGGCAGGGCCTCTGCCCTCAGACCTCGCGTGAGCGCCGCCTCGTAGATCCGCGCCTCGCGCGGCGCCGCAATCGCGACGTCGTGCCCCCGAGCGGACATCCCGTGCGCCTCGTCAAGAATCCTGATTTCCTGTCCGCCCCACCCGCACGAAGACTCCGTATGGAGAATTTTCATCTTCGGTATCGAGCGCAGGAACGCGGTACGCGCCCGACCTCCATCTAGCCAGACACTTCCTGCGAGTATTGCAAGCGATAGAGTCTCGCGTACGTCCCGGAGGCGGCGAGGAGTTCGGCGTGCCTGCCGGTCTCCCCGACGCGGCCCGCATCCAGTACGACGATGCGGTCGGCCCGCTCGATCGTGGAGAGTCGATGCGCGATCACGAGCGTTGCGCGGCCTTTCATGAGCGTCTCGAGCGCCTCCTGGATATGGCGTTCGGATTCGCTATCCAGAGCAGAGGTCGCCTCGTCGAGAATCAGCACCGGCGCGTTCTTGAGGAACGCGCGCGCGATGGCGAGCCGTTGGCGCTGTCCGCCCGAAAGACGCACGCCGTTCTCGCCGATCACCGTGGCGAGCCCCTCGGGCATATCGCGGATGAACTGCATCGCATGTGCGGCTTCGGCGGCTTGAACGACTTCAGCCTCGCTCGTCCCCGCGAGGCGACCATAGGCGATATTCGCAGCGACCGTATCGTTGAAGAGCACGATNTCCTGGCTCACCAGGGCGATGTTGGCGCGCAGGTTCGCCAACCTGAGCGTTGCGATGTCGGCACCGTCGAGCAGGATCTGCCCTGAATCGGGCGTGTAGAAGCGCGGCAGCAGGCTGGCGAGCGTGGACTTACCCGCCCCGGAGGCGCCCACCAGCGCCACCGTCTCACCCGCTTCGATCGAAAACGTCACGTAATCCAAAGCCGGGCGAGTGCTCCCCGGATAGCTGAAGCCCACCTTCCTGAACTCGATTTTGCCTTTCGCGCGGCCGATCTCGCGCGTCCCGGTATCGCCCTCGGGCCTTTCGTCGATCAAGCGAAACACGCTTTCCGCGGCGGCGAGTCCCCGCTGCAGGCTCTGGTTGACGCCGGTCAGCCTGCGAAGCGGCGCGAACACCAGCAGCAAGGCGGTGAGAAACGACACGAACCTGCCCACCGTTGTTTCGTCCGCGACGGCCTGGCGTACCGCGAGGTAGATGATGAGGGCGAGGGCGACCGANACAACGATTTGCACCAGCGGCACGTTGGCGGCCGCCGCCGAAGTCATTTTCATGTTGAAGCGGCGCACCTTGTTCGCTCCGGAGTCGAAACGTTTCGCCTCGTAGTCCTGCCCGCCGAAGACCTTGACCACGCGATGACATCCGATCGATTCTTCGAGCGCGTGGTTGAGGTCGCCCATCGCCGCCTGCTCCGCCCNGCTCATGGCGCGCAGGCGCTTCGAAAATCCCCTTGTAATCGCGACGGCAGGCGGCCCCACCAGGAGCGCCACCAGAGTGAGTTTCCAGTTGAGAAAGAAAAGATAGCCGAGCAGGAAAACGATAGTCAGCGAGTCCCTGGCGAGCACGGAGATCACGCTGGTCGCAGCGCCGGTCACCTGCAGGACGTCGAAAGTAAATTTGGAGATGACGCTCCCGCTCGTGTGAGCATTGTAGTAGTGCGTCGGCAGCCGCACCAGATTGGAAAACATCGCGTTGCGCAGATCCATGACGACCTTGTTCGCCACCCAGCCGATCGCGTAGTCGGAGAGGTACGAAGCGAAGCCGCGCACCAGGAACACTACGACGATCAAGGCAGGCAGCCATACGAGCAGACCGCCTTCCTTGTGCACGAAACTGCCGTCGAGCAGCGGTTGGAGAAGCGCCGGGAAGACGGGCTCGGTTACCGCCGTCGCCACCATTCCTGCGATGGACAGTGCGAACGGCGCCCAGTAAGGCTTGACGTAGCGGAGGAGGCGAAGATAAAGCTGCAGGCTAGTGGCGTCGAACGAAGCCATGGCTGCGCCGGAAAAGGACGAATTATAACCGATCCCGCACGCGATTCCGGTCTCGGACCCCGTGGCGACGGCCTCAGGTTGGCGCCAGGCTCCGATAGAGTACAAGGAGCTGCTCGGCCATGGCCTCCAGACTGAATCCTTCGGCGCGCTTGCGCGCCTGGAGTCCCATTTCGTGAGCCGTGGGAACATCCAGGCGAGCGAGCCTGTCGGCGAGTTCATCCACCGCGAGAGCGTCGACCACGTAGCCGTTCACACCTTCGTCGATCAGTTCGGCCGTGCCGCATTGCGGCGTGGTGATCACCGGCAGACCGCAGGCCATGGCTTCGAGCGCCGCATTCGGAAACGGGTCGTAAAGGCTCGGCAGCGCGAATGCGTCGGCTGAGCCGTACCAAGGACGCACGTCCTCCTGGGCGCCCGCGAAGTGCACGCGGGAAGCGACCCCGCGCGAACTCGCCAGGCGCTCTGCTCGCGCCTGAGCCTTGTCCCGACCCACGATGACAAGATGCGCATCGCGCTGACGCGACAGCGCAAACGCTTCAATCAGGCGAAACACGCCCTTGCGCTCGAAGCCGACACCGACGTGGAGGTGCACGGCCGCCTGCTGTGGAATGCCGAGTTTCTGCCGCATCGCCGAGCGATGCACTTTGCGCAGCCGCGGATGGAAGCCCTCGAGATCGATGCCGTTGTGGATGACGTGGAGCTTCGCCTCCGGCGTGCCGAAATGCGCGCGGATTTCATCCCTGACCATGCGCGAATTGCAGATCACGGCACGCAGGCGCGGGCTCGCGAACAAGCGCCGCTCTGCGGCGAGGACGTAGCGATGATAGGGATTGAGTCCGAGACCGACCCGGGCGAGCGGGCTGAGGATCGCGCGGCGGTTGTGCAGCCATTGCGCGTGCACTCCGTCGCCCGCGCGGTAGATGTCACAACAGGCGATCCGTTCGTGCGATTGCACGAAATCGAACGGCCGGCGGGCGACTTCGCGGCATACCGCCCGCGCGAAGCCCCAGTCGCGCCAGACGTTGCCGATGTGAAACGGATCGCAGCGCACTACGCTCCTCGGGTCTCCGATCCATGCGCGCGCGATCACGGTGACTGTGACACCCTGCTCACCGAGCGCACCGAGCGCCCGCTCGATGAAGCGTTCGGCGCCCCCGTAAGCGCTGTAGCGCTGCCGCACCAACGCGAGGCGCATTCGCTTTAGTTCCGCGCGAGCTCGAGCCGCTCGCACAAAGCGCGAACGCCCTCGAGCACGTGAGGGCCTTGCGCGTGGAGCCGATCCGGGTCGATCGCGTAGATCCTGCGGCTTCGAACCGCTGGAACCGATTCAAGGCCCCTCCACGCCTGGAGCGCTTCGCTGCCGAAGCCTCCGGTGACCATCACCTCGGGCCGCGCGTCGAGGATCTGCTCGCGGGAGACGAGCGGGGTGAGCGTTTTTGCGGCGGAAAAAACGTTGCGTCCGCCGCACAGGCGCAGCGCATCGCTGATGAGATGCCCGCCGTTCACGGTGAGCAAGGGCGTGTGCCAGATCTCAACGAACACCGCGACGCGACGCTCCCCGGCGTAGCGTTCGCGCAGTCCCGCGATTTCATTTTCGAATTGCCGCGCGCGTGTTTCCGCGACCTCCGCGCTGCCGGCCAGCGCGCCGACCAGGCGAACGATGCGGGGTACATCGGCAAGAGCGCGCGTCTCGGTAACGAAAACCCGCATACCGATGCGCTCCAGCCGATCGATCTGCAGCGGCGAATTGCCGCTTTGCCAGGCGAGCACGAGATCCGGCCGCAACGCGATCAGGCGCTCGATATCGACCCGGCCGTGACTTGCCACGACCGGCAAGCGCTCCGCCTCGGCCGGATGGCGACTGAAGCTCGAAACACCGGCGAGCTTGGCACCTGCGCCCGCAGCGAAGGCGATTTCCGCCAGATGCGGCGCGAGGGTGACGATGCGCTCCACCGGCTGCCCGAGCGCGATCGTGACGCCGCGGTCATCGCTCGCTTGCAGCGCGCGCGCGTCCAGCGCAGCCCCGGCGACCAGCACGAGCACCATGACCCGGATCATCGGGCGAGGAGCCAATCGACGGCGGTCGATCGCGTCGGCAGGGCCGTATTGCATGCCGCGCACGATAGCAGACCGGCCGCCTTAAGGCAGCCCCGGGACGTTTGGACTGCGATTACCTGAACGCGTGCTCCGCGCTGACGAAGAACACGCGTCCGGCTTGCGGGTACACGCAAGTCGGCGTGCCGCACTGGCCGAAAATATCGACCAGGCCGTAGCTGAAGTATTTCTTATCGAACAGGTTGTTGATGGCGGCCGAGTACTGCCAGTCGGCCCAAATCTGAGTGAGCTTGATGTCGAATAGGGCGTAGGCGGGCATCACGCGCGGGAAGCTGTTGTCCTGGTCATTGTCGTAGCGCTGGTGCCCGACATAATTCCCCGCGGCACCAAACTGGGTTTTGTCAGCAACACGCCAGAACAAGCGCAAGCTTGCGAGTTGTTTTGGCACGAGCGGCACGTCCTTACCGGACACGTCGACGCCCCCATAAACCCCCGTGCGAAATCTCGCCACCTGATAGGCAAAGCTCCCGGCAAGGTCGACTGCAGGGGTCACCGACCATTGCCCGGAGAGTTCGGCCCCGCTGCGGCGCGTCGGCGAGAGATTCGTGTTCGCGCCGAACGCGACCACGATTGGGCTGAAATAGATTTCATTTTCCAGATCGATCTGGTAAACGCTGGCTCGCAGCTTTGCGCCGCGGCGACGATATTCGACGCCCGCCTCCCGGTTGCGAGCGGTCTGAGCCTTGAGCAGATTGCCGGAGAGCGTGAGTCCGTTCTCGTCGACATTGGCGACGCGAAAGCTTGTGCCGAGCTTGCCGTACGCTTGCCAACGCTCGGAGAGCGCCTGACTTAGGCCGAGCTCCTCCGCATGCGGCTTTTGCGTTTGGCTCTGGTCAGAAGGGCCGAATCCCATGGCGACGCGATGATCCGTCGCTCGCTGTTGACGTGCCCCCAGCGTGAGCTTGGTGGCGGCGGTGAGCTGCGCGCTGTATTGCACGTAGACACCTGTGCTCTGTTGCGTCCCGGACGTGCTGGAATTTGGAAATCCGGGAGAGTTGATTTGGCGGTCATAGTTCCAATCGCCCCGGTCGAGCCCGGCAATCAGAACGCTTGGGAACCCCAATGAGGCAAACGGCAAGCGCACGCGCGGCGAGAATGTCAGGGCGCTTTGAGTTATCCGGTTCAAGGACGGCGCGAAGTAGGCCGTCGAATCGTTGTCGCGATACCCCAGGTCGGCGGCGAATTCAAACGGGCCAAGCGGCCCGCTGAAGGAGAGCGTGCCAAATTCGCCTTGCCGCTCCGACCAGTTTCCCGGCGTCTGTGCGCCCCGCGGGTCGTTCATATATTCGATTTCGTTGCGCACGCCCGGCAACTGCAGTCTCTGAAGGTCGGCGCCGAATTTCAGCCCGATGTTCGTTTCCCCATCGCCGTAGCGTGCGTCGCCAACGAGACTGTCCTGACGCAGTCGGTTGTTCCGTCTGTAGTTGTCGCTCTCCTGATGGCCAGCGTTCAGCGCCAAACCTAGCCGCTCTCCGGCGTAGTTCGCGCCCGCTCGGATGTCGGCACTGGCGTACGAGCCGTAGCCTGTAAACAGGGAGCCCGAAGTCTGGTTCGGGATCGCCGCCTTGGTGATGATGTTGATGGTGCCACCGCTTGCGCCGCCACCGAACAATACCGCGCCGCCCCCGGGAAGAATTTCGATGCGCTCGATCGACTGCAGCGGTATAGACGACAACTTGGTTGTACTGAGATCGTTCTCGTTTATCCTTACTCCGTCGAGCAGGACCAGGGTGTTCTGGTCCCCGGTGATGCCGAATCCGCGCAAGTCGACCTGCCGGTCCGGCGAGCCAGAATTGTCCCGGGTATGCACGCCTCCAAGATGCGACAGCAGCTCGGGCAGGGTTCGCGCAGTGTCCCGCGCGATCTCCTGGGCGCCGATAATGATCATGCCTACTGGTGCGTCGAGTCTGCGCTCGGGAAAGCGTGTTGCGGTAACGACGACGGCCGGTTCTTCCGGACTTTGAGCATGCGCGAACGGCGCCGCGGCTGCGATGAGCGCGGCAGCGATGGATCGTTTCAAGGTTTCCTCCCTCGGCACGCGTCCCCGCGTGCCGCACTCTCGTTGCGAGAGGAAATGCAACAACGAAGCGCACCGGTCTCCTACCGCGCCCCGCGGCATTCCCACCATCGGTCGAGGCCGGTCTCCGGGCTTGTGGGATCGGTGCGTATCGCCTTCCCGGGAGCTCGCGCTCCCAGTGGCAGGGCCTCGAGCCGGACGCAAAGCGCCGGACTCGGGCTGCTGGTTGATACGCCCGCGCCACTTACCGTTGCGGGGGCAGCAGAGGCTTTGGCCGTACCCGGCCGCACCTCTTTCCCGTTTCACCCCGGCGCGAGGCACGCGCCGGGACACCTCGGACGAGCGCGTTGATTGTACAACACAAGTCGCGGGGCTCACCCCTGTGGCAGCATCGGGAATCTACATTGAAAACGAATCCTTACACCTTGACCTAACAGGATTTTCCAAACTATAGTGTGCCGATGGACACGGAATTGGCCACCCTCGAGGAAAAAATTCGCCAGGCCGCACGACTGTGCCAGCGGCTGCGCGACGAAAATCGGGGGTTGCGCCAACAGCTGGCCGCGTTGCAGGGCGACAAGCGGCAGCTCGCCGAGAAGATCAACGGTGCGCGCAGTCGGCTTGAGACCCTGCTCAAGCAGATTCCCGAATAACGCCCCGGATGAATCAGAAATCCAAGACCCTTGATGTCACCATCATGGGCCGGACCTACAAGGTCGCCTGCTCGGAGGAGGAGCGCAACGCCCTTCTCTCGGCGGTGGCTTATCTCGATCGGAAGATGACCGAGATCAAAAGCGCAGGGCGGGTGGCGAGCGCCGAGCGCATCGCCGTCATGGCCGCGCTCAACATCACCCACGAGCTGCTCAGCTCCAG
>JGI25613J43889_10000226_pt1 | contig 12060 bp, 11 predicted proteins | sample GraSoi_2013_40cm_FD_43889 | JGI IMG/M metagenome (IMG submission 43889) | reverse complement strand
GGTCACCAACTGGCTGGTGAAGAACCGCCGTGGTGCGCAATGGAGCAACACCCGCGACACCGCCATCGTCGTGCTGACGCTGAACGACTACCTGAAAAAGAGTGGCGAGTTGCAAGCGGATATGAGTTACGAGTTGCTGGTCAATGGAAACTCAGTCGCGACGAAACACATCACCGCTGCGGATGCGCTCGGCGCTCCGAGTAAATTTGACGTCTCGCGCGAGTTCATTCGTGACGGCGCGAATGAGATCACCATCAAGCGCACCAGCGGCGTTGGCGCACTTTATTTCTCAGCCCAGGCAAAGTTCTTCAGTCTCGAAGAACCGATCACTGCCGCCGGCAATGAAATCTTTGTACGCCGCCAGTATTTCAAACTCGTCAATCACGCCACGTTGCTGAAGGGTTTCGTTTCCGAACGCGTGCCTTTGAATGATGGCGACACGGTAAAGAGCGGCGAACGCGTGGAGACGGTGATAACTATCGAAGCGAAGAACAACTATGAGTATCTGCTGTTTGAGGATCTCAAACCGGGCGGCCTTGAAGCGGTCCAGCTACGCAGCGGCGAGAACATGTATGTAAAGGAACTAAAATCCGGTGCACTCAAGGGTAGTGCTGGGACCGCGGGCGCCTCGCCCGCATCTGGTACGGGGAGCTCATCTGCGAGTCGACTGGCCTCAATGAATTTCACCTCCGCAACCGACTTCACCGGCCGCACACGCTGGGTCTACCAGGAGCTGCGCGATCGTAAAGTCGCACTCTTCATAGATCATCTACCGGAAGGTGTCTGGCAGTTGAGTTACGAAATGCGCGCTGAGAGTCCGGGCGCATTCCATGCACTGCCGGTATTGGGTCACGCCATGTACGTCCCAGAGATCCGCACGAATGGAACAGAAGTGAGAATTAAGGTGGTGGACTAAAGTGGCCAGTGGCCAGTCAGGACTCAAGTGATTTTCTGGGACCGCGGGCGCCCTCGCCCGCAATGAGCGCGCAGCGCGAACAACGCTTTGCGCAATCAAATCTCGCTCAGCCCTGCGGGCCTCAACTGGCCATTGCTCGATTGACATCCAACCACTCGCAGGAGTATTTTCATCAAGTCAATTCAATGAAGAGAAACTCAAACATCAATGCAGCAAATCTCGCGCAGTGCGCCTGTATGTATATGTGTTGTTGTGTCGGCCATCGACCGAGCGGACTCCATTGTGTGACTTAGACTAACGAAATTATTTGCACACGCCAGAGAGGCCGCTCAATTCGAGCGGCCTTTTTGTTTTTGTGCTTAACCCGGTGACCCGTAAGCGTCCCGCCGGCGGACGCCTCGCGGTATCAGGAGACAACATGACCACCGAACCAAAACCAATCGCTATCTACTATGAACATCCTGACTGGTTCCGCCCACTCTTTGCTGAACTCGATCGACGCAGCACGCCTTATCTTGCCATCGAGGCCGAACGCCATCAGTACGATCCGGCTGAAACCGAAGCTGTGTATGCGCTGCTATTCAATCGCATGAGCCCGTCGGCTTACTTGCGTGGCAACGGCCAGTCAATCTTTTACACGTTGAACTATCTCGAACATCTCGAGCGCTGTGGGGTACGCGTAATTAATGGCAGTCATGCTTTCGCGGTCGAGATTTCGAAAGCTCGTCAACTGTCTCTGCTCGATTCTCTGTCGCTGTCTTACCCGCGCGCCCGTGTGATTAATCACGCGTCGCTGGCAGTTCCTGCCGCTCGTGACTTTCGTTTCCCGGTTGTTGTCAAAGCGAACGTCGGCGGCAGCGGCGCCGGAATCGTGCGCTACGACTCTTTGGAATCACTCCAAACTGCGGTCAACACCGGCACGATCGATCTGGGAATCGATCAGGTCGCGCTGGTCCAGGAATTTGTGCCCGCGCGCGGTGGTCACATCATTCGCATTGAGACACTGGGCGGCAAGTATCTCTACGGCATCAAGGTCTTCACATCGGGCGAAAGCTTCAATCTCTGTCCTGCCGACATCTGTCAGACCACCGACGGAGTTGAGCTGGCGCGCACGGCGTGTCCACTCGACGCGCCGAAAAATGGTCTGCAGGTTGAGAGCTACACCCCGCCCGCTGAAGTGATCGGCGCGGTCGAGCGAATTGTTCAAGCGGCGCGGATCGACGTCGGCGGTGTCGAGTACATCGTCGACGATCGCGATGGCTCGCTGCTTTTTTATGACATTAACGCACTCTCGAATTTCGTGGCTGAGGCGCCGCGCGTTATCGGGTTCGACCCGCATGCGCGGCTGGTGGATTTTTTGGAAGAGGAGGCAAACAAATGCGCTACGGTTACTGGTTACCGGTTTTCGGCGGTTGGTTGAGAAACGTCGATGACGAACGAATGGAAGCGAGCTGGGAATACAACAGCCGCCTGGCTCGACGCAGCGAAGAGATCGGGTACGACCTAACGCTGGTTGCGGAGTTGAACCTTAACGACATCAAGGGCGCCGAGGCGCCATCGCTGGATGCCTGGTCAACGGCAGCGGCGTTGGCAGCGGTTACCAGGAAACTCGAGTTGATGGTAGCAGTGCGGCCGACCTTTCATCAGCCGGCGCTACTGGCCAAGCAGGCGGCGAACATCGATCACATTGGCGGTGGTGGCCGGCTCTCGCTCAACGTCGTTTCATCCTGGTGGGCCGACGAAGCAAAGAAGTATGGCGTGCACTTTGAGCAGCACGACGATCGTTATGCGCGTACCACCGAGTGGCTGGAGATAGTCGAGCGCTTATGGCAGCAGGATCACTTTTCGTTTTCCGGAAAGCACTACGCTGTCGATGATGCCATCATGCAGCCGAAGCCGATCACGCGGCCTCGTCCAGTAATCTATGCCGGCGGCGAGTCGGAGGCGGCGAAGGCGATGATCTCGAGACTTTGCGACGCTTATGTCATGCACGGCGACGAGCCGGCGCGCGTGCGCGAGAAGGTTAACGACATGTCTGAGCGCCGCGACCAGCTTGGTTTGCCGCCGATGAAGTTTGGCGTGGCGGCGTATACGATCGTGCGCCGCACCGAGGAAGAAGCTCGGGCGGAACTGGCACGCATTACTAATGTGAAGCAATCGGCGGCCGGCTACGAGAACTATCAGCAGTGGCTGGCCGGCACGAGGTTGGAGCAGCAGGTTTCGCTGGAAGACTACTCAGTTTCTAACCGCGGCTTACGTTCTGGTTTAGTCGGCACGCCCGACCAGGTAGCGGAACGCATCGCGGAATTCGAAGCCGCCGGTGTTGATTTGCTATTGCTGCAATGCAGCCCGCAGTTGGAGGAAATGGAGCGCTTCGCCGAGACTGTGATACGGCCACGCGCCGTGGCCAACGCTGCGTGATCTGGCCGAGAGTAAGACTGAGGGCCAGGGATGCGGCGAGAGAATTTTCAACGATCGATATTGACCGCCAGCCTGCGGAGCGGGCGACAGCATAAAGCCTGGGGTGGAGCGCAGCGGAACCCCAGGATCGTCAACCCGAAAAATTTCAGAGTCCGCGAAGCGGCCGAAAGCAGTTCGGTTACACGACAATCGTGATGATTCGACTGTCGGCCGCTTCGCGGGCTTCGGATATCTTTGAAACGACGATAAAAAAGACCCCGTGTACACGTGCAAAGAGGCCATATACACGTGCAAAGACTCCATATACACGTGCAAAGACTCCATATACACGTGCAAAGACTCCGTATCCACGCGCAAAGACTCCATATACGCGTGCAAAGACTCCATATACGCGTGCAAAGACTCCATATACGCGTGCAAAGACTCCATATACGCGTGCAAAGACTCCATATACGCGTGCAAAGACTCCATATACAGGCGCAAAGACTCCATATACAGGCGCAAAGACTCCATATACAGGTGCAAAGACCCCGAATACAGGCTGCAAAATCTTCTGTTTCCCGCTGAAACCTGCAGAATCCCTGCAAAATCGCCAAAACCCTTCTTGCCAGCCCGAGTAAGTCAACTTCCTACTGGGACCGCCGGCGCCCCCGCGCCCGCTTCGTAGCATGGCGAACGGCTAAATGATATTTTCACGCGCTTCAACAGCGGCTTTGCCGCCGCACCGTGCGGTAAGGCTCTGCCTTACCGTTCAGTTATTGGAATTTACCAGCGGCTATGCCTCAAACTTGAGGCGGAGCCTCACAAGAAAAAGGAAGGTGCCGGAAGGGCATAGCCTTTCCGCACTGTGCGCCGGGAAAGCCGCAGCTGCCTTCAAGGATTCGAGCTACTGCGCTTTTCTCTAGTTGTGATTCCAGCATCCGCGCAACTCGCGCTCGGTTCTGCAACAGCACGGCTCTGCCGCCCGATGTGCGGAACGTCTCCGACCTTCCGTAGCAGTCTGATTTGCGTGGCGGCTGCGCCGCCATTTCGGGGCGTAGCCCCAAATTACTGAGAGGGCCTTCCGGTAGGGCTTAGCCCTACCGCACATCGGACGGCAAAGCCGTTACTTACGCCGCTTAAAGACATTTGTCCTGTGATAATCAAGAAACGCTGCGTCAGGTTCAGCTAGTTTTTCTGGTAAGCAAATCTGCTTACCTTCAAATGGCAGGAAGTTTTGTTCCAGTAAGGGCTGCGGGAAATAGCTCTTGAGTCGCCTGCTAAGCACGACATTCAGCTTTTCATCAAGCGTAATGAGACCTGAATCGAACGCGGCGTCGTGAAGACTTGAGAGACAGAGTCCGTTGCGCGGATCGAGTCTCTCATCGGGGAAATCGCGCCACGGTTTTATGTGGCTAGCGACCAACAGCCGCGGAACGTTAATACCGCTGATGCAGCAACGAACTCGATAGGCATTGAGGACGGTCTGTCGAAAGAATTGTTGTCCCCGCCTGACCCGCACGGAAGCATAGGTCTCGGTCGAACCTGACGGCGCAGTTACTTTCCGTGAGGGTTCCAGTCTAACCTTATCACGTTCCAAGAAGTCCACTTCACGGTCGTCATCGGTTGTGAAGAGATTGTGCAGAAGCTGTTCGCTCTCAGGGCCAAGGATATTGATCTCCGATTGGAACTCATCCCACATTTCGCGATCCTGCTTGCTCGCTCCTGACAATCCTTTGATTCCTCGCGCCCTTTGGACGGGATCCAGAGAGGCCAGGTTGCTGAGCTTCATTGCCAGACTGCTAGGAGTCCGTCCCATTCTCGAGGCAACATCCATGATCACTGGGTTATTGTGATGGAATTGGCCAAAGAGCAACTTGCGATAGAGATTCAACGCTATGAGAGAGTGTTCACGAGTCCATCTGACGCTTGAGGCTTTAGGCATGGCGGGAGTTTAGCGGAGTGACTGCCGCTAAGGCGAGGAGTAAACGGCGTCGGTGCAAGACCGCTTTCTTGACAGTTGCAGCTCGCAACTCTAATGGACCCCGTAACGATACTTTTGTTAAGATAGTTCACATGCGATCTGAGAGAGCTATGATCTCCCTGTTTTCGGGGGCTATGGGACTAGACTTGGGATTGGAAGGAGCCGGATTCAAGACGGCGGTTACCGTAGAGACAAATCGATATGCGGTGGAGACAATCCGTCTGAACCGGCCAAGGTTGCCTGTCATCGCGCGCCCTATTGAAGAGGTTACGGCCGATGAATTATTGAGTAGCGCCAATCTTGAAGCAGGCGAACTATGCATAGTAAGTGGAGGGCCGTGTTGTCAGAGTTTCAGTACCGTTGGTAAGAGGCGCTCTATCGAAGATTCACGAGGTGGCCTGTTCCGTCACTTCACTAGAATCGTAGCTGAGACGAGGCCGCGCTTCTTCGTTATGGAAAACGTAAAGGGAATCTTATCTGCTGCGGTGAAGCACCGCACCCTCAACGATCGTGGGCCTGGGAATCCCCCTCTGGAGTCGGACGAAGAGTTAGGATCTGCTCTCCGTGTGATATTGAAGGAGCTCGGTGAGTTGGGTTACTACGTCATTTTCGGTTTGCTTAATAGTGCAGATTACGGGGTACCTCAGAGTCGTCGACGCGTGATCTTCATAGGGAGCCGCGATGGTGAGGATATTATTCTCCCTCCACCAACTCACTCTGGAAAGGGAGAAAACGGAAAGCCGCGATGGGTCACTCTGGGCGAAGCGATCAAGAATCTCTCAGCACCAAATTCAGAGCATGCAGAGTTCTCCGAAAAAGATCGGAAGCTACTTTCCATGGTTAAAGCAGGACAAAACTGGTCTGACTTGCCGCCTCAATTTCAGAAGGAGGCCCTTGGTGCGGCCTATGAATCGTGGGGAGGACGAGGCGGCTTCTGTCGGCGGTTGAGCTGGGATAAGCCTGCCCCAACCCTGACAACCTCACCTGTAGGCAGGGCGACAACTCTTTGCCATCCAACTCGCCTCCGCCCGCTCACCACACGCGAATACGCTGTGCTACAGCAATTCCCGGATAAGTGGCAATTCGCAGGCAGCGCCACTCAGAAGTACATTCAAATTGGTAATGCTGTTCCTACTGGATTAGGCAAAGCAATCGGAAAGATGTTGCGCGGAGCAATGCGAAGCACTGATCGAAAGGGGTTACCCAACCAGGCCTCGAGACGAAAGGGACTGGTCAGATGCGCGGATCCTATTCTTGAAAAGAGCCTGAAAAAACAACCGCGAACTCAACTCCATCCGCCCCGACTATTGAAAAGTAAAGACCCTGCTAAGATTCGCCAGTGGCTCAACGCAGTTCCAAGCCAAAGACTGCTGTTTGAAAAGGATTGAGTAGTGGAGCGTAGGTTAAGAGAACTGTTACCCGATGGAAAATTCCTGAATGTCAGCGCGGAACGATCCGGCACGATGGCGTCCATCAAGGGGAAGCATGCTAAGTCGACCGAACGTAAGTTTCGCATGGCATTAATACGTGCGGGACTCCGGGGCTGGAAGCTGCATCCGCAAGGTGTTCAGGGCAACCCCGACGCATATTTCCCGAAAACAAAAATCGTCGTGTTCGTGGATGGCTGTTTCTGGCATGGCTGTCCGAGATGCGGGCATGTACCCCATACAAACAGCGCATTCTGGAAAGCGAAGTTTAGTCGCAACCAAGAACGCGACATCTTGAATACTCGCCTTCTAAGAAAAAGGGGTATGAGAGTGATGCGGATTTGGGAGCACTCCCTAGCAGATCCTCACTCAACAGAGGTGGTCGTGAGACGTATCAAACGCATGTTAGAGAATGGGTGATTCAGGGCCCAAGTTATTGGCCCTAAATCTGCGAAGCGATCTCATCAACTCTTCAAGCATGAACTCGCGTGTCATCGTACCGGGATCCGGATCTCCAAATAAATCCATGGCTTTGCTTTCCTTATCGAGGAGTCTTCGGTACTCATCTTCCTCAATTGAGTTCTCGCAAAGCAAGAAATAATAATGCGCATCACGTGTCTGACCCCGCCGGTGAATTCTGTCTAGGCTCTGAAGATAATGGGCCGTCTGCACAGGAAAGGATTCATAAATAGCTACGCGTGAACGCGTCAGAGTAATTCCGGCGCCCCCTGCAGCCGGGTTGGCAATGAACAACATGGTTTCGGTGTCATCTTGAAATTGCTTTACGATTTTACCCCGCTCTTCTGCGTCCGAGACGCTTCCGTCAAGCCTGACAGGATTGAATCTTTGATATCGCTTCACTAACGCACTCAATGAGTACCGGAAAAACGACCATAGAACGACCTTCTCGCGTCGAGTTGTAATTAACTCTTCCAATAACTCATCAAGACAAGCGTGCTTCGCTGGTATCTTCGCGTAGTTTGTAACTACTTGTCCTGGATGGCTGCATATCTCAAGCAACCTCATTCTTCGAGCCAAAAACGAACGAAGATCCTTATGGAAGTGTTGGTCATCAACGGATTGCACGTCGGTTACCAACTGATTAAGTTCGTTTAGGTAAAGCTGGCTCTGTTCCGGCTCCATCGGCACAACTATTCGTTCAAAGCTCTTTGGTGGAATATCAGGAAGGACGTCTTGCTTAAGCCGACGCAAATATAGCCCGCGACTTTCGACAACTCCCTTAATTATCGATTTCACGAGCTCCGGATCCTTCGGAATTGTTACTGAGGAAAAGGTCACCCCTCCGTCCGCCACGTCAAACTGGTGAATTACATCAAGGGCCCGGTTTGGCGCGGGAGTTCCACAAAGAACCCAGCACCTGTCCGAGAAGTGGCGCAGTCTTCTTACGGCGCCCGCCCGCTTTGCATCGCGATTCTTTACGAAAAAGCTCTCGTCCACTATCAGAACAATTCGGCCAGGCGCTCGCCGCAAGAGAGAGCGCAAAGGACTTTCTTGAGAATCAGCAGATTCGTAATTCGCGACGTAGACGTGTGCCGGTTCTGAAAGCGCGTCGTACTTTTCGTTCTTAGAGCCAGTAATCAACTTTACCCGATATTCTTCGCCAAAGAACTTCGCAAAATCAGTTTTCCAGACCTGTAGCATGTTCTTTGGAGCGAATATCAAGGCTGACTCAACTTCACCCTTTTTTACCAGCCGATCAAAAGCATGGATTGCCATCACTGTCTTTCCGACGCCTTGCTCATCGAAAAGGCAGAGTCCTCTGATATACGGATCGGTCATCGCAGCGACAGCGACTAGTTGGTGCGAATCAAGTCGTGTCCGTGGTTCATAATCTGCCAAGGCAATATCCGCGAACCCAGTTTCTAGAAGTTCCTGAAGTCGCCGGCGTGCCCGACCCCGAGTTGCATATGCGACTGCAAAGTTATCAATCATACCGGCGGCCTCTTTCGACCACGCCAATGAAATACGGGCACCTTCAGAGCGCAATGCCATTGCCGCAGGTATATCCACATTGAGGAAGCTGCCATCACGGGACACAGTACTGTTGGGAACAAGCCTTCTCAGCATTGAAGTCAGTTGAGCACGAGCTGAGTCGCTTGCCGCTTTGACAACAGGCTCGCCGGTTTCTCCGTCCAAAACTAATTCACCCAGGTAGTCATTCATCGTTGTGATTCCTATTTGCCTTTAACGGCAGTAGCCATGCTTGCCACCGTATTGGCAATGTCGCCTAGCGCCGAAATCACTGGCAGATCCAAGTTGCCTATGTCTTGGGCGGTCAGGCTTTCAAGAAACCGCTTGAAACTGACTATTCGATCATTAACGTCCATAGACTTCTTTGCAATTCCCGTCACAGTGACCCAGTCGATAGCATCTTTAACCGCGTCGGCTCCAGTGCCTTGAATGAACTTGTCACGCGCTCTTTGATCGGCCAGGATCGCTGGAAGTTTGCGAACCTGAACAAAGTTTACAAAGTCGTCATCGTAGAGGCGTTCAAAAACCTTTTCCCGAAACTCAGTGTCGCCCTCAAGTGACTTAACCACCTGTGTCTTACTTAGCTCATCAAAATATTCAAAGTACTTTTGGGTCTTCCATTTGATCTCATATTGATCTTTAGGCTTGCGTCCCGTCTCTTCATCCTCAGAACTGTGATAGTCATGAAATTCCTCGATGAAGTTCATCATCTTAATCCACCGCTCTACGTGGGCCTTCTTCATGCCGAACCGTTCAACCAGTTGACTTATCGCGGGGAGCCGGTTGACCCCAGCGTCACGGAAATCCTTGTAGGCTTCAAAAACCTTGCTTGCCTTGATAAAGTTGGGCCATGCCATCCTGCAATCATCCACAAAATTCTCTTCGACGAGAACTGCGTCCAAATCCTCTTTTGTACAGGCTGGACTTAGAACAAACGCGGGCAGGTATGTGACCATCTCCAAAGTAGCCTTATCGCCCTCCTTCTCCGCTTCTCGCAGCTGAAGTGAGGCCGCGAAGTATCGACGGTTTCCATCCAGTAACGTACCCTCCGAGGTGATCACTATCGGCTGCCGCACACCATTCTTAACTATGCTGCTAGCAAGGTTTGCAAGGTGAAATTCATCGTAAGGATCATTGATCATCCAATCCAAAATATCGTTATTGGACGGCACGCCACCCGAATGATCGCGTTTCCATTTCTCCACGAATAGGGCAATTCTAACGTTGTCAACCCAACCCTTGACGTCTTTGGTTCGCACGTATCCGCTCCAGACCTCAGTCTTTCTTCTGTGAAAATACCGAACTTCGTAACGCGGCTTTTGCCATTGCTGCTGGCCGTTCCAAACCAGAATCGATGGAGCGTTCGCCTGGAATTTCTCGAGTCGTTGATTTTTCTTGGTAACCATAAATCTTTCTCCTTCTTTTTGATCTATCCAACTATGAGGAGGATCCGACCGGACATCTAACTCTCAGCTCAAATGCCTCATTTCCCTCCAAGGGCCTCTTTGAGCCGTTTATAAGCTCTTCCTGAGCTCTTTCGGAACGCGTCCTCCCCAATTCCCATCTTTGCCCCTAGCTCCTTATCTGTTGCACCGGGATGCTCCAACTGAAGAGTGAAAGCCTCCCTCTGCCGCTTTGGCAGGCGATCAATGGCCGCCCGCAAAAGCTCTCTCTGCTCGTCGATTCTCACGTTCGAATTGTTCTCAGAATCGCCGTCCGCAGTTTCACCCTTGGCGCTGAGATCGATTATTTCTTCCGCAACCTCAGCCGGATCAATGAGCGACTTTTGATATTCCCTTTTGGCGAGATTTTTCGCGATCGTCACCAGATAATTCAGCGGCTTTTCTGGCAAACTTCGATTCCTCCGGCAATGACTTAAAAGCTCACAGGTAGCTTGTTGAGCCAGATCACTAAGACGACCGTGATCCTTATGCCATCCGGCAAACCGAGAGCTTCTTAGGCGTTGACAGAGAACTGGATAAACTTCAACGATGACTGCTTCAAGGCGCGCCTCGAGCACCTCGACTAGCTCAACTTCATTTTCATCGCCAATATTAGATTCGTCGTGAGTCAAGTGCCCTCCTGTGTGATGGAGGCCACCACCGGACACAATCGAAAAGTTAAGACAGGTGAGCTGTCACTGGGTATCTATCGAGTCTGAGAGTAGCTGCGAGAAGCGAGTCTATGCAAGGCCTCTTTTATTGGGGATCGCGGTGAAGTCGACCGACAACCTTGCCGCGACAAACCCGGTTGGATAGGATTCCAAAAATGCCCATGGCCTGCGGCATCCGACCTGCTGAAGGCGGATTATTGACATGTCAGGGGTTGACAGCTTTAACTCCCACGGTTTGCGAAATGATCCCGATACTCGCTAATACCTACTTCTCTGGCGAAGGGCTCATGGACATTGGCCTCGAAGCCGGCGGGCTGACGTTGCAGCAGAGCTTTGAAATCGACGCGCTCTATTGCGACACGCTGCGTCGGAACTTCTCTCCCGAAGTCGTCCAATGTGACATCACAAAGAAGCTCGTGCAGTCTGAAAAGGAATGTCACGTGATGGTGGCGACGTATCCGTGCACCAAGTATTCACCGATTGCTGACATTCACGGGGTGCGCACCGGAGATGATCTGTTCCTGCATTTCTTTCGGCATGTCGCGATTCGCAGGCCCGAGCTTTACGTAGTTGAGAATGTTCCGGGCATGAAAAAATTTCCGGTTGTCATGGAAGCGATGACGAAGCTGCCGGACTACTACGTTCACGTTGCGTGTCCGGTGAAGTCTTCAACTTGGCTGCCGCAAGAGAGAGACAGGCTAATCATAATCGGCAGCCGACGAAACTTTTCTTGGCGCGAGCCGAAGACCGAAAGGGCAATCACGCTCAAAGAGATACTCGAACCTGAGCCGGCGCCAAACATCCCTGAATATGTGGGCCGGCGCCTCGCAGGCGCTTATCGCGACCGGCCTATCGTCAGTGATCCCGAGCGCGGCGATATCGCACCCACCTGCGTTGCGCATTACGCGAAAGACTTGAGCACCAGACTGGTTGCCGACGCGCGGTTTCCGAGCGGTGTGCGGCCGTACACGGTTCGAGAATACGCGCGGCTGCAGAGAGTGCCTGACGGATTCAGTTTCGCAGGCGGCGACAATGATGCGTATCGAATGATCGGGAATGGCGTCTCGGTTCCGGTGGGAAAGTGGATCGGGACTGAGATTAGGAGGTATTTCGAGTAACTTGCTTATGGAGCCCGCCCTGACGGTCGGGCTACTGCCCTGGAGCACGGCACGCGTACATGCTTAAGCTCGCATCGCAATCATCTGTTGTCACTCATTCGTCATCGTCC
>JGI25613J43889_10000221_pt1 | contig 12173 bp, 16 predicted proteins | sample GraSoi_2013_40cm_FD_43889 | JGI IMG/M metagenome (IMG submission 43889) | reverse complement strand
CTGATTTTCTTCAACATGATTTTCTTCGTGCAGCACTTCCTCGGCATGGCGGGCATGCCGCGGCGCATCCCGGACTACCCGCTGATGTTCGAGACCTGGAACCAGATCTCGTCGCTCGGTGCTTTCGGCTTCGCTCTGGCGCAGTTCCTTTTCATCTACAACCTCTTCAGCACCCTCAAGAGCGGCGCGCCGGCGGCGCAGAAGCAGTGGGAAGGCGCCGACTCGATCGACTGGACGCACCTGCCGACGCCGGCGCCGTATCACACGTTCGAGACGCCACCCGTATTGAAGTGAGCAGAAACGCCAAGACCGCNCTCGTGCTCGCCACCATCGCGCTCGCTTTCTTCCTCGGCATCATCGCCAAGTATTGGTTGCTTGGGAAATGACGCTCGGCGAGCAGAACCGCAAGCTCTTCGCCAAGCTCGCGCTGATCGCGGCCGGCATGTTCGGCTTCGGCTACCTGCTGGTGCCCTTCTACTACCAGATCTGCGCGGCCTGGGGCATCAACTCCCTGGGCGAGGTGCGCGCCGAGCCGTTGAACTCGCAAATCGACAAGACCCGCCTCGTCACCATCGAGTTCGATGCCAACGCGCACGGGCTGCCGTGGCGCTTCAAGCCGCTGGTGAACCACATCGAAGTGCATCCGGGCGAGCTGGCCACGGTCGAGTACGAGGTGGTGAACGACCGCGCGGTCGCCGTGACTGGGCAGGCGGTGCCGAGCTACGGTCCGCCGAGCGCGGCGGACTATTTCAGGAAGATCGAGTGCTTCTGCTTCACGCAGCAGACGCTCGCGCCGGGCGAGACGCGGCGCATGCCGGTGACTTTCGTGGTCGACCCGAAGCTGCCGCGCGACGTGAGCAGCATCGCGCTGTCGTACACCTTTTTCGAAGTCGCCGGCCGAGGGGGGAAAAGCTGATGGAGATTTCCATGAAGCGCGCTTCGTTCCTCGACACGGTCAAGGCCGTGCTGTCCGGCTTCATCGGCGTAAGAAAGCGCGCCGATCACGACAAGGCCCAGATCAATCCGGCGCACCTCATCATCGTCGCGGTGCTGCTGGTGATCGCCTTCATTGTCACCATCCGCACGATCGTCGGCATCGTCGTCAGTTGAAATAACAGGGGAACAGGCAATGGCCACCAGCGCATCCACCGAACGCCAGCAGCACTACGCGGTCCCCGCGCCGATGCCGTGGCCGATCATGGGCGCGGCGGCCCTCTTCCTGATGGCGCTCGGCGGCGTGTTCGTGATGAACGGCCGGCTCGGCGGCTGGGTGTCGATCGCCGCGGGCTTCATGCTGCTGCTCTACATGATGGTGCGCTGGTTCGGCGACGTGATCCGCGAATCCGAGGGCGGCAAGTACGGGCGCTGGGAAGACGCGTCGTTCCGCTGGGGCATGAGCTGGTTCATCTTCTCCGAGGTGATGTTCTTCGGCGCCTTCTTCGGCGCGCTGTTCTGGATACGCCAGATGTCCGTGCCCGACCTCGCCACCATCGAGAGCAATGCGCTGGTCTGGCCCGGCTTCACGCCGCACTGGCCCTCCGCCGGCCCGGGATTCATGGAGCAGTTCACGCCGATGGCGGCGTGGGGCATTCCGGCGATCAACACGCTGCTGCTGCTGTCCTCGGGCGTGACGGTGACGATCGCGCACTGGGCGCTCAAGGAGAACCGCCGCGGCCAGCTGATTCTCTTCATGGCGCTGACCATTCTGCTGGGCGTGATCTTCCTCGCCCTGCAGGCGCTCGAGTACGGGCACGCCTATTCGGAGCTGAACCTCAAGCTCTCGACCGGCGCCTACGGCTCGACCTTCTTCATGCTCACCGGCTTCCACGGCTTCCACGTCACCTGCGGCGCCATCATGCTCACGGTGATCCTGTTCCGCTGCATCGCCGGGCATTTCACGCCCGACCATCACTTCGGCTTCGAGGGCGTCGCCTGGTACTGGCACTTCGTCGACGTGGTTTGGCTCGGCCTGTTCATCTTCGTCTACTGGTTATAGCCGGTCGCGGAACCAGCCCAGGTAGTAGCCGAGCATCAGGAAAGCGAACAGGCCCACCGACAATCCCACGCGCAGCGCGAGCGCCTTGAGCGCGCGCGTCGAGCCGCCGCGGTCGCGGTAGATGAAGAAGAGCGCCGAGAAGAGGCTCGCGACGATCAGCACGAACACGCCGATCACGACGTAGCGCATGCTGCGAGGATACTCTTTCCGTCCGCGCGGCTGGGCGCTNGCCCTGACCGCGGCAGCATGCGTCGCCTTCGTCGNGCTCGGCAACTGGCAGTCGCGCCGCGCCGAGGCGAAGCGCGCGCTCGGCGCCGAGTTCGAGCGGGCACTGCGCTCCCCGCCGATCGAGCTGCCCGCTGCGGGCAACGTGATCCACAAGCGCGTGGCGGCGCGCGGTCGCTTCATCGCCGAGCACACGCTGCTGCTCGACAACAAGCTGCGTCGTGGTCGTCCCGGCTATGAAGTGTTGACGCCGCTGCGCCTGACGGGATCCGACTCGCACCTGCTGGTGAACCGCGGCTGGGTCGCGGCGCCCGCCTCGCGCGACCTCCTGCCCGAAATCCGCACCCCGGCAGCGGAGCAGCGCATCGAAGGCATTGCGCTCGAGCGGCTGCCGCACGCCCTGCAGGCAGGCCCCGCCGCTGGCGGCAAAGTGCGCCAGAACCTAGACCTCGGCGCCTTCGCCGCCGAGACCGGCCTGCGCCTGGAGAGCGTCGTCATCGAGCAGCATTCGGAGGTGGACGATGGCCTGCGGCGCGATTGGCCGCGCCCCGATCTCGGCATCGAAAGGCACGAGAGCTACGCGCTGCAGTGGTATTCGTTTGCCGCGCTCGCCATCGCGCTGCTCGCCGTACTGTCCTTCCGCCGTGTCGGCACGCCTTAAGCTCGCCGCGGTGGTCGCAGTGTGCGCGGCGCCGTTCGTTCTCGGCTGGCTCGCCTACGAGTACCACTGGTTCTCGGGCCAGAGCGGCAACTACGGCGAGCTGATCGCGCCGCGCCCGCTCGGCGGAGCGCTCGTGCCGCTGCGCGGCAAATGGGTGTTCGTCACCGTGGATGCCGCGGCCTGCGCGGCGGCGTGCGAAAGGAAGCTCTACGTGGTGCGCCAGGTACGGCGCGGGCAGGGAAAGGACGCCGAGCGCATCGAGCGGCTGTGGCTGCTCGCCGACGGCGGCAAGCCGCGCGCCGAGCTGCTGGCCGCGATCGAGGGCAGCCATGTAGTACCTGCCACCCCCGAGCTGTTCGGAGCACTGCCGGGCAATTACATCTACCTCGTCGATCCGCTCGGCAACCTGATGATGCGCTTTCCCGGCGACCCCGATCCGTCGAAGCTGATCAAGGATCTGCAGCGGTTGCTGAAGTATTCGAGGTTCGGTTGAAGGCGCTCTCCACTGCGGCGGTGGTGCTCGCGTTCATCGTCGTGGTGATGGGCGCGTACGTGCGCCTGTCGGACGCGGGNCTCGGCTGCCCCGATTGGCCGATGTGCTACGGGCAGCCGCTACCGACGGCGATCGCAGACGGCAATGCCCTCGCCAAGGCGTGGAAGGAGATGGGCCATCGCTATCTTGCCGGCANGCTCGGCGTCCTGATCCTCGTTCTCGCGCTCATCGCATGGCGGCTGCGCCGCTCCGCGNCGCTGGCCGCATCGATCGTGNTGCTGGTGGCGTTCCAGGCCACGCTCGGCATGTGGACCGTGACGATGCTACTGAAGCCGGCCATCGTCACCGCGCATCTGGCTGGCGGCATGGCGACGCTAGCGCTNCTGATCTGGCTCGCGCTTGCGCAGTGGCCGCACGCGCCGGCGCCCCAAATGCGCGCCCTGCGGCCGGTCGCGCTCGCGGCACTNGCCGCGCTCGTGCTGCAGATCCTGCTCGGCGGCTGGGTCAGCGCCAATTACGCGGCGCTTGCCTGTCCCGAGCTGCCGTTCTGCCCGGGTGGCAAGGACTACGTCAATGCCTTCCACGTGGTGCGCGAGCTCGGCCAGACCGCGCAGGGCGAGCTGCTCTCGAACGACGCGCTGCGCGCGATTCACTGGACGCATCGGCTGTTCGCGCTCTTCGCCCTCGCTGCCGTGCTCTTCGCATCCATCCGGGCATTTCCGCTGAGCCGGCCGCTGGCCATTACCGTGGCAGCACTGGTAGCGTTGCAGTTCGCCCTCGGCGTCGCCAACGTGGCGCTCGGCCTGCCGCTGCCGCTCGCCGCCGCACACAATGCGGGCGCGGCGCTTCTGCTCGCTTCGCTCGTCGTGCTAAACTTTTTTGTCTTCCGCGGCTTACGTCCTTCCTGGTGACTGCACACGCTCTTTCGGCCGGCTTCCCACAGCGCTTGCGCGCGCGCATTCGTGCATTTTGTGCGCTGACCAAGCCGCGCGTGGTATCGCTCATCGTCTTTACCGCCGTGATCGGCATGTTCCTCGCGACGCCGGGCATGGTGCCGGCGCGCATTCTGATCGCCGCGACCTTCGGCATCGCGTTCGTCGCCGGTGCCGCGGCTGCAATCAATTGCCTGGTCGAGCAGCGGATCGACGCCCTGATGCAGCGCACGCGCTGGCGCCCGTTGCCGCGCGGCGAGCTGGGCACGCTGCAGACGCTGGTCTTCGCCGGCGCGCTAGGCGGCGCCGGGCTTTGGCTGCTGGTGTATTTCGTCAATGCGCTCACCATGTGGCTGACGGTCGCCACTTTCGTCGGCTATGCGGTGGTGTACACGCTGATCCTCAAGCCGGCGACGCCGCAGAACATCGTCATCGGCGGTGCGTCGGGCGCGATGCCGCCGGTGCTCGGGTGGGCGGCGGTCACGGGCGAAGTCAGCCCCGAGGCGATGGCGCTCTTTCTCATCATCTTCGCCTGGACGCCGCCGCACTTCTGGGCGCTCGCGCTCTACCGTACCGCGGACTACGCGCGCGCCGGGGTGCCGATGCTGCCGGTCACGCACGGGCGCGATTACACGCGGCTCCAGGTCCTGCTCTACACGCTGATCCTCTTCGCGGTGAGCCTCCTGCCCTACGCGATGCGCATGAGCGGCCTGCCTTACCTCGTCGCCGCGCTGGTGCTCGGCGGCGTGTTCGTGGCCTACGCGCTGCGCATCTACTTCGCCTACAGCGACGTCGTGGCGCAGAAAACCTTCCGGTACTCGATTGCCTATCTCGCTAGCCTGTTCGCCGCGCTTCTGGTCGATCATTACCTTTAGCCTGCTGGTCGCGGCCTGCGACGGCGCTCCGAAGTTCAAGAGCACCGACATCACGGGCGCCGACTACGGCAAATCGCTGGAGCTCGTCGACAGCAGTGGCCGCGCGCGCCACCTCGAGGATTTCCGCGGCAAAGCTGTGGTGCTGTCTTTCGGCTTCACGCAGTGCCCGGACGTCTGTCCGACCACCCTCGCCGACCTTGCCGGCGTAGTGAAGGCGCTGGGCGCCGATGCCGAGCGGGTTCAGGTGCTGTTCGTCACCGTCGATCCGGAGCGCGACACGCCCGAGCTGCTCGCCCAGTACTTGCGGGCGTTCGACCCGCGGTTCATCGCACTGCGCGGCGATCTGCCGGCCACGCAGCGCGTAGCGAAGGACTTCAAGATTTACTTCGAGAAACGAAAGACAGGCGCGAGCTACACCATCGACCACAGCGCCCAGAGCTACGTCATTGACCCGCAGGGGCGGCTGCGGCTGCTGGTGCGGCCCGACCGCCTGGCGGCGGACCTGCCGGACGATCTGCGCACGCTGCTGAAGGAACGAACTTAGGCGGGAGCGGGCAGGAACTTGCGCATCTTGTCGAGCGCCTTCGCCTCGATCTGGCGGATGCGCTCGGCCGAGACCTTGAACTCGGCGGCAAGCTGGTGCAGCGTGGCGGTGTCTTTTTCGCGCAGCCAGCGCGCCTCGACGATGCGGCGGCTGCGCGGATCGAGCGTGGCGAGCGCTTTCTGCAGACCGTCCGCGCGCACGCGCTCGGATTCCTCGGCCTCGAGCACGTGGTAGGGCTCGGCAGCTTCATCGGCAAGATAGTGCACCGGGGCATAGCTCTCGTCGTCGTCGCGGTCGCCTTCGAAGGCGAGCTCCTGGCCTGAGAGGCGCGTCTCCATCTCCACGACCTCTTCGGGCTTGACCTTGAGCTCGCTCGCGACTTCGCCCACCTCGGTCGCGCTCATCGGCGCGAGGCCCTTCTTCATCGAGCGCAGGTTGAAGAACAGCTTGCGCTGCGCCTTGGTGGTCGCGACTTTCACGAGCCGCCAGTTGCGCAGGATGTATTCGTGCATTTCCGCCTTGATCCAGTGGATGGCGAACGACACCAGGCGTACGCCGCGGTCCGGATCGAAGCGCTTGACCGCCTTCATCAGGCCGATGTTGCCTTCCTGGATCAGGTCGGCGTGCGGCAGGCCGTAGCCGAGATAGCCGCGTGCCAGCGCGACCACCAGGCGCAGGTGCGAAACCACCAGCTGGCGCGCCGCTTCGAGATCGCCCTGATCGCGGAAGCGCAGCGCAAGCTTGTGCTCCTCTTCCGCGGTGAGCATCGGGAAGCGATTGACGGTGTGGATGTAAGCCTCGAGGCTGCCCGTCGGCATCGGCATCGGGGCCGTTACCGCTAGGGGCATCGCTGCTTGCAGGGCCATGGGCATTCCTCCTTGAGAGACCAAGTTTAGCACTCGGATATTTAGAGTGCCAACCCTCAGTCTAGTTCCCACCATACGACTTAACGGTAGTAAGCGCTAACATTAAGAGGGTTCTATCGCCCTGAGGTGCCGGCCCACGGACAGATGCGCGCCCAGAAGCCCGAGGAAGGCGGCGAAGAGAAGGAACGCCGCGGCGTCGGCCAAGCCGAGGAAGGAAAAACGGAATTCGGAGCCGTAGGAGGCGGCGAGCAATCGCACCTCGGCGTTGAGGAGCACCAGCGCTGCAGCGGCGATGGCGAGCGCGATGGCGCCGCCCACCAGTCCCTGGAGCAGGCCGCCGTAATAGAACGGCCGGCGGATGAAGGCGTCGGTGGCGCCGATGAGCTTGGAGACTTCGATCTCGTCGCGCTGGGTGAGGATCTGCAGCCGGATCGTGTTGAAGGTCACCGCGATCAGCGCGGCTCCGAGCAATCCGGCCAGCAGCCAGAGTCCGAGGCGGGCGAGGCGGGCGAGCGCGGCGAGGCGCCGCGCCCAGAGCGCGTCGGCCTGCACGTGCGCCACCCCCGGGAGCTTGGCAAGATCCGCCGCCAGCGCCTCGATGCCTTCCTCGGTGGCGGTGACGACGAAGGCGTCGGGCAGCGGATTCCTGCCGAGCGCGCCGACCAGCTCCGGCAGCCCCTGCACGGCGGCGAGCTCCTTCAGCGCCTGCTCGCGCGGCACGAAGCGCAGGCGTGCCACGCGCGGGTCGCGCTTCATCTTCGCGGCGAGCGCATCGGCGTCTGCGCGCTTGGCGTCGAGGAACACCGAGATCTGCGGCTCGACGCTCAAGCGGCCCGCCACCGTACGCACGCTCTCGAGCAGCGCATAACCGGCCGCAGGAAGCGCGAGCGCGACGCCGATGACGAGCGCGTTGAGCCATCCCAGCCGGCGCGCCGCGCGCGCCAGGGCCTGCCGGTGCTGGCGCAGCCATGCCGTCACTGCAGCATGCCGTTTTCCAGCCGCAGGAGGCGCTTGCCGTACTGCGCGACCAGCGCCTGGTCGTGCGTCGCGATCAGCACGGTGACGCCGACCTGGTTGAACTGCGCGAAGATGTCGACGATGCGGCGCGCCGACTCCGCATCGAGGTTGGCGGTGGGCTCATCGGCGAGCAGGATCGAGGGCCGATTGACCACCGCGCGGGCGATCGCCAGGCGCTGCTGCTCGCCGCCCGAGAGCTGGATCGGGTTGGCTTTTTCGCGCGCGAGGAGGCCGACCTTGTCGAGCGCGGCGCGCGCGCGGCGCGCCGCTTCCCTCGGCGCATGCGTGGAAAACGCGAGCGGCAGCATCACGTTGTCGTAGACCGAGCGGTCGTANAGCAGCTTCTGGTCCTGGAACACGAGGCCGACGTTNCGCCGCAGATANGGNATCGCCGGNCGCTTGAGCGCGCCGACGTTCTGCCCGTTGACGATCACCGCGCCCGAGCTCGGCCGCTCGATGGCGGGGATCAGCTTGAGGAGCGTCGATTTGCCGGCACCGGAGCGGCCGGTGATGAACACCAGCTCGCCCGGCTCGACGGCGAAGCTCACGTTCTTCAGCGCCTCCTCGCCCCCGGGATAGCGCTTCGCCACTGCGGAGAAGCTAACCAATCAGGGCCTCGGCGAACTCGCGCGCGACAAACGGCCGCAGGTCGTCGATCTGCTCGCCGATGCCGACGAACAGCAGCGGCACCGGACGCTCGCGAGCGATCGCGCAGACCACGCCGCCCTTTGCCGTGCCGTCGAGCTTGGTGAGCACCAGCCCGGTGAGCCCGAGCGCGTCGTCGAAAGCTTTCACCTGCGCGATCGCGTTCTGCCCGGTGTTGGCATCCAGCACCAGCAGCACCTCGTGCGGCGCGTCGGGCTGCGCCTTGGCCGCGACGCGCTTCACCTTGCGAATCTCCTCCATCAGGTGAAGCTGCGTCGGCAGCCGGCCCGCGGTGTCCGCGATCACTACATCAGTGCCGCGCGCGCGCGCGGCGCTCAAGGCATCGAACACCACGGCGCCCGGATCGCCGGTGGTCTGCGCGATCACCGGTATGTTGTTGCGCTCGCCCCAGACCACGAGTTGCTCCCGCGCCGCGGCGCGGAAGGTGTCGCCGGCGGCGAGCAGCACGCTCTTGCCCTGCGACTGCAGCCACTTGGCGAGCTTGCCGATCGAGGTGGTCTTGCCCGAGCCGTTGACGCCGGCGATCATCAGCACGTAGGGCTTCGCCCTGGAGACATCGAGCCTTTTCTCCAGCGGCGCGAGCAATTCCGTCAGCGAATCCTTGAGCGCGCGCTTCAGCGTCTCGCCGTCCTCGATGCGCTGGCTGCGCGCCTTTTCGCGCAGCGCGGTGAGCAGCCACTGGGTCGCGGGCACGCCGCAGTCGGCCTGCAGCAGCGCGGTCTCGAGATCTTCGAACAGGGATTCGTCGACGCGCCGCCGCGCGAACAGCTCGGAGACGGGCGTGTTGAGCACTTCCCGCGTACGCGCGAGACCATTCTTCAGGCGCGCGGCCCAGGAAAGCGCTGCTACCATCGTCGAGTGCATTCTAACAAAGGGGAAATCCGCATCATCGCGGGCGAGTATCGCGGCCGGCGCATCAAGGTGGCGTCGCGGCCGGGCTTGCGCCCGACGCCCGACCGCGTGCGCGAGACGCTCTTCAACTGGCTCGGACAATGGCTGGATGGCAAGAGTTGCCTCGATCTTTTTGCCGGCAGCGGCGCGCTCGGCTTCGAGGCGGCTTCGCGCGGCGCGGCGCGCGTGGTGATGGTCGAAAACGACCGCGCGGCTTTTTCGGCGCTGGAGGCGGCGCGCGACAAGATCGGCGCGCGCGCGGTCGAGTTGGTGCGCGGCGATGCAACCGAGTATCTGGTGCACGCGCGCGAGAGGTTCGACGTGGTTTTCCTCGATCCGCCGTTCAGGCAGAATGCGCTGCCGACGGTGCTCGCGCAGCTTGAAGATCGGCTAGCAAAAGCGGCGCGGGTGTACATCGAATCCGCGACCCCGGCAGAGCCGGGGCTGGGTTGGCGCGAACTGAAGCGCGCGCGCGCCGGGCAGGTGAGCTACCAGCTCTTCGAGTGGAGAGGCGATGATCAAGGCGGTCTACCCGGGAACGTTTGACCCGCTGACGCGCGGCCACGAGGATCTGGTGCGCCGCGCGAGCACGCTGTTCGATTCGCTCATCATCGGCGTCGCCGACAGCCCTGCGAAGCGCACCTTCTTCCCGCTCGCCGAACGCGTGGAGATCGCGCGCGAGGTGCTGGCCGGCATCAANAACGTGCAAGTGGTGGGCTTCAACGGCCTGCTGATCGAATTCGTGCGCCAGCAGGGCGCGCGAGTCGTGCTGCGCGGACTGCGCGCGGTGTCCGACTTCGAATACGAGTTCCAGCTCGCCGGCATGAACCGCAGCCTCTATCCCGAGATGGAGACGATCTTCCTCACGCCCTCGGAGCAGCACATGTTCATCTCGGCGACGCTGGTGCGCGAGATCGCCGCGCTCGGCGGCGACGTCTCGAAGTTCGTCGATCCGCGTGTCGCGGCGCGGCTCAAGCAGAAGGCGAAGAAAACCTAGCTTACTTCTGGCAGCGCGGGCAGAAGAAGGTCGAGCGCTGTCCTTGCACCAGCCGCTTGATGGCGCCGCCGCAGCGCCGGCAGGCCTTGCCTTCGCGGTCATACACCCGGTGGCGGCTCTGCGAATCGCCGCGATGCCCGTCGGCGCCGACGTAATCGCGCAGGCTAGAGCCGCCGGCGCGGATCGCCGCGCGCAGCGTGTCCTTGATCGCCTTCGAGAGCCGTGCGCAGCGCTCGAGCGTCAGGCGGTTGGTCCTGGTGCGCGGATTGATGCCGGCGCGGAACAGGCTCTCGGAAGCGTAGATGTTGCCGACACCGACGATGCGGCGTCCGTCCATCAGGAACTGCTTGATCGCGGCGCGATGGCCGCGCGTCAGGGCGTGCAGCCGCGCCGCATCGAGCGCCCGCGACAGCGGCTCGATGCCGAGATTGGCGATCAGCGGATGCGTGTGCACCGCGTCCTCGGTCCATAGCACGGCGCCGAAGCGGCGCGGATCGCGCAGTCGCAGCAGCCGATCGCCGAGCACCAGATCGAAGTGATCGTGCTTTTCCGCCGGCGTTCCCGGCGGCAGCACGCGCAGGCTGCCTGACATGCCCAGGTGGAGGATCAGGTGACCGTCGCCGCAGTCGACCAGCAAGTACTTGCCGCGCCGGTGCACCGCGCGAACCTTGCGTCCCGCCAACAAGCGCACCGCCTTGGGTACCGGCCAGCGCAGTCGCGGCTGGCGCACTTCCACACTCGATATCACCCGTCCAGCGAGGTGCGGCGCCAGGCCACGACGTGTGACTTCGACTTCCGGGAGTTCAGGCATACCGGCTTGCTTGTGCGGGGCACCAAATATACCTAACATCGGTCGAACCCAGATGTTCATTCGCCTGCTTGTCCCCCTGGCAGTTACCGCCGTCCTCGGCATTCCCGGCGCCGCGCTTGCCCAGCCCGATGCCAAGGAGCTGAACGAGCCGACGCTCTATGAGCTGCTGCTGGGCGAGATCGCCCTGCAGCGGGGCGATAACGCGCTCGCCGCCAAGACTTATCTCGAGCTCGCGCGCCGCACCGGCGATGCGCGCGTCGCGCGCCGGGCGGTCGAGGTCGCCAACCAGGCGAAGCTGCCCGAGCTCGCCCTCGAAGCGGCGAAGACCTGGCAGGAGATCGAGCCGGAATCGCCCGCGGCGCTCCAGGTCGTCGCGGCTTTGCTCGTGTCGGCGAAGAGAATCGACGAGGCCGAGCCCTATCTCGAGAAACTGCTTTCGGCGAAGGGCATCGACCTCGAGCGCGGCTTCCTGCAGCTCAACCGGCTGCTCGCCGGTAATCCCGACAAGGCGGCGAATCTGCGCGTGGTGCGCCAGCTCGCCGCAGCACATCCGCAGATCGCGTCGGCGCACCTGGCCGTGGCGCAAGCCTCGGCGGCCGCGTCCGACGACGCTCAAGCGCTCGCGGCTGCACGCCGCGCCGCGCAGCTGCGCCCGGAATGGGAAGCGCCGGCAGTGCTCGAAGCCCAGGTCCTGCAAAAGCGCTCCACCAGCGATGCGGCCAAGCGCCTCGCGCAATTCGTCGAGAAAAATCCGAATTCACGCGAGGGCCGGCTGAACTATGCGCGCGCCCTGGTGCTCGACAAGCGGGTGCCCGAGGCGCGCAAGCAGTTCGAGAGCTTGCTTGCGGCGAATCCCGGCAATACCGACCTCATCTATACGGTCGGGCTGCTCGCTTTCCAGCTCAAGGATTACCCGGTCGCCGAAGACAACATGAAGCGCCTGGTGGACAACGCGAACTACCGCGACCCGGACGGCGCCCGCTTCATGCTCGGACAGATCGCCGAGGAGCAGAAGCAGTGGCCGCGCGCGGTCGAGTGGTACCAGCAGATCCAGGACGGCGAGCACGCGCTGCCCGCGCGCCTGCGCACCGCGAATGCCATCGCCAAGCAGGGCAAGCTCGACGCCGCCCGGGATTTCCTGCACAAGGTGAGCGCCGACAATCCCGGGGCGGAGGTCCAGCTCACGGTCGCCGAGGCGC
>JGI25613J43889_10000215_pt1 | contig 12489 bp, 6 predicted proteins | sample GraSoi_2013_40cm_FD_43889 | JGI IMG/M metagenome (IMG submission 43889) | reverse complement strand
GGATGATTGGCTCAGAGGGTGCATGCGGTACCTGGTCGACTGCGCCCGCAAGGCCTATCGCCGCGCACCAGGATCTCGTGCGGCACGTGCGTGTCCACGCCGCATAAACAAACCTTCAGGTTCATTTCAGCCTCTGTTCAGAGTCCGTGCGTATACCGGGAGCCGTGCATCACATGTCAGTGCGGCAATTCCGCCGCGACACTGCGGCGGGGCAATGCAAATCACGGGAATGCTCTACGGATCCAGGCTCCTGCAGTTCGTGGGCTTTGCCGCCTCGGAGGTGCTGGGCCCCGACGCCAGCGAAGAGCAGATCAAGGCGCTGATCGATAAGCACGGCTCGATCTTCATCAAACCGGTGTTCAAGGGAGGCGTCGGNAAAAAGGGCAAGGCGGGACTCATCGGCCGCGCCGCGGACCTGAAGGCCGCCCTGGCGGAGAAGGAACGACTCTACTTCGTCGAACACCGGCACGGTAATCAATGCGCCAAGGCAAACGGCGTCACCTTTGAAGGTGCGGTGCCTTCAGAGCACGAGGTGTATTTCTCCATCACCGACGCCACCCAGTATCGGGCACCGACCATGACCTTGACGCATCACGGCGGCATGGATATCGAGGAACTGGACAAGGACCATATTGCGCAAATCCCATTCGATCCGTTGACGGGCCTGAAGGCGTTCGTGGTCGCAAACGCGTTGTCCGACCTCAGGGCACCGCAGGAACTGATCTCGCCACTGGTACAGAACTTGCCGAAGCTCTGGGAGCTGTATCACAACTTTGGCCTGACGACGCTGGAACTCAACCCAATTCGCCTGCGTGCGGACGACAAGGGTCGATTGACGCCTGTTGCCTGTGATTTCAAGTGCGGCTTCGATCGCGACGACTNGCGTTGGCAGCGACTCAAACTGCCGGCGCACCTGTTTGCCGTCGACTATTCAGACTTTGAGCAGGAGATCAATCANCTGCGCACCTACCAGGGGCAAAGCGATGTCTATGTCATCAATCCCATGGGCACGATTCTGGCACCCACCTTCGGCGGCGGNGCCAATTCGCTGGTGACCGAAATGCTGGGCGACGACGCGATCATTTCCTCGGACTTCGGCGGTAACCCGCCGTACGCAAAGATGAAGGAGGTCGCCCGCATATGCTTCAGGCATTGGCTCGCGCAGTCCAACGTGCTGTTTATCATCGGCGGAAAATCCAACAACACGGACATACATGAGACGTTCCGCGCCATCGCGGATGCCTTGCGGGAGCATTTCAGTGCCCGCGGGCCCAGCCCTCTGTTTGTAGTGGTCGGCCGGGGCGGGCCCAACCTCGTGCGGGGCATGGCCGCGCTACGCGACACCCTGGATGCGCTGGGATTGCCGTACTCCTTCTTCGGCTTCGACTCAGACATGAGCGAAGTGGTCAATTACGCCCGTCGCGTCAACGACTGGATGCGCGGCGGGGCACGCGAGCAGCTGGCGGCGCGCATCAGGAACGGGATGCCGGGCGAGAGTCGCCCCGGTGTGCCCTGACAGGGCGCCTGGCGGAGCGGGGCGGACCATGTACAGGCAGGGCGTGGGGAATTTCAAGTACTACGCGGGCATCAGCTCGCTGGCCGAGGTGGCTACCCGGCAGGATCGCGTTTGCGTATTGAACATCCTGGGCGGCGAGTCGAGCGATGTGACGCCCGTAGGGCACGATTATTCGGGCGGGAACGTGGTCTTCGGCACCTCTCCTGGCCGGCGAGGGCAGGCGCTGGCCTGCCGCACNGGTGCCATTCCCGTATACAACAGCGTGCTCGAGGGTCTGGCCGACGGCCATCGATTCAACTGCGGCGTCATCTATCTGCCGCCTGCGGCTGCCCGCGACGGGGTCGCCGAATTGATTCGGGTTAACCCGGATCTCCGCAAGATTTTCATCGTCACTGAAAAGCTGGCCATTCGCGATTCGCGCGAGATCCGTGCGATGGGGCAACAGAACGGGATCGACATCTTTGGCGGCAACAGCCTGGGGGTTGCGGACGCCTGGAACCAGGTGCGCATCGGCGGTGCTCTGGGGGGCGACAATCCGGCTGAAGCGCTGATCAAAGGATCGATCGCCATTTTCTCCAACTCCGGCAATTTCACCAGCACCATTGCCACCTATCTGCGGATGTCCGGTTGGGGTACCACGACGCTGATCTCGAGCGGCAAAGACGTCTACATTCACTATGCAGCCCCGGAGTTTGCCTTTGCGCTGGGCAACGACGCGCGCAGCAGGGCGGCGGTCCTGTACGTGGAGCCCGGGGGTTACTACGAGGCGAGCGCTGAGTTCAACAAGCCGGTCATCGCCTGTGTGGTGGGCCGGTGGAAGTCGGCGCTGACCCGGGCGGTCGGCCATGCCGGCGCCATGGCTGGAGGGCGCGATGATGCGCGGGCCAAGGAGCGCTGGTTCATGGAGAAGTTCGGCGTCGACGGCCTGTATACGCCGCAGGAGCCGATCTACTCGCACAAGGGTGCCGTAGTCACCAACATCGCCTTTATTCCAGCCGCCCTTGCCGCCGTCATGAGGGAAAATGGGAGGCCGCCGGATTTTCCACCGGAGGGCAGTACGGAGCTGAAAGCGTGGTTCCGCGCCAATGTGGGCCTGGAAGTGCCCGCAGAGCTCGACGTGCCGGAGTGCCGAGCATTGGAGCCATACGGCGGGCAGATCGAAGCGCTGGGCCGCCAAGTCGGCGCACAATATCCGCGCCAGCAGATGAAGGATTCTTCGGGCTGCTCGCGGATGGATCCGCAGACCCAGGTCAGCACCCTGCACGGCGTGTCGATGCTGGCGGCGGCCCAGCAGTCCTTCGAAGCCAATATCGGCCTGGCGTTGCTGCACGAGACTCCCAGCGGCAACTCCGAGCAACTGATCAACGTGGCCGTCGGGTCCGGGCTGAACCTGTGTGGCGATCCCGCGCTGAGCGCCGCCCAGGCGGCACGTGAATCAGGCGCCTCCCCGAACTGCATTCTGGCCGCCGCCGCGTGTGTGGTCGGGCCGCGACGTGCGGAGGCGTCCCGCCAGATCCTGCACGCGCTCATCGACCTGTTTGCCGCGGCCGGACTGCGGGACGCGATGGATGAGTCCTTTGACCCCGGCCAGGTGCAGCCTGACGCGAAGCTCCGGAAGTTGCTGTGGGGGAGCGGCCGCGACACCGAAGCTGAGAGGATGCTGGCTGCGCTGCGGCGCCGCGGCGTGAAGTCGGTCTTCGTCCGCTATCTCGAGCCACCGGGCGCATACCCCACCCGCCATGCAGTGCTGGCGGCGATTGCGGCGACGCTGGCCTGGGGGCCGCTGATGCGAAAGCGCCTGTCGCGGGTCAGCGCGGAGAATCTGCCCTGGTGGCTCTGCCTGTTCGGTGCCCTTATCGGGGCCTCCGTCAGCGCCGATCGCCACCAGCCCGATCGTCTGTGCGATGTGTCCGTGGGGGAACTCCTGGGCAAATGGTCGCTGACGGAGTTCACCTATGTGGCGTTGCTGGGCCTCNGCCCGGACAGCGCCAATCTGTTCGCGTTGCAGACGCTCCTCGGGCTGTTGCTGACCAATGGGCCCGGAGCCATTTCTGCACAAGGGGCCAAGGGGGCGGTGTCCGCCGATGGACCGGAAAGCCCGGCGCGGGTGCAGCTCAACAAGGCCCTGCTGGGCTTTCTCTCGCACAGCGGCTTTGCGCACGGCGGCAACGGTTTCGAAGGTATCGCCTTCCTGATCGAGCGGTTTCGCGACACCGGGCTGAAGGACCCAACCGACGCTGAACATGGCATCGACCTGAAGGCGCTGGCTGAAGGCTACGTGGCGAGCTATGCCCGGTACAAGGCCAGCCAGAAGTCCGCGGGCAACCTGGACCTCGCCAAGATTCCGGGTGTCAATCACCCGGTGTTCAAGGACCGACCGGTCAATGCGGATCCCCGGGAGGTCTATGTGCGGAACCTGTTCACAGAGCGCGGGGAGTACAACATCTTCCACGAGTACTACCACGCCCTGGTCCAGGCGTTGTTTGACGCCGGCGTCTCGCGGACCGTGTACTGCGTGAACATCGATGCCGTCATTGCGGCCCTGTTGCTGAAGATTCTGTGGAGTCCGTTCAAGGACGGCGCGTTGTCGGAGCAGGCCCTGGAAGCCGCCGCCTTCACGGTCTTTCTCTATCCGCGCATGGTCGGCTGCGCCGCCGAGAGCGAGGATCACCTGAACCGGGGCCGAAACATGGACACGCGCACGGCGGCTTCGCAATGCCGCTTTGTCGCCTGAGTGCCCATGGATGATTCCCTGACCGAGGCGGCGCTCGAATATCACCGGCAGTATCCGCCGGGAAAAATTGCCGTTACGCCCACCAAGAGCCTCGTTAATCAGCGGGACCTGTCGCTGGCCTATTCCCCCGGCGTGGCGGCCGCCTGCCGACTGATCGTCGAGCAGCCAGGGGAGGTGCGCAATATGACGGCGCGCGGCAATCTCGTCGCGGTGATCACCAATGGAACGGCCGTGCTGGGCCTCGGCAATATTGGGGCACTGGCCAGCAAGCCGGTGATGGAAGGCAAGGCCTGCCTGTTCAAGAAATTCGCCGGCATTGACGTCTTCGATCTCGAGATTGCGGAAACGGACCCCGACAAGCTGGTGGATACCATTGCCCGCCTCGAACCCACCTTTGGCGGCATCAATCTGGAGGATATCAAGGCGCCGGAGTGCTTCTATATCGAGCGCCAGTTGCGCTCGCGCATGTCCATACCGGTTTTTCACGACGATCAGCACGGTACCGCCATCATCGTGGCGGCGGCGGTGCTCAACGGACTGAAGATCGTCGGCAAGAACATTGCCGACGTGAAAGTGGCCGGTTCCGGGGCCGGGGCGGCCGCGCTGGCCTGCCTCGAATTGCTGGTCAGGCTTGGGCTGCCACTTGCCAACATCACCATCTGCGATATCGACGGCGTGGTTTATGTCGGGCGCGCCGTGGCAATGGATGCCGACAAGGCGCGCTATGCGCGCGCGACTTCGGCGCGCACATTGGCCGAGATCGTTGCCGGTGCCGATATCTTTCTCGGGCTGTCGGCAGGGGGAGTCCTGAAGCCGGAGATGGTGGCGATGATGGCCCCCAGACCGCTGATCCTGGCACTGGCTAATCCGGAGCCGGAGATCCGGCCCGACGTGGCGCGCTCGGTCCGGGCCGATGCCATTTGCTGCACCGGGCGCTCCGACTACCCGAACCAGGTCAACAACTCCCTGTGCTTTCCATTCATTTTCCGCGGCGCACTGGATGTGGGCGCAACGATGATCAACGAGGCCATGAAACTGGCGGCGGTCCACGCGATCGCTGAACTGGCACAGGCTGAGCCATCCGATGTGGCCCTGGCTGCCTACGGCGAGCGGGAGGTGCAGTTTGGTGCCGAATCGCTGATCCCTCGGGCTTTCGATCCGCGCCTGATCATGAAGATCGCGCCAGCGGTGGCGCGCGCCGCAATGGCCAGTGGCGTGGCGACCCTGCCGATCGCCGACATGTCCGCCTACGAACAGCAGCTGAGGCAGTTCGTGTACCAGACGGGCATGATCATGCAGCCGGTGTTTGCCGCGGCGAAGCAGCGTCCGGGCCGGCTCATTTATGCGGAGGGCGAGGACGAGCGCGTGCTGCGCGCCGTGCAAATCGTCGTGGACGAGCAGATCGCAAGGCCGATCCTGCTCGGCCGCCCACAGCTCATCATCGACAAGGCGAGGGCACTCGGACTGCGCCTGCGGCCGGAGCGGGACTTTTCGGTGACCAGTTCCGAAGCCGCCGCGCAGCAGTCAGCCACATTGCTGGGCGCTCAGATGCTGCGGCAGGGGGCGGCGGATGCCCTATTGTGCGGCACCAGCGGTACCTACGCGGCCCACCTGGAGCACATCAGGCAGGCTATCGGCCCGCGCGCCGGGGGCGCGACGCTGGCGGCCATGAACGTGCTGATGTTGCCGGACCGGACCGTGTTCATCTGCGATACCCATGTCAATCCGGATCCCACGGCAGAACAGATCGTCGACATCGTGCACCTGGCGGTGGAGCAGGTGCGGCGCTTTGGCCTCGTGCCACGGGTGGCGCTGCTGTCGCACTCGAGCTTCGGCGCTGCCGATACGGCCTCGGCAGTGAAGATGCGCCGGGCGCTGCAGATGNTGCTCGAGTGCGCGCCGGAACTCGAAATCGATGGTGAAATGCATGGCGATGCGGCCCTGTCCCGGCGAATCCTGGAACAGATCCGCCCGGGCTCGCGCCTCAGGGGAGATCCAAACCTGCTGGTCATGCCGACGCTGGATGCGGCCAACATCAGCTTCAATATGCTGAAGACCGCCGCGGGCGGTGGCGTGACCATCGGGCCGATCCTACTAGGGGTCGGTCGGCCCGCCCACATTCTCACGCCCACTGCCAGCGTTCGCCGTATCGTAAATATGTCGGCGCTGGCGGTGGTGGATGCCGCCATGGAGCGCGATGGGCGAGCTTACAGAAGCGTCAGGAATCGTTCAGAGTCCATTTAGCTGGCTCCGTTAGATTGCACTCGCACCAGGGACATCATAAGGGGGAATTTCCGTGTTCAACTCGACGCCGTACGATCGATCGCGAGCTGGCTGGCTGGTACTGGAATTGCTCTTCGGAGCCTGCCTGGCGCTGGCTGCTCCAATCGCTGCCGCCGAGGAAGCGGCGGCAGTGAGCGCGCCGGAAGGCGTGCCTGTTGAAGAAATCATCGTGACCGGTTCCGCCATCCCGGTGGCGCCGGATTCGCTGGCGGTCCCCGTAACGATCATCAACGCTGACGCCATCGCGGCGGCCGGGGTCAACACCAACGTACTGGATATTCTCCGTAAGCAGATTCCCGCCTTTGCCGGGCGCAGCAATGCCGGCAACAGCAATGCCGCCAACAACAATCAGAACACGGCGGGGGGCTCATCCATCCAGCTGCGCAACCTGGACACGCTCATTCTCGTCAACGGACGGCGCCTTGCCGTCAGTTCGATATCCGGCGTGAATGGCAAGGTATTCGTAAACGTCGCAGAGATTCCGCCCGCCGCCATCGAGCGTATTGAAGTACTGACGGATGGCGCCTCGGCCATTTATGGTTCCGACGCCATCGGTGGTGTCGTCAATATCATCTTGAAGTCAGACCTGAAAGGCGGTCAGGTCAGCGTCCGCGGAGCGGGCGCCGACGGCGGCTACAGCGAGAAGTCCGTGGATGCGACCTACGGCTTCTCCCTGCTGGATCATACCAACGTCACGTTGTCGGCAACCTATAACGAATCGACACCCCTCTACCAGTACCAGCGGCCGTTTTCGACGCCGTTCTACTCGACCTCTGCCAACGTGCCGGGCGCCATCGGCAATTACTTCCTGAATCCAGGAATTACCGCGCCGGTGGCCGGCGCCGCCGCGAGCGTGGCCGCCGACACCCAATACACCAACGCAGGGGCAGCGGTCGCCACGGCGCCCGGCACCGGCGTTGGCGGAACCTACGACCTGTCGCGATTCGGAACCCTGTTGTTGCAACAACAGCAGAAGGCCGTGGCCCTGAGTTTCAACAGCGAGCTCTCCGCTGATCGTACTGTCGAACTCTTCGGGGATCTCGAATACGCGCAGAACGACAGCTACACACGCTTTGCGCCCCAGACCAGCACAGTCACGGCACTGGCTGGCTCCTTCTACAACCCGCTTACCGTAGACACAAAGGTGGTATTTGGAAGCACCCTCAGTCCGAAGACCTACGCGAACCAGGAAGTCAGCAAGCGCGGAACGATGGGAGTCAAAGGCAAGATCAATGTGTTCGGCGGAAACTGGAACTGGGAGCTCGGCTACACGCACAGCGAAAACACACTCAATCAGGCCATCAACAACGTCATATTCAGCCCCAACCTGTCGCTGGCGGTGGCGGGTGGATTCGACGCCACCGGGGCGGCCACGCNGGGCGGAGCCTTCAGCATGGTGCACTCGGGCTTTTCGCCCACTGGCGCCATGGTGCTGCAGCCAGCTCTAAACCCNTTCGCGATCGCCGCCGGCGTCACGCCCGGCGCCCTCAGCAACGTGCTGACCCGCGAGTTGATAAACGGCAACAGCAAGCTCGATTCCGCGGACGCGAAGATCACCGGCACGATTGGCAGCCTGCCCGCGGGGAGGCCAGGGTTCGCACTGGGTGCAGCCTGGCGGCGTGAGGCGATTTCAGGTGCACCCGAGCCCAACGGCTGGGTGCATGTCGATGGCACCCTGGCGAGCGCGGCGCAGAGCCTTTACACCGGTGGGCTGAGCGCCGATCCGTTCTCGGCTTCGCGCACGATCACATCGGAATACCTCGAGCTGCGCGTGCCATTGGCCAGCAAAGACTGGCATCTTGCAGGCTTATACAGCTTCGACTTCATCGGCGCGGTGCGCAATGAACACTACAGTGATGCGGGCATTTCCACGGTGCCCAAGTTGGGCTTCCGCTGGCAGCCGATTGGCCACCAGGTCACCGTACGAGGCAACGTGGCGAAGTCGTTTACGGCACCCTCGCTATATGCGATTGCGGGGCCGCTCAATATTCGCCAGGGCGGTGCCGCTATCATTACCAACGCCTTTCCGACGGCAATTGCGGGCACAACGCAGGTCGAGGATGGCAACAATCCGAATCTGAAGCCGGCGAAGTCCGACTCGATGTCATTCGGTTTCGTGCTCAAGCCGGATGCCGTTCCCGATCTCGCGGTGGATGTCGAGTATTCCTCCGTCAAGGAAACCGGCCAACCCGCGGGCATCGGCTTCAANAACATTCTGCTGGACGTGAACGCTCATGGCGCCGCATCCATCTTTTCCAACAACATCGCCACAAACGCGTTTCCCGGGCAGCCTGGCGCCGTGGCCTTTGCCAACCCCGGTGACGTGCTGGCCTATGTAACCAATCCCGCCAACGTGGTTGGCGGCAACTACCCCAATCTCTACATGATCGACCGGTTCACGAACCTGGGACAGACCAAGGTCCGCAGCCTGAATTTCAACGTGGACTACGACACGCCCACCGCGGGCCAGGGCAACTTGAGCATCAGTACGCAGGTGGCTTACCTGCTGAGCTTCCAGTACCAGGCGCTGCCGGGCCAGCCGATCTATGATTTTGCCGGCACCACCACCCAGGGCGGCGGGGCACAGGGCACGCTACCGCGGTGGCGGGCGTATACGACCGCCAGCTGGAGCAAGGGACACTGGGAGGCCGGTCTCGCCAACACCTTCATCACCTCCGTGCAGGACATCGGCACCGGGGGCCTCAGCTATGACATCAACTTCCAGAAGCCCGGTCAGACCAGCTTCTTCGCCGGGCAGGTCGCGGCCTTTTCTGCCTGGGACGCGCGCCTGAGCTTCCATTCCGGAGACGGCGGCAGCACTGACAAGGGTGNGACTGTGACGGCCGGCATCAACAATCTGTTCGATGAGATGCCGCCCGTGTCGACCAACATCAATCCGGCGGCGGGCGCGGCGACCGGCGCCACGGCCTGGCGCACCGAGAACAATACCGACGTCTCTACCTACGGTGCGATCGGCCGGCTGGTGTACCTGTCGGCGTCGTTCAGACTGTAATGGGCTTGAGTCCCGCGCCCCGCGCCCTCGGCGGCGCGGGGCGCGGGCAACCCCAGGCGGCCGACNTCCCACCTGGTGACTTGACAGATCAAGATGCGGAGCGGAAATTCCGGTCGAGTCGGGCGGGCTTGGGTGACACGATGGCGCCAGGCAAGTGGCTGAGGAGGGGGGTTGGCTCGCATTTTCGTAGTCGAAGATGACCCGGCCTTGTCCCGTGGTGTTATGGCATTGCTTAAGTCCGCCGGGCATGCTGCCGATTGGGCCCCCGATGGAGAGACCGCACTCCAGTGCGCTGGCGCCGAGCCCTGCAGCCTTTTCATTGTAGACATCGGCTTGCCAGGAATCTCCGGCTTCGAAGTGATCCGCAAGCTGCGCGGGCGCGGTTGTCGGACGCCGATTCTGGTGCTTACGGCGCGCGACCAGGTGACCGACCGGGTCCGCGGCCTGGATCTGGGCGCGGACGACTACCTGCTGAAGCCGTTCAATGCCAGCGAACTGGGCGCGCGCGTACGCGCGCTTCTGCGGCGCGAACACGGCGACCCGAATCCGGTCATTGCCCTGGGGACCCTCACGGTCGATCGCACGCATGCGACAGCCGACGTATCCGGACGGGCCTTGCACCTTCGGCCTCGGGAATGGGCGGTACTTGAGTGCCTGAGCGCCAGGGCGCGNGAAGTGGTTTCGAAGAAGACGCTTCTGGCGGAAGTGTTCAGCTACGACGACGAAGTGGCTCCAAATGCGCTGGAGGTGCATATCGCACGGCTGCGCCGGCAACTCGAGCCTGACGGCCCGCCGATCAGGACGATGCGTGGCCTCGGTTACATGCTCGACCCGTCCTGATCGGCCGGACCCTGACCTGGCGCGTGTTCCGGTCCTCCATCAAGCGNTTCATGATCGCGTCGCTGGGCATNCTGATGTCCGGCCTGCTGATTGCGGTCTCGATCCTTGCTGCGAGGGCATGGAACAATTTTTCGACGGCCGGCCGGATTGCCCGCCTGGCCGATACCGACAAAACACTCTTCAATGCGCTGGTCAGCGTTCGGGCCCAGGTACCGCAGGACAGTACCGCTTTGCTTGCCGAGGACGATCCGCTGCCGGTCATACGCCACACCTACAATGAAGCATCGCAGGCAGTCGCGGTGGCGCTCGGCGCGCTGCGCGCCACGGAAATCGACGGCAACGTGCAGCTGGCGCTGGCCATACGGTCCACATGGGACAAGGTGGTGGAGCTGCAGGCCGAAGTCACGGAGCAGGCGGCGATACCCCGCCGGCAGCGCAGCCTGCATGCCATTGACGGCTGGCGCGAGGCAATCCACCAAATGATGGNCAGCCTGGGCGCCGCGTCGTCCGCGCTGGGTAACGCCGTGCGGATTGGCGATGCCCAGATTGCGGAGTACGTGCAGGTCAGGCAGTTCGCCTGGGCGATCCGTGACCGCTACGGTTTGCAGTGCTCGATGCTTCGCCCGAGCGTCGCCGCCAATGAGCCCCTGGATCCGACGTTGCATGACTCCTGGATCGCTAATCGTGCGGTCTATGCCGCTGAATGGCGATCACTGGACGAATTCCTCGGCCGGCCGGGGGCGTCTTCAGATCTGCTGGGCCTGACTGTGCGGGCTCACGACCAGACGTACCGGGCCCAGGAAGCGATTGACCGGATCGTCGGCCAACTTGGAAGCTCGCACCTTCCGGCGATCGCTGGCGATCGATGGACCGCCCTGTGCGACGGCCCCTTCGAATCCATACTCGCGATTGCGCGGCAGGCACAGGTCGAGGCGACTCGGCGCGCCGAATCGCTGCGCGCAACCTCGTCGCGTATCCTGATAATTGCCGGATTCGACTTGACGGCCGTGGTCGCGTTCGGGGCCTTCGCCGTCGTGGTCGTGCAGCGGCGATTCGCGCGCCCCATGAGCTTGCTGACTCGCACGATCGCGCGTCTGAGTCGGGGGGAATACGACGAGCCCGTACCGTCCCTGGGCAGCCCGGACGAGTTGGGGAGCATGGCGCAGGCGCTGGTAGCGCTGCGTGCCCGCTCTCTGGAGGCTGAGCGGCTGCAGCAGGCGATGAGCCGCTTTACCGCTGATGCTTCCCATCAGATGCGCACACCGTTGACGATACTGCAGACACATATTTCGGTGCTCGGAGACCTGATACCCCAGTCACACGCGGCAGGATCCTCGCTCGCGGACATCAGCGGGGCGGCAGACAGGCTGCAACGATTGCTGATCCAACTGCTCAAGCTAGCCAAGGCGGAGGGAGGAGTCGCAGCCGAGAGCGACGCTGGTCCGCTCGACCTGCGCACACTCGTTCAGGAGGTCGCGGAAGAGCACCTCGCGCAGGCGACCCAGGCCGGGGTCGGCCTGCACTACGAGGCGGCCTCGACCCCATGCCTGGCGCGCCTCGATCCGATTACGCTGCGGGAGATCCTTTCAAACCTGATTGACAATGGCATTCGCTACAACGCGGCAGGCGGTCATGTGGTCGTGCGCCTGTTTCTTGCAGACGGGGCACGTATCATTGAAGTGGAGGACGATGGGCCTGGCATCCCGCCTGCCGAACATGAGAAGGTATTCACGCGCTTCTACCGACTCAAGCGCGATCAGGATCGCGTCGGCAGTGGGCTCGGCCTCGCAATAGTGAGTTCCCTCGTCGCGTTGATGGGTGCGAGCCTGCACCTGGCCAGCGCAGTCGGTGACGGAAGCCGTGGCCTGCGCGTGCGCCTGGCGCTGCCCGAACGACCGCCCCCAAGCCCATGACAGCTTCCTGAAAGCTGCCCGCGCGCAGGATCGTCACGCTGGCGCCCAGGAGTGACACTCCCGGGCAACGGACGCCAAATAAATCGGATTGGGGGACGACCATGAACACGCGACGCCACATTGATTCGGACGCCTGCCGGGCGGCGCACCGCCGGCACGCCAGGATCACCGGCATTATTGCCTTCCTGCT